>Ga0182735_1000764_pt1 | contig 23482 bp, 15 predicted proteins | sample eDN5th30CKraftMG_FD_128524 | JGI IMG/M metagenome (GOLD analysis project Ga0182735, IMG submission 128524) | Enriched Miracle-Growth compost microbial communities from Emeryville, California, USA - eDNA 5th pass 30_C Kraft MG (version 2) (version 2) ...
CGGCAGTTGCAGCGAGAAGGTTACAACATCGCCCGCTGCACCGTCGCTCGGCTTATGAGAATGATGGGGCTTCAAGGCATCATTCGCGGCAAGCCAATCAAAACCACTATATCGGACAAGTCTGCCCCGTGTCCGCTCGACCGCGTCAATCGCCACTTCAAGGCTCCCGCGCCGAACATGCTGTGGTTATCCGATTTCACCTATGTCGCGACCTGGCAAGGCTTCGTTTACGTGGCCTTCGTCATTGATGCCTTCGCCCGCCGTATCGTCGGTTGGCGGGCAAGCCGAACGGCCCATGCGGGCTTTGTGCTCGATGCCCTAGACCAGGCACTGCATGATCGGCGGCCCGTCAAACGTGGCGGGCTGGTTCATCATTCCGACCGCGGCTCGCAATACGTGTCCATTCGCTATTGTGAGCGGCTGGCGGAGGCGGGCATCGAGCCGTCTGTCGGAAGCGTGGGCGATTCCTATGACAACGCTCTCGCCGAAACAATCAACGGTCTTTACAAAGCCGAGGTCATCCATCGGCGAGGACCATGGCGCAACTTCGAAGCCGTGGAGTTCGCCACACTCGAATGGGTCGACTGGTTCAACCACCGCCGTCTTCTGGAACCCATCGGAAACATTCCGCCCGCCGAGGCAGAAGAGCGATACTACGCCATGCTGGACGCACCAGCTATGGTCGCATAACTTAAACCAAACGGTCTCCGGCCAAGCCGGGGCGGTTCACTGAGTCAAGCAACTGAACTTACAAATTTAAGAGAAATCCAGTAAGAGAAGCAGACAATGAGTTCAAATAAACGCGAAGCGTTCAGACGGTTCATTAAGCCCGAGAACATGGAAATCCTCCAGCGTCTTGCTGCTGCAAGCGACGAAAACTGGTTCAAAGATGCCCTTCAAGACAAAGACGTTTTCTTCGCGCTGCGTGACAATCGCGTTGACGCCTACGCGAAAGGTGCCCTTGTGCACCGTATTGAATTCAAGAATGGCAAAGCGATCCCTCATACGCATGTCAAATATCTGATTAAAGAACCCAAAAAATCTAGAGAATACATATCGCTCGAAGAAAATGCATTTCAGTATGATCCCGGCGAATGCATGCAGACCAAGTATGAGGCAGGTCAAACGCTCAAATCCATCAAAGCTGCAGCATTATACTATTCACCAAAATCAAGTGAAAGCTACGGTGTCTCAAGCATTATCGCGAAAAATTCGAACATCATAGATATCGAGTTTTCGCTGAAACAGAGTACCGATGAATCGGCCGAGCCACCAGTGCTTTCGGAATCTTCACAATCTGAGACTGGACAAAAATCGAAGCATGACCGCATTGACATCGTGCAACTGGAGAAATCGAAGGATTTCTACCAACTGGTTTTTTGGGAGGCAAAGCTATACGCAAACAGTGATCTGTTTAGTAACAAAATCATAGCTCAGCTTGATAGGTATTCGCAACAGATTAAACGACATGAGCAAGCGATAATTGAAGCTTATCGTAAAGTATGCCAATTTCAATTTGATATTAATTCTTTGCGCCCTCACCGTTTCCACAATGACGAATTAAAAAATATCGCAGAGAGGTCGGTTGATTTAAAGGTGGACGATAAACCACGACTTGCGATCTTCACTTACGACGCCTCACAGAAAACACGCCTCAAGGAAAGAGTGGAGACGCTTTCCAATGAGTTGGGCAAAAGGCGAATTGTTCACAAAGGAAATTCGAGTGAATTGATCCTGAAATAAGCGATTTGGAGCGTGAACAGTACGGTGGCACTCTGGCCATGCCCTAACGGAGGCCACCAATTCATCACAGGTCAGGATAAAGTACGCTGCTGCACCCGTTGATTATACTGACTAATTGACACGTGTAGCGACGCTCAATACAGATTGAACGTATTGTGGCTACATCCTGCACTTATAGTTGTATAACAGGCCGTGGCTGGCGGGGAATTACGGGGGCCGAAATGACTGATGATTGTTTGGAAGATATTGGTGCACATTCTGTTTCTCTAAGTGCTTTGTCCTAGTCTTTGCGGGGCAGATAGCGAATATCTGCATCGCTTACGTTAAAATCTAAAATAAATCAGTTTAAGGCAGCGGAATGCATCTTCCATTCTTGATCGCTGACGTCTTCACTGGTGTGCAGTACAGGCCAACAGTCACTCGCCTGGCTGAACTCTCGCTTGCTCCTCTGCCGACTAGTTGGGAATTAGCAAAGGCCATACATGAATACGACGAGCCTGTGTGGGCGATGAGTCTCGCGAATGCGCCAGTTGAGACTGTTTCTGCTATTACGTCGGCTTTAGAAGACTTAATCCTTTCGACGCCAGATTTATTGCCGCCAGCGCTCCCAGCCCCCTGCAACAGCCGCGGCGATCGTCATTTGACCGCATTGATAAATCTTTGGACAAGGATGGGCGATGCCTTGCCAGACGGGTTATCTGCCATCCGCCATATTCTCCAATTGCCTCATCGCCACTTTTTATCCAAGCTCTCCATTGTTGAAGGTTCACTAGATGCTTGCGCGCCAGCATCGTTGGCAGCCTTATATAAGCGACTACATTCGGAGTTTGGTTCTGTTCCCTCAACCGCGACAAGGTTTGCAGCTGCAAAAGGAACACGTCTCAATGCGTGTCAGGCCGGATTGCTTGTAAGCGATCTTGAAACTGGCCCAGCTGATTACAGCATGAATTTTTATGGTTTGCGTGACGTGAGTGTCTGCGCAGATTTTGCCGCAGCACGCGCTCGCTCCCTCATTGAAGCAGGTGCGAAGGCCCAGGACATTGCTGTTCTCGCTGCAGATGATCTTAATCATATTGTTCGCGCCTTTACGGCACAGGGGGTGCCATTATCTGGCTTGCCCGATCACTTACCTGAGCGGGATCTTTTAGGTGAGCTGGCATTACAATTGTTGCTGGCGAAGCGACCTCCGACCCCAGCAATGGTTTTAGCCAGCATTGCATTATCACCCCTACTCCCATGGTCTGCGCAAACTGGTCGTGATCTTGCCGAAACCGTAATGGGTGGGGATTTCAGAGGCGAGGCGTTGGCGCCGGTACCTGAGCATAAGGAACTTTGGGACGACATTCGTTCATCCGCCAGCAGCTTAGCGCAGTTACGTTTCTATACAAATCGCATTTGTTCGAAACTTCCCCAAGGTGACGCGCTTACAGCAAGGCTTTCCATCCCGCTTGGCGAAGGTAGTCCAGATTGGGAGATACTTTTACGTTCAGTTCAGATCAAGCAATCATCCGTATCTGACCCTGTCAGGAATGTGGAGGGCGTCAGTCTTTGGTCCGCACATGAATCGCCATGGCGATCTTGCCGCCATCTGATTGTAAGCGATTTCACAGAAGGGCTTTATCCACTCCGACCTCGAGCCAATCCACTTTTTCTTGATAGCGAGATTATCGCCATTAGAGAAAAAATGGGCTTGCAATTGCATGGCCGTGCGGAAAGACTTGAGCAGAATATGGCGCTGTTCGATCAACAGCTTCAGGCTGTGTCAGAGAGCGTTGCATTCCTGATACCGTGGCGGGATTATTCAGGAGGAAGACTTGCGCCTTCGACTGGTCTGCCGCTGATTGCGCGCGCTTTTGATAACGTAGAAGATGCATCGGAACTGATACAGGATCTCTCGTCACTTGAGAAAGACGAATGGCCAGTTCCTTATCATCTTGTGACACCAAACCCTGAACCGTCGAACATACCTGAAGAAATAATCTTCCCTGATCATGGATTGCTATCGCTGCGCCTTCGAGACGATGGAACGGCTAAGCCTCAATCACCATCAAAATTGGAAACACTTTTAGTAAGCCCACTTACCTGGCTGCTTGGTGAAATTAATGCAGTCGATATGAGTTGGTCGGCGGAAGAGCTCGATATTCTCGCAAAGGGGAGCATCGCACATGATGTGTTTGAGCATGCTTTTCCAGCAGGTGAAGTGCCACGCATCGATGAACTACGTTTATCCGTCGAGCAAGCCTATGATCGGGCACTGGCACGGCACGCAAGTTTTCTGCGTAATGCTACTTGGGATATGGAGCGGGATGCTCTTCAGCGTGAAATTCTTCAATCCGCGGAACGTTGGCGCGAACACCTGATTGCCTTAGGCGCAAAGATTATTGGCAATGAAGTTTGGTTATCAGGCAAAGTTCAGGGCATTGAGCTTCACGGTAAGGCTGATGCAATTCTCGGATTGCCTGACGATACTCTGCTTGTGGTTGATCACAAGAAGAGCGGAAGCACATCGCGTCGCAAGAGAATGCAGGCGGGCTGGGATCTACAAGCCGGGCTTTATCGGGATATGATACAAAACCCGACACGCCGTGATGGGGATGCGATGGGTGAGCTCATCGGTCGCAAAGTCGGCATTGCTTATCATCTCATGGATGATGGAGGATTGCTGACATCTGGTTACGTACCTGGGAACGGTTCGCCCGCACGCGATATGGGCGATGATATCAATGACGGCGCTCTGGCCAAACTGGCCGAGCGTCTATCTGAAATTGGTGCCGGCAGAGTAGTCCTGAATACGACTGCTGATGAAAGCTTCTTCCGCCGGGAAGCAAACTTCATTCCTTATGCACTGACGGATGGATCCGCGCTCGTGACCGCTTTTATAAGACCAGCTGAAGAGGACCGATGATGGCACATCCAAAATTGGATCAAGACCTTGTCATTGTTCCGGCAGGTGCTGGTGCGGGAAAGACGCATCGTATCAAAACGCAGCTATCTGACTGGGTAAAATCGAACACCGTCCGGCCTGAACGCATTCTTGCAGTAACTTTTACCGAAGCTGCAGCAAGTGAACTGCGTGAGCGAATTCGTTCAGGTCTTCTGGCTGATGGATTAGTGTCTGAAGCCATGGCAGTTGAACGCGCCTACGTGTCCACAATCCACGGCTTAGGCTTACGTATTCTAACCGAGCATGCCCTTGCGGCAGGCTCTTCACCGCAGCCACGTCATTTGGGTGATGCAGAACGTGATCTTCTGATCCGACAAGCTCTTGCACATTCCAAGGCGCTGGATCCCATCAAACAAGAGCCCGAGCGTTACGGCTATTCCGCAAATTGGCAGAGAGACGAGAGCGTCGAAGACAGTTTACGTGCGCGTGTCCTTGCCATGATCGACCTTTTGCGCGGATTAGGCGAAATTGGCAGGGATCGAAAGCTAATAGAGCCTGCACTGGCAAGATTGGACGCAATCTATGGTCCAACGCTGGCCGATCCTGTATCTGCACGTGATGCATTGTTAAAAGCCATTGAGTTGATGCTTACCGCCTTTCCTGAGGGAGGTATGGCGACTGTCACGTCCAAAGGCCCTCGAGAGGCGCTCGAGAACAATCTCGCACTTTTTCAGCGGGTGAGTAAAAAGACCAATTTGCTAGAAAGCGACTGGCAAGTTTGGCAGGATCTTCGCGGGTTATGGATGTCCAACAGCCGGACCAAAACGCCTGATGGATACGATGAACTTGCTCTTGCCATTATTGCGCACGCAGATGCTTTGCCAACGCATCCCGGCCCACTGGAAGATGCAAAGAAGCATTTACTTTGTCTCATCACCTGCGCGCAAGAAGTGATGCAGGCCTATGAAGAACGCAAGAAAGCGCTCGGACTCATTGACTTCGCCGATATGATCACAGGTGCTGAAGCTTTATTGCGCAAGAACCCGGAAGTTCGCCAGGCAGTACTGGATGAAATTGACTGCGTGATCATCGACGAATTTCAGGATACTAACCCCGTTCAATTTGCTCTTCTGTGGCAATTGGGTGCGAATGTACCGCGTACACTACTCGTAGGCGATGTTAAGCAATCAATTATGGGGTTTCAGGGCGCGGATCCACGACTATCGCAAGCGTTAGCAAAATCCAATCCCGCATCGACACAGCCCCTTGATCGAAACTGGCGCTCGACACCTGCGGTAATGAAATTTGTCAATGCTATGGGGGAAGGATTATTTAGCGAAGACTATAATCCATTGGCCCCTACCCGTGACCCAGTTGACGGCATCGCGCTGGAAATCTTGGATCTTCATAAAAGCCGAGCCGTGCGTACAGCCTCGAAACCACAAGAACATGTTGCCGAACGCATTGCTTGCCTTTTGAATAGCGCTGAGACAATCACGGACCGGCATACGAAATCGGCAAGGCCGGCGCGGCCGTCGGATATAGCTTTGTTGGTATGCCGACATTCAACAGCCACGCGTTACGCTGACGAATTGCGTAAGCGCGGCGTGCCTGTTCGCATTGCTGAGAATGGTTGGCTTACTAGTTTGAGTGTTCAGGCAGCAATTGCCGCATTAAGTTATGCTGCAAACCCGCAGGATATTCATGCGGCACTTCTTTTGCGCACACTTGGGCCTGATCCGATTTCTTTGCAGGATGCGCTAAGTGCCCAGCTTGATGGGCGATTGGCTAGGGATGGCGTTTTAGAACGGCTAAGGGAAATTTCTGACAGTCTATTGCCACTTCCAGCTTCTGCGGCTGTCAATCTCGTTGTTGATACTGCAAATATCCGTCCCTGGGCAGCATCGCAGCGCGATGCCCATCAGGCTCGAGCAGACTTGTTACGTTTGGAAGCGGAGGCGATCGAGTTTGAAAAAGCTCATCGTGATCTGAAAGCTGCTTCTGGCTTTCACGGCGAAACCATTAAGGTCTTCCTTGGCTGGTTAACTGCACGCGCCGGCGAACGCGATTTTGATCGTCGACCTGACCCGTCCGCAAACACAGCCGAAGCGGTAGAAATCGTTACCTGGCACGCCTCAAAGGGGCGAGAGTGGCCAATTACGATTGTCGCAGAGTTTGATAATTCAATTCTGGAACGCCCTGGAACAACGTCGGTCAGCTTTGAAGCACTTGATCAAATTGATGACATTGCAAGCGTTCTCGCATCTGCAAAACTCATTCACACGCCATGCTTCGTCGCACCGGAAGCACAAAAGCTTTTCATTGACGATCGGCGTTCAGATTTTGAGGCAATTGCGAAAAACCTTCTATACGTTTCCCTAACTCGTGCACGGGATCGGCTAATCATAGAATGGCCATCGTTTCTTAAAGACCGAGAAGAGGATGCCCCAGAAGCCAGCTGTCTGTTTCATGTATTCAAGGATAACTGCAAACCTATTTTAACAGATAATGCACTGCGCCTAAATGGTGCGGAATGCGACATTCATCTCAAACAGATGGCAGATATTGCAGGCTTTACCGAACTTAAAAATGGACTTGCTTTCCAATCCATCCAATTAGGAAAGGCAGACCGACTGGCAACTACGCAACTTACCCCCTGGAGAGTGCAGCCATCATCAGCAAGTGCGGTAGGAAAAAGGCCAGTCAGCCGCACTATTCAAATTGGCACGCCATGGGAAACTGCTGTTAACGACGCCCTCCGCGGTTCAGCACTTCATCTCGCCTTACACGGCCAATTGATAAGACAGGACCTACAATCCGAACTAGCTGCTGCAACAGGCCTGAATGATGAAACGCTCGCTCTGGTCGCAGATCGCGCTGAAGCTCTGAAAGCCTGGCTCAGTGATGCAGGCTATTCAGAACTTCATTGCGAAATCCCGGTCGGGTACGAAACCGAAGCCGGTGCCCAGATCAATGGCACCATCGATCTTCTGGCAGTTGGCCCGAAGGGAAGCATTCTAATCGATCATAAATCAGGGGGATCCGGTGAAGGCTTGGGGGCTTACTGGTCGCAGCTCGCGGCATATGCTGATCTCGTCGCCAAGCTTTTTCCCAAACATCCGCTGCAGGGTATCGGGATTTTTTGGGTTGATCATGGATCGCTTGAGCTAGTGGATCAGCCATCGGTGGCTGTACTCGCTGAGCCGAGAGCCAATTCCGCTTTAGTATGATCAAACGGAAGTCTTACAGATTCATTATGCGAGAAAATCGCTGTCATCATTGACAGCAACATATACGGGGGGTCATGTGACGAACGAACTGAGCTTTGAAAGCCTGAAGCAAAAGCAACGGGAACATCGAGAAAATTTTCCTGAGATCGTCAATCTTCGCGTGCATCGTTCGCTCAGCTGGATTGGGCGCGCCGAGACTTGTATCGATGATGATGACGCTAGGTTTATTTTTCTCTGGATTGCCTTCAATGCCGCCTATGCGGACGAGCGTGAGTTTCAGTCGATCCAAACCGGCGAGCGAGCGGCGTTTCTGGATTTTTTTGGTCGGCTGGTCGATGTTGACAAAAGCAATCGTATTTATAATGCGGTCTGGAAAAAGTTCTCAGGCCCCATACGACTGCTCATGGAAAATCCGTACATTTTTAGCCCGTTTTGGCAGCATCATAATGGCATAGACGGCTATGAAGACTGGGAAACCCGCTTTCAAACCTCGTCCGATCTCTTCAAGAAGGCTTTCCAGAATGGCAACACCGCCCGGGTGCTCAGCCTGGTTTTTGAACGACTATATGTTCTCCGGAACCAGATTGTCCACGGCGGATCAACCTGGAACAGTGGGGTGAACCGCACACAGGTACGCGATGGTTCAGCGATTCTCACATTCTTGATGCCAACATTCATTGATCTGATGATGGATAATCACGCGTCAAACTGGGGTCGGCCATTTTATCCCGTGGTTCAATGAAAGTCTGTCCGGCGGTTCCTGAGAGCCTGTTCCAAAAAGGATTGAGCGATTTCAGTCGGTTATGATTCAATCGGATTGCTTACATTCGATGGAGATCATGATGACCTGGACTGCAACCGCTCGGCAACAATATGGACGACGCAACGCGCGCTATGCAAGCGATTTAACGGATGCGGAATGGACTGTCATCGAACCGATGATGCCTGCACCGAGCCGTCTTGGGCGGCCTCGCAAGACAGATTTGCGTGAGGTGGTAAATGCGCTGCTTTATATTGCTTCATCAGGTGGTGCATGGCGGCTTTTGCCAACGGACTTCCCACCATTTTCCACGGTTCAAAAATATTTCTATCGATGGCGAGATGAAGGGATGCTGCGCATGATCAACAACGCGCTCGTGATGGCAGCACGCGAGTTGACTGGAAAGCAGCCCAGCCCTACCGCTGGCGTGATCGATAGCCAGTCAGTAAAAACCACGGAAAGTGGCGGAATACGGGGCTTTGACGCGGGAAAAAAGATCAACGGTCGCAAGCGTCATATTGTGGTCGATACACTCGGCTTGATGGTTGGTCTGGTGATCCATTCTGCAGGCATTCAGGACCGAGATGGTGCACCTGATGTCTTGAAAACCATCCTCAAACGCTGGCCGTGGTTACGGCATATCTTTGCTGATGGTGGATACGCAGGACCCAAGCTCAAAGGCAGGCTGGAAAAGGTCGGAAAGTTTACGCTGGAAATCGTCAAACGATCCGATCACGCTGCGGGCTTCAAACTCTTACCACGCCGATGGGTGGTCGAGAGGACCTTTGCATGGTTGGGACGTTGCCGCAGACTGGCTAAAGATTTCGAGAAAACCATCGTGTCTGCTGAAGCATGGGTCTACATCGCAAACATCCGCCTGCTTACCCGGCGCGTCGCAAGAGCCTGATATCGTTACGTTCATTATGATTCAGGCTCTGAAAGCCAAGGACGCTTTTTTACATAATACAGAAAATAACAAAGTAGACGGTCTGAACTGACCAAGGTTGCGGCTCAGCTTTCGAAGTAATTCTAATTCGTTTATCCAGCGTAGCTCAGTGACGGCTACATCAGCCTATGGGGGCGAAAATGACAATTAATGCACAGAACCGGCTGTTGCCCGACTGGTTTTCGCGGTTTCGTTTACGACAGACCGTTCTTCCCCGTTTCCAGCGTTTTGAGGCGTGGGGACATGCCAACGTGACGCCAACGCCCCGTAAGATAAACAGCTTCTCCTTGGGAGAGAGGATACAAGAACATCGTATGATCCGCAGCTTTTACATCTCTATGTTCAGGATTAGGAGCGTTGCGATCTCTCGCGATCTTATCGCGAATACATATAGGCTGGGCTCAAAAATAACCAAATACGAGGCGGTAAAATGAACAACAATAGAACGAATAAAAAGTATCCTGAATTGCTCCTTCTTAAGGACAGAGGCAAATAGGATAGCATATATTTTTCTGCCAAGGGTGTTATTGATAATGAAAAAGATAGATCCATATTTGCAGAAATCCCACTAGAGGTACTGCTCGATATATCCAGGAAATACTCCCTGTGGAATAATTACTTTATTTTCGCAGACGAATATCTTTGTAGGATTGAAAATATTAAAATTAATTTTAAGAATAGAAAAGTTGATTTAGTCTTATCGACTATGGATGTAAACATGAATGATTGATTCCGAGTGTCTCCGATTATGAGCTTCGTATTTCCGCTGGATGCACGAGACGGGAGAGCAGGATCTGTTTCGCTCGCGCCTTGACCAGATGATCGACATGAAGCACGAACTGGTGCGGTTGGCGCAGACGATTGACTGGCGGTTTCTGGAAGATCGGTTTGGAGCCGTTTATAAGAACGGCGCAGGCCTGCCACCCTTGCCGACGCGGCTTATGGCGGGGCTGGCGATCCTCAAGCACTCGTTCAACCTGTCGGATGAGGCCATCTGCGCCCGCTACCTCGACAGTCCGTATTGCCAGTATTTCTGCGGCGAGGAATTCTTCCAGCATCGGTTGCCCTTTGACCGTTCGTCAATGACCTGCTGGCGCCAGCGCATGCGTGATGAGCGGATCAAGGCTCTTCTACAGGAAAGCCTGTCGGTAGCGGTCTGGACCGGGGCGATGAAGCCTGCCGATATGCGACAGGTGATCGTGGACACCACGGTGCAGCCGAAGAACGTGATGTTCCCTACCGATGCCCGTCTCCTTCACCGGGCGCGGGAACGGCTGGTGCGTCTGGCAAGTAAAACCGGTCTGGAACTACGCCAGACCTATGTGCGGGTTGCCAAATTCGCGCTGATCCAGCACCAACGTTACGCGCACGCCAAGCAATTCAAGCGGGCCGGCACGGCCTTGCGCAAGCTGAAGACCTATCTGGGACGCGTCATCCGGGACATCGAACGTCAGATTGCGGGGGATGAACGGCTCAATGCGATCTTCCGCCGGGAGCTCTACAAGGCACAAACGGTTTTGAACTAGAAGCAGCGTCAGCGCGGCCGCAAAATCTACAGCTTGCACGGCGACGAGGCCGAATGCATCGGCAAGGGCAAGGCCCACAAGCCCTACGAGTTCGGGGGGAAGGTCTCCATCGCCACGACATTGCACCACTCGAAAGGCGGGCCGTTCGCCCTGCATGCCATGGGGCTGCCCGGCAATCCGTATGACGGTCACACGCTAGAGACCGTCATTCCCAACATGGGGAGAGACCATTGGCAACGAGCTTTCCCGCATCCTCGCCGATGCCGGATATCGCGGCCACAACGCGCCCGACTGCCATAAGTTTCAGGTCTTCACCGTTGGCCAGAAACGCCGCATCACCCCTACCATCAAGCGCCAGATGCGGCGGCGTCAGCCGTCGAGCCCGTTATAGGGCACATCAAGAACGAGCATCGTATGGACCGCAATTAAAAAATTACTGCTGACAACCATGGATAGGATCAATATTCTTGTGTTTCCAACGCGGGAAAAACGATGATACCTGATTACCAAACGCTGATGTTGCCGGTCTTACAATCGGCAATTGATGGTGAAATATCGACTAAAGAAGTCATATCCACTCTTGCCGAGACATATAAGCTAAGCGCAGAAGATCGTGAACAGCTATTGCCAAGCGGTAAACAGCGCACTTTCGATAATCGCGTAAATTGGGCGAAATCCTATCTGAAGCAAGCCGGTCTGATCAGTTACCCTTCACGTGGCGCATATAAGCTGACGGAAGAAGGTATTCGAATACTCGGCAAATCTCCGATCCGTATCGATAGTGCATATCTGGAAAGATTTGCAGCATTCCAAGAGTTTAAATCGCGAAAAGGCAACAAAGGCGATCCCGTCACGTCGTCTGTTTCGCATGACGCAATAGAAGCAATCACGCCTGATGAACTGATCCGTACAACCTATCGTCAGATTAATGAAACGCTCGCCTCCGAATTGTTGGAGCGCGTACGGAACGCAACCCCAAAATTCTTTGAAGAACTGCTGGTCGAATTATTGCTTGCTATGGGTTATGGCGGCTCTTCCGAAGATGCAGCACGCGCGATTGGCCAGTCCGGTGACGGCGGAGTTGATGGTGTAATCGATCAGGATCCCCTTGGCATTGATCAGCTGTATGTTCAGGCCAAGCGTTATGCTGATGGCAATAACATCGGCTCCGGACAAATCCGTGATTTCTTCGGTGCTTTGAATATCAAAAAGGCGCAAAAAGGGCTGTTTGTCACCACATCCTCTTTTAGCACATCTGCAATTCAGACTGCAAAGGACCTTGGAATGAGGATTGTCCTCATTGACGGAGTACAGCTTGCCAAACTAATGATCCGATACAATATCGGCTGCCGTGATGAAGACGTCTTACATCTCAAGAAAATTGATGAGGACTATTTCGGCTGAAGTGACATGAAGGGGCTGGCAAATGAACGCTGTCGAAATCGAAGAGGCAATATCGGCACTTGCAGAACAGCCTTTTGACGCCGCAGATTTTCCATTCTCCTTCATTCAGGCGTTCGGTGCCAAAGAAACCACGCTGAAGCGACTGAGAAGTGGCGACACAAACAAGTCGGATATTGGCGGACTTCTGCAAACCAATAATATTCATATTAAGGTTGCGGATGAAGGTGCGGTAACAAAAACGCTCATTGCCCTCAAAGAGAGCCCTGCAACTGCGCGTAATAAAGCCAAATTTATCCTCGCAACAGATGGAATAGATTTTCAGGCCGAAGACCTCAATAGCGGTGACATCGTTGCCTGCAAATACGGTGACTTCCCGGATCATTTCGGAGTCTTTCTAAGCCTTGCAGGTATTTCGGCCGTTCAGCAGATCAAGGAAAGCGCCTTTGACATTAAGGCCACAGGGCGCCTTAACCGTCTTTATATCGAGCTTTTGAAGGATAATCCTGATTGGGGCAGCGCTGAACGCCGTGAGGAGATGAACCACTTCATGGCGCGATTGATTTTCTGCTTTTTTGCGGAAGATACCGATATCTTCAATGGAACGGGTATGTTTACTCAGACTGTTGAACAGATGAGTGCCAAGGATTCATCCAACACGCATGAGGTGATTTCCGAAATCTTCCGTGCAATGAATACGGCGATCAGCGATAGAGCATCGGCCCAACTCGCGCGCTGGGCAGGTCAATTTCCGTACGTGAATGGCGGGCTTTTCTCTGGCAGCATAGAAGTGCCGCAATTTTCGAAAATTGCACGCACCTATCTCATCCATATTGGCCGGCTCGACTGGACCAAAATTAACCCGGATATTTTCGGGTCAATGATTCAGGCCGTGGCAGATGATGAAGAGCGCGGCGCCTTGGGTATGCATTATACCAGCGTGCCGAATATCCTGAAGGTGCTTAACCCGCTATTTCTTGATGATCTGCGTGAAAAGCTTGAAGAGGCAGGCGATAACGCGCGGAAATTGTTGAACCTGCGCAATCGTATGGCGCGCATTCGTGTATTCGACCCGGCATGCGGGTCGGGCAATTTTTTGGTGATTGCCTATAAGCAGATGCGGGAGATTGAAGCGGAGATCAACAAGCGACGCGGTGAACCTGAGCTGCGCACCGAAATCCCGCTGACCAATTTTCGTGGCATAGAACTCCGTCACTTTTCAGCAGAGATCGCGCGTCTCGCGCTTATCATTGCCGAATACCAATGTGATGTGACCTACCGTGGGCAGAAAGAAGCGCTGGCAGAATTTCTGCCACTTGATGCACAAAACTGGATTACGCAGGGCAATGCGCTTCGGCTTGACTGGCTGAGCATCTGCCCGCCGACAGGGACAGGCGTCAAGCTCAATGCCAATGATTTGTTTCATACACCACTCGATCAAGCGCAGATTGATTTCGATAACGAAGGTGGCGAGACCTATATTTGCGGGAATCCTCCCTATTTGGGCTCGACATGGCAATCACCAGAGCAAAAATCTGATTTGGAAGCCATCTTTAAAGGGCGCACAAAAAGCTGGAAGTCATTGGACTATGTTGCCGGCTGGTTCATGAAAGCTGCAGATTACGGCACACAAACACAATCATCTGCTGCTTTCGTATCAACGAATTCGATTTGCCAAGGGCAACAAGTGCCGATCCTATGGCCATTAATTTTTAAACTAGGGCATGAAATTGCCTTTGCTCATACGAATTTCAGATGGGCAAACCTAGCTAGTCATAACGCTGGTGTGACAGTTGTCATTATCGGAATCTCAAATTTCACCGGCCGTGAAAAGCGACTTTTTATGATTGATGATAATGGTCAGAACATCCAAAAATCTTCGCGAAATATAAATGCCTACTTGGTTGATGGACCGAACATAGCGGTTGAAAAACTATCAAAGCCAATTAATACACAGCTTCCACCGGTCATCCGTGGAAATATACCAGCTGACGGAGGTCATTTGTATCTCAGCTTTGCAGAGAAAGAACAAAATATTGATATCTACAATTCTGGTATAATACGACTTTGCTTAGGGTCTGAGGAGTTCATCTCAGGAAAGCAAAAGTATTGCATATGGTTGGATGAGCATCCGGATGACGCAATAATCGCGCATCCTTTTATAGCCCCTCGGCTCGAAGGTGTTCGCAAGATGCGAGGAGATAGCTCGAAAGTAGCTACTAATAATGCTGCAGATAAGCCACATCTATTTTTCGAAAAGCGGCAGCATGGAAATGAGAGCATAATTGCCATTCCAGCGATAAGCTCTGAAAACAGAGACTATCTTCCGGTAGGTATTCTAGAACCCGGCTCAATCATTACAGGCAAAATGTATGGGATTTATGACGCCCCGCTGTGGAATATGGCTCTAATCGCATCGCGCCTTCACTGGGTTTGGATCGGCACAGTTTGCGTACGTATGCGAACAGATTTTTCCTATTCCAATACACTAGGCTGGAATACTTTCCCCGTCCCTAATCTCACGGAAAAGAACAAGGCTGATCTGACACGCTGCGCCGAAGATATTCTTCTTGCGCGCGAAGCGCATTATCCGGCAACGATTGCCGATCTCTACGATCCTGAAACAATGCCCGCCAACTTGCGCGCAGCGCATGAGCGTAATGACGAGGTGCTGGAGCGCATTTATATCGGCCGCCGTTTCCGTAACGACACGGAGCGGCTGGAAAAGCTTTTTGAACTTTATACAAAAATGACCACAACGCCGGGGACCAGGAAAAGCGCATGAGCAATGGGATGGGGGAGCAATATGAGCCTACTTATGCTGAACTTGAAAAGCTTTTTGTCAATAATGAAGCCTTGTCTTCTATCGAAAAGCATCTGAACAAATTCAACCCGATCAAAGTCATGAAAATGCAAGGAATGGAAATTCGCCATTCCGCCATTCTCGCCTGGCTTTTGGATCCTCAAGAAACGCACGGCCTTGCTGACAGCTTTCTCAAAGCTTTTCTTGCTGAGGCGCTGCGTGGGCACGGCCATAAAAGCCCGAATGCAATCCGTATTTCGCAGGCTGATTTACGTGATGCAGAGGTACGTTGTGAATGGAATAATATCGATATTTTCATTCTCTCACCGCAAAACCGCTGGGCGTTCATTATTGAAAACAAGGTTTACAGCTCGCAGCGTAAAGACCAGTTAAGCGGGTATCGGCAGCGCATTGAACAACTTTATAACGCGCAAGCTACCGATACCGGAAAGCCACTTGAGATTTCCGGTATATTTCTGACGCTTAATGTTGAATCGCCGGAGGATAGCGAATACGTGGCAATTCGTTATGAGGCGATCGGCAAATTTCTTAAGCTCTATTTGAATAACGAAGCTTACCAGCTTCAGCCCGAGGTCACGACTTTTCTGACCCATTATTTGCATGTTCTGGAGGAATTGATGGGTAAGAGCACCGAACGAACCGAGATGGAAAAACTGGCTCGTCAATTATATCGTGACCACCGCAAAGTCCTCGATTTCATTCTGGAACATGGCGCGGCCTCAGACTTTGTTTTGGCTACGCATAGTTTGTTTGGTGACAATCCGGAACATGGCAAGACCTTTGTGGTCAAAGGGGTTAACTACGTTTACACAGGTCTAAACGCCCGGATGTTCAGTTTTATTCCCGAAAGCTGGTACGAGGCACTAGGCCAATTTGGTCGAAGCTGGAAGGGATGCGAAGATTGGTGGGCGGGCCTACCGTTGATCTGCTGGGTAGAGATTATCAAGAATAGTGACAAAAAAGGCGGTTTCCTAAAGCTGACTGCGGAAGTTGGCCCACTGAGCAACTATCAGTCTCGAAAGACTCTGATTGAAAGTATTGAAGCTCAAAATGACGATAATCAGCTCAGTATCAGCTTTTCAAAGGCAGCGAAGGTCGAGGGGGCACAGTTTTCTCGGTTTTTCCGTCGCAATACCAGCAGTATCGACGATATACAAAACAGCGAAGAAATCTTTGTAAAAACTGAAGAGCTGATGAACAAATTCAAAGCGGAATTTGATGCCGTCGCTCAAATCTTGCCTGAGTTCCTTAAGAACGGGGAAGTGAAAAATGCCTAGTCATTATATCCCCGGCGGCGATGCTAAAGTTATCTCCGAAATCGCAAAAACGCATTATGGCTCATATGAGAAGATGTTTGAACATCATGATTGGCCGGAACGCGGCTCCGACATGATGCGTAAGGTTCAAAAGCGCGTTGTCGAAACTTATGGAAGTGTGAAAGCATTCGAAGAACGTTTTCGTGCTGGGGAGTTAAAATGAGTGATATTCAGGCCGTCCCATCCGTTTCTGTTTCCTATGCGCAGAATGGTTCTTCCACCAAGGCAAACGAACTTGGCATGCGCCCTATGCAAGAGCGTGCTTATGAAAAGCGCGGTGAACAATATTTGCTCATCAAGTCACCGCCCGCATCGGGTAAAAGCCGCGCCCTTATGTTCATTGCTCTCGACAAGCTGCATAGTCAAGGCTTGAGACAGGCAATCATTGTTGTTCCAGAAAAATCGATTGGTTCCAGCTTTGCGGACGAACCACTGACCACGTTCGGGTTTCATTGGGACTGGAAAGTGCAGCCAAAGTGGAATCTGTGCAATGCGCCCGGTACAGATGGCGGTAAGGTCAACTCTGTAAAATCATTTCTCGATAGTAGTGACACCGCGCTCGTCTGCACGCATGCTACTTTCCGCTTCGCTGTCGATAAATTTGGTGTTGATGCTTTTGATGGACGTTTGATCGCTATTGATGAATTTCATCACGTTTCTGCAAATCCCGACAATAAACTTGGCGCTCATCTGGGAGAATTGATTGCGCGCGACAAGGTTCACGTTGTTGCGATGACGGGCTCTTATTTCCGCGGAGATGCTGAAGCGGTCCTCTCACCTGAAGATGAAAACAAGTTTGATGCCGTTACCTATACCTATTACGAGCAGCTTAATGGGTATAAGTATCTGAAATCTTTGGAAATAGGCTACTTCTTTTACGCTGATGCCTATTCAGACGATATTCTGAATGTTCTCAATCCGGCTGAAAAGACGATAATTCATATTCCGTCGGTCAATTCGCGTGAAAGCACAAAAGATAAAATTCGCGAAGTCGAGCATATTATCGAAGAACTTGGCGAGTGGCAGGGTAGCGATCCGTCAACAGGTTTTCAGCTCGTTCAAACAAAAGAGGGGAAGATCCTCAAAATTGCTGACCTTGTTAATGACGATGCATCGAAACGTGACAAGGTTTCAGCAGCCCTTAAAGATCCGTCGCAAAAGAATAACCGTGATCACGTCGATATCATCATCGCTCTGGGCATGGCCAAAGAAGGATTTGACTGGATTTGGTGTGAACATGCGCTAACGGTTGGCTATCGTTCAAGCCTCACTGAGATTGTGCAGATTATTGGCCGTGCAACACGCGATGCACCGGGAAAAACGAAAGCTCGCTTTACCAATCTCATAGCAGAGCCGGATACTTCTGAGGCTGCTGTTACTGAAGCAGTCAATGACACTCTGAAAGCTATTGCTGCCAGTCTTCTTATGGAACAGGTTCTCGCGCCTCGTTTTAATTTCACGCCTAAACGCCCCGACAATACACCAGCTCCAGATTTCGACTACGGCGATAGTGGGTATGATCCCGCCAAATGCAATGTTGGGTTTAATGAGCAGACTGGGCAATTCCAGATAGAAATTAAAGGCTTGGTCGAACCCAAAAGCAAAGAAGCTCAGCGCATCTGTCAGGAGGATCTCAATGAGGTCATTACGGCATTTGTTCAAGATAAGACGGCCTTGGAAAAGGGCCTTTTCGATGGCGAGCACGCGGGTGGTGAAACTGTTGCGCAAGAATTGACGCAGGTACGGCTGGGTAAGATTATAAAGGACAAATATCCCGAGCTTGACGATGTCGATCAGGAAGCGGTGCGACAGCACGCAATTGCGGCGTTGAACCTTACACAGCAGGCGAAAGCTGTCATGAATTCAGGCAATGATGGCCTGAAATCTGCGAATACCGCTCTCATTGATGGCGTACGCAGATTTGCAATGGATGTGAAAGAGCTGGACATCGATCTAATTGATCGTATCAATCCATTTGGGGAGGCCTATTCGATCCTTGCGAAATCGATGAGCGAGGATAGCCTGAAGCAGATTGCATCAATCATTTCAGGAAAAAAAATTAAGCTATCTCCTGAAGAAGCCCGTGATCTTGCTCGTCGCGCATTGAAATTTAAAAATGACCGCGGTCGTTTGCCATTGTTGACATCAAGTGACGCGTGGGAAAAACGTATGGCAGAAGGCGTTGCCTTCCTTGCGCGTATGAAGGCGGAGGCCGCTAATGGCTGACTTTACAGATGATGATGATGCGCTTCTTGCCGAACTTGGTGTCGATGTTGATGTTAAAAAAACGTCAAGCCGTACACCGCGTGAAGAGCGCATAATTGCTGGCTTTGAAGAAATTGTACGGTTTTATGATGAGCACGGCCATGCGCCCCGTCATGGTGATGAGCACGATATCTTTGAGCGGCTTTACGCAGTCCGGCTAGATCGTATTCGCGAACTTGAAGAATGCCGGTCACTTGTTGTGTCGCTCGATGCGCACGGGCTTCTTAATGACAATGGTTTTGTTCTTCAATGGTCCATTGACGAGATGGACGACGATGAATTGCTTGCCGAGCTTGGTGTTGAAGCACACAATACAGATATTACGACTTTAATGCATGTGCGTTCAGTAGCGGAAAAACAGGCTGCGGAAGAAATTGCCAATCGCGAGCGGTGTGCGGATTTTGAGCGATTCAAACCTCTGTTTGAGCAAGTACAGGCAGATTTGAAGTCTGGAGTTCGCATTACACGTCCCTTTGTCAAAGATGCTGGTTTTTCAAAAGCTGAAATAGCGGTGGGGCAGTTCTTCATTCTTGGTGGGCAGACGCTGTATGTTGCTGAAGTTGGAGAGTCTATCAAAGCTCCTAACGGAGACTCTGACGCTCGATTGCGCGTGATTTATTCTAACGGTACCGAAAGTAATTTACTCCTTCGCTCTTTGCAGCGCGCGCTTTACAAAGATGATGCAGGACGGCGCATATCCGATCCTTCTGCAGGCCCGCTCTTCGCCAGCACAGTCAGCTCGGAAGATAGTGAGAGCGGAACGATTTACGTTCTACGCAGCCTGTCAGAGAATGAAATCGTGAAGCAGAATCGAGATTTATTTCACAAAATTGGCGTGACAGGTGGAAGTGTTGAGAAGCGTATTGCAAATGCGAAAGTTGACCCAACCTTTCTATTAGCAGACGTAGAAATTGTTGCGACATATAAGCTCTTTAATATTAACCGAACGAAGCTCGAAAAAGTCATTCACCGCGTTTTTGATTCTGCACGAATTGATATCGGTTTGACGGATCGCTTTGGTAATCCTGTTGTTCCGCGTGAATGGTTTCTTGTACCGATTTTTGTCATTGACCAAGTCGTTGAACGAATTATAGAAGGAACAATCTCCAACTTTACATATGATCATTTGCAGGCCAAGCTAATCCCTTCGTAACAACCTGAGTGCACAGTCGAATTCCTAAATGCTTCCTTTTAAACGTAATTTCAGCGCTATAGGAGAACGAGGAAAGCTCAGAATCGCAACGAATTAATGTGTAATGGCAACTGAAATGGACTTGACTGTGGACAGTAATTTATAGCGTGAAAACCAATTGAGTGAGGTGGCTTTGCGGGTCCTGTCGCGAAATTTTCACTTCTGCTGCGCTACTGTTCCTTCAACGCGCATAATTGAGTGGGGTGAAAGCGTGGTTAACCGCTGGACGCAACTATGCTGCAAGCGCGGTGAATTGCTGTCTGAGTATGTTATCAGTTTCAAAACAATTGCACTTGAAATGGCTTATTTATTAGGTTTTCAGGTCTAACCGTAATTAGGGACGGCATTCTCCCTGTCACTAACATTACTGCCCGCTTCACGTCCTCCAGCCTTTTTCTATCAATTTTGGTCAATATACCCAGAGTGACAATGCGAGCTTCTCCATTCGGTAATGGCGAGCGAATTTGTGAAAAATCGTCTGCTACAAGAGCATAGCCATAATCCGCATCCTTTAATTTACCTCCAATCTGCTGTGCTTCACTGAGTCTTTTATCCGTGAAATAAATAGGAACAGCAGGTACTGCATCAACTATCGACTGAGATTTGATCTGTCCGAAAAGATATGCATCACCTGGTATTTGATCATATAGTGAAGGTAATTGAGGGGGCTTTCGTGACAGAGTCGCCGAATATACACTTTTCTGAACTAAATTACCTAACGCACTCACCTCCATATTCTGTTGCGCATACTGAAGAAAATGCTTAGTAAAGACACTGTTTCTGGCGCTGCTATCTCCGGGCTCGCTATCGTAGGCGATTGACTGTCTAGCCGAAGCGTAAAACAGGAAGAAACTGTAGGGCACCTCACTCGTAGCTATGTCAAAACCGGGGCTGACATACTTTCGTGGACCGACTTCGACGGATGGCTCGCGACATGCATCAAGTACAATGATTGTTCTGGATGCACCGGATTTCCGAAGATCGGTAATCACGTCATTGAGATTTAAGCCAAACTGCTTGAACAAGGCTTTGCCAGATATGGGCTTACTTTGAGGTTCGAAATCAGTTCCAACCAACCAATTACCGCCATATGCCTCAAAGCCATGACCAGAATAGTAGATTACTACATTGACGGGTCCACGATCCTTTTCAATTTTAATTTGGGAGCGAAGTGTTTTCAGTGCCTGCAACAGTGTCCCTTTTGAGGCGCTACCACTGACGGTCGTTACCCTGTAGTGTCGAGAGGAAAATAGGGCGCTGACATCCTGCGCATCGTTCGATGACCTCTTAAGTGGGCGCAGATAGACATAGTCGCGAAGACCGATTACGAGAGCCAGGTTTGCATCCGCTACAACTACATTCGGCGTCAAAAATACCGCGGCTGAAGCGATGGTTAGGAGGCGCGCAATACTCATAAGAATTGCCCGCTCACCGCAACACCATGCACTCTTGGTACCGTTCCGCCCTTCTGACCTTCATCAACTGCCTTGCAGATTGCGGCAGCGATAGCTGCAGCTTTTGAAAGGTTTGGAATTCCAAGGTCTAGTATTTCAAGAACCGTCTTTGCCGTTGGAACAAATTTACAACTTCTTTGAGTAAAATTCTTTGCACTTGCAGCAAATACGGAACGCGGCTCCTCGTCTGAGGATTTTTTTACCCCATCGCTCTCATTGGTGACGCATCCAGAAATAAATAGTACACTGGATAGAGCAATTCCTATTACACTTCGCTTCATCAAACCTTCTCCTGATCTAACATTTGGAAGAATTGTAAGCTTGAAAATATAGCGGAATGCACATTTCATTCGAAAACGAACCTGTGAAAGTGCAACTATTTCGAAAATAATTCTGCGCAAAACTCCTGACCAGATCGACCTTTGATGGTCCTTATCCCCCTATAGTGGACGAACGAATACTCCTATCAGGCATTGCTATCCATGGATAACATCCCGGTGGAAATCAAAAGGCGGATCGCTCGGAGAGGGCCAGAAGGTCAACTACGAAATCAGTCACGATCGTAAGACCGGCAAAGCCAAGGCAGAAAACGCTCTACCGAGCTGAAAAGGCATCACAGACGTTTCGCCACATCCATCGCTGTAATTTGACGGCGATGGCTTCCGTGCGCGCGGTCTACGATCATATTCCGATCTCCTTTATTCAGTGGTATTGCCAACCTGAGACGCCCATCTTCTTTGGTTGCCGTCCGCGATACCGGTTACCTTTACGAAAAGCCCTTCGCCTAACGGTTCGAACGGCGGAAGAGCAAAAACCAATGCGATAAGCAAATCAACGCCAGACCAGCCATGAGAATGACGCCGAGCGCAAAAAATCCACTTAGAGCCCAAAATATGACCGGGTTGTCGCTAATATAAACGTCCGACCCTCGTCTGTTGACGATAGTCCCGTTTTGTATGACGCCAACGAGACCTTGTGCACCAGCCCAGACCAGCCAACAAAGCGATCCCGCGACCAGGCCCGAGCCCAGAATTTGGCTTATTCGCGATCGACGTTTCCAACTCATGGCTGTGCCTTAAGAAACGGGTCAAAGCAGTCTCAGATTGAGACGAGACACCCACTTGCCCTCATTCCCGAAAACAGGAGCTGACGGATTGAGAAGGTCCCTCCCCTCGCCTTCTGTGTCAGAGATCGTAGATATCCACCGGGCGAATTGATGGTCGATAGTTTCTGCAGGATCCAAGCAATAGCCGTGGAAGTTGTTTCTGGCCCCATGAAACGGATCGCTTCCTGATAGGCGGATTGACTGATGCCGAGAAAGCCCGAGACAATACGCGAGGCATCGAGAAGCTCACGCCATGTGCCAATTCCGTTCGCACCATATTCGCAGATATCTGGACAGGATCGAAGCACCTGGTCGAGAGAAATGGATGGCGTTAACTCACCAGAAGTTCCTTCTTCCGGCTTCACAGAAACTGGTGTTTCCGCAGAAGGTGCGTTCAAAACAATCTTTTTGCTATTTTGAGATTCAAAAAGAGATTCTGGCAGGGATTCTTTATGCTGCCGCTCATATTGGGCGTCGCTGGCGCTCATTTCTGGAGCAATCTCTTTTGTTTTCAAAGCGATAGCCAATTCACCACGAATGGCTTCAAAATTGACCCTGATCGCGGACAGCTCATCAAGAGATGCGCGACGAGGGATAGCGTCGACAACGGCGCGGAAGCGAACGAACAATGCTTCGAGACACTCACCAAGCTCACCTGCTTCTTCCGCCCTATCCGCAAAAGCTGCCGCCATATCTCGGCGCATAACTGACACTTCGTCGCGAAGACGCTTCAGTGCTTTCTGATCGGCAAGAATCTTATCCGCGATAGCAGCAATTTCAGAGGCGCGCTGGAGCAATGGTGCAAAGGAAAAGCCGAAAGCAAGCTCGACGCCGCC
>Ga0182735_1000765_pt1 | contig 23481 bp, 21 predicted proteins | sample eDN5th30CKraftMG_FD_128524 | JGI IMG/M metagenome (GOLD analysis project Ga0182735, IMG submission 128524) | Enriched Miracle-Growth compost microbial communities from Emeryville, California, USA - eDNA 5th pass 30_C Kraft MG (version 2) (version 2) ...
GGCGCCACTGCGGGCGCGCGGCCAGTAGTTTCTTTCAGATCGCGCCGCTTTCCCCTCTGAGGCCGCCGAGGATTTGACCGACGCGCACCATTTCCTCTTCGCGGCCAATTGTTATCCGGAGGCAGTCGCGCAGGCCGTAACCCGCCACCTTGCGGGCGATCAGGCCGCCGGCGCGCAACCGCTCGTCCGCCAACACGGCTTCCGCCTCGCCGGAAAAGCAGACCAGCACGAAATTCGTGAAGCTGGACGGGACCTCGAACCCGGCGTCCCTCAACCGGCCAGCGAGACGGTCGCGAATAGCGGCGGTACGCTTTACGACATCGCTGACGTAAGCGCGGTCCCGGATCGCGGCGGTTGCCATGGCCAGCCCTACGCTGGTGACGTTGTTCGAGTTCACGAGCTTGCGGACTTCCCGGCCGATGGCAGCCGGAAACAGCCCCCACCCCACCCGCAGACCCGCCAGGCCATAGGCCTTGGAGAGCGTCCGCAGCACGACCGTATTGCCCTCGTTCACAAGCCGGAACACCGGTTGCGGGTCCTGATCGTCGAATTCCCCATAGGCCTGGTCGATCACCAGCAGGACGTCCTCGGGCAAGGACGCCCGCAGGCGTACGATCTCCGCGTTTCCGATACGCGTGCCGGTTGGATTGCCCGGATTGCACAGGAAGACGATCCGGGTAGCAGGCGTTACCGCATCGATAAGTCGATCGACCGAAACGGCGAAATCGTCTTCCGGCACCTGCACATAGGTCGCGCCGGCCTGGGCGGCCGCGGAAGCGACGAACAGGTAGGTATAGGCACTGGCAAGGATTTCGTCCGCGGGTCCCGAATAGGCCCTGACGACGCAGGAAATCAGATCCATCGAGCCGGCGCCGCACAGGACGAGGCCGCGCTCCACTCCAAGGGTTTCGGCAATCGCGCTGCGCAATTCATTCCAATCGGGATCGGGGTAGAGCGCCGCCCGGGCAAGGGCAGCCCTCCCCGCTTCGAGCGCGGCCGGGCTCGGCGCAAAGGCGCTTTCGTTCTGTGCCAGCGTCGGCTTGTCGTGCCCGCCGAAATCGGCCAGCGGAAAAGCCTCGATCGCCTCGACCCGAGAAAACAGCCGCATCCGTACGGTGCTCCCTTCACCTGTCGCCAAGCGACATATCATCCGTTTCTTCAGGAGACGGGATCGGGCGGCCGATTGATAGCGAAAAATGCACCGTCAATGACCTCCGATTTTTTGTGACGCCGGCTTGGTAATTTTTGGAATGAGAATACCATCGTGCTTTATTATCGATAATCAAGATGGTTGCCATGAATCTCGATTCCCTGCAAAGCTTTCGCAGCGTTGCCGACGCCGGCAGTTTCAGCATCGCGGCGGCCCGCCTCGGCGTCATGCAATCCACGATCAGCGGGCGCATCCAGTCGTTGGAAAAGGAACTGGGCTGCGTCCTTTTCCGGCGTGGCCGGGCCGGCGCGGAACTGACGCCAGCTGGCCATGATTTCCGACCGCTTGCCGAACGGATCGTCCAGACCTGGGACCAGGCACGCCATCAGGTCGCGCTGCCGGACGGCTTTACCGCGACGTTCCGCTTCGGTGGCCCGGTGGCCTTGCAGGACCAGTTGAATGTGGCGTGGGTTCTCTGGATGAAGGAGCATGCGCCCACTGTCGCCCTTCAACTGGAGGCCGGCTATTCCGATACGCTGACGGACCGCATCCTGGCCGGTACGATGGATGCGGCGACCCTGTATCTGCCACGCCAGCGCTCGGGTCTGGTCGTCGAGGAACTGCTCATCGAAAAGCTCGTTCTCGTCCGCCATCCGCAGATGGACGGTGCCTGGCAGGATCATTTCGTCATGGTCAACTGGGGCCAGGATTTCGGCAGAGAATTCGTCGAAGCGTTTCCCGATGCTCCCATCCCCACCATATCCGTCGGGCTCGGAGCGCTCGGGCTCCAGTACGTGCTCGCTCTCAAGGGAGCAGCCTACCTGCCGCGATCGCTGGTCGACTCCATGTTGGCCGAGGAGCGCCTCCGTTCCGTGGAAGGCGCGCCGGTATTCGAGCGGCCCGTCTATCTGGTCTATCCGGCGTTCAGCCGGGATCCTGAACTGCAATCACTGGCGCTTGGCGGCGTGCGCGGCGTAGCCGCGACACTGTCGTCCGGGGCCTAGAACCGTCACCTTTGGGGGAAGCATGACATACGACATCATCATCCGCGGCGGCACCGTCGTCGACGGCAGCGGCGGACCGCGTTTCGCAGGCGATGTCGCCATCGACGGCGGCATGATCGCGGCGCTGGGGGATTTGTCGCGGGAGGAGGCCGGGCAGGAAATCGACGCATCGGGCCGCGTCGTCGCGCCGGGCTTCATCGATGCCCACACCCATGACGACAGCGCGCTGTTGTCCAGCGAGGGGATGATCGCGAAGACCAGCCAGGGCGTCACGACCGTGGTTGCCGGAAACTGCGGCATAAGCCTGGCGCCGCTGCTGCTCGATGCCACGCCGCCGCCGCCCTTCACCCTTGTCGGCGGCCAGGAAAATTTCCGCTTCGACCGTTTCGAGGACTACGTTTCCGAGCTTTCGCGCATCGGGGCGATGACCAACGCGGCACTCCTGGTTGGACACACGACGCTGAGGCAGCGCTTTCTTACCAGCATGGACAAGCCGGCGACGGAAGACGAGATCATGCTGATGCAGGAAGAAGTGGCCAAGGCCATGGCCGCGGGCGCCTTCGGTCTCTCGAGCGGCCTCGACTATGCCCCCGCCGTGAATTCGTCCACCGGCGAGGTCAAGGCATTGGCCCATACCGCCGCGCAATCGGGCGGGCTCTATGTCACCCACACACGCAACTATTTCGAAAAGCTCGAGGAAGCGATCGACGAGGCAATCGAGATCGCAACCGATGCCGGCAACAAGCTGATCATCTCCCATCACCAGGTTACGGGGCGCGACAATTTCGGCAAGAGCGGCCCGACCCTCGACCAGATCGACGCGGCCCGGCAGACGCTCGACATCGCCCAGGACTGCTATCCCTATGCGGCGTCCTCGACCGTGCTCAAATTTGAACGCTGCGACATCGGCCTGCCGATCCTCATCACCTGGTCGGACCCCTACCCTGAGATGGCGAACCGCTATCTGGCCGATATCGCCAGCGAATGGCAATGCACCGAGCGAGAAGCGGCGGCGCGCCTGCTGCCGGCCGGCGCCGTCTATTTCCAGCTCGACGAAAACGACGTCCAGCGCATTCTCGCCCATCCGCGCACCATGATCGGCTCGGACGGCCTGCCGCACGACAAGCATCCCCATCCGCGCCTGTGGGGAACGTTCCCGCGCATCCTCGGGCACTATTGCCGCGATCTCGGCCTTTTCACGCTGGAAGAGGCCGTCTTCCGGATGACGGGGCTGCCGGCAAAGGAATTCGGCTTCGACCGGCGCGGCCGCCTGGCGGTCGGCAACTTCGCCGACGTCGTTCTTTTCGATGCCGCGACCATCGCCGACAAGGCGACGTTCGAACAGCCGACCCTGGAATCGGTCGGCATAGACCTCGTCCTGGTGAACGGCCAGCCGGTATGGAAAGAGGGCAAGGCAACCGGCGCCCGCCCGGGCAAGGTCCTGAAGCCGATGGGAAACAGCCGTCATTGAGGAAGCCGGCGGCGGTGCCGCCGACCTCCCTTTCCACCTACAGGGATTCGTAGAGCGTATCGGCCGTGGCCGCCGTGTACTGGAATTCGACGGGACGTGAGCAGCGCCAGGCCTGGTGCGGCTCTCCCCGGAGCGCCTTCAAGGCCTCGGCGGTCCGGAGAACGCCGCCGCCATAGAGGCGGTTCGCCATGTCGAGGATCGCTACCCGGTTCATGAAATCCGTGCCGCTGCCGCAGGCGTCCTTTATCAGCCAGACGCGGAAGCCGGCGAATACGGCGTCGAACACCGTGGCGCGGACACAACTGTCGGTCCAGACACCCGCCACCAGCAGGTGCTCAACGCCCCGCTCGCGCAGCGTATCGGTCAGCCGCGTATCCCGAAACGCGCTCGGCCAGGACTTGCGGATCACCAGTTCGTCGCCGGCAGGCATCACCTCCGTGCAGATGGCGGCACTGTCGGCTCCTGCCATCCCGTAGCGAAGGTCGTCGGCAAGATTCTCGTGCAGGAGCGGATAGCTTGTTTTCACGTCCTCCTGCTCGGCCCAAGCCTGCGCATGAAGGATCGGAACGCCCGCCTGTCGCGCGGCGGCGATGACCGAAGCGGCATTGGCGAGGATCGCGTCGAAACCCTCCACGGGATAGGCGCCGCAATTGCGATACTCGTTCTGGAAATCGATTGCGAAAACCGCCGCTGACTGGACGTTCAAGATAGCCTCTGTGCTGGTTGACGGGTGGAATCGGAAATTTCATGGGCCGTCGAAGGCGATGACGAAGCGAACAAGCATCCCCACGACTGCGTCGAGGTCGCTCGCATCCATGGCTTCGTCCGGATTGTGGCTGCCGTTTTCGCTGCGCACGAAGATCATGGCACTCGGCACCCCTGCCTCGGCAAAGACGGCGGTATCATGTCCCGCGCCACTGGCGAGAAGTGGGGCCTCGCTCGCCGGTCCGGCAGCGGCTGCGAGTTTCTCCACCAAGGCGGTGTCCATCGGCGCCGGTGCCCAGGTAAGCGGTGCATCGAAGTCGAAACGCACGTTTCGTCGAGTCTCGATCTGTCGGCAGAGCGCACGGATCGAGGCTGCAATGTCCTCGAGCGTGCTTTCGCGGTCGCTGCGGATATCGAGCGTGAAACCGATGTCGCCGAGCACGCGGCTGCCGCCATGCTGCCGCGGATCGGACTCCACCCTGCCGAATGTGATCGTCGCCTGCCGGCCTTCGGCCTCCAGCCGGTCCCACACGGCCTCAAGGTCGTGCACGAGATCGGCGAAGCCGAGCACGCTGTCCTTGCGTGAAAAACGCGGCTCCGCACCGGAATGCGCATAAGCCCCGATACAGCGCGCGGCGAGATGGCGAAATCCCCCGTTGATCGCGGTGACGATGCCGTAAGGCCGATCCATGCTGACCAGGCGTGGACCCTGCTCGATATGGACCTCGACAAAGGCGGCGATGTCCGCGGGGCGCAGCTGCGGCGTCCCGGCCCGGACCGCCTCGGGATCGAAACCGGCATCCGCCATGTGCTCGGCCAGCGTTCGCCCGGTATCGGCCCGGCGGGCTTCCAGTTCGTCCGCTGGCAGCCGCCCCAATGCGGCGCGCGCCCCCGGATAGGAAACAGGAAACCACACCGCCTCCTCCGCCCGGGTGACCATCACGGTCACATCGCGGTGGACGGAAAGATTCCGGGCAGCCATTTCGGCGAGCACGGCAAGGCCGGCGACCACGCCCGCCGCGCCGTCGAAATTGCCGCCATGAGGGACGCTGTCGAGATGCGAGCCGAAAAACAACGCGGACAAGGCCGGATCGCTTCCCAGCCTTGTCAAATAGAGATTGCCGGCCGCGTCCGTGCGCGTCACGGCTCCCAGCGCTTCGGCCTCGCGGCGCACGAGGTCGTGCGCGAACTGTTCGCCGGTGCCATAGGCCGCCCGCGTCACGCCCGGATGATCATGCGTTGCCCGCGCCAACTCATCCAGCACGCGGCGCAGCAGGACCGATCCCGCCGTCAGTTGCGCGTCCTTTGCCGCTCGCATCGGCGCAACTTGCCCGGCCATCACATCGGACCGGCGCGTTCGGCGATAAGGCGGTACTGGTCGGGGCGCCGGTAAAGCTCGAAATCGAAATTGACCTTGCGGCAAACGGCGATAAGATCGAGGTCGGCGCGATGCACGATGACCTCGTCATCGAGCGAGGTGGCCTGGGCCGCGATCTCACCCGTCGGTGCGATGATGCAGGACCCCCCGATCAGCTGTTGCCCGTCCTCATTGCCGGCCTTGGCCGCCGCCGCCACCCAGACGGTGTTCTGATAGGCGCCCGCCTGCATCGGCAGATGGTTGTGGAACATGCGCAGGTGCCCCAGCGACGGGGCCTCGTCCAGCAGCAGCGGCGTGTTGTAGCCGATCAGCACCACCTCCGCCCCGCCCAACCCCAGCATGCGATAGGTTTCCGGCCAGCGGCGGTCGTTGCACAGGGAGAGCCCGACGCGAACGCCGCAATAGTCGAAGACCGGAAATCCGAGGTCGCCCAGTTCAAAATAACGGCGCTCCAGGTGCGTCGTCGTGCCCGCCGACGCCTCAGTCCCGCCGGGAATATGCATCTTGCGATAGCGGCCGATGAACTTGCCGTCCGGGCCGACCAGATCCATGGTGTTGTAGCGCCGCGTCTTTCCGCTGGAGCGGTCGAGTTCCGAGTAGCCGAGCGCGAAGCCGATCTTCAGCGCGGCGGCAGCCTCGTAAAGACGCCGGGTCTCCTGCCCTGGCATCGCTTCCTCGAAGAACGCCTCGATCTCGGCGTCGTCTTCCATCTCCCAGCGCGGGAAGAAGCTGGTAAGCGCCATCTCGGGGAATACGGCGACCTCCGCCTTAGCGGCGGCGGCGCGTTCCAGAAGCACGACAAGCCGGTCCACCGTTTCGGCGCGCGTCGCGCTCCTCTGGATCGGCCCCGTCTGGCAAACCGCGATGGTCAGGTGTCTAGCCATGGTGTGGTATCCTCGATTGCTATCGGATTGTCTCGTGGGTCGCCCGCCTTGCGCGGGACGAACCGGCCGACGTCCGTGGCGGGGCACAGATTGCCGTCCAGGACCACCGGTATTCCGCGCACAAGCGTGGTGACTGGCTTGCCGGTGACCACCCTGCCCTCGTACGGGGTGTAGTCGACCCTCGAGTGCATGACCTCGCGCGCCAGCCGCCGCCGGGCGGCCGGGTCCCAGATCGCAAGATCGGCATCGAGCCCGATGGCAATACGCCCCTTGACATGGTCGAGCCCGTAGAGGCCTGCGGCGTTGCCGCTGGTTACGGCAAGGTAGCGCTGAAGCGAAAGCCGGCCGGTCAGAAGCCCCTCGGAGAACAGGAGCGGCAGCCGTGTCTCGATGCCGGGTATGCCGCTGACCGCCTTGTGGAAGGCCGGCGCGCCGTCGCCGCCCAGCTTGTCGGCCAGCATCGAGGGCGAATGGTCGGACGACCAGAGCGCGATGTCGCCTCGCGCAAGCGCTTCCCACAGATACGCCTGGTCGGACGGCACGCGCGGCGGCGGCGAAAAGACATAGCGAGCGGCTTGCTCTGCATCGCGGTCGAGGTCCGCGGCCGACAGGAAAAGATATTGCGGGCAGGTTTCGGCGAAAACCCGGGCGCCGCGCTGCTGCCCGCGAAAGACTTCCTCGGCCGACTGCCGACACGAAACATGCACGACGACCAGGCGCGTGCCCGATATTTCCGCCAGCGCAACGGCTCGGTGCGTCGCCTCGCGTTCCACGACACTGGCATGTGCGACGGCATGGTAGCGTAGGTCCGTCCGGCCCAGTTCGATCAGCCGCTTGCGGGTTCTCCTTATCGCCGCATCGTTTTCCGCATGGACCATGACGATGAAGCCCGGCGTGCGCGCCTCGTCGAGGACCGCCAGCAAGGTCTCGTCGCCGACCGCGAAGCCTTCGTAGGTCATGAACACCTTGATAGAAGTCACGCCCTGCCAGGCCAGCACGTCGAACTGGCGTGCCAGATCGGCACCCGTCCCGGGGGTAACCACGCCGTGCAGGCCGTAGTCGATCACCGAGCGGCCGGCGGCGCATCTCATGGCGCGATCAAACGCGTCGACCGATGTCATGCCCGGCCCCGGCATGGCGAACGGGACCATGCAGGTGGTGCCGCCAAAGGCGGCCGCGATCGAGCCGGATTCGAAATCGTCCGCGCTGGCGGCTCCGCCCCATGAAGGCTGGTCGAGGTGACAATGCGCGTCGATGCCTCCCGGCAGCACCCAGCGGCCGCCGGCGTCGATCACCGTGTCGGCCCGGATGCCGGCGCCGAGCTCGGCAATCCGACCATCGGTTATCCCGATGTCGCATTCCGCCCAGCCGCCCTCCAGCGCGACCCGTCCACCACGGACGACAAGATCATGCATCGGAGGCCTCCGAGGGCACCGCGATCACCGGCTGCATGGCAAGAAGCTGTTCGCGCGGCAGGTGGCAGGCGATATTGTGGGTTGCCGAAAACTCATGGACCGGCGGACGCTTTTCCCGGCACAGTTCGCCCAGCACATAGGGACACCGCGTCGAGAACGGGCACCCGGCAGGCGGACTGGACGGCGACGGCATCTCGCCCGAAAGAACGACCTTGCGCTTGCTGATGCTGCTGTCCGCGATCGGGATAGCCGACAGCAATGCCTCGGTATAGGGGTGGTAGGGCGGCGAGAACACGGCGTCGGCGCTGCCCTGCTCCATCACCTGGCCGAGATACATGACGACGACCCGGTCGGCCAGGTAGCGCACCACCGACAGGTCGTGGCTGATGAACAGAAGCGTCGTCTTTTCATCGCGCTGGATGTCCAGCAGCAGTTCGGTGATCGCGGCCTGCACCGAGACGTCGAGCGCCGAAACAGGCTCGTCGGCGACGACCACGGCCGGATTGCCCGCAAAGGCTCTCGCGATCCCCACGCGCTGCTTCTGGCCTCCGGAGAGTTGCCTTGGCCGCCGGTGCATGAAGTCGTGCGGAAGCTTGACGAGATCGAGCAGTTCCCGCACCCGTTGCTCGATGGCCTTCCTGTCCTTGGTTCCTCCCAGCTTCCTGATGACGCGCGCGATCTGCGAGCCGACCGTATGGCTTGGGTTGAGCGTGTCGAAGGGGTTCTGGAAGACCATCTGCAAGTTGACGACCGTCTTGCGATTCCGCTTCTGGACGGGCAATTTCGCCACGTCCAGGCCGTTCACCTGCAGCGAGCCGGCCGTCGCTTCCTCCAGGCCCATCAGTATCCGGGCGAAAGTCGACTTGCCGCAGCCGGACTCGCCGACGATCGCGACCGTCTCGGCCACATTGGCATCGAACGTCAGGGCATCGTTGGCCTTGACGCGGCCGTAGCTCTTGCTGAGCGCGTCGACTTTCACCGCAACGTCGCCAATGACGGGAGCCGGCCTGTTGCCGGTGGTCCGTGGAGCGGCGTTCCAGTCGATCTCATCCACGCGCGCGCAACGCGAAAGCCGGTCCGCCCGGCCCTGCGGACGGACCATCGGCACCGCTTGCATGCCACAGCGCTCGGCCACGAAGAACTCGCAGCGCGGGCCGAAATTGCACCCACGCGGCCGATCGCCGGGCGCCGGAAGCTGGCCGGGAATGGCGACCAGCGGACGCGTGTTCTTGTCGGCCCCGGGCACCGGAATGGAAGCGAACAGGCCGCGCGTGTAGGGATGGCGCACCGCACCGAACACATCGGCCACCGGCCCGCTCTCGACAGCTTCGCCCGAATACATGACCGTGATGAAATCGCACGTCTCGCGCACCAGGCCGAGATTGTGCGAGACATAGATCATCGACATGCCGAACTGCCGGGACAGGTCTCCGATCAGGTCGACGATGCCGGATTCGATGGTGACGTCGAGTGCCGTCGTCGGCTCATCGAGCAGCAGCACCTTCGGATTGGCGAGCAGCGCCATGGCGATCACCACGCGCTGTTGCTGGCCGCCTGAAATCTGATGCGGATAGGCATTCATCAGGCGGTCGCAATCCGTCAGCCGGACGCGTTCCAGCATGGCGCGCGCCTGCTGCAAGGCCTCCTGCCGCCCTACCCCGCCTTGATAGATCGGAACCTCGGCGAGTTGCTCCGCGATCGTCATGGACGGATTGAGTGAAGCCATCGGCTCCTGATAGATCATCGCGATCTGCGAGCCCCGCAACCGGCGAAGTTCAGCGCCCTGCATGGTCAGGATATTGCGACCCTCCAGAAGGATCTCTCCTCCGACGATGCGGCCGTTCTTGCCGAGATAGCGCATGATGGCCAGCGCCACCGTGGACTTGCCGCAGCCGGATTCCCCTACAAGGCCATGCGACTGGCCCGGCATGAGCTTCAGGTTGAAGTCGATGACGGCCGGCACTTCGCCGCCGCGGGTGAAATAGGAGATCGACAGGTTCCGGCATTCCAGCACCGGAACCGCATCGTCGCGTGGGGTTTGGGCGGCGAACTGCATGGTCTCAGTCCTTGAGGCTCAGTTCCCTCAGGCCGTCGGCCATGAGGTTGAAGCCCAGGATGAGGCTGGACACCGCTATGGAAGGAATGACGAGCATATAGGTGAATTTCCAGACCAGCGCCGCGGTCGCTGCTTCCTTGATCATCAGGCCCCAGTCGGGATCGGGCGGCTGCAATCCCAGCCCCAGGAAGGTGAGCGTGGTGATGGCGACGGTCGTGTAGCCGAGCCGCAGGCAGGCATCGACGATGAGGGGGCCGCGAGCGTTCGGCAGCAGCTCGACCATCATGATCCACAGCGGGTGCTCGCCCCGGGTCTGCGCGGCAAAGATGTAGTCGCGTGTACGCATGTCGAGGGTCAGCCCGCGCACGATGCGCATGATGGCCGGCGCCGACGAGATCGTCACGGCGACCACGATGTTGAACCCGCTCTGCCCCAGATAGTTGAGGATCAGGATGAACAGCACCATGACGGGGAAGGACAGAAGCACGTTGCAGATGAAGGACAGGATTTCGTCCCACCAGCCGCCGAGATAGCCGGCGACCAGGCCGAACGTGGCGCCGACGACATAGGCGATCGAGGTGGCGGTGATGCCCCATACCAGGACGCGCTGGCACCCCCACAGGGTCCGGGAAAGCATGTCGCGGCCGCGAAGGTCCGATCCCAGCAGAAAGGTGACGCCGTTCTTCACCGCGCCCGGCAGCGCATAGGGCGCAATCGGCTTGTTGGGATCGAGGATAGGCAGATACGGCGCCGAAACCGCGATCAGCAGCCAGAAGAAAACCAGAGTAGCCCCGATGACCGCGATCGTGGAATCGCGCCATGCGCGCACGGCCATGCCATAAAGAAGGAGGACCGCCGGGATAGCCGGAATCAGGACGTAGTGCTTCAGCGCGCCGATCTGCGGGCCGAACATCACATAGGCGGCGAGCGGCACATAGATCAACAAAAGCAGCAGGATGATGCGGCTGCCCGTGGACGAAGGCGCGAGGCTCCGTACAGAAGACGCGGACGTTGGGTCGAGAGCCGTCGTCATGCGAACCGCACCCTCGGGTTGAGCACCATGTAGACGATGTCGGACATCAGCTGCGAAAACACCGCCACTCCAACGGCGACCAGCGTCGCCGCCTGCACGACAGCGATATCGCCGTAGACGGCCGCGTCGAAAAGCATCCGGCCAAATCCGGCATACTGGAAGAAGACCTCGACCACGACCACTTCCGAAAGCAGCCAGTTGAGTTGCAGGAAGATCAGCGTAAACGGCACGATGAGCGCATTGCGCAGCGCGTGCGTCATGATCACGCGCCAATAGGGCAATCCTTTCAGCACCGCCGTGCGGATATAATGGGAGGTCATGACCTCGGCCATGGAGGCCCGCGTCATCCTCACCACATAGCCGATGTCGTAGATCAGCAGGGTGAGCAACGGCAGGGCGAGTTGCCTGAAATTGAAGCCGTCGACCATCGCCGATTTGGCCGGGACCCAGCCGAGGCCCAGCGCGAGAACGACGGTGAGCAGCACGGCGGTGGCAATCTGGGGAATGGAGGTGGAGATCACCGCCCCGATGGAAATGATGCGATCCAGCAGCGATCCTTCATCCATGCCGGCCAGGACGCCCAGCAGGAGCGAGACCGGCACCATGATCAGCAGAACGGAAAAAGCCAGCACACCGGTATTGAACAGCCTTTCGGACAGAAGCGTGCTGACCTCTACGTTCTTTTCGAGAGAACGGCCGAAATCGCCCTGGGCCAGCTTGCCGAGCCATTCGCCGTAGCGCAGGAGAAAGGGAGCGTTCAGCCCCTTGTTTTCCAGCCAGTTCTGGTAGTCCTGCTCCGAAAGCGTCGCGACGCCGAACCCGCCGAGTTCGGATATCGCAACCCGCTTGCGGAACTGGTCGCTGTCGAAAATGGCAAACAGGATCAGGGAGACGGTGGCCATGATGAGCAGCATCTGGGCCACGCGGCGGGCGATCAGCCTCAGCATGCGGCACCGCTGCATCCACATGCCGCGGGGCGGGCAGCAGCGCCGCCGGTGCGATGTATGCTCCCGATCAAGACAAGTTCCCGTTCTTCACCGATGAAATGCCGATAGTAAAAAACCTGCCGGCGCACACATGCCTGTGCACGCCGAGCAGGCTCCGGACCGATGGCGTCAACTATCCATCCAGACCCTGGTCAACTGCATCTGGCGCGAGGGGTGGGCGCTGTAGCCGTGAACCTTGGCCGAGGTCATCGTGTAGACGGGCCTCCACAGCGGCTGGACCATGATTGCGGCATCCTGGAGGATCTTCTCCACCTTCTCCATCTTGGCCCTGCGGGCCTCGACGTCGATGGTCGCTTCCGCATCCGACAGCGCCTTGTCGAATTCGGGATCGGAGAAGTGGCTCTCGTTCCATGGCACGCCGGTACGATAGGCCTGGGCCAGCGCCATCGTGCCCAGCGGCCGGTGCGCCCAGGAGGTGGCGCCAAAGGGCGTCTTGTCCCAGATTTCCCAGAACTTCGACGTCGGCATCACGTTGACGTTGAGATTGATGCCGGCATCCTTGAGCTGATCGCGCAATGCCTCGCAAACGGCCTGCTGCCACTGGCCATCGGTATTGCCCACGTCGATGGTGAGATCGAGGCCGTTGCCGTGGCCGGCTTCGGCCAGAAGCGCCTTCGCCCCTTCCACGTCGCGTTCCGTCATCGGCAGGTCGAAAAACTCGGGATGCACGGGGCTGACGTGATAGTTGCGAGCCGCATCCCCCGCTTCCGGGAAGATCAGCGCCTGGATCGCATTGTTGTCCGCAGCCTTGACGACGGCCTGGCGGACGCGAATGTCGGTGAAGGGTTCCTTGTCGACCTGCATGCGGCAGCAGATGGTCTGCGCCGTCTTCACCGACGCAATCTGCGCCCCCTCGATCGAGCGCGCCAGTTCGAGCTGTTCGACCGTCAGTTCATAGATGGCATCCACGGAGTCCGAGGCCAGTGCGGCCGCCTGGTTTTCCTGCTCGTAGTGGTAGAAGTGGATTTCATCGAGGAAAACGTCGCCGCCCCAGTATTTGAAATCCTTCCCGTCGGTCGTCTTGGCAATGCGCTTGAGAATGCAGCGCTCACCCACTTTCAGCTCCGCGACGGTAAAGGGACCGGTGCCGATGCAGTTCTCAGAAAACGGCGGCTTGAACGACGGATGCACGATGAGGGCCGGATATTCGGCGCAATCTTCGGCGACCGAGAGCACCGGCGTCGAAAGATTCAGCTTCAAGGTGTGGCTGTCCACCACTTCAACGGCGCCCTCGGTGGGCTTGCGGATGGGCTTGCCCTTCTCGTTCTTGTCGCCGGTTGCCGTCGACAGCGCCGAAAACGTCGAAAGGCCGAGCGTCGAGGAACCGGTGGCGGAGTCCGTCCAGCGCAGGATATTCCAGGCAAGATGGTCCGCGCTCAGTTCCTCGCCATTGTGCCACATGACACCCTTGCGGACATGCAGCGTCCAGGTCTTGAGGTCGTCGGACGGCTCCCAGGACTCGACCAGCATCGGGCGCACGACGTTGTCGGGACCGACCTGGGTCATGTATTCGATGGTCTGCCGCGACTGGTTCGACATCTCGTTCCAGCTATAGGTTGCCGGATCCTCCATCTTGGCGACCATCTGGGCTATCCTCAGTGTCCCGCCGCTCTTGGCGTTGGGATCGACCGGCGCGAAAGGAAGAGTGTCCGCAGCCATCGCCGGAGCGGACATTCCGGCCATGCCATAGGCCGCGGTGGCGGAGACGCCGAGCAACGCCGCGAACCGGACGAATTCGCGGCGGTTCATCCGCCCATTGTCGAGTTGATCACGCAGCTTCGGCAACAGAATGTGATCGCGCTTTTTCATCGTCGTTTCCCCTTTTTGTTGTTCATTGGTTTCGTGTCGCCACCCATGGACCGCCCAAGGCGTCGGACGGACAAGACCGGCCGGCTATACGGCAGCGGTCACCATGATTTCGACGCGGTAGTCGTCGCCGGCCAGCCGTGCCTCTACCGTCGCGCGCACGGGCATTGCGTTCTTGTCGATCCACGCATCCCAGGCAGCGTTCATCTTCTCGAAGTCGGCGATGTCCCGAAGCCAGACCACCGCACTCAGAACGCGGGTCTTGTCGGTACCCGCCTTGGCCAGGAACCCATCGATCTTGGCGAGAACATCGCGGGTCTGCGCCGTCGTGTCGCCGGTCAGGTCATCGGCAGTCATGCCCGAAAGATAGAGTGTGCCGTTGTGCGTCAGAGCACGGCAGAAACGGGGTCCGTCAACGAGGCGTTCAATGGTCATGCGATAATTCCTGTTCTGGTAGTTTCTCGGGACGGTGAATGCATAAGCCGCATCGGCGCTAGGTCGTCCGGTTGCACACCGAGGGCCTGAATATCCGCCGGCAGCCGCTGGAAGCGGATCAGCTCAGCGCAGGTACGCGCCAGCGCCGCCGCGGTCTTGATCCCGTAGCCGCCCTGCCCCGCGAGCCAGAAGAAGCCGTCCGCGACAGGGTCGAACCCGACGACTGGGGAACCGTCGGCCGCGAATGTCCGAAGACCGGCCCAGCTGTGCGTCACGCGATCGACCTTCAGCGTCGTCGCCTTCTCCAGCCGATCGACACCGATCGCGACATCGATATCCTCGGCATAAGCGTCGACGGGTTCGCTCGGGGTCGCATCGGCGGGCGAGACGAATATCTGCGCGGCATCGGGCTTGAAGTAGAACTCGCCCCCTACGTCGTTGACAAGCGGCCATCCGCTCGTGGAGACGCCCTCCGGAACCGGGATGTTGAAAGCCGTTCGCCGCAGCGGCGTAAGCCCGACGGGCGAGACACCCGCCATGGCGGCAATGCCGTCGGCCCAGGCGCCAGCCGCGTTGACAAGGATGGGAGAGCCGTATCTTTCCTTCCCCGCATCAACGAGCCAGTCTCCGCCCTGGCGGGAAATCGCTTGCACGTCTGCACCGGTGACGACGCGCGCACCCCGCTTTCGCGCGCCGCGCAGAAACCCCTGGTGAAGGCCGTTGACGTCGATCTCGCGCGAATCCGGCTCGAGGATCGCCGCGGCGACATAGTTCGGCCGCAACACAGAAACGCGATCGAGCGCCTCCTTCACCTCCATTGGCCGGATGGACGGCACCAGTTGCCGTGCCCGGTCCAACTCCTCGTCCAGCAGATCGAGCTGGTCTTCGCGTGCAATGGTGATCATGCCGCGCGGCTTCATCAGCGGATGCTCGCAGAAACCTTCCGGCGGATGCTCAAGAAAGGCGCGGCTCGCCATGGCCAGCCGCCGGATGGTCGTGGTTCCATAGTTTTCCGTAAAGCTGGCTGCGGAACGACCCGTGGCGTGGTAGCCGCACTGTCCCTCCCTTTCCAGGAGGATAACCTTCCCAAAGGCGGAAAGCTCCCAGGCCGCGCTGGCGCCGGCCATGCCGCCACCAATGACGAGAACATCGGCCCGATCGATTTCGGGCGAAGAAAAGGAAGACAGCGTCATTGCTGTGACATCCGGGTGGAACGGCCGAGACCGGGTCCGGCGGAATGGAAGCAGTCGACGGCAAGGCGGATCAGCGGCATCGCAGCGAAGGAACGCGCGGACTCCATCGGCCTTACACGCATGTGTCCGAAAGCGCTCGGCCCTGGATCAGAAAGACGATCAACCAACCTTTTCACCTCCCGGGAAGGATCATAGGGATCGTGCAAAAATTTGGAACGCAAATTTTTAAGCCCATTGATATCGGAAAACCGAATGCTTCGCGCTCGGCCGCACCCCACAAAAGGCATTCGCAGATGGCTTACCAGCGGATCCGAAGTGCCATCGTGCCAGGTCCGAGGGAATATGAAAGCGCATCGCGAAGGGTTGTACTTTCCTCAATGATCTTCTTGAGGGTCAGCACCTTCGGCATCAGGTCGGGGGATGGCCCTTCGCAGCCGAGTGCGCGCCTTCTCCAGAGCCGCCAGACGCCTGCGTCAGCTTAAGGTGGCGCTGCGGCGGCGGGGCAGCGGTAGTAGCTCCATTCCGATATCTAGGGCCCGAACAGCTCGTACCTGCCTGCCGCCGGCAAAAAACCGTCGCGGCACGACAGAGCCCAGACGGACCCAGGCATCGATGGTGCTGGGGAACGATCTCGCAGTCCGCCATCGGCAGCAGTCTATCCACCTGCCCCGGCTTTCAACGCGGAAAAGCTGATCGCCACCCCCCAAGAATGAGTTCCAGTCGGTCCAGGCTTTTTCTACCCTCTCCCGATCCGGGCGTGACACCGGCGGGCTTCCTACATAAAAGTCACCTATCGTGGAATTGGCGGTGCGACACTGGCGTTGCCCGCAAAAGGACAATCTGCTGCGCATGACGAGCGAACCGAAAACCAAGCTGCGCGAAAGCGGGCTCGACCGCGCGATCGATATACTGGAGTGCCTGCACGAAGCCGGCGAGCCGATGTCCATTGCCCAGATGGCGGAACGCCTGGGCGCTCCACGTTCCACCATCTACAACATCGTCAAGCGTTTCATCCGGTCCGATATCCTGGAGGATTACGGGCCGCGCGGCAGGATATTCTTCGGCCGGGCCGTCCACTTCTATGCCGCCGCCTATCTGAGGCGGAACGACCTCATGCGCCGGGCGCGCGACGAGGTCGATCGGCTGGCGAGCGAAATCGGCGAAACGTTCGAGTTCTGCACCTTGCAGGGCAACAAATACACCATCGCCTATGTACAGACGGGCTCGCGCATGTTCCGCATCAGCTCGGAGGTAGGCGTCAGGCTGCCGATCCCATGGACGGCGTCCGGGCGCTTGCTGCTGGCCGGCATGACGCGCGAGGAAATCATCGCCCTCGTTCCGCCGGAGGATTTCATCCTGCCGGACGGCCGCAGCATCGGCGTCGATGCGTTCTGCAACGACGTGCTCGAGGCGGGTGCCGCCGGCTACGCCATCACATCGGGATTGATCGACAGTCTCACGCAATGCCTCGCCGCGCCGATCCGTGACGAGACCGGCAAGGCGATGGCGACATTGTGCGCGGTCGTGACCATCGACCGGAGCCCGGACGAGGTAGAGGCGCTTGTCCGGCGCCTTACCGCAAGCGCCGACCGCCTGTCCCTCACCCCGGTTTCGCGCGCGGCCGAGTGATCGCCGCGCTTGATGCACGTCTCCCGAAAAAGGAACCGGGTCGGTTTTCCGGAAGCCCGTCAGGCAGCGGAAGGAAGGATCGCCGTACAGTCTATCTCCACCATGATGTCCACAAGCTGGCAGCCGACGGTGGTTCTGGCGGGGGGTTCATCGGCAAAGAAATTCCGATAGACGGCATCGAATTCGGAAAAATTGGCGACGTCGCTGAGATAGGCGTTGATCTTGACCGCGTTCTTCAGTTCGGTACCGACGCCCCGCAGGATCGTATCCAGGTTGCGAAGGGTCTGCCCTACCTGCCCGGCGAATGTCGCAGGCATTTCGCCTGTCCGGGGGTCGACCGGCCCCTGCCCGGAAACGTAGACCAGGCCATTGGCGATAATCGCATGGGAGTAATGGCCTGCAGGCGCTACGGCCTCGTCGATCATCGCGGTCTTGCGCAAATTCCGTCTCCTTTGATTGTCTTGTCAGGGGCAGTGCCCGTCAGTTTGCCGGCGGCTGCGAGGTCCCGGCAGAATATGCGGTGGCCGCAGCAACGAAATCGAGCGGCCCCTTGCCGTCCCTGGCCGAAAGGCGCGGCGACGTGGCTGGAAGCGCGGCGGGATCCTTCAGCGCATGCCCCGAGATAACGAGGGTAATCGGTCGTGGCACGTCATGGCTGCCCATCAGCCTGCGCAGCGCCGCCAAGGGAGCCGCGGCGGCCGGTTCGGCGGCGATGCCTTCGTACCGGGCGAGATCGCTCATGGCGGCCTGTATTTCCGTGTCGTCCACAGCTACCGCAAAGCCGCCCGTACGGCGAATGTCCCGCAGGGTACGGGTCCCGTCGGCCGGATAGCCGCGCAGCGGATCGTTGATCGAGCCCGCGATACCGAAATCGGCGCCGGTCCATTCCTCCACGGACTCGCGACCCGCCTCAAAAGCCCGGGCGATCGGCGCGCAACCTGCCGACTGCACGCCCACCAATACCGGAAGCCGTGATATCTCACCCCGACGCAGCAGATGTTCCGCGCCCTGCAGGATGCCGCCCAGCATCGGCCCGGCGCCGATGGGCACGACGATGGTTCCGGGTGCGCTGCCAAGTTGCCGGCAAAGCTCGTAGAAGATCGTCGCATGCGCCGCCGTCATATACGGGTTCGCATAGGTGGAAGTGAGATTGGCCCAGCGCGGCGCGGCCAGCCTGATGGCCTCGGCCATGTGATAGGCATCGCTGAAAGTGCCGTCCACCTCCACCAGCGTCGCGCCATAGGCTCGCGCATGAGCGACCTTGCTGGCGGGCGTGGACGACGAGAGCGTGATGATGCAGGGCAAGCCGGCGCGCGCCGCGTAAGCGCTGACGGAGGTCGCGTTGTTGCCCGTCGAGGCGCAAACCACGCCCTCGGCGCCGAGGCCGAGCGCAGCCGACACAGCTACCGCGGCTCCGCGATCCTTGAACGATCCGGTCGGATTCATCCAGTCAGCCTTGGCATGGACCTTGTCTTCACCGCAAAGGCGGGCAAGAGAAACCAGCGGCGTATTGCCCTCGCCCAGGCTGACGAGCTTGCCGCCGGCCGGCAGCAGTGACGCGATTTCGGAAAAGCTCTTCCAGCTTTCCGGCAGTGCGGCCGCACCGTCATTCTCCGCGACCAGCGAGCCGCCGCAGACATAGCACCAGGGATCGAGATCGGCCGGGCGGCCAGCGCCGCACCACGCGCAAACCAGCCGCACTCGCTCGAGACCTTGTCCGCCGCTGAAGATCACCGCGTCGCCTCCTGCCTGTCCATCACCGGTGCAGCACGGCGCCAAGGAACGCCTTGGTACGCTCGCTGCGGGGATTTGCGAAAACCTGCTCCGGGTCGCCATCCTCCACGATACGGCCGCCTTCCATGAAAAGTACGCGGTCGGCGACTTCGCGCGCGAAGCCCATCTCGTGCGTGACGATCAGCATCGTGGTGCCGGTCTCGTTCGCCAGGTTGCGCACGATCGTCAGCACTTCGCCCACCAGTTCGGGATCGAGGGCCGAAGTGATCTCGTCGAAAAGCAGGATTTTTGGCTCCATGGCAAGCGCGCGGGCAATCGCCACGCGCTGCTGCTGCCCGCCCGAGAGCTGGCGGGGGTAGGAGTCGGCCTTCTGCCTCAGCCCCACCTTGGACAGGAGATCGAGCGCGTGGGCGCGCGCCTTTTCCTTCGACAAGCCGCGCACATGCACCGGCCCGTCCATGATGTTCTGCAGCGCGGTCATATGCGGGAAGAGGTTGAAATGCTGGAAGACCATGCCGATCTTGCCTCGCACCGAGCGCAGGTGGGCGCCCCTGTCCTTGACCAGCCTGTCGCCGGCGCGCCTCAGTCCCAGAAGCTCGCCCTCCACTTCGATCGTGCCGGCCTCGGGCGTCTCCAGCGTCATCACCAGCCGCAGCAGCGTGGTCTTGCCCGACCCGCTGGGGCCGATAAGCGCGATGCGCTGCCCGGCGCCGACATCCAGGTCGATCTCCCGCAGGATCTGGACGCTGCCGTAGGACTTGGAGACGCCGCGCAGGCTGAGGATCGGTTGACGGGATTCAGCGCCCATTGCGGTTCTCCGCGTTTATGCGTTTTTCGAGGAGCCGGACCAGAGAGGCCGAAGGCCAACTCAGAACAAGGAAGATCAGCCCGACCAGCGTGTAGGGCTCGAGGTAGCGGTAGGAGATGGCCGCTTCTGCCTGTGCCGTGCCGAGCAGTTCAAGCAAGGTGATGGTCGCCAAAAGCGGCGTGTCCTTGAACATGGCGATCAGGTAGTTGCCGAACACCGGAAGCATCGGCGGCACCGCCTGCGGCAGGATGAGGCGCGCCCAGGTATGGAAACGCGAGGCATTGAGCGCGACGGCCGCCTCCCACTGCCCTTTCGGCACGCCGTCGATGCCGGCGCGGTAGACTTCCGACAGATAGGCACCATAGTGCAGGCCCAGGCCGAGAATGCCGGTTGTCAGCGTATTCAGCGTCAGCCCGTAGAGCGGCAGCACGTAGTAGAGGAAATAGAGCTGGATCAGCAGCGGCGTGCCCCGGATGAAGGAGACCGCTCCGCGCGTCGCGTAGACGACGGGCGGAATACCGGAGCGGCGCAGCAGTTCCAGCATAAGGCCGAGGACCAGGGCGAGCAGCATGCCGCCGAGGGTGGCCTGGAAGGTCACCAGCGTGGCCTGCAGGAGTACGGGCAGGATCTGCCAGGCGTAGTCGAAGTCGAAGCTCATCGCGCCGCCTCCTTCACGACAGCGCCGGGTACCCGCCGTTCGGCCGCCTGCATCAGCCGGCCGAGCGCCAGCGCCATGACGAAATAGATGACCAGCAGCAGCGAGTAGACCTCGGTGACATGGCCCTGCCCCTGCACCAGCGTCTTGCCGGCGAAGGTGAGGTCGCCGATGGTGATGAGCGATAACAGGGACGTCGCCTTCAGGAGGTCGATCAGCAGGTTGCCGAAAGGCGGCAGCATGGCGGCCAGCGCCTGCGGGAAGACGATGCGGCGCATGGCCAACGCAGGAGAATAGTTGAGCGCGACGGCCGCCTCGTGCTGGCCACGCGGCACGTTGAGCACGGCGGCGCGCACGACCTCCGATCCGTAGGAACCGAAATTGAGCCCCAGCGCCAGCACGCCGGCGGTCATCGGGGACAGGTCGATGCCCAGAAGCGGCAGCACGAAGAAGAAATAAAAGAGCTGCACCAGGGCGGACGTGCCGCGGAAGACCTCGACATAGACCAGCGCCACGCCCCGCAGGACGCGGAAGCGCGACAGCCGGACAAGGCCGACGACGACCGACACCACAAGGGCAACGGCCGCCGAAAGTACCGTGGCCTCGAGCGTGACGAGAGCGCCGCGAAGGAGCGTGGGAAGAAAATCGACTAGCGTCATCGGCAATCCGAAGGCGGCACGGCATTGCAGCCGTGCCGCGCCATGGTGATCATCAGGCTTGGCAGAGCTCGGCCGAAGCGACGTCCGCAGGCGGGACCTGCGCGGCCGTGAAGCCGTAGGGCTCCATCAGTTCCAGCAGCTTGCCGCTGTCCCTGATCTCGGCAAGCTTGCCGTTATAGGCTGCGACCAGTTCCTCGTCCTCGCGGCGGAACCAGGCCGAGCCGTAACCGCGCGAAGGCTTGCCCTTCTCGTCGAGCGGATCCTCGAACGGTTGTACCAGCTCGAGGTTCGCATCGTCGGTCTTGCGCAGCACGTCCTGCAGCGAAATGATGCTCATGGTGACGCCGTCGACACGACCGCCTTGCAGCCCGGCAATGGCAGAGGGCAGGTCGGGGAACAGCACGATCCGCGATGTCGGCACCTTGGCCGCCGCCAGGTACTGGGCGTTGATGGAACCGGCCAGCGTGCCGATCTTCACGCCCTCGTCCTTGGCGATGTCGGCGTAGCTGTGGAGGTTCTTCGGGTTTCCCTTCTTCACCGCGATCGATTCCGTGACGACATATTGCGGGTTGGAGGCCGCGACCTGCTTGCAGCGGACCGGGGTGACATAGAGCCCGGCGCCCAATATGTCGAAGCGCTTGGCCAACAGGCCGGGAATGAGGCCACCGAAGTCGGTCAGCACACCCTCCAGTTCCGGCACGCCAAGCTCCTTCATGATGTAGCCGATCACGTCCGGCATCAGGCCGGTCAGCTTGCCCTCCGGCGAGGCGAACGCGTAAGGCGCCTCGTTGGCGAAGCCGACCCGGATGCGGCCATCGCTTTTTGCCGCCGCCAAAGAGCTCGCCGCGTTCGCGGCCGTCGACAACAAGCCGGTCGCACCGACGCAAAGGCCGCCAGCCCCCAGCAGCAGGTGCCTTCTGTTCAACACAAATTTCTCCATCCCATGCTCCTCAATCCCAACCAACCACCGTTTTATTGTCCACTGTAGTGTACATATATCTGTAATAGTGGACTTCCTGAGGTTTAGCCACATTCAGTTCGATGTGCAACCGATTTCGGGCGCAGATGCGCAGCCCAGATACCCGACAGTCGAAATGCAGGCGCCAAGGCAGTTCAGCCCCGTCGAGGTCGTCATCCAACGAGCGATTCAAGGTAATCCACGCCCGGCTCTCGTCCAGCGGCTCGCGATCTTTTGCCCCGCCGATATCCGCGATAGAGCTATCGAGGCGGAGAGCTGCCGCCTCGTCTCCGGGCTGATCAACAGCGCACCGGCCAGGATCTAAATGATGCTGTCTGGGCTTTGGACGGTTTCGACGTGCCATCGGCGTCCTTCCGCAAGTTTCCCTTTCGCGGGCAGGACGGGAACTGCGGCCGACGTCATGGCCACCGGTTACGATGACCTGACGGGTTATCGCCTATGCGGTACAGCCGTATAGGTCGCAGGCGCGCGCGGCTTTCCCCGCTTTCAGCGGCCCGCAAGCGAACGGAACAATTGATACCGCTTTTCCAGAAGCAGGCAGAAGGCGGCCGTCACCACGATCACCGCCGTGCTCGCCGCGGCGACCGACGGCTCGGCCAGATTCTCCATGCGGGAGAAAATCACCACCGGCAGCGGGCTGGTTCCAGGCTGCACCAGGAAAACCGAGATGACGACGTTGTTCACCGATGCAAGAAACGCGAACAGGCCGCCGGAAACCAGGCCCGGGCGCAGGGATGGCAGGACGACGTGCCAGATCACCTGCGACGGCCGTGCGCCATGGATCGCCGCTGCGCGCGGCAGAGACGGATCGCTGAGCGACATGCTGGCCAGCGCCGAACGCGTGACATAGGGCACGGAGATCACGGTGTGACCGATGATGAGGCCAAGCTGGTTGAGCAGGCCCATCTGCGTCAGCAGGACCAGCAGGGCAAAGCCCGTCAGCACCATCGGCACGCTGAGCGGCGAGGCGAAGAAGGTCACCAGGATGTTGCGTGCCCGTATCGGAATCTGGCCCAGATAGATCGTCGCCAGCGCCCCGACCGGAACCGAGATCAGAACCGTCGCGACGGCAACATAGGCGCTGATCCAGAAGCCGTTCATCATCTCGCGGTCGCCGATCATCACATCCCACCAGCGCAGCGACAGTCCCTGCGGGGGAAAGCTGAGATAGCCGGCGGAGGTGAAGGAGGCGCCGATGACGAAGAAGACCGGCAGCGCCAGGGCGGCATAGGCCAGGAGTGCCGTGACCGTAAGGAGCCGGTTCATCGCGGACGCTCCCACGGCATCGCCCGCTGGGCGGTCGCCGTCAGCAGCCATGAGGCGAACAAGGTGACGAGCAGCAACAGGATGCTGAGCGTCGCGGCACCGGGCCAGTCGAAGAACTGGACGGTATATTGATAGATGAGAAGTGGCACCACGTTGACCCGTCCGCCGCCGATGAGGAAAGGAATGACGAATGCCGCCATCGAGAGCGAGAACA
>Ga0182735_1000768_pt1 | contig 23433 bp, 21 predicted proteins | sample eDN5th30CKraftMG_FD_128524 | JGI IMG/M metagenome (GOLD analysis project Ga0182735, IMG submission 128524) | Enriched Miracle-Growth compost microbial communities from Emeryville, California, USA - eDNA 5th pass 30_C Kraft MG (version 2) (version 2) ...
AACGCGACCCCTACACCGTCGACGCGGTGCTGATGTATGCGCAGCGCGGCCACGGCAAGCGGTCCGGCTTCTATTCCGACTACACGTTCGGGGTCTGGTCCGGGCCGGAAACCGCGGAGGAACTGGTGCCGGTGGGCAAGGCCTATTTCGGCTTCACCGACGAGGAATTGCGGCAAATCGACAAATATGTGCGCGACAACACCGTCGAGCGCTTCGGGCCGGTACGCGCCGTGCGCGCCGACCGCCACAGCGGCCTGGTGCTGGAGGTGGCGTTCGAGGGCCTTGCCCGCTCCACACGGCACAAGTCAGGCGTCGCCATGCGCTTTCCCCGCATCTCGCGGCTGCGCTGGGACAAGCCGGCGGCCGAAGCCGACCGCATCGAGACGCTGCAGGCGCTGCTGGACTGAAAGGCGCCGGTTATTTTATGCGACGCCAGGCGATTCCGCCCGGCTGCAAGATGCTCTACTGCGCGACCGATACGCGGATCTCGTAGATATCGATGGCCTTGCCCTGCGCCTCGAAATCGGGATTGATCGCGATGGTTCCGCTCGCCCTCGGCTGCGCGTCCGGGAACTGCACGTCGAACAGATATTCGTTGCGCTCATGGCCGACGGCAAAGCGGCGGCGGCCGCAGTCGCCGAAGTCGCCAAAATTGCAGTCGAGCACCATCTGCGTCGGCTTACCCTCTTCGGAGCGGGCAAGGACATCGAAGACGGCGTGCTTGCCCGCCAGTTCCTTCAACACACCCTGCCCCACGTCGAAGCTGACCGCCGCGCCCGAAGCGCCCGAGCGGATGCGAAGGAACGAGCCGGTATCGTCCTTCGTGACCTCGGCCGAGGCATCGGAGGGCGCGCTGACCAGCGTCGGGTCGTCCGGCGTGAAGACGACGATCCAGTTGCGGTCCTGGTCGGCGTCGCCGGGCCTGACGGGTTCCGCCGCATTGTTGCCGGAGGACTCGGAACTGCCGACCGCCGACGCGCTGGACCGCTGCGGGAGCTTGAGGACGCCGCTGGTCGCCACCCACCACACGCCGGCGGCGATGGCGGCGAGCACCAGCAGGCCGAACACGAACCGGCGGACCGGAAAGCGGCGCGCCGCCCGGCGCTCGTCGCGGTCGGGCATGACCTCGACGCCGCCGCCGGCGAACGAACCGGCCTCGGTCGAGGTCGAGGTCGAACCGGCAAAGGTCGGTTCCAGCACGATGTCGGGAACGACGGGCGCGGCATCGGAACGCGCAAAAGCCGCAACCGCCGGGGCCGGCTCAGCGCCCATCGACGGCTCCCGACGGCCATTACCTGGCGCCGGCGATGGCGCCGATGCAGCAGGCGGCACGGAAACGGCAGGCGCCTCCACCGACGGAGTCGGGGCGTCGCGCTCTACCTGCGGGGCAGTGGAAGGGAGAAACTCCGCTTCGATCTCGGCAATCCTGGCCTGCATCGCCTTGCGCCGCTTGATCGCGGTTTCGACGGTAACGCTCGGATTGGCCTGAAGCGCACGGTCCAGCGCGGCGAAGGCCGACCGGTAGACTTTCTCGCGAAACGCGCGGTCTTCAGCATTGCCTTTGGCAAAGGCGTTCCGGATCGCTTTTTCGATCGGGTCCAAGCAATGCTCCTTCGTGGCCTGTCCACGTCGGGAAGATCGTTAAACGCAGCGGGCCGATCAATCAACTGCCGGCTGTCGTTTGCGGCGGCCGCGCCGGCCATCGACCCTGCTGGCAACGCCGTTGAGCGGCGTCGAGCGGTGCGTGCCGCCACGCACATGATTCGGCGAATACCCGGCTTGAAATTCCCGGCGCTTCCGTCTATCACCCAGCGCAACCTGAAGGCACCGCCTTCCGGCGCCGCCTTAGCTCAGTCGGTAGAGCATCGCATTCGTAATGCGAGGGTCGCGTGTTCGAGTCACGCAGGCGGCACCACTCCTCTTCCAAAGATTGTTCAATAGCCTTCCTTGCGGTTGACCAGGTTGCGCAGCGGCTCGCCGCGCTCGAAGGCGTCCATCTGGTCCAGCATGGGCGGAACCAGGTGGTTGGGGTCGGAAGTCGCCGCCGCATGCGGGGTGACGAACACTTTCGGATGCCCCCATAGCGGGCTGGTCTTGGGCAGCGGTTCGACCTCGAACACGTCGAGGCTCGCTTCCTTCAAGGTGCCGTCGTCCAGCGCGCGCAGGATATCGGCGTCCTTCTGCAGCCGGCCGCGGCCGGCATTGATGAGGACCGCGCCGCCCAGCCCGTTGCGCCGCCGCAATTCCTTCAGCAGGCCATAATTGAGGATGCCCTGCGTGGCGGGCGTCAGCGGCAGGAGCACGACCAGGATGTCGGTGGCGTTGAGGAAGGGCACCAGCCCACTCTCGCCGGCAAAGGTCGAGACGCCTTCCACGACCTTTTCGCCGCGCGCCCAGCCATTGACCTTGAAGCCGAGCGAAAGCAGCGCCGCGGCCGCGGCACGGCCGAGATTGCCCATTCCCATGATGCCGACGGCGATGTCCCCTGCGGGGCGCTGGGGCGGCTCGTGCCAGATCTTCTTCTTTTGCTGGGCATGGTAGAGCATGCCCTGGCGATGATGATCCATCACCCGCCACACGACATATTCGGTCATGTGCTGGGTCAGGTTGTCGGCCACCACCTTGACGATCGGCACGTCGGGTATGGTCGGGTCGGCAAGGATGTGGTCGACGCCGGCGCCGACCGAGAAGATGGCGCGCAGATTGGGGAGGGTGGACAGAAGGTTCGGCCGCTGCTTCCACACCACCGCATAAGTGATCGACGGGTCGGTAAGGCTGTCCGGCTCCGAAACCACCTCGCGCTCGGCCGCAAGCAGTTCGTGCCAGCGCCGCGGGTGAAAGCCGGTGATGGCGAGCAGGACGCGGCCCTTTTCCAGTGTCGGCATGTCTCGTCAGTTCTCCTGCTATTGGCTGACCACGCCGGCCGGCGCGGTCTCGATCCTGAAGGCCGCCGAAATCAGCGCCCGAGTATAGTCGGTTTGCGGGTTATCGAAAATCTGCTCGCAGGGGCCGGCCTCGACCACCTTGCCGCCCCGCATGACGATGACGTCATTGGCCAGCGCCCGCACCACTTTCAGGTCGTGGCTGATGAACAGATAGGCCAGTTCGTGCTTGGCCTGCAGGTCGCGCAGCAGGTCCACCACCTGCGCCTGCACGCTCATGTCCAGCGCCGAGGTCGGCTCGTCCAGCATGACGAAGCGCGGCTTCAGCACCATGGCGCGCGCAATGGCGATGCGCTGGCGCTGGCCGCCGGAAAATTCGTGCGGGTAGCGCACGCGGGTGGCGGGGTCGAGCCCGACTTCCTCCAGCACGTCGACCACGCGCCGGTCGCGCTCGTCGGCATCGAGCTTCGACTCGTGGATCTTCAGGCCTTCCTCAATGATCTCGGACACCGACATGCGTGGGCTGAGCGAGCCGTAGGGGTCCTGGAAAACGATCTGCAACTCGCTGCGCAGCGGCCGCATGTCGTTGAACGAAAGCTGGTTGATGTCCTTGCCCTCGAAGCGGATGGCGCCCGTCGACGAAATCATGCGCGACAGCGCCAGGCCGAGCGTGGTCTTGCCGGAGCCGGATTCGCCGACCACGCCGACCGTCTGTCCGGCGCGCACGGTGACGTCGATGCCGTCCACCGCCTTCACATGGTCCACCACCTTGCGGAAAAAGCCCTGCTTGATCGGGAACCAAACCTTGATGTCCTGCCCCGTCATCACCGGCTTCGCCTGCGGGTCGGCTTTCGGCGCACGGCCCTTAGGCTCGGCGGCAAGAAGGTGGCGCGTGTAGGCATGCTGCGGATTGTCGAATATCTGTTTCGTCGGCCCGGTTTCCACGATCCGGCCCTTGGTCATCACGCAGACGCGGTCGGCGATCTTGCGCACGATGCCGAGGTCGTGGGTGATGAACAGCACCGACATACCCTTGGCGCGCTTGAGGCGGGCAAGCAGTTCGAGGATCTGCGCCTGCACGGTGACGTCGAGCGCCGTGGTCGGCTCGTCGGCGATCAGCAATTCCGGCTCGTTGGCCAGCGCCATGGCGATCATGACGCGCTGGCGCTGGCCGCCGGAAAGCTGGTGCGGATAGGCGCCGATCCGCTTTTCCGGCTCGCGGATGCCGACCTCGTTGAGCAGTTCGAGCACCCGCGCCCGCGCCTGTTTCTCGCCCAGGCCCTGATGCAGCCGCAGCACCTCGACGATCTGCTGCTCGATGGTATGCAGCGGATTGAGCGAGGTCATCGGCTCCTGGAAGATCATGGTGATCTTGTTGCCGCGCACGCGCCGGAGGTCCCTTTCGCCGAGCGAAAGCAGGTCCTCGCCGTCGAACAGGATTTGCCCGGAAGGATGGGAGGCGGGCGGATAGGGCAGGAGCTTCAGCACCGACAGCGCCGAGACCGACTTGCCGGAGCCGGATTCGCCGACCAGCGCCACCGTCTCGCCCTTGCCGATGTCGAAGGAAATCCGGTCGACGGCGAGCGAGGTCGTGCCGCCTTGCGTGAAAGCGACCGACAGGTCGCGAACGGAAAGCAGGGGTTCGCCGCTCAAATCGCCGCCTCGACGTCGGTCTGGCGAAAATCATCGCCCTTGAACAGAAGCGGCTCGCGTCGCGCCTTGGCCAGCGCATAGGCGAAGCAGTCGCCCAGGTTGAGCTTCGCCGGATGGTTGCCCTTTCCAAACTGGCGGTAGGCGTTGCGGGCAAGGCCCGCGTGCTCCGGTTCTACGGCCACGAGATGCACGCCCAGCATTTCGAGCAACGGATCGACCGCCGCCGAAAGCTCGGGCGTTCCGCCGCGGTCCAGCCGCAAGGCGAGTTCCAGATAGTTGACCGGCGACATGACGGCATCGCCTTGATACTCCATCAGGGCATCGCTGTATCGCCTTCGATCCGGCTCTTCGAAGAGGATCGACAATATCGCCGAGGCGTCCACGATCATTTGGGCAGGCCCCATTCGTCGTAGAGATCGGAATGATCGCTGGTGAGGCCCGGTGGTGGTGGCGGCAGTTTCTTCAGGAACTCCTCTAGGTCGTGTTTGCGCCGCTCGATGTCACGCCCTTTGCGAACCCTCTCCAGACGCATTTCCAGCGCATGCTGGATCGCCGAGGTGATGGTTTCGCCCGTCTCCTTCGCCAGTTCGCGGGCCAGCCGCTCGACATGCTCATTCTTGATGTTCATGCCCATGATCGCCTCCATGGTAGAAAGTTGGCGAATTTATACCATGCTCTACGTCTCATTTGAACGTCTTCCGGGGGTCGAAGGCGTCGCGGGTGGCTTCGCCGACGAAGATCAGCAGCGACAGCATGATCGACAGGGTGACGAAGCCAGTGATGCCGAGCCAGGGGGCGTTGAGGTTGCGCTGGCCCTGCTTCAACAGTTCGCCGAGCGAGGCCGAGCCCGGCGGCAGGCCGAAGCCGAGGAAATCGAGCGATGTCAGCGTCGAGATCGAGCCGTTGAGGATGAAGGGCAGGAAGGTCAGCGTCGCCACCATGGCGTTGGGCAGGAGATGGCGGAAGATGATGGTGCGGTTGGGCACGCCGAGCGCGCGCGCCGCGTTGACATATTCGAAATTGCGGGCACGCAGGAACTCGGCCCGCACCACGCCGACGAACGCCACCCACGAGAATAAGAGCATGATGCCGAGCAGGATGAAGAAGCCGGGCGGCAGGATGGCGGCGACGATCAGCAACAGGTAGAGCACCGGGATCGCCGACCAGATTTCGATGAAACGCTGGAACAGAAGGTCGATCCAGCCGCCGAAATAGCCCTGGACCGCACCGGCCGACACGCCGAGGACGGCAGAGCCGAGGGTGAGGATCAGCCCGAACAGCACCGACACGCGAAAGCCGTAGATGGCGCGCGCGAGCACGTCCCGCGCCTGGTCGTCGGTGCCGAGCCAGTTCCAGTTGCCGACGATGCAGTCCGGATCGTTCACGCCTTGCGCATACTGGCTGCAACGGGTCTTCTCGTCATATTCCCATGACGGCTTGGCGGGCGCCGCCTCGGGAATGGCATTGTTGACGGTGGTGTAGGAATAGCGGACCGGCGGCCAGATCATCCAGCCGTTGGCCTCGATCTCGTCGCGGATGACAGGATCGCGATAATCCGCCACCGCGTAGAAGCCGCCGAATTTCTCCTCCGGATAATCGACCAGCACGGGGAAAAGGATCTCGCCCTTGTAGGAAGCGATGATCGGCTTGTCGTTGGCGATGAACTCGGAAAACAGCGACAGCACGAACAGGAGCAGGAAAAGCCAGAGCGACCAGTAGCCCCGGCGATTGGCCTTGAAATTCTGCCAACGGCGCTGGTTGAGCGGCGAAAGGAACGGCCGCTGCACCTTGCCGCCGTCTGGCTTGTCCGCCGCCGTGGATGCCGCCTGTTCCATCACACATCCCTCCGCTCGAAGTCGATGCGCGGATCGATCCAGGTGTAGGTGAGGTCGGAAATCAGGCTGACGGCGAGCCCGATCAGCGAGAAGATATAGAGGTTGGCGAACACCACCGGATAGTCGCGCTCGACAATGGAGCGGAAGCCGAGCAGGCCGAGCCCGTCCAGCGAGAAGATGTTCTCGATCAAAAGCGAGCCGGTGAAGAAGGCGGAGATGAAAGCGCCAGGAAAGCCGGCGATGACGATCAGCATGGCGTTGCGGAAGACGTGGCCGTAAAGCACCTGGCGTTCCGACAGACCCTTGGCGCGGGCGGTCACCACATACTGCTTGCGGATTTCGTCGAGGAAGGAGTTCTTGGTCAGAAGCGTGGTGGTAGCGAAGGCAGACAGCGACATCGCCGTCAGCGGCAGCGCCAGATGCCAGAAATAATCGAGGATGCGCTGCGGCCACGAAAGCTCGCGCCAATTGTCGGAGACGAGGCCGCGCAGCGGAAACCAGTCGTAGAAGGAGCCGCCGGCAAACAGCACCATCAACAGGATGGCGAACAGAAAGCCCGGAATGGCGTAGGCGACGATGACGATGCCGCTCGTCCACACGTCGAAGGCCGAGCCGTCGCGAACCGCCTTGCGGATGCCGAGCGGAATCGAGATCAGGTAGGAGATGAGCGTGATCCACAGGCCGAGCGAGATCGACACCGGCATCTTTTCCAGGATCAGGTCGACCACAGAAATGTCGCGGAAATAGCTGTCGCCGAAATCGAAGCGGGCATAGTCCCACAGCATCTTGCCGAAGCGCTCGAGCGGCGGCTTGTCGAAGCCGAACTGCTTTTCCAGCTTGGCGATGAACTCGGGGTCGAGGCCCTGCGCGCCGCGGTATTTGGAACTGCCCGCGCCACCGCTCCCCATCTCGAAATTGCCGCCGCCCGCATCGCCACCGCCACCGGAGCCGAGCCGGTCGCCGGCGCCCCCGCCCGGCCCGGTCAGGTTGGCGATGACCTGCTCGACCGGACCGCCCGGCGCGAACTGGATGACCGCAAAGGAGATCGCCATGATGCCGAACAGGGTCGGGATCATCAACAGGAGGCGCCGGAGGATATAGGCGCCCATCAGATCACGATCCCCACGGAGTTTGCCCCGGCGCCACGCTTTCGCTCCGGGCGTTGGTCGTTCGAAAAGCCGGACCGTAGGCTTTTCGCCTGCCTTGCGGACTTTTCCTCACCCCTTGCCAATCTTCGCAGCCTTGTCCTTGTCGAACCACCACAGCGCTTCCACCGGAAAGCCGTAATCGGGCTTCTGCTCGACGAAGCCGAACATGTCCCAATAGGCGGCGCGGTGATTCGCCAGATAGTATGTTGGAATCCAGTCGAGCCGTGCGCGCAAGACCCGGTCGAGCGCCCTCAGCGCCGTCACCAGTTCGTCGCGGCTTTGCGCGGCGCCGGCAGCGGCCACCAGCGCGTCGATGGCCGGGCTCTTGGTGCCGGGGTAGTTGCGCGTGCCCGGCCGGTCGGCGGCGCGCGACGAATAGAGCGTTTCGAGCGAATCCGCGCTCGGCGTCGCGCCGATGGAGACGGCGACCAGGTTGAGATCGAAGTCGAAATTGTTCTGCCGCTCCTCGAACTGGTTGGAATCCACCAGCCGCACGGAAGCGTCGATGCCGACCGCCTTCATATTGTCGGCCCATGGCGAGGTGATGCGCACCAAAGAATCGTCCTCGGCCAGTATCTCGACAGCGAGCCGCTCCCCCTTGTCGTTGACGACGAAGCCGCCGACGCGCTTCCAGCCGGCCTCGGCCAGCAGCTTCGCCGCTTGGCCGAGCAGCTTGCGGTCGCGCCCCGAGCCGTCGGAAACAGGTTGCATTACCGGCTCGCCGAACACTTCGGGCGGCAGTTCGGCGCGGAACGGCTCCAAAAGCGCCAGTTCCTGCGGCGAAGGCAGGCCTTCGGCGCGGAAGTCCGAGCGCTCGAAATTGGATTGCGAACGCTCGTAGGAACCGGCGAACAAGGTCCGCTTCGTCCATTCGAAATCGAAGCACAGGTCCAGCGCACGGCGCACCCGTACGTCGCGAAAACGCTCCCGGCGCTGGTTGATGGCGATCGCCTGCATCGCCGGCCATTTCTCGCCGGGAAACTCGCGCTTGACCACCTTGCCCTGTTTCAGGGCCGGGAAATCGTAGCCGGTCGCCCAAACGCGGGCCACGAACTCCTCGCGGAAAGTGGTGTCGCCCTTCTTGAATGCCTGGAAAGCCGCCTGGCGGTCGCGATAGAAGTCGATGCGGATGCGGCCGAAATTGTCCTGACCGCGGTTGACCGGCAGATCGGCGCCCCAATAGTCGGCGACGCGCTCATATTCGATGAATTCGCCGGCCGAGACCCGCCCCACCTTGTAGGGCCCGGAACCGAGCGGCGGGGTCATCGTCGAGGCCTCGAAATCGTTAGCCGCATAATAGGCCTTCGAGACGATCGGCATGCCGACGGCGGTCAGGATGGCCTGCACCGACTGCTTGCCGCTGAACGTCAGCCGCACGGTGTGGTCGTCCAGCGCCACCGCCTCCTTCAACTCGACAAGCGGCAGCAGCAGGTCGGGGTGGCCCTTTTCCTTGTAGAGCATGAAGGAGAAGGCAACGTCGTGCGCGGTAAGCGGCGAGCCGTCGTGCCAGCGCGCGGCAGGCCGCAGCGCGAAATCGAAGCTGTTGCGGTCCGCCGACAGGGTGACACTCTCGGCGAGCAGCCCATAGACGGCGTCCGGCTCGTCCAGCGCGCGTTCCATCAGCGTGTCGAAACACATCTCCATGCGCGGCGGCGCATCGCCCTTCAGGGCAAAGGAATTCAACGTGTTGAAGGTCAGCGGGCTCTGGTTGTAGCCCCAGTTGGGCGGCGCGAAATTCATCGCGCCGCCCTTCGGCGCCTGCGGATTCACATAGGCGAAATGGTCGAAATCGGCGGGGTATTTCAGGTCGCCGAAAGCCGACAAGCCGTGCAGCCTGGTGCCGGTCGCAACGGTGGCGAACGCCCGGCCGGGCAACAGGGCCGAGGCACCTGCCGCCAGGCCGAGAGCGAGAAAGTCGCGGCGGGGAAGCGCCATCAATTGCCGCTCTTGTATTTGGCGGCCAGCGCCTTTTCCTTGTCCGTATCGATCCACCAGGATTCGATGTCGGCGCCGATATAGGCCGGCTGCTTGTCGGGAATGCCGAACTTGTTCCAGTAGGCCAGCCAGACAACCGAGCGGTGCCATTGCGGCACCACGTAGTAGTTCCACAACAGCACCCGGTCGAGCGCATGGGTGGCGGTGACGAGGTCCGCCCGATCGGTGGCGTAGATGATGCGGTCGATCAGCGCGTCGACCACCGGATTCTTGATGCCCATCAGGTTGCGCGAACCAGGCGTGTCGGCGGCCTTCGAACTCCAGAAGTCGCGCTGCTCGTTGCCGGGCGAATCGGACTGGCCGAACATGCTGGTCACCACGTCGAAGTCGAAACTGCGAACGCGGTTCACATACTGGCTCGGATCGACGATGCGCAGCGAGGCGCTGATGCCGATCTTCTTCAGGTTGTCGAGGAACGGATTGGCGATGACTTCGTCGGTCGGGTCGCGGCCGAGGATTTCCAGCCGGAAGGGTTCGCCGCTCTGCGCGTTGACCATCTTGCCGCTCTTGATCACCCAGCCGGCCTGCTCGAACAGCTTGACCGCCTGGCCGAGGTTGCGGCGCTCGGCCTGCGGCGAATCATAGACCGGCAGCTTGAAGGCCTGGGTGAACAGTTCCGGCGGCAATTGCGAGCGATAGGGCTCGAGGATCTTCACCTCCTCCGGCGACGGCAGCCCGCTGGACGCCAGTTCCGTGCCCTGGAAATAGCTGGTCGTGCGGGTATTGTAGCCATAAAAAAGCGTGCGGTTCATGCTCTCGAAGTCGAGCGCATAGGTCAGCGCCTCGCGCACCCGGCGATCCTGGAACTGCGGGCGGCGCTGGTTCAGCACGAAGCCCTGCATCGGTTCCGGCGAAGCCGTCTTGAATTCCTTCTTGATGACGTCGCCCGCCTTCAGCGCCGGAAAATTGTAGGCCGTGGCCCAGCGCCGCGAACTGTTCTCCGGCTTGATGTCCTCCAGCCCGCCCTTGGTGAAGGCCAGCCACTCGGCGTTGTCGTCCTGGATATAGACGTAGCGGCGGATGTCGAAATTCTCGCGACCGACCTTCACCGGCAGCTTCGCGCCCCAATAGTCGGGCACCCGCTCCCAGACGATCTCGGAACCCGGCTTGAAGCTCTTGATCCTGTAGGCGGCCGAGCCCAGCGGCGGCTCCAGCGTCGGCCTGGAGATATCGCGCTTGTTGCCCTTGGCGTCGGTGCCCTCCCACCAGTGCTTCGGCAGGACGACGAGGCCGCCCAGAATCTGCGGCAGTTCGCGGTTGCCCTTCTGGTTGAAATGGAACTCGACCTCGTGGTCCGACACCGCCACCGCTTCGGTGACGTTTTCGAAATAGCGGTTGTACATCGGGCTGTTCTTCTTCAGCACGTTGAACGACCAGATGACGTCGTCCACGGTGATCGGGGTCCCGTCGTGCCACCTGGCCCTCGGATCGAGCCGGTAGGTGGCGGAGGAATAGTCCGGCGGATATTTATAGGCGTCGGCGACCAGCGGGTGGTTGACCGAGCCCTCGTCCGTCGCCTGCTCCATCAGCGTGTCGTAGAGCAGGCCGCCGCCGAAGGCGGCAAAGCCGGCGCCGGCCGCGCCCTGGACGATATAGGGATTGAAGCTGTCGAAAGCACCGCTGACCACGGTGTTCAGCGTGCCGCCCTTCGGCGCGTCGGGATTGACGTAGTCGTAGCGCTGGAAATCGTCGCCATATTTGGATTCGCCGATCAGCGAGGAGGTCGTGCGCCACTCGTCGGCCGCCGCCGTGGCCAGCGAGCCCGCGAGCATGAGCACCGCGAGCATGGACATGAACAACGACGAAACCCGGCAAATCCGCATGTGCATCCCTTTTACCCTGTCCGCAATCTAGCCCATTCGCCGCACAAGGGAACCGGCTGGACCGGTTTTGCCGCGACAAACAAAAAAGCCGGGCAGAACCCGGCTTTTTCAAGGATTTTCGTCAGGAGAGCCCGTTATTGCGCCGGCGCCGGCGCCGTTCCTTCCGCGGGGGCCGGGGCTGCGCCCTCGGCAGGAGCGGCCGCACCGCCTTCGGCAGGCGCAGCAGCACCGGCATCGGCAGCGCCGGGCTGCGGCAGCGGAACCGGGTTATCCGACAGTGTGTGCAGGTAGGCGATCAGGTCGGCGCGCTCGTCGTCCTTCTTGATGCCGGCAAAGCCCATGGCCGTGCCCTTCACGAAATTCTTCGGCGAGGTCAGGAAGTGGTTGAGGTTGTCGAACGTCCACTTCTCGCTGCCGCCCTTGGAAAAGTCCTTCATTCCGGCCGAATAGGCAAAGCCCTCATGCTCGGCCACCGGGCGGTCGACGACATCCCACAGGTCGGGACCGACCTTGTTGGGGCCGCCCTTTTCACCGGAGTGGCAAGCCTGGCACTTCTTGAAGACGGCCTCGCCCTTGGCCGGGTCGGCCTTCGCCAGCAGATCGGCGATCGGAACCGCCTTCTCGGCAGCAGCCTCGCCGCCGCCTTCGGTCGGTTCCGCCGCCTCGATCACGAAGCCCGGCTTTTCCGGTGCCTGTTCGGCGAAAAGGGCGTCGGAGGCAATGCCGACGGAAAAGACGACGAAAACGGTCCCCAGCAGGCCGCCGATCACTTTGTTGACTTCAAAAGAGTCCATGTACCCCAGGCTCCTGTTCCGGATAGGCCGATCCACCCGGCCTGTCCGTACGGCATCGCGACCCACCCCTCCGAGCTGGTCAAATCGGGCGGAAACTAGGTCTTTTGCTCTGGCGTTGCAACACCTATAAGAGCGCTTCCAGTGAGACTTTTTGACACTTTCCACCCGCCCGCCACGATCCGCACCGCCCATGTCCATTCTCGTCCTGATCCCGGCCCGCATGGCCTCGACCCGCCTGCCCGGCAAGCCGCTGGCCGATATCGCCGGCAGCCCGATGATCGTGCATGTCGCGCGCCGCGCCGCCGAGGCCGGGCTCGGCCGGGTCGTGGTCGCCACCGATACGCCGGCGGTGGCCGAGGCCGTGCGCGCCCATGGCTTCGAAGCCGTGATGACGCGCGCCGACCACGAATCGGGCTCCGACCGCATTTTCGAGGCGCTGGGCGCGGTGGATCCCGGCGGCAAGGTCGAGACCATCGTCAACGTGCAGGGCGACTTGCCGACGATCGATCCGGCGATCATCGGGGCGGCGCTGCGGCCTTTCGCCGAGCCGTCCGTCGACATCGCCACGCTCGGCGTCGAGATCGCCGACGCGGCGGAAAAGACCAACCCCAACGTCGTCAAGATCGTCGGTTCGCCGCTGTCGGCAACGCGGCTCAGGGCGCTTTACTTCACCCGCGCCACCGCCCCCTGGGGCGAGGGGCCGCTCTACCATCACGTCGGCCTCTACGCCTACCGGCGCGCGGCCATCGAGCGTTTCGTGGCGCTGAGGCCGTCGCCGCTGGAGCAGCGCGAGCGCCTGGAGCAGCTTCGCGCGCTGGAAGCCGGGATGCGCATCGACGCCGAGATCGTGAACTCGCTGCCGCTCGGCGTCGATACGCCGCAAGACCTCGAACGCGCCCGCCAGATTCTGTCAACATAACTTCGAAAAGACCCGTCTCATGCCAGAAAAAACCAACAAGATCGCTTTCCAGGGAGAGCCGGGCGCCAACTCCGATACCGCGTGCCGCAACGTCTATCCGTCGATGGTGCCGCTGCCCTGCCCGAGCTTCGAGGACGCCTTCAACGCCGTCGAGACCGGCAAGGCCGACCTCGCCATGATCCCGATCGAGAACACGATCGCCGGCCGGGTCGCCGACATCCATCACCTGCTGCCGGAATCGAAGCTGCACATCATCGGCGAGTATTTCCTGCCGATCCATTTCCAGCTGATGGTGCTGCGGGGCGTGAAGCGCGAGGAAATCCGGAGCGTGCACACCCATATCCACGCGCTCGGCCAGTGCCGCAAATACATCCGCAAGAACGGCTGGAAGCCGATGGTGGCGGGCGATACGGCGGGGGCGGCCAAGCTGGTCAGCGAAGTGAAGGACCGCACCATGGCGGCGCTGGCGCCGGCGCTGGCCGCCGAACTCTACGGCCTCGACGTGATCGAGGAAAATGTCGAGGACACCGAGAACAACATCACCCGCTTTGTCGTCCTGTCCAAGGCCAAGCACTGGGCCGAGCGCACGGGCGACGCCGACATGATGACGACCTTCGTGTTCAAGGTGCGCAACGTGCCGGCGGCGCTCTACAAGGCGATGGGCGGCTTTGCCACCAACGGCGTCAACATGACCAAGCTGGAGAGCTACCAGCTCGACGGCGGCTTCACCGCGACCCAGTTCTACGCCGACATCGAAGGCCATCCGGACGACGCCCATGTCGCCCTGGCGCTGGAGGAACTGCGCTTCTTCTCCCGCGAGGTGCGCATCCTCGGCGTCTACGAGGCCAACGAATACCGCGCCGCGCGCGGCACCCGCTACTGAGGCTTATTCGCTCTCCACCCAGCTTCGGATCAGGTGGTGGGCGATGGCTCCCCTGGGCGGCGTGATCAGGCCGCCGGCATGGCCGCGCTCCAGCATCGAGCGCACCTCGTCGCGGAAAAACCAGCGGCAGTCCTCCAGCTCGCCGAGGTCGGGGCGGATTTCCTCCTCCAGCGGCTCGCCGAAGCAGCCGATCATCAGCGAATAGGGGAACGGCCAGGGCTGGCTGGCGTGATAGACGACACGGCCGAGGCGGATGCCGGCCTCCTCCAGCGTCTCGCGCCGCACCGCCGCCTCGATGGTCTCGCCCGGCTCAATGAAGCCGGCAAGTGCGGAATACATGCCCGGCGCGAAATGCGGGCTGCGGCCGAGCAGGCATTTTTCGCGCGTCACCGTCAGCATGATCGCGACCGGATCGGTGCGCGGGAAATGGTCCGCGCCGCAGGACGGGCAATGGCGCCGGTAGCCGCCGGCGCGCATCACCGTCTCTGCGCCGCAACGTCCGCAGAAGCGGTGGTTGACGTTCCACGCCAGCAGCGAGGCCGCCTGCGCCAGCGCGCCGACGGATTCCTCGTCGACGAGCCCCTGCGAATAGACCGAGCGGTAGTCGGACGCCTTGAGCGTTTCAGGCAGGCTGTCGAGAGCAAGCGCAGAAGGCGCCGCCAGCACCGGGCCGGCCGCGGAGAGGCCGAGAAGGATGACCTCAGCGAGCTTGGCGCCGTGCGCCTCGCCTTCGGCAAGGCTGAACCAGCAATCGAAGCCCTCCCCCCGCGCCTTCAGGAACAGCTTGTTTTCGCCGATCAGCATGAGGCGGGCGCGGGGATCGGCCAGCGCCACCTGCACGCAATCGTCGGGCCGGTTCTCCGACTGCCGGTCGATCCGGTTGCCGGAAAAGCCGACGAACTGGCTCGGCTCACGCGGGGACGCGTCAAATAAACGAAAAACCATCTTGTCGGGGACTCGCGAGGGGGCTGGGGGGTCGGTTTATAGCGCTGCCTTGACGGTTTCGGCAAACTTGCGAAGGTCGGCGACCTTGTAGGGTTCGCGAAGGCCATGGCCCCAGACCGGACCCGGCCAGCCGCTGTCGCCTTCCGAGCGGGCCACGACATGGACGTGCAACTGGCGCACGATATTGCCGAGCGCGCCGGTGTTGATCTTGGTGCAGCCGGTCACCCGTTTCAACGCCTGCGCCACCATGTTGGTTTCGAAGGTCAGCATCGCCTGGTCGAGGGGGGTCATGTCGTGGAGTTCCTCGATGCCCGGGCGCTGCGGCACCAGGATCAGCCACGGCCAGCGGCTGTCGTTCATCACGCGAAGCTCACACAGGCCGAGCCACATCAGGGGCTCGCTGTCCGCTTCCAGCCTTCGGTCGAGCGAGAAACCTGCCTTCAGGCCCGCCATCATCGGCATTTCCCCTCTTGAAACGCTGAAAACCGGTCGAGGCTATTTCGGCATCGGCGGCATCGCAAGCGATTCGTTGGCTTTGAAGCGGGATACGGAACGATTTCGCTTCGCCCTTGCATTCCTGCCGCGAATTTCCGATATGGAAGCCGGGAGGTTGGTGGTGGACGATCCACTCGCCAACCGGGTCAGGTCCGGAAGGAAGCAGCCCTAACGAGCCCGGAACGGGTCATTGTTCCAGCCTCCCACCTTCTCATCACCCGCGACATTGACGCCGTGCCGGCGCGCGGGCGAAACTCTATCGTCGGAATCGGCTGCGCGAGACATTACCGGGGAGCGGAACGGACGGGATGAGTGAAGCCGGAGAAAACGACGAGACCCGCAGCGGCCCGCCGAAGGACGCCGCCTACCGGGTTCTGGCGCGCAAATACCGGCCGTCGAACTTTTCCGAACTGATCGGCCAGGAGCCGATGGTCAGGACGCTGACCAACGCCTTCGCCATCGGCCGCATCGCGCAGGCGTGGATGCTGACGGGCGTGCGCGGCGTCGGCAAGACCACCACGGCGCGCATCCTGGCGCGCGCGCTGAACTACAGAAGTGCGACCGTCGACCAGCCGACCGTCGACCTCGCCGTGCCCGGCGAGCACTGCCAGGCGATCATGGAAGGCCGCCATGTCGACGTCATCGAGATGGACGCGGCCTCGCATACCGGCATCGACGATATCCGCGACATCATCGACCGCGTGCGCTACGCACCGGTTTCGGCGCGCTACAAGGTCTATATCATCGACGAAGTGCACATGCTCTCCAACCAGGCCTTCAACGGCCTGCTGAAGACGCTGGAAGAGCCGCCGCCGCACGTCAAATTCATCTTCGCCACCACCGAAATCCGCAAGGTGCCGATCACCGTCCTGTCGCGCTGCCAGCGCTTCGACCTCAGGCGCATCGACGCCGGGGCGCTGACGGCGCATCTGTCGGCGATCTCGGAGAAGGAAGGCATCGCCATCGACGACGAGGCGCTGGCGATGATCGCGCGCGCGGCGGAAGGCTCGGCGCGCGATTCGCTCTCCATCCTCGACCAGGCGATCGCCCATAGCGGCGGCACCGCGGGCGGCATGGTGAGCGCGGCGGAAGTGCGCGCCATGCTCGGCCTCGCCGACCGGGCGCGCATCGTCGACCTGTTCGAGCACGTCATGAAGGGCGACGTGGCGGCCGCTCTCGCCGAATTCCGTGCCCAGTACGATACCGGGGCCGACCCGGCCACGGTGCTCGCCGACCTCGCCGAATTCAACCATCTGGTCACCCGCCTGCGCTTCGTGCCTGAAGCGGCCGACGACGCCTCGCTGTCGCAGGACGAGCGCAGCCGGGGCGCCGCTTTCGCCCAGGCGCTTTCGGTGCGGGTGCTGTCGCGCAGCTGGCAGATGCTGCTGAAGGGCATTCCCGAGGTGCAGAGCTCCAACCGTCCGGTCAGCGCCGCCGAAATGGTGCTGATCAGGCTCGCACACGCGGCCGACCTGCCGACCCTGGACGAGGCGCTGAAAACTCTGGAGGACGGCGGGGTTCCGCCCGCCGCCGATACCCGGCGGGGCGGCATGCCAACCACCTCCGGCCCGGCCGCTCCCGCACCGGCCCCGTCCGGCGGCACCAGCGCGGTCGCTTCCGCCCGGATGCCCGCAAGCGGCGGCGCGGCGCAGACGATGCGGCTGGTGAGCGCGCCCGAGCCCACCGCACTTGCCGTCCCGCCGCAGCCGGAGCCCGAAACGCCCCCGGCCGTGCCGGTGAAATCGCTGGCCGATATCGTCGCCCTCGCCGAGAGCCACCGGGACCAGCTCCTCAAGGTAAACCTGAAGTCGCATGTGCGGCATCTGAAGGTCGGCCCCGGAAGGCTGGATGTCGGCCTCACCGAAACGGCCCCGAAGACGCTGCTTGGCGAGTTGAAGAGCAGGCTGGAGAGCTGGACCGGCCAACGGTGGATGGTCTCGCTGTCGAATGAAGCGGGCGGACAGACGCTTGCCGAGGCGGAGGCTGCCCGGCGCGAGACCGCGCTCATGGACGCTCGCGCGGACCCCGCCGTCGCCGCCGTGCTGGCGCGCTTTCCGGGCGCCAGGATCATCGACGTGCGCATTCCCGATGCGCCGGAGGCCGAAGACGCGGACGACGCCGCGCCGGTCGAGCCGACGACTGACGAAGACGACGAAAGCTAGGACGCGCGCGGTTTCCGAAAACCGCTGGTTTCGGGATCGTGCCTTGAGACGACAAGACAACCGGCAAAGGATCGGATGACCATGAAAGATCTGCTCGGCCTGATGGGCAAGGCGAAGGAAATGCAGGCCAAGTTCCAGGCCATGCAGGAAGAGATGGCCGCGATCGAGGCTTCCGGCCAGTCCGGCGGCGGCCTCGTCCAGGTGACGCTTTCCGGGAAATTCGACATGAAGGCGCTGAAGATCGACCCCTCGCTGTTCAAGGAGGACCAGGTCGAAATCCTCGAGGATCTCATCCTCGCCGCCCACAACGACGCCAAGGCGCGGATCGAGCAACTCATGCAGGAAAAGACCCAGTCGCTGACGGCCGGCCTGCCGCTCCCGCCCGGCATGAAGCTGCCCTTCTGAGCCCGCGGGTTAGCGGCCGTTTCCCGAAGCCCGATCACGCATTGTAACCGCTCGATGCGGAATGTTGATCGCATTCAACCCCTTGCGGCCGGGCTTAAATCGTCCTCATTAAGGCGTTGGCCATCTTTTTGCCGGAAACTGTCTCATTCTTGCCATGGCTCGGGGGCGGGACAGCAGCAAAAAAAGAGGCCGGTTTGTCGATTTCCCACAGGATGGTCGCCCTGCGACGCAAACTCCCTGCGCTTCTGGGCCTCCTCATCTCCCCCCTTCTGGTCGCCGGTTGCAGCCAGACCACCGATAGCCTTTCCACCGCCAGTCTTACGCCAAGCACGAAATCCGGTTTCCTCGGGTCGCGGACCTATGGATATAACGGCAAGGACCGGGAGTGCCTGGCGCGGGCGATGTTCTTCGAATCCAACCGCTCGAGCCGCGAAGGCATGGTGGCGGTCGGCACGGTGGTGATGAACCGCCTGCGCTCCGGGCAGCATGGCGACACCATCTGCGGCGTCGTCGGCGAACCGAAGCAATTCGCGCCGGGCGTGCTGAGCCGACCGATGAATTCCAAGGCGCTGCCGGATGTCATGGCCGCGGCCGACGCCGTGCTCAAGGGCGAGCGCGCGCCGAAGCTGAAAAACGCCATGCACTTCCACACGGCCGGGCTGAAATTTCCCTTCAAGAACATGCACTACATCGAAGTGGCGGGCGGCAACGCCTTCTACGAGAAGCGCGGCCGCAACTGGCAGCCGCTGCCTTCCGAACGCATTACGATGGTCGCCCTCAACGGCTCGACGCCCTCGGCTTCCAGCGCGACGTCCCGCACGATGGTGGCTTCCGCCGCCTCGCTGCCTGGCGTGAACGCGCAGGACGAGGTTGCCGCGCAGGTCGCCGATGCGACACCGGCGCCGGCGCCGCGTTCCGCCGCCACGACGGCCGCCCAGCCGCAGGCCCGGCAGGAGCGGGTCGTCCAGGTGGCCATGCGCCAGCCCGATTCCGCCCGCTTCGGTGCTTCCGATTTCGACACGGCGCAGCCCTCGTCGGTACCGTTCATGACCGCGTCCGCGTCGAGCGGGAACCAGCCGACGCTTTCCTTCCAGTCGACGCCGACCGATACCGACGCCGTTGCCAGGCTGATCATGAGCGAGAACCGGCCGGTGCAGTGACGGCAACGGCGCGACGGCTCACCGGCGCCCGCTGTTCTATGCCTGCCATTGGCTCTATACCGGCCTCATGTCCAAGCGAATCGCCGGTCCTGAAATCGAACGCCTGATCCAGCTTCTGGCCAAGGTGCCGGGGCTCGGTCCGCGTTCGGCCCGACGCGCGGCGCTGCATCTCATCAAGAAGAAGGAGCAGTTGCTGCAGCCGCTGGCCGCCGCCATGGGCGAGGCGGTCGAAAAAGTGCGCGTCTGCTCCACCTGCGGCAATGTCGACACCACCGACCCCTGCATGATCTGCACCGATCCGCGGCGCGACGCGGCGACGCTGATCGTGGTCGAGGACGTGGCCGACCTCTGGGCTCTGGAGCGCGCGGGCGCCATGAACGTGCGCTACCATGTGCTCGGCGGCACGCTGTCGCCGCTCGACGGCATCGGCCCGGACCAGCTCAACATCCGCTCGCTGGTCGACCGCCTGGCCGGCGGCGAGGTCAAGGAAGTGATCCTGGCCGTCAACGCCACCGTAGAGGGCCAGACCACGGCCCACTACATCACCGACCAGCTTTCCGGCCTCGATGTCCGCGTCACGCGGCTGGCGCATGGCGTGCCGGTCGGCGGCGAGCTCGATTACCTGGACGAGGGCACGCTGGCGACGGCGCTCAAATCGCGCACCTTGTTCTGATGATGACGTCACTCGTTCCCGCCACGCACGCCTTCCCGACCCGAAAGGCCGCCTTCGCGATTACCCTCCTCATCGCGTTGCTGGCGATGCTTGCGCCGGCAAGGGCCGCGCAGATCGACGACCAGTTCCAGGCGTGGCTCCAACGTGATTTGTGGCCGCAGGCCCAGGCCGAGGGGATTTCGAAGAAAACCTTCGAGGCGGCGTTCGCCGGCATCCGGCCCAACCTGAAGCTGCCCGATCTCGTCCTGCCCGGCGAAAAGCCGAAAACCCCGAAGAAGCAGCATCAGGCCGAGTTCGGCTCGCCCGGCAACTACTTTGCCGAAAAGACTATCGGCGCGGTGACGGCGGGGGGACGTGCCCGGCTGGCGGCAAATGCGAAAACGCTTGCCGCGATCGAGAAGCGCTACGGGATTCCCGGCCCGGTCGTGCTGGCGATATGGGGCCGCGAAACGGGCTACGGCGCGGCGAAGCTTTCCTACGACGCCTTCGAGGTGCTGGGCACCAAGGCCTTCATGGCGACCCGCAAGGACATGTTCCGCACCGAACTGCTGGCGGCGCTCCGCATCGTCGACAAGGGGCTGGTTTCACGAGCGGCGATGAAATCGTCCTGGGCCGGCGCGCTCGGCCAGCCGCAGTTCATGCCGACCTCGTTCCTCAAACACGCGGTCGATTTCGACGGCGACGGCCATCCCGACATCTGGAATTCCACCCCGGACGTACTGGCCTCCATCGCCAGCTATCTTGCCGACTACGGTTGGGTGGAGGGCCGCGACTGGGGATTCGAGGTCAGCGTTCCGGCCAGTGTTTCCTGTTCGCTGGAGGGACCGGACCAAGGCAAGATCATCGCGCAATGGGCAGGATTGGGGATCGCGCGCGTCGGCGGCAAGCCGTTTCCGGCCGGCGAACTGCGCGACGAGGGATTTTTGCTGATGCCGGCGGGTCGCGAAGGGCCAGCCTTCATCGTCACGCCGAATTTCTACGTGCTCAAGGAATACAACATGAGCGACCTCTACGCGCTGTTCATCGGCCATGCCGGCGACCGCATCGCCAATGGCGACAAGCGCTTCTCGGTCGGCTGGGGAGACGTCGGCACGCTCTACCGCTCCGACATCGCCGCCATGCAAAGGGGGTTGCAGAAACTCGGCTACGACATCGGTTCGGCCGACGGCCTGCCGGGGTTCAAGACGCGGCGCTCGATCGGCCTGTGGCAGCAAAAGAACGGCCGCGCCGCCACCTGCTTCCCGGACGCCGGACTGGTGAAGGCGCTGCGATAAACCGTCAGGCGGCTTGTGACAGCGCCCGGTTGACCTCGGCCAATATCTCGAACGAGCGCACGCGCGCCGCATGGTTGAACACCTGCGCGGTGACCATCAGTTCGTCGGCGCCGGTACGGGCGAGGAAGGTATCGAGGCCCTGCCGCACCGTCTCGGGCGAACCGACGATGGCGCAGGACAGCGCCTGCCCCAGGATGGAGCGCGCCATCGGGTCGAGGCTCTCCGCGTAGCCCTCCACCGGCGGCGGCAGCGGCCCCGGATGGCCGGTGCGCAGATTGACGAAGGCTTGCTGCAGCGAACTGAACAGCAAGGCGGCCTGTGCATCGGTCGGCGCGGCGACGACGTTGAGGCCGAGCATCACATAGGGTTTGTCCAGGTGCTGCGAGGGCTGGAAACGGCTGCGGTAGACATCGATGGCCCGCTCCAGTTCGGCCGGGGCGAAATGCGAGGCGAAGGCGTAAGGCAGGCCGAGCATGGCGGCAAGCTGGGCGCCGTAGAGGCTGGAGCCAAGGACCCATACCGGCACCTCCTGCCCCTCGCCGGGCACGGCGCGCACGCGCTGGCCCTCCTTGGCCGGCTCGAAATAATGCATCAGCTCGACCACGTCCTGCGGGAAGGTGTCGACGCCGTCGCCCATGTTGCGGCGCAGCGCCCGCGCCGTCAGCATGTCGGTGCCGGGCGCGCGGCCGAGCCCGAGGTCGATGCGCCCCGGATGCAGGGCCGCCAGCGTGCCGAACTGCTCGGCAATGACCAGCGGCGCGTGGCTGGGCAGCATGATGCCGCCGGCGCCGACCCGGATCGTCTTCGTGCCGCCCGCGATGTGGGCGATGACCACGGCAGTGGCTGCGCTGGCGATGCCGGGCATGTTGTGATGCTCGGCCACCCAATAGCGCCGGTAGCCGAGCCTTTCGGCATGGCGGGCCAGATCGAGCGAGTTGGTCAGCGATTGCGAGGCGGTGCCGCCTTCGACGATGGGCGAAAGATCGAGGACGGACAGCGTGGCCATGAGCGGTTTCCGGAATGAGGGGTCGGACCCGGATATAGGATGCCCGGGCCGCCGTCACAAACCCGCGGCCGCCTACGCCGCGATTTTCGCCTTGTCTTCGGCCGGGTCGCCGCCCTCGTCCTCTTCGTCCTCCACCGCCGACTGCTGCGCGGAAAGGAAATTGCCGATATTGGCGAGTCCGTCGAAATGGTCGCAAAAAACCTTGACGATAACCAGCAGCGGCACCGCCATCAGCGCCCCGACGAAGCCCCACATCCACGACCAGAAGGCGATGGCGATGAAGATGGCGACGGAATTGATCTCCAGCCGCCGGCCCACGACCATCGGCGTCACGAACTGGCCTTCGACGATGTTGCACAACAGCACGAAGGCCGGGGCCAGCACCGCATAGGCAAGGCTGTCGAAGCTGATCAGCGCGATGACGCCGACCATCAGCATGTTGGTGAGCGCGCCGATATAGGGCAGGAAATTGAGCAGGGCGGCGGCCGCGCCCCACAGCATCGGGTTGGGCATGCCGAGCGCCCACAGGCCGAGCCCGATCACCACGCCGAGGCCCGCATTGATCAGCGAGACGGTCAAAAGGTAGCGCGAGATCTCGCGCTCGACATCGTAGACGACGCGCAGCGCCCGCTTCTTCTCGCTCATGCGGGTGAAGGACTGGACGATCTTTTCATAGAACATGGTGCCGGAAGCGAGCAGGAACAGCGACAGCACGAAGACGATGGTGATGCTGGTGACGCCGGAAAGCACGCTTCCCGCCGCCTGCGAAAGGATGCCGCTCTGGGCGACGACCACCTTCGAGACGCCAGGCTCCTGGGTCGGTTCCGTCATGGCGCCGATCTGCTCGGATATCTTCATGAATTTCTCGAACGGGCGGCGCAGGTGGTTGAGCTTTTCGCTGACCTGCTGGCCGATCGTCGGCGCATTGTTGATGAGGTCGATCGCGGGCCCGCTGAGCAGGTAGCCCGCCGTGGTCATGAAGCCCACGGAGAACAGCACCAGCAGCGTCGCCGAAATGGATTCGGGCACGCCCCGCTTGCGCAGGAAGCGCACGATCGGCGTCAGCGTCAGCGCGAGAAGGAACGCCAGTATGACGGGCATGAAGAAATCGCGCCCGAAATAGAGCGCGTAGACCGTCATCAGGAGGAACATTATCGCCAACATCGACCGTATCCGGCGGATATTGAGTGCTGCTTCGTCGGGCGCATCACCCGAGCCGTTCGAAGGTGCATCGGCTTTCATCGTACCCCCTGCCAGGCCTCCTCGCCGCACCCGGTGCCGCGTGCGAGGAAGAACGCCGCTCGATCGCTTCGGTTCCATCGGGGCCGCGCGCGCCTTGCCGTGCCGGGCCGGCGATAATGGCGTTTGCCCCGTGACGAAA
>Ga0182735_1000772_pt1 | contig 23403 bp, 15 predicted proteins | sample eDN5th30CKraftMG_FD_128524 | JGI IMG/M metagenome (GOLD analysis project Ga0182735, IMG submission 128524) | Enriched Miracle-Growth compost microbial communities from Emeryville, California, USA - eDNA 5th pass 30_C Kraft MG (version 2) (version 2) ...
CGACCTCTTCGAGGTCGACCAGAATATCTATACCTGTGCCGGCGGCACCGCCGCACTCGACCTGATGCTGAAGCTGATCGGCGACGATTTCGATGAAAGCCTCGTCAACCGGGTTTGCGAACAGGTGCTGACCGACCGCGTGCGCAGCCCGACCGACCGCCAGCGCCTGCCGCTGCGCGCGCGCCTCGGCGTCCAGAACGCCAAGGTGCTCAACATCATCGAACTGATGGAAGCCAACCTGTCGGAACCGCTGTCGCTGATCGAGATCGCCGACCATGTCGACCTGTCGCGCCGGCAGATCGAACGCCTGTTCCGCACCGAAATGGGCCGCTCGCCCGCCCGCTACTATCTCGAAATCCGCCTCGACCGGGCGCGCCACCTGCTCATCCAGTCGTCCATGCCGGTGGTCGAGGTGGCGGTCGCCTGCGGCTTCGTCTCGGCCTCGCATTTTTCCAAATGCTATCGCGAGCTCTACGCGCGCTCGCCGCAGCAGGAACGCGTCGACCGCAAACATCTGCTGGCGGCCTGACGCTCTCGGGCCGACGCGTCGGCCCGCTTCGCCGGAGGCGTCACTACGACGCGGGTGTCTTCGCGAGCAGACGGGCCTGCGAGCACCCGTCTCAGCGGCTGTCGTTCAGTTGCGGCCTGGCCACATCTTCTCGCCGGAAAGACAATCGGCAGCGGGCCTGTCCTGGGCCAGGAGCACGGGGGGATGCGTCGCTTCCCCGGATGCCCATTTCAAGGAGGAAGGGCCGGCGAGTTCCAGCACCAGCTTTCGGCGAACCGCTTCGGGAAATTGCGTCCAGTCGTTGACGGGGATCATGAAGGCGCTCGGCCCGCCTATGACGCAGTCCCTATAGTAATCGTCCAGATGGTCGATATCGTAGACGCTGGTGAAACCGCCGCTGGTCATCAGGGGCAGCCCGTTGATGGTGATCCCCTGCCCGACCAACGCGTCGCGTACTGCCGTTACCGGCGCACCCTGATTGTTCGGACCATCGCCGGAAACATCGATGACCCGCCTGGTCGACTGCGAAGTGCTTTCTGCGAACAGGTCTGCGCTGAATTGCAAACCGGCCGAGATGGAGGTGCGACGCGCACCTTCGGGCATGTGAGCGAACAGCTGCGCGGCCACTCTCTCGGAATCCGCCCTGCCCGCGATCACGGTCCACGGCACGACGACCCGTTGCCAGGAGGTTCCCGCCCATTCGACATAGGTAACGGCGATTTTGCCATAGGAGCCGTCGGCAATGGCCTGCAGCACGCTGTTATGTGTCAGGGCGGCCGCATAGCCATGGCGCTGGATCTCGAGCTCCTCGGGTGACATCGACAGCGACACGTCTACCGCCAGCACCAGTTGCACATCCACCGGTTCCGCCAGGGTCGGGGAAGTGCCAAGCCCGAACGACACCGCCAGCGCGAGGGCGCCGTTAACCCGGTATGCCGCACGGGTCAGAGCAGACATGGCCCAAAATTACGCGAAAACGAGGCCACGTCAAAGAAAAGCCCGGCGCAAGGCCGGGCCGATCGCTCACATCTACGCTACCGCCTTACGGTCAGCTGCGCGGCTTGAGGTTTTCCGGGTCGTAGAGCGGCTTGTAGCCGATGGCCGCCACTTCGACCGGATAGGTCTCGCCGAAATACTCGACGTTGAGCTTGCGCCCCTCCTGACAGTAGGCCCATGGCAGATAGGCGAGCGCGATGTTCTTGCCGAGCGTCGGGCCGTAGGCGACCGAGGAAGTGAAGGAGCGGCGGCCGAGTTCATCGACCAGCGTCTCGCCGGTCGCCGGGTCCATGACCGGCATGATGCCGACCGGATAGCGGGCAACGCCCTTGCTGTCGGCGTTGTCCGTCATCACCAGCGTGCACAGCATGGCCGGCTGGTGATCACGGGCGCGATATTCCTGGTGCTTGGCCTTGCCGCGGAAATCAGCGTCCTTGACCTTCGGACGGGCCAGATCGGCCTCGTAGAGATTATACTCGGTCAAAAGGTCGGCGTTTTGCAGGCGCAGGCTCTTTTCCATGCGCCGCGAATTGGCGTAGGTCTCGACGCCGACGGGGGTGACGCCGGTGGAGCGCAGCGCGTCCCAGACGGCAAGGCCGTCCTCGTAGCGCATGTGCAACTCCCAGCCCTGCTCGCCGACATAGGAGAGACGGAAGGCGCTCACGTCCTTGCCGGCGATGCGGATCGGCTTGATCGCGGCGAAGGGAAAGTTTTCGAGCGACAGCCCGGCCGGGTCCTCGACCACCTTCTGCAGCGTGGTGCGCGCGTTCGGTCCCCAGATGCCGATGGTGATGTATTTTTCGGTGACATCGGTGACTGTGACATCGAAACCCTTGTCCTCGGCGACACGCTTTACATAGTTGAAGTCGCGCGGGCCGGCGTCGGCGCCGTCGATGACGCGGCAACGGTCGGCCATGCGGATCACGGTCAGGTCGGCGCGCACCATTCCCTCGTCGTCGAGGAAGTGGGTGTAGATGCCCTTGCCGACATTGGCGTCACCGCCGATTTTCGCCGCGCACAGCCATTCCATCAGGGCGACATGGTCGGGGCCTTCGACATCGAAGATGTAGAAATGCGACAGGTTGACGATGCCGCAATCCTCGCTGAGCTTCAGGTGTTCGGCGTTGGAGACGCGCCAGAAATGGCGGTTGTCCCATTCGTTCTCGCGCACCGGCACGCGGTCGCCATATTCCTTCAGCAGGTGCTCGTTGGCGGCGTAGCCATGGGCGCGCTCCCAGCCGCCCAGCTCCATGAAATGGCCGCCGAGTTCCTTCTCGCGCTCGTAGAAGGGCGAGCGGCGCACATTGCGGCCCTTGGAGAAGGGTTCGCGCGGATGCACCGCCGGGTTGTAGACCTTCATCGCCGTTTCGGTGCAGCGGTCCCAGATGTGCTGCTCGTTCATCTGGTGCGGGTTGAAGCGGGCGTAGTCGATCGCGTGATGGTCGATCGCCGTGCGGCCGTCCGTCATCCAGTCGGCGATGAGCTTGCCCATGCCGGGGCCGTCCTTGACCCAGATGCCGACGGCGTACCACAGGCCCCTTACCTTCTGGCTCTCGCCCATGGAGGGACCGCCATCGATCGTCACCTGCAAGAGGCCGTTGAAGGAATGACTTTCATTGTAGCCGAGTTCGCCGAGGATCGGCGTCAGTTCCATGGCGCGTTCGAGCGGCGCCAGGATCTGCTCCATATCGAGATCGCGCTGCGAGGGCGAAAGCCGGGCCTGGTCCTTCTCCAGCAGGTCGCGCGGATGCACGAGGCGCGGATTGGTCTCCTCGTAGTAGCCCCACTCGATCTGGCCGCCTTCGGCGGTCTTGGGGTCGCCGGTGTCGCGCATATAGGCCGAGTTGCCCTGGTCGCGCAGCAGCGGCCAGCCGATCTCCTTGCCGGTGCCGGCAAATTCCGTGTACGGGCCGAAGAAGGTCAGCGGATGGTCGATCGGCATGACAGGCAGGTCCTCGCCCGCCATCTCGGCGATCAGCCGGCCCCAGATGCCGGCACAGACCACGACGTAATCGGCCATGATGCGGCCGCGCGTCGTCTCCACGCCCTTGATGCGGCCGTTCTCGATGATGAGCGACTTGGCGGAGGTGTTGGCGAAGGCCTGCAGCTTGCCGGCGGCCACACCCTGGTCGACCAGCTTGCCGGCGACCGTCTGCGAACGCGGAATGACGAGGCCGGCGTCGGGGTCCCACATGCCGCCCTGGACGAGGCTTTCCTCGATGAGCGGGAATTTTTCCTTGATCTCGGCCGGCCCGACCAGCCGTGCGTTGGTGCCGAAGGCCTTGGCCGATGCGACCTTGCGCTTGATCTCGTCCATGCGGCCGTCGTCGCCGACGCGCGCGACTTCGAGACCGCCGACGCGGGCGTAATGGCCCATCTTCTCGTAGAAATCGACGGAATAGAGCGTCGTCCAGCAGGACAGGAAGTCGTGGCTGGTCATGTAGCAGAAGTCGGAGGCGTGCGCGGTCGAGCCGACGTCGGTCGGGATACCCGACTTGTCGATGCCGACGATGTCGTCCCATCCGCGCTCGATCAGGTGATGGGCAACGGATGCGCCCACGATGCCGCCCAGACCGATGATGACGACCCGCGCCTTTGCTGGAAACTCTGCCATTGTCCGTCACTCCGCAATAGAATTTCGCGCACACTATAGAGCGGCGTGACGTGATTACAGCCTGTTTGCGACACGCCGCAGATACGCCGCGACCTTGGCCGCGGGCGCACTCCGCTCCACCGATATCACCGGTCCGCCGCGCTGTTCCAGCCCCGCCATGACAGGCATTCGCCCAGTCATGATGGCCGCTTCGCCAAAAAGCAAAGGCCGGGCAAACGCCCGGCCTTCCGGCAAGCTCTCCCGAGCCTTACTTGATGTGGGCGACACCGCCCGAGATGACCACGGTTTCCGAGCCGTTCAGGGGGGTAAGGTCGCCGTTGGGCAGGGTGACGAAGCACCCGTTAGGGCAGAACTCGACCGTCTCGCCGCCGGCCAGCGCCAGTTCGGACTTGCTGCCGCCTTCGGTGACGATCAGCGTCCGCGTCTCGCTGTCCTTGTTGACGGCGCTGGCCGCCTCGGCCGTCGAGACCGCCGCCAGCATTGCCGCGGCGAGCAGAAGCGTCTTGCGCATGGCATTTCCGGTGTTTCCACCGCCTCTGTTGCGTCGTGCAAGGCATTTTCGCCCTTTGCATCAAACTTATAGACGACCGAAGCTGAACCGCAACTGAATGCCGCATTCATGCCACAATCGGTATCAGGCGGGGTCGGGCTTGCGGCCGCGGCGGCCGGGCTTGCGCCTTTTTTCTTCCTCGGCCTCTGCGCGCTCGCGTTCGCGCTCGGCATGTTCCATCTCGGCCTTCTCATCGTCGCTCGGCCATGGCTCCAGCGTTTCCACCGGCGGCATCGCCCTCGGCGTCGAGGGAATGTCGATGTGCTCCTGCGCAAACCGATCGAGCACGGCGAAGCGTATGTCGTTCTGCACGCCGCTGCCATTGGTGATGTCGGCCAGGAACACCCGTATCTCGAACTCCATGGCGGCCGGCCCGAAATTGACGAACAGCACGAAGGGTTCCGGGTTCTTCAGCACCAGCGGGTGTTCGCGCGCAATTTCGAGCAGGGTTTCGTGCGCCAGCCTGGCATCCATGCCGTAGGCGACACCCACCTTGATCTCGATGCGGCCGAGCTTGTTGCGGTGCGTCCAGTTGCCGACGGCGTTGTTGATCAGGTTGGAGTTCGGCAGGATGACCGACTGGCGCTGGAACGTCTCGATTTCGGTCGCCCGCACGCTGATCTTCTTGACCGTTCCCGATACGTCACCAGCAACGATCCAGTCGCCGACCTTGAACGGCCGCTCGGCGAGCAGGATCAGGCCGGAAACGAAATTGGAGACGACGTTCTGCAGGCCGAAGCCGATACCGAGCGAGAGAGCGCCGGCAACCAGGGCGAGGTTGGAAAGGTCTATGCCCGCCGCCGAGATGCCGACCAGGCCGGCAAGGGCGACGCCGGCATAGCCCACCGCCAGCCGGATCGAATTGCGCACGCCGGCATCGACCTTGCCGCGCGCCATGACAGAACCGTCGAGCCAGCCCTGGAACCAGCGGGTCAGGAAATAGCCGATGACGAAAACCACCATGCCGCTCAGGATGCCGATGGCCGAAATGGTCACCGACCCGATCGTCACCCCGGTCGCCAGCCGGTAGCCCCACGCCTGGATGTCGCCCGGCTGGAAGCCCCACATCAGCAGGATCAGCGGCAGGAACACGACGACGATCATCACGTTGAGCGCGATGCTGACGGCAAGGCCGAGCTGGTCGAGCGTGGTTTCCTCGACCTTGCCCTTCTCGGTCATCCAGCGCCCCAGCGAGGATTCGCCGAATCCACCCTCCGCGCCGATCGCACGCGCCGAAAGGAAACCGATATAGGCGATCACCAGGATCGTGCCGGTGACCACCACCTGCAGCGCCACGAAAAGCGCAAGCCCGATATAGCCGAGCAGCGCGACGGCGATGACGAAGACGCCGACCGAATAGGCGCTGTAGCGCAGCCAGGCCGGCCAGGGCCGCCACACGCCTTCATGGGTGCGAAACGGGCGCACCAGCCCCATCAGGATGAGGACGACGCCGAAGACGACGGCGGCGAGGAAGCTGCGGGCGATGGTGAGCGACAAGGGCGAGCGCATCTGCTCGTTGACCGTCGACAGGAAACCGTTGAAGCCGATCACCAGCGCCATCGCCGTCGCCAGCCGCACCAGCCAGCGCGCCGGCCCGGATTCGACCGGGATCAGCCGCCAGTTGGGCAGATGCGGCGACAGCGCCGCGTTGGAAAGGCGGTTGACGCAGAAAACGATGGAGACGAAGGCCGCGAAGGCGTTGAGAAAGACGCCAATATCGCCGCGCAACACGTTGTAATAATTGAAGAAGAAGATGGTAGAGGCGAGGAACACCACCAGGGCGGCGGTAGGCAGCAGCGTCGACCAGAAGGTGACCGACAGCCGGCTGAGATAGGACGGGTCCTCGACCGCCGGATCGGCCACGAACATGCGGCCGAAGATGCGGCGGCCTGCGATCATCATCACCAGCGCCAGCGCCAGCGCCGTCAGGGTCGCGGCAAGGACCGCCTGCAGCTTGAATTTGAGGGCAAAGCTGAGCCACGACGAAACCGCGCCGTAAAAGCGGCCGACATCGGTTTTCGCATCGTCCACCACCTTGCCGCTGAACGTGTCCGACAGCGAGTAGCGCTTGGTGAACAGGCTGCGGAACAGCGCGCTGCGCATGGTCGCGATCCGCTCGATCATGCCGCTGACCCGAACGGACAACGACTGCGCCGAGCCGATGACGGCGTTGATCTGCGCCTTCTCCGCCGTCAGCGCATTGCGCTCGGCGGTGACGGAATCGGGTTCGGGCGGCTGGCCCTCTGCCGGCACGGGACCGAGTTGTTCCAGCCGCGCGTTGATTTCGGCCGTGCGGGTGCGGAAGGCCAGCGCGGTCTCCAGCGCCTTTTGCGAGACGCCTTCGAGCTTCAGCCTAATGTCCACCAGCGTGGCGTCGTCCACGCCGTCCTGGTTCAGTTCCTTTTCGAGCGTGTCGGTGCTGGTGGCCAGTTGGCTGAGGATGGCCTGCTGCTTGTCGACCAGCGGAGTCGCGGCCGGCGCCGTGCCCTGGGCCACGGCAAGGTGCAGCGATGCCAATATCGCAAACGCCAGAACCACGATGAAACGACAAGGGCGAAGTAGCATGATTGACGTGCGACTCACGGGAATCCATGACGGGCCGGCCTCCTCAGTGATAAAGGTGGCGGCAACAAGGAGCAACCCTGCCTCCGGCAGGGAGGTCGGCCAATCGAAAAGCCATGGCGCAATGCTGGCCCTCGCCGGCATTGCCGGCCTATAAGGTGCGCCACACCGCGCAGTGACGAACAGGGACGGGGAACAAAACGAATGGCGGAATATTCAGCCCTTTCGCTCCTCAAGAACGCCTTCTCCGGAAACCGGGACTGGAAGCCCGCCTGGCGCAAGCCTGCGCCGAAGCCGTCCTATGACGTGATCATCATCGGCGGCGGCGGCCACGGCCTCTCGACCGCCTATTACCTCGCCAAGGAACACGGCATCACCAATGTCGCGGTGCTGGAAAAGGGCTGGTTGGGCTCCGGCAATGTCGGCCGCAATACGGTGACTATACGGTCCAACTACATGCTGCCGCCGAACACCCGATTCTACGAGCACTCGATGAAGCTGTGGGAGAACCTTTCCCACGATTTGAACTACAACGTCATGTTCTCGCAGCGCGGCGTGCTGAACCTCGCCCATACGCCGGGCCAGCTCGACGACTACGCCCGGCGCGGCAATTCCATGCGCCATCAGGACGTGGACGCGGAACTGATGACGCCGGCCGAGATCAAGCAGCTGATGCCGGCGATCGACATCTCCGCCAATGCGCGCTTCCCCATCGTCGGCGGGCTGATGCAGCGCCGCGCCGGCACCGCCCGGCACGACGCCGTCGCCTGGGGCTATGCGCGCGGCGCCGACCGGCGCGGCGTCGACATTATCGAGAACTGCGAGGTGACCGGCTTCCTGCGCGACGGCGACCGCGTGGTCGGGGTCTCCACCGCCAAGGGCGATATCCGGGCTGCGAAAGTCGCGGTCGCCGTCGCCGGCTCGACCGGCCGCGTCCTGCAGCTTGCCGGCATCGACCGGCTGCCGATCGAAAGCCACGTCCTGCAGGCCTTCGTCACCGAATCCATCAAGCCGTTCCTCGATACCGTCGTCACCTTCGGCATGGGGCACTGCTACATGAACCAGTCCGACAAGGGCGGGCTGGTCTGCGGCGGCGACATCGACGGCTACAATTCCTATGCCCAGCGCGGCAACCTGCCGATCGTCGACGACGTGATGGCCGAGATGCTGGCCATGTTCCCCTCGCTCGCAAGCGTGCGCCTGCTGCGCTCCTGGGGCGGGCTGTGCGACATGTCGATGGACGGCTCGCCGATCATCACCACGGGTCCCCTGCCCGGCATGTACCTGAACTGCGGCTGGTGCTACGGCGGCTTCAAGGCCACGCCCGCTTCCGGCTGGTGTTTCGCCCACACCATCGCCCGCGACGAGCCGCACGACCTCAACGCCGCCTTCACGCTCGATCGCTTCCAGCGCGGCATCCTCATCGACGAGAAGGGCCAGGGCGCAACGCCGCGGCTGCATTAGGTGGAAAAATGCTGATCACCTGTCCCTATTGCGGCCCGCGCGACGCCATCGAGTTCACCTATCAGGGGGACGGCAACCGCGAGCGGCCCGATCCGGCCTCGCAGGACCTCGACGCCTGGAATGACTACGTCTATGGCCGGCTGAACCCGGCCGGCGACCACAACGAGATCTGGCAGCACTCCGGCGGCTGCCGCATGCATATCCGGGTGGTGCGCAACACGCTGACGCACGCCATTTCGAGCGCGGTGCCGGCGCGCGGCGACACCCACGCCAGGGCAAAACGGCGCGGAGTGAAATCATGAGCGCGCGCCGTACCGACAAGCAGGGCCGCACCGGGGGCGGCCGCATCGACCGCCAAAAGACCGTGCGCTTCACCTTCGACGGCGTTTCCTATTCCGGCCATCCCGGCGACACGCTGGCTTCGGCGATGCTTGCCAACGGCGTGACGCTGCTCGGCCGGTCGTTCAAGTACCACCGGCCGCGCGGCCTGCTTTCAGCCGGCGTAGACGAGCCGAACGCGCTGGTCACGATCCTGCGCGGCGAAGCGCGCGAGCCGAACATTCCGGCCACGATGGTCGAAATCCATGACGGCCTGACAGTGGTCAGCCAGAACCGCTCGCCGTCGCTGGCGTGGGATTTCCACGCGCTCAACCAGCTCGGCGGGAAACTGCTGGCGGCGGGCTTCTACTACAAGACCTTCATGGGCCCGGCGATCGGACCACTGAAAGGCACGCGCTTCTGGATGTTCTGCGAGCATTTCATCCGCCGCGCCGCCGGCCTCGGCCGCGCCGGAACGGTCGCGGAAAACATCCGCTACGAACGCATGAACGCCTTTTGCGACGTGCTGGTGGTCGGCTCCGGCCCTGCCGGGCTTACGGCGGCCAGGGCGGCGAGCGACAACGGCGCGAACGTCATCCTTGCCGAACTCGACCCCCATTTCGGCGGCTCGGCCAACTGGTCGGGCGAGGAAATCGACATGAAGCCCGCAGCCGACTGGGCCGAGGCCATCGTGGATGAACTGAGGGGCCGCCAGAACGTGCGCCTGCTGCCGCGCACGACTGTCTGGGGCTACTATGACGGCAACACGCTGGCAGCGATCGAGCGCGTCAGCGACCGCAAGCAGGCGCCTGCCAAAGGCGAGCCGCGCCATCGCTACTGGACGATCCGCGCAAGGAAGGTCGTGCTCGCCACCGGTGCGCTGGAGCGGCCGCTGGTGTTTCCCGGCAACGACAGGCCGGGCGTCATGCTGGCCGACGCGGGTCGCCGCTACGCCAGCGAGTTCGGCGTGCTGCCCGGCGAGCGGATCGCGCTGTTCACCAACAACGACAGCGCCTATCGGGCCGCGCTCGCGTTGAAGAACGCCGGTGCCCAGATCGCGGCCATCGTCGACGTGCGCGCAGAACCCTCCGAGGCCGTCCGCGCGCTGGCACAGGCGGCGGGGGCCGAACTTCTTGCAGGCCATGCCGTGATCGGCACCGAGGGCGGCAAGGCGCTTTCCTCCGTCACCGTGCAGCGCTTCGATGCGGACGGCAAGCGACTCTCCGGCGCGACGCGCGCCATCCAGGCCGACTGCCTTTTGATGTCGGGCGGCTGGTCGCCGGTAATCCATCTGGCGAGCCAGGCGGGTGCGAAACCCGAATGGGATTCCGCCAAGCAGGCATTCTTGCCGCCAGCGCCTACGCAAGGATGGCTCGGCGCGGGCGCTTTCACCGGCAGTTTCTCGACAACCGGGGCGATTGCCGAAGGCCATGCCGCCGGGGTCTTGGCGGCCGGCGGGAAAAGCGCCCCCTTCGACCTGCCGGGCGTCCAGCCGGAACCCCTCGACCCCGATCCCGCCCCGGTCTTCGAGATCAGGGCGGAGGGCAAGAGCTTCGTCGACTTCCAGCACGACGTCACCGCCGACGACGTGCGGCTTGCGCACCGCGAGGGCTTCGTCTCGGTCGAGCACCTGAAGCGCTACACCACGCTCGGCATGGCGACGGACCAGGGCAAGAGTTCCAACGTGCCGGGTCTCGCCATCATGGCCGATGCGCTCGGCAAGCCGATCCCGGAAGTGGGCACCACGCGCTTCCGGCCGCCTTTCTCGGCCGTTTCCATCGGTTCGATCGCCGGCGAACGCTACGGCGACATCAAGCCGGACCGGCTGACGCCGATACACGACTGGCATGTCGAACATGGCGCGACCCTGTATTCGGCCGGCCTGTGGCACCGCCCGCAGATCTACGGGCTTCCCGGCGAAACGGTCGAGCAGGCTTACGTTCGCGAGGTGAAAGCCTCCCGCAGCACGGCCGGCATCGTCGATGTCTCGACGCTGGGCAAGATCGCCGTGCAGGGACCGGACGCGGCCGAATTCCTCGACCGCGTCTACACCAACCTGTTCTCGACCCTGCCGGTCGGCAAGGCGCGCTATGGACTGATGCTGCGCGAGGACGGCCTCGCCTTCGACGACGGCACCACCTGGCGGCTCGGCGCCAACGATTTCCTGATGACCACCACCACGGCCAATGCCGGCAAGGTGATGCAGCATCTGGAATATTTCCTCGACGTGATCTGGCCGGAGCTGCGCGTCACCGTCACCTCGGTCACCGACCAATGGGCGGGCGCGGCCATCGGCGGACCCAAGGCGCGCGAAATCCTGGCGAGTTGCGTCGAGGGCACGGCGGTCGATAACGCCGCCCTGCCCTTCATGGGCATCGTGCATGGGAAGATCGCCGGCGTGCCGGTGATGATCTGCCGGCTTTCCTTCTCCGGCGAGATGGCGTTCGAGGTCTATTGCGGCTCAGGCTTCGGCACGCATGTCTGGCAGGCGCTGATCGAGGCCGGCAAGCCGTTCGGGCTGGTGCCCTACGGGCTGGAGGCGCTCGGCACCATGCGCATCGAAAAGGGCCACGTCACCGGCGCCGAGATCGACGGCCGCACCACGGCGCGCGACCTGCACCTCGACTGGATGCTGTCGAAGAAGAAGCCGTTCATCGGCTCGGCGATGATGGACCGCGAGGGGCTGGCCGAGCCCACGCGCCTGCAACTGGTCGGCATCGTGGCGCTGGACAACCGGCCGCTCAACGGCGGCGCGCATATCGTCGAGGAACTCGACCAGGACAATCCGCACGGCTCGATCGGCCATGTCACCGCCTGCTGCTATTCGCCGATGCTCGGCAAATATATCGCACTGGCGCTGGTCAAGGGCGGATCGGCGCTGCTGGGCACGCGGGCCTTCGTTTCCGATCCGCTGCGCAAGCGCTTCGGCCCGGTCGAGATCGTCTCCAACCACTTCTTCGACCCTGAAGGGAGCCGCATGCATGGCTGACAAATTGGGGACCCCTGACGTGGAGATCGAGCGGCAGTCGCCGCTCGGGCCGGTTTTCCAGCCCGGCTCGCACGGCAATCTCGAGGCTGGCGCCGGTGTTGCGCTGAGCGAGGTGCAGCCCGACTCGATCGTGCAGCTTGCCGCCTGGCCGGGAGAGGAAAAGAAGCTGATCGCCGCCATCGCCGCGGCCACCGGCCTTTCGCTGCCCGATGGCGCGGGCGGCGGCGTTGCCAAGGGCGGAAAAGCCGCCTTCGGTGTCGCGCCCGGCAAATTCATGGCGGTCAGCGAGGACGACGACCTCGCGGTGGCCTTCGCCGACGCGGTACCGGTGGAAATGGGCACGGTCACCGACCTGTCGCATGGCCGTACCGTCATCCGCATCGAGGGTTCCAGGGCGGAATGGGTGCTGTCGAAGCTCTTCGCCATCGATTTTTCACCGACCGCCTTCCCGACCGGCTCGGCGCGCTCGACGGTGCATCACGAGATCTTCGCGCAGATCCAGCGCAGCGATGCCGAACAGTTCGACCTTTACGTGTTCCGCTCGTTCGCGCGCAGCTTCTGGAAGGTGCTTTGCCACGCCGCCGAAGAAGTCGGCTATGTCGTGAAATAGGCCATGCGGCATCAGCCGGCGAAGGTGACCCAGGTCTCCAGCGGCTCGCGGTCCGTGCGGAAGCCGTTTTCCGGCTTGCTGGTGTCCTCGTAGCCGAGCGCCATGCCGCAGACGACGATTTCCTCGTCCTTGATGTCGAGGATCGGCCTTATCTGCCGGTGATAGGGCGCGAACGCCGCCTGCGGGCAGGTGTGCAGGCCCCTCGCCCGCGCCGCGATCATGATGTTTTGCAGGAACATGCCGTAGTCGATCCACGACCCCTTGTTCAGCCGGCGGTCGATGGTGAAGATCATGCCGACAGGCGCGTCGAAGAACACGAAGTTCCGGTCGTGCTGGGCGCGCATGCGGTCCACTTCGCGACGGCCGATGCCGAGCGCGCCGTAGAGCCCGAAGCCGTTGGCGCGCCGCCTTGCCTGGTACGGCTCGAAGAAATGGTCGGGGTAATATTTATACTCGTCCCACTCGGCCTTTTCGGCGCGGATGCCGGAACTGAGGATAGCATCGGAAATGCGCTGCTTGACCTCGCCCTTGGTCACGTAGACGCGCCACGGCTGCATGTTGGTGCCGGAAGGCGCGCGCGACGCAACCGCCAGGATGGCGCGGATCGCCTCGTCATCGACGGGATCGGGCAGGAAGGCGCGCACCGAGCGGCGCGAGGTGATCGCTTCGTCGACGATCGCCGCTTCATCGTCAATCAGGGGCATGTTTTCCGGTGCCAGCATGGCCTACCCATAGCAAGTGTCTGACCGGGCGTCCCCCGCCGCCGTTCACGCCCGTGCCTTTGCACCAAGCGGCGGTCGCGGGCAAGCACTTCTTCTGCCTTCGTGAAATCCCTCTTGATTTTTTCACGCATTCGGCCTCTGATGAAATTATAGGGAGTTTTTTCACGGAACCGTTTCGTGCCGCTGGCAGCATCTTCTCCAAGGCTGGACAATGGCGAGCGCCTGCTTGCCGGCGACATCCGCGCGCTGCGCAAGGCGCGGGGCCTTAAGCTTGCCGAGATCGCGCTGAAGCTCGGCCGTTCGGTCGGCTGGGTCAGCCAGGTGGAACGCGGCCTGTCGATGCCGTCGCTGGAGGACCTGAGGGCGCTGGCAACACTGTTCGGGGTTCCCGTCAGCCTGTTCTTCGGCCACGACGTGCCGGAGGAGCGCGAGCGCGGCGTCGTCGTGCGCAGCGCGCAGCGGCGCTCGCTCGGCACCAGCGAATCGGGGCTGGTGGAAGAACTCTTGTCGCCCGACCTCGGCGGCAGTTTCGAGATGCTGCGTTCGGTGTTCGCGCCGGGCGCGGAACTCAAGACCGAGAACGAGCGGCCGACCGAGGAAGCCGGCTATGTCGTATCCGGCATTTTCGAAATCGAGATCGCCGGCGTGTGGCACCGGCTCAACGCCGGCGACAGCTTTCGCTTCGAGCACAAGCCGCATCGCTGGCGCAATCCCGGCCGCGAGCCGGCCGTCGTCATCTGGGTGGTTTCGCCGCCCGTCTATTGAGCAGGTTGTGGAGAGATAAACATGGCCGAATTACCAAGCCGGGCCCGGGTCGTCATCATCGGTGGCGGTGCCGTCGGCACCTCCTCGCTCTATCATCTCGCCAAGGTGGGCTGGAGCGACTGCGTGCTTCTGGAGAAGAACGAACTCACCTCCGGTTCCACCTGGCACGCGGCCGGCAACGTGCCGACCTTCTCGACCTCGTGGTCGCTGATGAACATGCAGCGCTATTCGACCGAGCTTTATCGTGGGCTTGCCGAGGCGGTCGACTATCCGATGAACTACCACGTCACCGGCTCGCTCAGGCTCGGCCATAGCCGCGAGCGCATGCGCGAATTCGAGCGCGCCAAGGGCATGGGCCGCTACCAGGGCATGGATATCGAGGTCGTCGGCGCAGACGAGATCAAGCGCCGCTACCCCTTCCTGGAAACGCACGGCCTCCAGGGCGCGCTCTACGACCCCAACGACGGCGACATCGACCCCGCGCAGTTGACGCAGGCGCTGGCCAAGGGCGCGCGCGACATGGGCGCGAAGATCATCCGCTTCTGTCCGGTCACCGGCGTGCGCCGCGAGAACGACGAATGGGTGGTCGAGACGACGCAGGGCGAAATCCGCTGCGAGATCGTCGTCAACGCTGCCGGCTACCGCGCGGCGGAAGTCGGAAAGATGTTCGGCCGGCAGGTGCCGATGATGGTGATGAGCCACCAGTATATCCTGTTCGAGGAAATCCCCGAACTCGCCGCCTGGTCCAGGGAACAGGGCCGCAAGCTGCCGCTTTTGCGCGACGTCGACACCTCCTGGTACCTGCGGCAAGAAAAGAACGGCATGAATCTCGGCCCCTACGAAAAGGGTTGCCGGGCGCACTGGGCGACCCCGGACGACCCGATGCCGGAGGATTTTTCCTTCCAACTCTTCCCCGACGACCTCGACCGGCTGGAATGGTATCTCAACGACGCCACCGAGCGCGTGCCGATCCTCGGCACCGCCGGCCTTTCCAAGATGATCAACGGGCCCATCCCCTATGCGCCGGACGGCAACCCGCTGATCGGGCCGATGCCCGGCGTGCCCAACGCCTTCGAGGCCTGCGTGTTCACCTTCGGCATCTCGCAGGCCGGCGGCGCCGGCAAGGTGCTGGCCGAATGGGTGACCGAGGGCCAGACCGAATGGGACATGTGGTCGTGCGACCCGCGCCGTTTCACGGCCTTTGCTTCCGACCCGGCCTATTGCGTCACCAAGGGCAAGGAGGTCTACGCCAACGAATATGTGATCCAGTTCCCGCGCCGCGTCTGGCCGGAGGGCCGCAACCGGAAGCTCTCGGCCATCCACGACCGCATCGCGGCGCTGGGCGCTGAGTTCGGCACCGCAAACGGATGGGAACGCGCCTTGTGGTACGCCAAACCGGGCGACGACACATCGGCCGAAGCCACCCTCACCTTCGCCCGCTCCGGGCCGTGGGAACAGCGGGTGCGGGAGGAATGCCTGGCGGTGCGCGATGCGGCCGGCATTCTCGACCTGCCCGGCTTCTCGCGCTACCGCCTCGCCGGCGAAGGCGCGCGCGACTGGCTGTCGACGCAGATCACCGGCGCGGTGCCGAAGCCGGGCCGCATCGGCCTCGGCTACTTCGCCGACGACAGCGGCCGTATCGTCACCGAAATGTCGATCATGGCGATCGAGGAGAACCTGTTCTTCCTCATCACCGCTGCCTCGGCCGAGCTTCACGACTTCGAGTGGCTACAAAAACATCTTCCGCAAGGCACTGGAATTACGCTTGAAAACAAGACCGAAGAGTTTTCCTGCCAGATCCTGTCCGGCCCCAATTCGCGCGCGATTCTCGACGAACTCACCGATGCCGACCTTTCGCTACCCTGGCTCACGCACCAGTCCGCGCAGGTCGCGGGACATTGGTGCCAGCTGGTGCGGGTGTCGTTCGCCGGCGAACTTGGTTGGGAAATCCACACCAAGGTCGCCGACACGCCCGCCGTGTTCGACGCCGTCTGGCAGGCAGGCCAGAAGCATGGGCTGAAACCGTTCGGCATGTACGCGCTGGATTCGCTGCGGCTGGAGAAAGGTTACCGCGCCTGGAAGCAGGACCTTTCCACCGACTATACGGTTCTGCAGGGCGGGCTCGAACGCTTCGTCAAATGGGACAAGCCGGACTTCCGCGGCAAGGCGGCCCTTGCGGCCGAAAAGCAGCAGGGCGTGAAGAAGCGCTTCGTCACGCTCACCGTCGAGAACCCCGGCGACTGCGACGCGCCCTACATGGCGACGCTCTGGCACGGCGGCAAGATCGTCGGCGAAACGCTGTCGGGAGGCTGGGGCAACAGGGTGGACAAGTCGATCGCGCTCGGCATGCTGCGAGCCGACCTGAGCGAAGCCGGCACCGAGATCGAAGTCGAGATCTTCGGCGACCGCTTCAAGGCCGTCGTGCAGAAGGACGAGCCGCTCTGGGACCCGAAGAACGAGAGATTGCGAGCCTGACATGCCCAAACCGTCGTCCCGCGTTACCGGCCTCGTGCCATCCGGCAAGGATGGCTGGGAGGTCCATTTCGAAGCCGTGACACGCAAGGAGGCCGGAGAGCCGATCATCATCCTGTCGGTCGGCGACCATGACTTCGATACGCCGAAGGAAACGGTGGAGGCCTGCGTGGCGGCGGTGCGGGCCGGCCATCACCACTACACGCAGCTTTCCGGCACCCCTGCCCTGCGCGCGGCGCTGGCCAAGATATCGACGCAGTCGACCGGCGTCGCCACCACGGCCGAACAGGTGATCGCGACGCCCGGCGGGCAGGCCGCCCTCTACGCCGCCGTGCAGAGCGTGCTCGAGGACGGCGACCACGGCATCGTCGTGGCGCCCTATTACGCCACCTATCCGGGCACCTTCCGGGCGGCCAATGCCGAGTTCAGCGTGGTCGAAACGCGCTCGGAGGACGGCTTCCAGCCGGATGCGGCAACCATCGAAGCGGCGGTGCGGCCCAACACCCGCGCCATCCTGATCAACACGCCGAACAACCCGACGGGCGCCGTCTATACGCGCAAGGCGCTGGAAGGCATCGCCGACATCTGCCGCCGGCACGACCTCTGGCTTTTGTCCGACGAGGTTTATTGGACCCTCGGCGGCGGCGAACATGTCTCGCCGCGCTCGCTGCCGGGCATGGCCGAGCGCACGCTGGTCATCAATTCGATGTCGAAAAGCCACGGCATGACCGGCTGGCGCCTCGGCTGGCTGGCCGGGCCGGAGCGGATGATCCAGCTTCTCACCGACCTCAACCTCGTTTCCACCTACGGACTCGTCGACTTCATCTCGCATGCGGCGGTCGAGGCGCTGGAGAACGGCTACGGGGTCAGGGAAATCGCCGAGCGCTACAGCGGGCGCCGCACCGTGTTCCTCGACGCCATCCGCGGCATGAACGACGTCACCGTGCGCGGCTCGGAGGGCGGCATGTATGTCATGCTCGACATCTCCGCCATCGAGCCGGACGACGAGAAGTTCGCCTGGGCCCTGCTCGACACCGAGAAGGTCGGGGTGACGCCGGGTTCGGCCTTCGGCGAGGCTGCCGCCGGCCATATCCGCATCAGCCTGTGCCAGCCGGAGCCCGTATTGCAGGAAGCGGCCGGGCGCCTGCGCCGTTTCGCCTCGAGCTACCGCAGGCACGTCGCCTGATTTTCCACGAATAAACCAACCCCCAGGATCCAACATGGCTGCTCTTCCCACCAAGGCCCGCGTCGTCATCATCGGCGGCGGCGTATCCGGCTGTTCCGTCGCCTACCACCTCGCCAAGCTCGGCTGGACGGACATCGTGCTTCTGGAGCGAAAGCAGCTGACCAGCGGCACCACCTGGCACGCGGCCGGGCTGATCGGGCAGTTGCGCGCCACCGCCAACATGACCCGGCTGGCGAAATACACGGCCGACCTCTATTCCCGGCTGGAAGAGGAAACCGGCGTCGCCACCGGCATGCGCCAGTGCGGATCGATCTCGATCGCGCTGACCGAGGACCGCAAGGAGGAGCTCTATCGCGGCGCCTCGATGGCGCGGGCCTACGGCGTGGACGTCGAGGAAATCTCGCCCTCGGAAGCGAAGAACCGCTACACGCATCTCGAAGTCTCGGACGTGAAAGGCGCCGTTTTCATCCCCAAGGACGGGCAAGGCGACCCGGCCAACATCACGCTGGCGCTAGCCAAGGGCGCGCGCCAGCTCGGCGCGAAGATATTCGAGCAGGCCAAGGTGGCCGCGATCCATCAGCGCGAGGGGCGCGTCAGCGGCGTGACCGCCGTCATGAACGGCGAGACGACGACGATCGAATGCGAGCATGTGGTAAACTGCGCCGGCATGTGGGCGCGCGAGGTCGGCGCCTCGGTCGGCGTGCCGGTGCCGCTGCACGCCTGCGAGCATTTTTACATCGTCACGGAGGCCATTCCCGAGCTTGGCCGCCTGCCGGTGCTGCGCGTGCCCGACGAATGCGCCTACTACAAGGAAGACGCTGGCAAGATCCTGCTCGGCGCGTTCGAGCCGGTGGCGAAGCCCTGGGGCATGAACGGCATTCCCGAAGATTTCTGCTTCGACCAGTTGCCGGAGGACTTCGATCACTTCGAGCCGATCCTGGAAAAGGCGGTGAAGCGCATGCCGCTCCTGGCCGACGCCGGCATCCACACCTTCTTCAACGGGCCGGAAAGCTTTACCCCGGACGACCGCTACTATCTCGGCGAAGCGCCGCAACTGAAGAATTTCTGGGTCGCCTGCGGCTTCAACTCGATTGGCATCCAGTCTTCCGGCGGTTCCGGCATGGCGCTGGCGCAGTGGATGCAGGACGGCGAGCCGCCCTTCGATCTGTGGGACGTGGACATCCGCCGCGTGCAGCCCTTCCAGGCCAACCGGAGCTATCTCTACCAGCGCTCCACTGAAACGCTCGGCCTGCTCTATGCCGACCATTTCCCCTACCGCCAGCCGGTGACCGCGCGCGGCGTACGCCGTTCGCCCATCCACGAGCATCTGAAGGCGCGCGGCGCGGTGTTCGGCGAAACCGCCGGCTGGGAGCGCGCCAACTGGTTCGCGAGAGAGGGCCAGGAGCGCGAATACCGCTATTCCTGGAAGCGGCAGAACTGGTTCGACAACAACCGCGAGGAGCATCTGGCGGTCAGGAACAATGCCGGCCTGTTCGACATGACCTCGTTCGGCAAGATCAGGGTCGAGGGTCGCGACGCGCTCGCCTTCCTGCAACGGCTGTGCGCCAACGACCTCGACGTCGCGCCGGGCAGAATCACCTACACCCAGATGCTGAACGAGCGCGGCGGCATCGAAAGCGACCTGACCATATCGCGGCTGTCGGAGACGGCCTTCTTCCTGGTGGTACCGGGCGCGACGCTGCAGCGCGACCTTGCCTGGCTGCGAAAGCACCTTCGCGACGAGTTCGTCGTCATCACCGACGTCACCGCCGCCGAATCCGTGCTGTGCCTGATGGGGCCGCGCGCCCGCGAGGTGATCCGCAAGGTGAGCCCGAACGACTTCTCCAACGAGAACAATCCGTTCGGCACCTTCCAGACGATCGAGATCGGCATGGGGCTGGCGCGCGCCCACCGCGTCACCTATGTCGGCGAGCTCGGCTGGGAGCTCTATGTCTCCACCGACCAGACGGCGCACGTGTTCGAGGCGCTGGAGGAGGCCGGCCGCGAATTCGACCTCAAGCTGTGCGGCCTGCACACGCTGGACAGTTGCCGCATCGAAAAGGCCTTCCGCCATTTCGGCCACGACATCACCGACGAGGACCATGTTCTGGAGGCCGGCCTCGGCTTCGCGGTCAAGACCGGCAAGGGCGACTTCATCGGTCGCGATGCCGTGCTGAAGAAGAAGGAGGAAGGCCTGTCGCGCAGGATGGTGCAATTCCGCCTCACCGATCCGCAGCCGCTGCTCTTCCACAACGAGGCGCTGCTGCGCGACGGCAAGATCGTCGGCAATATCACGTCGGGCAATTACGGCCACCACCTCGGCGGCGCCATCGGCATGGCCTACGTGCCGTCCAAAGGAGAAAGCGAAGCCGATATTTTGGGCTCAAGCTATGAAGTCGAAATCGCCGGCGAGCGCTTCAAGGCCGAAGCCTCGCTGAAGCCGATGTACGACCCGAAGGCGGAACGGGTGCGAATGTAGCACTCCACTCAAGCGGGCAAGCTATCTGCGCCGCATACCCCCATCCCTAGCCCCTCCCCGCAAGGGGGAGGGGAACACGGGCCGACACCCTCTGCGTGGGTCGCCGGGTTCTTGACAGAGCAGCGGCAGGATTCCCTCCCCCTTGTGGGAAGGGGCTAGGGGTGGGGGCACTTCACAGGAAGGTTGCCCCCGCACACCGACGGGGACCGTTAAATCCGACCAGCCAATCGCCCAGGTGGCATCACCCGCCTACCCAGGGCATGAACCGGCTCAGAACGGAATTTCGTCGTCCAGGTCGCGAGAACCACCGCCGCCACCGCCGCCCGAGCGGCCGCCGCCGGAACCGCCACGGCCGAAGGAATCGTTCGGGCCGGACTGGCCGAAGTCCGAGCCGCGCCCGTAACCACCGCCGCCGCCACCGCCGGAATAGCTGCCGACCTGGCCGCCTTCGCCGCCCTGCCCGCGCGCATCGAGCATCTGCAACTCACCCCGGAACTTCTGCAACACGACTTCGGTGGAATACCGCTCGACGCCGTCCTTTTCCCATTTACGGGTCTGCAGGGAGCCTTCGATATAAACCTTCATGCCCTTCTTGAGGTACTGCTCGGCGACCTTGCCCAGGTTGTCGTTGAAAATAACCACCTGGTGCCACTCGGTCTTTTCCTTGCGCTCGCCGGAATTCTTGTCGCGCCAAGTCTCGGAGGTCGCGATGCGCAGATTGACGACCATGTCACCCGAGTTCAGGCGGCGGACTTCCGGGTCCGCGCCGAGATTGCCCACCAGAATGACCTTGTTGACGCTACCCGCCATGAATCTTCTCCACGCTCATCCGAAACAGACTTTCGCCGCACCTTACAGGGCAGCAGCCAACCGCGCCGCCCCTCGGCGCTCTTTCCCACACTATTTTTGTTCTCTTTATGTTCCGACATCCCTCGCCTTCTGTCAAGATATTATCCCGAAAGCCCTGATCGGGCCCGCTCTGATCGCGGCAGGCCGGGCTGGTCGTACCGAAGCAGGCCCTTTATACTCACGGTATGCCCTGCTTCGCTTCCCTGTTCGCCTGCATCGCTCTATCGATTGCTGCCACCCCGGCCTTCGCAAAAGACGCCGCGACGCCCGCCAACAGCACGCTGCCGGGCGTCGACAAGCCGTATCGCATCGTCAAGCCGCTGGCGCCCGAGCCCGACGAACCAGCCACGTCCACGCCCGGCCAATTCAAGATCGGCGACATGGACGTGCACATCAGCGGCAACGTCATTGTCGATATCGGTACAGGCCCCCTTCAGCCGCGTGGCCGTCGGTAAGGGTATTTTCAGCAGCCATAAAGCGGAACAGAGCCCCGGTGCCTCGCGACAGGCCCGCGTTCCTTTACCCGCACCGCCATACAGAACGGCCCCGCCGCTGCCTGAGCATGCGGCCGGGGCCTGTGTGATGTCCCATCACGGTTTGCCGGGAGTGGTTTACCGGCGTTGGATTTCGGATGCCCTTAACGGCTCGCGCCGTCGATCCGACTATGGTCTCTGATTGTTGGAATCGGCAAAGCAGCTTCGAGGCTGAACCGTGTCAACCCGGTAGGCTAGGCCTGCCGTGGCTCCATCATCGCGTGGAGCCTGCTGGGACTGTCCGGTGGAGTCATACCTCGCTCCTTCTGTCCGTTGGACACCGTCGCCTGAAGTTCGCCTCCGCCGGCCTGCGGCGCCTCGCAAGCGGCTCTCACCAGAGCCTGTTCGGCTAAAAGCGAACTTTCCTTGACGCTCCAATGGTGCCCCGCGCCTGCCGCCGCGTCAACAGCGCGAAGGTGCGGGATACAAAATGTGATCGCGCCCGGTCTGCCGGCTGCCCCGGCTTGTCAGTAGTCGTTCGTTTTTTGTTCTTTATGCTTGCCCGCCCGCGCGAAAGGCGGTTAAACGCTGGTGAAGAAATTCCGGGCCTCTCGACGTGGGGGCGAGAATGCCTACATGAGGGGTTGGCGGCGGCCCGCCGATCCATGACATTCCAATCTGAGGCGGCGAGCGGCAATGGCCGATCATAAATACCTGTCCATTCGCGGAGCGCGCGAGCACAACCTGAAGAATGTCGATCTCGACCTGCCGCGTGACACGCTCATCGTCATGACCGGCCTGTCCGGCTCGGGCAAATCCTCGCTCGCCTTCGACACCATCTACGCCGAGGGTCAGCGCCGCTATGTCGAGAGCCTGTCGGCCTATGCGCGGCAGTTCCTCGAGATGATGCAGAAGCCCGACGTCGACCAGATCGACGGCCTGTCGCCCGCCATCTCCATCGAGCAGAAGACCACCTCGAAGAACCCGCGCTCGACCGTCGGCACGGTGACCGAGATCTACGACTATATGCGGCTTCTGTTCGCACGCGTCGGCATCCCCTATTCGCCGGCGACGGGCCTGCCGATCGAAAGCCAGACCGTCTCGCAGATGGTCGACCGCGTGCTGGCGCTGGAGGAAGGCACGCGGCTTTACCTGCTCGCCCCCATCGTGCGCGGGCGCAAGGGCGAATACCGCAAGGAGTTGCTGGAGCTGCAGAAAAAGGGCTTCCAGCGCGTCAAGGTCGACGGCACCTTCTACGAGATCGCCGACGTGCCGGCGCTGGACAAGAAGTACAAGCACGACATCGACGTGGTGGTCGACCGCATCGTGGTGCGGCCCGACCTCGCCACCCGCCTCGCCGACTCCATCGAGACGGCGCTGAAACTGGCCGACGGGCTTTGCGTCGCCGAATTCGCCGACAAGCCGCTGCCACCGGAAGAAACGGCGGAGGGCGGTGCGGCCAACAAGTCGGCCAACGATACGCATGAACGCATCCTGTTTTCGGAAAAGTTCGCCTGCCCGGTCTCCGGCTTCACCATCCCCGAGATCGAGCCGCGGCTTTTCTCCTTCAACAACCCGTTCGGCGCCTGCCCGACCTGCGACGGGCTGGGCAGCCAGCGCGCGATCGACGCCAGCCTGGTGGTGCCGGACGACAATCTCTCGCTGCGGGCCGGCGCCATCGGCCCGTGGGCGAAATCGACTTCGCCCTACTACGCGCAGACGTTGGAAGCGCTGGGCAAGGTCTATGGCTTCAAGCTCTCCGACAAGTTCAAGGATCTCGACGACGAGGCCAAGGACGCCATCCTGCACGGCACCGGAGAGCGAGAAATCGCCTTCCAGTATGACG
>Ga0182735_1000774_pt1 | contig 23396 bp, 21 predicted proteins | sample eDN5th30CKraftMG_FD_128524 | JGI IMG/M metagenome (GOLD analysis project Ga0182735, IMG submission 128524) | Enriched Miracle-Growth compost microbial communities from Emeryville, California, USA - eDNA 5th pass 30_C Kraft MG (version 2) (version 2) ...
ATGGCTGTTCCTCTCATGATGCTTGGGGCCGATCACTCGGACCCCGTTTCCAACACCATCATTCTGAGGGACAGCCACCCAACTTGGCTACTCTTGAGACGCCGGCCCATTACGGCATCTAGGCGCATTTTTTATCTGTATCAAGAATTTAGTTCACAGTACAGAATTTGCGCGCTAACGATGCGCAAATGCCACACAAGCTGCAAGCAAGGGCGGCGGGCAAGGGAGGAACATAAGGCGTGACAATATCGGATGAAACGACGGCCCGATTGAAAACATCTGGATCGTTCCCGCCGATGGCGCAGGCCTGGAAGGTAATCGCCATCCTGTGGCTGGTGACATTGTTCTCGCAGCTCGACCGTCAGCTCCCTGCCCTGCTTGTGCGCCCGCTCAAGGCCGAATTTGCGCTGAGCGATACCCAGTTCAGCCTGTTGCAGGGTTATGCCTTCGCGCTCTTCTATACCCTGATGGGCCTGCCCTTCGGCCGAATGGTCGATCGCACTAACCGGCGCAACCTGATTTTGATCGGCATCGCCATCTGGAGCAGCATGACGGTCGTCGCCGGGTTTGCCACCAGCTTCACCGAATTGTTAGTGGCCCGTATCGGTGTCGGCATCGGTGAGGCGGTTCTCGCCCCTGCGGCCTATTCGATCATTGCGGATTATGTCGCGCCCCAGCGTCGCGGACGCGCCCTTGGCATCTATTATGTCTCGCTCGCCATCGGCTCCGGCGCATCTCTGTTGCTCGGCGGACTTATCCTCGGCGCGCTACCGCAAGAAGGCATGGAAATTGCCGGACACTGGCTGGCGCCCTGGCAATTGACTTTCATCATTGCCGGCTTGCCCGGTCTGCCGCTTCTTCTGTTATTGCTCGCGGTTCGTGAGCCTGCGCGACAAGAGGTGCATGGGGCGGAATCGGCATCGATCGGTGATTTCATCCGGTATCTGGTTGTCCATCGCGCAACCTTTTCGAGGCTGTTGACCTATCCGGCACTGACCGCCGCGATCGGCTATGGCACACTTGCCTGGGCGCCTGCCTTTTTCGAACGCACATTCGACCTGCATGTCTCACATGCGGGCGTCACGCTCGGCATTCTTGTCGCGCTCAGCGGGCTGGTCGGCACGCTGATCAGCGGTTTTCTGAGCGATCGCTGGCTCGCCCAGGGCAAGCCGGCGGCACGGTTTCGCGTCACATTGGTTGCCTGGGCACTCCTCGTTCCGAGTGCAAGCCTATGGCCGCTGATGCCAACAGTCGAACTGAGTCTGGCGTTGCTGACCGTGGCGATAACGGGGTCTGCGATGGCACAGGCAGCCGCGCCTCCCAGCGTACAGGATGTGTTTCCCAATACCATGCGGGGCCTGGCGATTGCACTTTATCTGCTGCTCGGTGGATTGGTGGGGATCGGGCTGGGCCCCATGCTCGTCGCGTTGGTGACCGATCATATATTCGGCGACGATGCGATGCTCGGCATGTCGCTTGTGGTCGTCAGCGTCCCGCTGACCCTCGCAGGCCTGTGGCTCTCCATTTCAGGACAGCGCCCCTATGCCCGCACGCTCGCCGCGCTCCAGAACGGCGAGCACAGGATATTATGAGATCAATCGAGTTGTGCGACCAGGTCCAGCAATCTGCGGGCCAGCCCCTTGCGGCCATGCGGCACGGGCACCAGCACGTGACTGATCAGAAAGCGCATCACCATTTCGGCAAGCATCTCGTGATCCAGTTCCTTGCCGAGCTGTGCCGACCAGTGATCGAACACGGGCGCAAGCGCGTCGCGCGCCTTGGCGACTCCATCGCGGAAGCTGCGGCGAAAATAGCCAAGGGCGAATTCGGGCTCGGCTTCCAGAAAGCTGCGCGCCTGATCCGAATCCAAATAGGCATCGAAAAAGCCGAGAAATGCCTCAAGCCGCGCTTCCGGGGCGTGATGGGGCGTCATGGCCGCCTGAAGCGCAGCGTTGAACTGGCCCCGCATGAATTCGGAATAGGCGTCGAGCAGCGCGGTCTTGGACGAGAAATAGCGATACAGCGTGCCGCGCGCGATACCCGCCTCGACGGCAATGTCTTGAATCGACATCCCCTCGACACCTGCGCGGAGCATCACATGCGTCGTCGCCTCGAATATCCGCTGCTTGGTCGCGGCGGCACGCGGATCGGGGCGGCGCCGACGACGGCTCGTATCCGCCCGGGGCACCGGACCACCGGGGGCTGCCATTTTGCCCTGCACCGCTATGCCCACCTGCTCACTCATTTCCGATTTCATCGGACCTCCAACGGTCTATGGCTATCCCCCACGGCCCGGCGCGTCCATCCTTATGAGTCGAAATGGCTCCATCACATGTATAAGCTAAGGCTATTCTAGGGAGATATTATGCCTGCCAATGATCGTTGGGGCACCGGCCAGCGCGACACCGTTATCGCCGCGCTAGACCGTGCGATCGCCGCCCATCCTGAACGGATCGCGCTCGATTTTGGGGGCGAAACCTACAGTTATGGCGATATCGACCGGCTTTCGACCTGCTTCGCACATGCGCTGGCGGCATTGGGGGTGAAGGCGGGCGATACAGTGTTGTCGATGCTCGACAATAATATCGACGCCGTCACCTGCTGGCTTGCAGCCAACAAGCTGCGCGCGGTGAGCGTGCCGATCAATACCGCGCTGCGCGGCGAGTTTTTGCGTCACCAGATCGGCGATTCCGGCGCGGGCGTGGTCATCGCCGAGGCGGGCTATACCCCGCGCATCGCCGCCATCGCCGCCGAATTGCCTGAAATGCGGATCCTGCTTCACCGCGGCTTGTTGGAAGAGCCGCTGAGCATTACCGCCAAGGTCGCGCCGCTCGATGAATATCGCGGCACCGATACCACGCCGTTTACCGAAAAGCCCGACCCTGCCGATCTGGCCATGCTGATCTATACGTCGGGCACCACCGGCCCATCCAAGGGGTGCATGATCCCCTATAATTATATGTGCAATCTCGCCCGGCTCCAGCTTCGCGCCGGTCCGGTGACGGCGGACGACATTACCTTCACCCCGTTGCCGCTATTCCATCTGAACGCCGTCTGCGTAGGTGTGGTCGCCACCATCCTGACCGGATCCAGGCTGGTGGTCGCGCCGCGCTTTTCGGTGTCGGGCTTCTGGCCCGAGATCGAACGGTCCGGCGCTACCGTCGCCTCGATCCTGGGCGGCATGGGCGCGCTGTTGGCACAGGCCCCCGATTGTGACGAGGCCAAGCGCGTGGTGGGACAAATCCACACGGTGCGCGGCAATCCGTTTACCGAGGAAACCAAGAAAATCTGGCGGGACCGTTTCGGCGCGCGCCAGATCGGCGGCAATGGCTATGGCCTGACCGAGGCGTCGGTAGTCACCTCGCTGAAAGGGGGCGAATATGCCGCGCCCGGTTCGTCCGGCATCCGCATTTCGGATTTCGATGTACGCATCGTCGATGACAATGGCATCGAAGTACCGCCGGGCGTCTCCGGCGAGATCCTCATCCGGCCCAACCAGCCTGACATCATGTTCAAGGGCTATTGGCGTCGGCCGGAGGAAACCCTCAAGATCATGAAGGACCTCTGGCTCCATTCGGGCGACGTCGGCAAGTTCGACGAGGACGGCTTCTTCTATTTTGTCGACCGTAAGAAGGATTATCTCCGCCGTCGGGGTGAAAATATCTCAAGCTTCGAGATGGAGGCCGCGTTCAATCAGCATCCGGCCATCGAGGAAGCGGCGGTGCACGCCGTATTCTCACCGCGCGGTGAGGATGATGTGAAAGTCACCGCCGTACTCGCGCCGGGGGCGGAACTGACCGAGGAAGCCCTGTTCCACTGGTGCAGCGACAAGGTGCCGTACTACGCACTGCCGCGATATATCGAGTTCCGCAAAACGTTGCCCAAGAATCCGCAGGGCCGCGTGCTCAAATACGAGCTGCGCGACGAGGGTAAAACAGATGCGACCTGGGATCTGGAAGACACCGACATTCAGGTTGCCAAACGCTGAGTCCGGTCTGGCGGGCCCCATCGCGGTGCCCGCCAACCCAGCGCCTATCAGCCCTCAGCGTCGAGTTCGGCAAGATTGGGCGGTCGCGAGTTAAATCCCCACAAATGGAGGCCGCCGTCGACATTGATCGTCTGGCCGGTGACATAGGTGGCCATGTCCGAGGCAAGAAACACAGCGACAGGCGCGATATCGGGTTCCGGGTAGCCGACCCGGTTGAGCGGCTTGGCAGAGGCCGATACTTTCTCGAAGCCCGGATGCTCGCGGCATAGCCGTTCGAATGTAAGTCCGGCGGCGGCGGGTGCAATTGCGTTGACGCGGATATTGAACCGGCCCCATTCCGAAGCGGCGCTATGCGTCAAACCGCGGATCGCCGATTTGCCGATATTGTAATCGCCGTGCCGCCACGCGCCGCTATCGGCATCGATCGAATAGAAGTTGATGACGCTGCCCGCGCCGCGCGCGCGAAAATGCGGAAAAGCCGCCTGCATCGCCCACCAGCTCGCCCAGATGGTCGTATCGAGCGTTCGCGAAAGTATCGCGTCGGTCTTCTTCTCAAGCAACACTTCGGGACTTGGTGCAAAGGCGTTGTTGACCAGCGTATCGAGTCCACCGAAGCGATCGACCGCTGCCTGTATGGCATTTTCGACACTCGCCTTGTCGCCGACATCGGTGTGGACAAACAGAGCCTCACCCCCAAGTTCGGCACATTCCGCCTCGACCGCGCGCCCGCTTTCCTCGCTATATTCCGCGATCACCACCTTGGCACCTTCGCGAACGAATCGACGGACAATCCCCCGGCCGATGCCCGCGCCACCGCCGGTCACCAACGCCACATTGTCCTGCATCAAAGCCACGCCCATCTCCTGTCCATTATCCGTGACAGGGAAAGAAGCCGAGGCCGCTGTCCTGTCAAGTGCGCTCTAACGCGGTTGATGCCGGATTCATGCCATTGACCACTCATGACACAAAATATTCCAGTCGAAGAATTGCATTCTGTCTTTGTGACAATCGCAAAACTCGGCTAAGGGAATGCCATTCCCCTTAACGTTCCCGGCACAGACCGGCCGTACCTGGAGACCGACGATGAACCTGGAAGAAATGATCCTGATAAGCGTGGACGATCATGTGATCGAACCGCCGGGCGCCTTCACGCCGCACTGGCCCGCGCACCTCAAGGGCCGCGAACCGCATATCGAAACGCGCAACGAACGCGACGTATGGGTGTTCGAGGAAAAGGCCGCAGGCTATATGGGCCTCAATTCGGTCGTTGGCCGTCCCAAGGAAGAATATGGGATGGAGCCGCTCAATTATGCGCAAATGCGCCGCGGCACCTGGGACGTGAAGTCGCGGGTCGAAGACATGGACGCCAACGGTATCCTCGGCTCGATCTGCTTCCCCACCTTTCCCGGTTTCGCCGGCCAGCGGTTCCAGAAGACGTCGGAAACCGACAAGGAAGTCGCGCTTGCGGCAATCCGCGCCTATAACGACTGGCATTATTATGACTGGTCGGAAGCCGCGCCGGGCCGTTTCATCCCGCTGATGCTGGTACCCTTCTGGGATATGCAGGCGGCGGTTGCCGAAGTGAACCGGATGGCGAAGCTTGGCGTGCATGCGCTGTCCTTCTCGGACAACCCTGCGATCAGCGGCTGGCCATCGATTCACGATCCTTATTGGGATCCGTTGTGGAAGGCATGTGCCGACAATAACATCGTCATCTGCTGCCATATCGGCACCGGTGCAGCGGCGGCGCATGCTTCCGATCTGTCGCCGATCGATGCATGGATCACCTCCATGCCGATCTCGATCGCCAATTCGGCGGCTGACTGGATCTGGGCACCGATGTGGAAGAAATATCCGAACCTGCGCATGGCGCTTTCGGAAGGCGGCATCGGCTGGATCCCTTATCTGCTGGAGCGCGCCGATTTCACCCACGGCCATCACAGTGCCTGGACCAACTCGAATTTCGGCGGGAAGATGCCTAGCGACATCTTCAAGAAGCACATCATCAGCTGCTTCATCGAGGACAAGTTCGGCCTCAACAATCTCGAATATATCGGCGAGGACATGGTGATGTACGAATGCGATTATCCGCATTCGGACTCGGTCTGGCCGCACTCGGCCGAAAAACTGTGGGACGACGTCAAGCATCTGTCCGACGAGACGATCAACAAGATCACGCACATCAATGCGATGCGCGAATTCTCCTATAACCCGATCTCCAAACTGGGCCGCGAGAATTGCACTGTGGGCGCCCTTAAGCGCACCGCGGCAGCAGTGCCGGTCGAGACCGCACCGATCCTCGGCATGGGCGGCGCAAAGCCCAACCGCGAAGCCGGCAAACCGGTCACTTCGGGCGATATCAATCGCATGTTCGAGGGTGCCGACGCGGAATCGACGGTTTCGGGTCGCCGCTAAAGCGATTTGCGAAAAAAGTAGGGCCGCCGGTGGAATGACACCGGCGGCCCTTTTTTATTGTAAAATGTGGTTCAGCGGCCCGTAAATTTCGGTTCGCGCTTCTCGCGGAATGCCGCCGCCGCTTCGAGACGATCTTCGGTGGTCAGCAGCAATGAAAACAGGTCGCGCTCGATCGCCATCCCGTCGCGCAGACTCATGTCGGCACTGACATAGGCGGCCTTGCGGGCGAATGCAGTCGCCGTTGGCGGCTTGGACGCAATTTGCCGCGCCACCTTGTCGGCCCCTTCGAAAAGCGCCTCAGGCGTTTCGAACAATCGCGTGACGATATTGAGTCGCTTGGCTTCAACAGCATCGACACGCTCATTCGTCAGCATCAGATCGAGCGCGGGACCGATCCCGATCAGTCGGGGCAGCCGCTGCGTGCCACCCGCTCCGGGAATCAATCCCAGACCGGTTTCCGGCAAGGCGAACCGCGCATCGGCAGAAGCCATTCGGATGTCGCATGCCAGCGCGATCTCGAAACCACCCCCCATGCAGACGCCGTGGACCGCCGCAATGGTCGGTGTAGACAGGCGCTCGAACGCTTCGATCCACGATTTCGATTCCATCCGCCGATGGGCCTCGACAGGCGTCTCCGGGGCACGTTGCTCACGAATATCCGCTCCTGCGCAAAAGCCGCGTGCGCCCTGCCCACGAATGACGATGGCACGAATTTCGACATCTTCATCGAGTGTATGGAGTGCTTCGGGCAGACCCTGGCGAATCGCATTGTCAATTGCGTTGATCCGGTCGGGCCGCTTCAGAATAATCCGTCCGACAGGGCCTTCACGTTCGATTAGAATTGCACCCGACTCCAAATTTCCCTCCCAAATGCTCATAAAAAAATCGTCCCGGATGCGATTGGCATCCGGGACGACCCAGTCAATGTTTATGTATCAGATCTTCACCGACCGCCAAAGCGGAAGGTGAACCCGCCACCGAAGGTGAAGGGATCTCCCACGGTACGCTGCACGAAACCAAGACCCTGGGTATAAAGATCCGCAAAGACGCGGCTGGTATATTTCTTGTCCAGAATGTTCCGCGCGAATGCAAACATCTCGATGTTGGGGTTATCGAGTTGAACCGCGACCCGCCCGTTCAGCAGGCCATAGCCCTTGATCCGGGTGAGGGCATTCTGCGTATCATAAGTCGCCCGGACGCCCGCCGACACACCCGGAGCCGCCGTCACCGGAGTGATCGACATCGGTCCGATATAGGCATAGTCAAGGTGGAGGCGAAGCTCGCCGACCGAAATGGGCAACCTCTGCGTCGCACCGACCATGAACTGCACCTTGGCGAGCTGCGGCAGCGGCTCGTTGCTGCGATCGACCACGACATTGGTACCGCCTACGGACTGAATCTCGGTGAAGCTCCCCTTCTCATAGCCGCCGTCGAGGAGGCTGAGATTGCCGCTCAGCTCCATGCCTTCCCAAGGGAGGGCCGTGACTTCGAACTCGGCGCCATAGATATGCGAATTACCCGCATTGATGAGAAACTGGGTTGGCTGAGTCGTACCGGGGACCAGCCCGCCGATCTGCTTCTGCAGACCCCGTGTCCAGCTATAGAACAAGGCAATGTTGGTGCGCAGGCGACGATCGAACCAGTCAAGCTTCGCACCGGCCTCGACATCGCGAACGCGCTCGGGGTTGAATGCGGGGATCGATCCTGCCCGTACGTTCCAGCCGCCGGACTTCGAAGCGTTGCGCGTCTGGAGATAGAGAAAGGCATTGTCAGACGCCTGATAATCCACGCCGACCGTCCATGCCGGATAGTCGAACTTGGCCTTCTGGGTCTGATCGCACACCGTGCCCGGATCCTTGTTGGGCAAGTTGCAGGTCGAGGGATCGCCAAGGCGTGATTTGTTGTGCAGCACAACCTCACGGGTATCCCAGGTCCAGCGAAGACCTGCGGTGAGACGCAATTGCTGCGTCAGCTTGTATGTGCCCTGAGCAAACAGCCCTGTGGTGATATTCTTCACATCGGCCGCGTTTTCGGTGATGAAGCGGGGCACGGGGGTGTAACCGAAGGTCTGCGAGACGCTCGAATCATATCCCGTTTCGTGTCCGTAATATCCACCAACGATGTAGTTGAAGGTGTCTCCCGCCTGCCCGGTCAGCTGCAGCTCCTGGCTGAACTGTTCCGAACCATAGCCCGAACGCGTGGCCAGCAGCACGATCGGCGTGCCGTCGGTATCGATCAGGCCGGTCGAATCGCTGTAACGATAGCCGGTGATCGATTTGATCGCCATGTCTCCACCCAGATCGATATTGACGACGCCGCCAAAGCCATAGGCGACGACCTCGTTATGGGGCTTTTGAAGATAAAGCGCGCGGACGTCCGCTGGCAGGCTGTTATAGACCGCCGTTCCGGCAGGGCTGGTCGTCGGCAGGATATAGCCGGTGCCGTTGGTTTGATACCAGGTGGCATTGGTCTGAACATACTGGTTGAGCGCAGCGATGGTGGGCGGCCCGGACGCAGGCTGTCCGAACGCAGTGGCGACGCCCTGGATCACATCCGGGTTGAAGGCGACGAGACCGACCTTCTGACCATTGTCCTTGATCTTGTTATAGTCGCCCGAAAGCGTGACGTCCCAGCCATTACCTTCATAGCGCAGCTTGCCGCGGACGAAATAGCTTTCAGGATCGTCGACGGTGTTTCCCAGCGTCCTGTTTGTCACAAAACCGTCGCGCTCGCGGTAATTGCCGCTCACGCGCAGCGCGAGGCCATCGGCCAGCGGTGCGTTCACGATCAGCGACGCCCCGCGATGGGCGTAATCGCCGACCTCGCCCTTGGCGATCACCTCGAAATAATCCTTGGGGTCGTTCGTGATGATGTTCACCGCGCCGCCCGTCGTATTGCGACCGAACAGCGTACCCTGAGGACCGCGCAGCACTTCGAGCCGCTGCAGGTCGTCCAGATCGGTCTGGCCCTGGGATGGGCGCGGAATATAGACGCCGTCGATATATGTGGCGACGGTAGGATCGTTGGCCGTGCCGGGATTCTGGTTCTGCTGGCCACGGATCGACACAAAGACGAGCCCCGAAACCGACGGACCGCCGGTCTGGATCGAGAAGCTGGGCGTGACGCGCTGAAGATCGGTCGCATCCTAGATCTGATTCGTCTCCAGCGCGCTCGAATCGATCGCAGTGACCGCGACAGGTGTGGTCTGCAGCCGTTCCTCGGTGCGTCGTGCGGTGACGACGATATCCTGGATACCCGTCGCGGATGTTTCCGCATCGGCCGGCCGGTCAGACTGTTGCGCGAATGCAACGGTCGATGCCAGCAAGCTCGCCGAAGTCAACAATATGCGCATGGACAGTGAGTGTTTGGTCATTTTGCACCTCCCCGAAGATATTTGGCCCAAAAAGCTGGGCGGCCCGGCTTGTCGGCACCGGTTCTGCCTAGGACGCTCCCCTAGCTCATTTGTGGTGCCCAGGGAATATTCTCACGTCAAAATTACAAGCCAGTGTCAGAAAAGACACAGGTTTGGAGCAGGCTCTCGTTTTTAGATCTTACTAGCCCAAAGCCAGATGTTGCGTGCGCACGGAAATCGGGCCTGTCAGCAAAGCTTCAAGTGAATCGATCAGATTTTCCATCGTTTCGGGTGCGGTCCAGAAGCGCAGATGTTCTCGCCGATGGTCGAGCGCGGCCTCGCGCGCCGCCAGGATCGCGCGCAGCGACAAACTCATAAATACCAGACGTTGCCGCAAAATGGCGTCCGGAACCTCTGGGACCAGCCGCCGGATGTGATCCAGACAGCGTTGATAGCCCGAATTCCACTGTTCGGCGATCACTTCGCTCAGCAACGCGCGTTCCTGCAAACCGAGATTGCTGATGAAGCGGATATAGCTGTCCTCCTCCCCTTCGGCTTCACCGAGATTGGTGGAGGGCCACACAAGGATTTCCAGAACTTCCCGCAATGTTTCCGGACCGGCCTCAGCCTCGGCCGCATCCAGCGCCGCGTTACGCCGGTCGTTGATCAGGATAGCCCCGTCGATAATCAGTTCGCGCACCAACGCTTCCTTGGTGCGAAAATAATAATGCAGCGACCCCCCATTCTTCTGTCCGGTCGCGGCGACGATCTCGCGCGTCGTCACCCCGTGGATGCCACGCAGCGCGAACAACCGCCGCGCCGCAAGCTTGATCTGGTCGCGTGTCGTATCGCCGCGCAGGGTTGACTTGGAGGCCATGCGAGAGGATTAGGTCATCTGCTTTAACGAATCAACCTAATGGTGCTTTTGCTTGGCCGATCTGGATTTTAGTGAAAAAGACATTCTGATCGTCGGGGGATCGAGTGGGATCGGCAACGGGATCGCCCATGCCTTTCGTGCCCGTGGCGGCACAGTCTGCGTCACCGGCACACGGGCTGCCGCCGCCGACTATGCCAATCTGCCGGGCGCAGTGCTCGACGGTCTTGTCTATCGACAACTCGATCTGTCCGATTCCGCCGCAATCGACAATTTTGCTGCACCGTTCGAGGCGCTGGATGTCGTGGTTCTTTGCCAGGGCGCGGTTCGCTATGCCCGCGCGGAATTCGCGCCGGAGGTATTTCGCGAGGTTACCGAGATCAACCTCAACAGCGTGATGAGCTGCGCGGCGCGCTTCCATCCGGCGCTGGCCCAGGCGGGCGGATCGCTGATCGTCATCAGTTCGATTGCCGCATTCGGCGCGCGGATCGGCAACCCTGCCTATGCCGCATCGAAGGCGGGGGCGGTCGCGCTTGTCAAAACGCTGGCGGAAGCGTGGGCAGGCGACGGAATCCGCGTCAACGGTATCGCGCCGGGGCTGGTGCCCTCCAAGCTCACCACGGTCACCACGGACGATCCCAAACGGCTGGCCAGCATGTTGCGAAAGATTCCGATCGGTCGGCTGGGCACACCGGAGGAAATTGCCGGTGCGGCACTGTTCCTCGCCTCACCGCTCGCATCCTATGTGCTTGGCCACACCATCGTCGTCGATGGCGGCAAAAGCCTTTCCTGAGGAAATCGATATGGCCTGGGACTTCTCGACCGATCCCGAATTTCAGAAAGAACTCGACTGGATCGAGGATTTCACGCGCAATGAGATCGAACCGCTCGATCATGTCCTCGGTAATCATTACGACATCGCTGCGCCGGGCTTCGTCAAGCTGGTGCGTCCGCTCCAGGCGCGCGTTCGCGAACGGGGACTCTGGGCCTGTCATCTCGGTCCCGAACTGGGCGGTCAGGGTTTCGGGCAGGTGAAGCTCGCTCTGATGAACGAGATCATCGGCCGCACCCGCTTCGGGCCGATCGTCTTCGGCGCGCAGGCACCGGATTCAGGAAATGCCGAAATCCTCGCTCATTTCGGCACGCCGGAGCAGAAAGCACGGTATCTGAAACCGCTACTCGATAATGAAATTGTCTCCTGCTTCGCGCTCACCGAGCCGCAGGGCGGCGCCGATCCGCTGATGATCGTCACTCAGGCTGTTCAGGACGGCGACGAATGGGTCATCAGCGGCGAGAAATGGTTCTCGACCAACGCGCGCTATGCCGCTTTCTTCATCGTTATGGCGGTGACCGAACCGGATGCCGAGCCGCACCGCCGGGCCTCGATGTTCATCATTCCCGCAGAAGCGCCCGGCATCGAGATCGTCAGTAATGTCGGCTATGGCAGCACGACACCGACCCACGCCTATCTGCGGCTGAACGATGTGCGCGTGCCGCGCGATCATATGCTGGGCGAGCGCGGTCAGGGTTTTATCGTCGCGCAGACCCGGCTGGGCGGCGGGCGCATCCATCATGCGATGCGTACCATTGCCAAGGCGCGCGAAGCGTTCGACCGGATGTGCGAACGGGTACTCTCCCGCGTGACCAAGGGCGAGCCGCTCGCCGCCAAGCAAATGGTGCAGGAGAAGATCGCGGATAGCTGGATCGAGCTGGAGCAGTTCCGCCTGCTCGTGCTGCGCACCGCATGGCTGATTGATCAGCACAATGACTATCGCAAGGTCCGCAAGGATATCGCGGCGGTGAAGGCGGCTATGCCGAAGCTGCTGCACGATATCGCCGGTCGCGCGCTGCACATTCACGGCTCGCTCGGTCTTTCGGATGAGATGCCGTTCATGCATTGGGTGACCGAAAGCTATTTCCTCGCGCTCGCCGATGGCCCGACCGAAGTCCACAAGGTCACGGTCGCGCGGCAGGTTCTGCGCGATTATTCGCCCAGCGAAGAGATGTTTCCCGACTATCATCTCCCACGCGTGCGTGCCGCGGCGATGGCGCGATACGGCGCTGATCTCGAAGCATTCGAGACTGCCTTCTGATGCCGGTCGACCGCCCTCAGGGTCTGGAGCTGGTCGATTTCGACAGGCTCTCCGCATGGATGGACGATCAGGGTCTGGGCGGCGGCGCGATTACCGGCGTGACCCCGCTCACCGGAGGATCGCAGAATGTCATCGTTCGATTCATGCGCGATGGACGCACCTATGTGCTGCGCCGCCCACCTGCCCATCCTACCGCCAATGGCAACGAGACGATGCGCCGTGAAGCACGCGTACTCGGCGCGCTGGCAGGAACGAGCGTCCCGCATCCGGCACTGATCGCGGCATGCGGCGATGAAAACATACTTGGCGCGGCCTTTTACCTGATGGAGCCGGTCGAAGGTTTTAATCCAGGCGTCGGCCTCCCCCCGCTCCACGCGGGCGATCCGGCGGTCCGCCACCGGATGGGGCTTGCGATGATCGATGCGATCGCCGCGCTTGGATCGGTCGACTATCGCGCTGTCGGTCTGGAAGGATTCGGCAATCCCGATGGGTTTCTGCAACGGCAGGTGGCGCGGTGGCGGAGTCAGCTGGATGGTTATGCCCGGCATCCGGGCTGGCCCGGCGTGGCGGCGCTGCCCGATGTCGACGGCATTGCCGCATGGCTTGAACGCGAACGGCCTTCCCATTTCACGCCTGGCATCCTGCATGGTGATTTTCACCTGAAGAATGTGATGTTCCGCAACGATAGCGCCGAAATTGCGGCGGTGATCGACTGGGAGCTGGCAACCATCGGCGATCCGATGCTCGATCTCGGCTGGCTGCTCGCCACCTGGCGCGATCAGGACGCGCCCGCATCCGAAGCGCAAATCGTCGTCGAACCCTGGGAAGGCTTCGCCTCCCCCACAGAGCTGATCGCCCATTACGGCGCGGTAAGCGGGCGCGATGTGTCCCATGCCGGATGGTATGCGGTGCTGGCCTGTTACAAGCTCGCGATCCTGCTGGAGGGAAGTCACGCCCGCGCCCGTGCCGGGAAGGCACCGGTGGAAATCGGCGAACGCATGCACAAAAGCGCCATCCGCCTGCTGACCAAGGCAGCACGGCTGGCGGCAGAATAAGGAGAGAGACGATGGACCTGACAAGCAAGCGCGTGATCGTCACCGGCGGTGCAAGCGGCATTGCAGCATCTGCAGTACGAGGACTGGCGGCGGCAGGCGCAACCGTTGCGAGTATCGATGTCGCGACTGAGGCGGGACAGCATGTTGCCGCACAGGCAAGCGCAGCAGGACCGGGCAAGGCAAGCTTCCATGCGGCGAGCGTCGCCGACCGTGCAGCGATGCAGGCCGCCGTCACGGTCGCCGTGGCCGAAATGGGCGGACTCGACGCGTTGATTCACGCTGCAGGGGTCCAGCAATACAAACCCGCCGAAACACTGGACGATGACGATTGGGACCGGATATTCGACATCAATGCGCGCGGCACGATGATCGCCAATCAGGCGGTATTTCCTCACCTCAAGGCGACTGGCGGGCGGATCGTCAATTTCGCGTCCGCTGCAGGAATGCGGGGCCTGCGCGGGTGCGCCCATTACGCGGCCTCAAAGGGCGCGGTCCTCGCCTGGACACGCACCGTCGCGCAGGAATGGGGTGCCTACGGAATCACCGTGAATGCGGTCGCACCCGGCATGTGGACGGCGATGTACGAAAAAACGCGCGGTGGCATGGATGACGAGCAACTCGCAGCGCATGACGTGACGATGGGCCGGATGATTCCGCTTGGGGGCAAACTGGGCGATCCCGATAGCGATATGACGCCGGTGCTGCTGTTCCTCGTCAGCGACGGTGCGCGATTTATCACTGGCCAGACGTTGCCGGTCGATGGCGGCATGGTCCTGTCGCGCTGAAGGAGCAGGCGATGATCCTCGACGGAATCCGCATAGTTGATCTGTCCCACGGCATTCCGGGGCCGATGGCCGCACTGCAATTGTCCGAAGCCGGTGCCGAGGTCGTGCGGATCGAGCCGAAAAGCGGCGACCCGGAAGAAGGCACGGCCCTGTATTCAATACTCAATCGCGGCAAGCACCGGCTGACGCTCGATCTTGCTCCCGATGCCGCCGATCCCCGGCTCGACGCGCTGCTGGCGGGGGCCGATGTCCTGATCCACGATCTCACGCCCAAAGCCGCAGCGCGGCGCGGCCTTGACGACAAGCGCCTTGCCGAACGCTTTCCCGGACTGATCGTCTCCGCGATTACCGGCTGGCCGGGCGGCCACCCCAAGGCCGAAGTCCCCGCACGCGAAACATTGGTGCTGGCTGCGCTGGGCCTGCTCGACGAGCAACCCGGCCATCGTCCCGGCCCCGTGTTCGTGCGGATGCCGTTCGCAAGCTGGACCGCAGGCTGGCTGGCCGGCATCGCGATCCTCGCCCGGCTGAACGCCCGCGCGCGGGACGGGCGCGGTGGCGCGGCGCATACCAGCCTCGCCCAGGCGGCGCTGGTGCCGATGACGATGCACTGGACGCGCGCCGAGCGCCCCTCCCCCGTTTTCGCCAAGGGTTTGTCGAAGGATATTCCGATCCCGCTGCACCGCGCATCGGACGGACGCTGGATTCATGTCCATTATTCGCCCGACAAGGCACCGTGGATGGCGGAGGCGCTGGCAGCGATGGGGCCCGATGCGGTTCGTGCCGCCAATGACCGTTATCCGCCCTCGCATGTCGCGCCCAATTACGGGGCCAACAAGGCGGTGATCGCCACCCGCCCAGCCGAAGACTGGGTACGGCATTTCTGGGAGCATGATGTCGCCGCGCAGATCGCCGCGCCGTTCGGCGAGATTTACGCCGATCCGCAAGCGCGCGAAAACGGCTTCGCGGTTTCCGTCGACGATCCGCAGCTTGGCACGACGATCCAGCCCGGCGTGCCCTATTCGGTGACGCCTCCGTCTCGTGTGCGCGGCGGGCTGATGCAACGAAGCGATGACGACGCCGCCATCGCAAAGCGTTGGACCGCGCGCGCAACGGCCTTGGACGAGCCCGCGCTTACGCAGCCCCCATTGGATGGTCTGCGCGTGCTTGATCTCGGCGCGTATCTGGCCGGACCGTTCGCGACGATGTTGCTCGCCGATTTGGGAGCCGACGTCATCAAGGTAGAGCCGCCGACGGGGGATGCGATGCGGCGACTGGAGCGCCAGTTCACCGGCATTCAGCGCGGCAAGCGCGGCCTGGCGCTCAAGCTTGGCGATCCGGCGGCGAAACCGGCGGTCGCTGCGCTGGCACGCTGGGCCGATGTGGTTCACCACAATATCCGCCGCCCCGCCGCGCGCAAGCTGGGTGTCGACGATGCCACGCTACGCGCCCAACGGCCCGATCTGATCTATTGCCATGTCAGTAGCTACGGACCGCTGGGTGACCGCGCCGACTGGCCCGGATTCGATCAACTGTTTCAGGCCGCATGCGGCTGGGAAATCGAAAATGGCGGCGCGGGCAATCCGCCGCTTTGGCTGCGTTTCGGTATCATGGATTTCTATGGCGCGCTCGCCTCGATCTTTGCGACGCTGCTGGCGCTGGTCGAACGTGACCGTAACGGCAAGGGACAAGCGGTCGCCTCATCCCTGCTCGGCGGCGCGATGCTGACAATGGCGGAGGCCGTGATGCACCCGGACGGGACGGTCAGCGAGATCGGGCATCTGGATCAAGCGCAGATGGGTGTGTCGAATGAGCACCGCCTCTATCCCACGCAGGACATGATGGTGGCGGTGGCGGCGTTTACCGCGGATGAGATTGCTGCGTTCCGGACCTGTACAGGCACCGATGCGGAGAGCTGGTTCGCGACGCGGACCGCCAAGGCCGCGCTAGATCTGCTCGGTGAGGCAGGCGTCCCCGCCGAAATCGTGCAAACGGCGCAAATGGATGCCTTTCTCGATTCCGAAGAAAATAGCCGCGCCGGGCTACACGCCGAATATCCACATCGCGATTATGGCGACCTGCGTCAGATCGGCGGCTTCTGGGACTTTGGCGACCTGCCCCTTGCACTGGACCGGGCAGCACCGGGATTGGGCGAACATAGCCGGGAGCTATTGGAAACGATCGGGCTTGGCGCAACCTTCGACGATCTGGTCGCGGCCGGAGTCAGTTGCTGAGCTTCAGCCGTTCGTGCCACGATAAGCTTCCATCTTCGCTTCGTGCCGCTCGAAATGACCTTGCCGTCTTTCGACCCAGATGCCGTGGGCGCGCGCCAGCGGCGCTTCGTCCCGCGCCAGCCGCAGGATAGCCGAGAGTGTCCAGCGACGTCCCTCATGGCCGTCGACCCGCACCTCGGCTACAAGCGGCTCCTCGACCGGGACAGGCTTGAGAAAATCGACTGTCAGCGATCCGGTGACGGCCTGCACGCCGCGCACGATCATCGATCGGCCCATCACATCGTCGAACATGGCGGCAGTCCACCCGCCATGCGCCACGCGCGGCCCGGCATGGAAGGTTTCCGCACACCGTACATCGGCGCGGACTACATCCCCCTCTTGCGTCAGATCACCTACACCCAGGCGGCAATGCCCATAGGCGCGACAACTGCCGCACAAGGGTGTGCTACCGCCCGTTGTTCTCTTGGGCTGAGCTATCGCTGTCATGCCCCAAATGCTCTCAACATCGTCGCCATCCGCACATCTCAATCCATGAAGATGAGGGCAGGATGCTCCAACAGGCGCTTGAGCCCCTGGATGAAACTGGCCGCATCATAGCCGTCGACAATGCGATGATCGAACGAGGAGGACAGGTTCATCATCTTGCGCACGGTCACGAAACCGCCCTGCACGACCGGCCGTTCGACCAGCTTGTTCGGCCCGATGATCGCCACTTCGGGATGATTGATGACAGGCGTTGTCGTGATCCCGCCCAGCGGTCCCAGGCTGGTGATCGTGATCGTCGAGCCCGATAGTTCCTCGCGCGCCGCATTGCCGTCACGCGCTGCCTGACTGACCCTGCTCAGTTCGCGTGCGCAGTCCCAGATGTCGCGCGCCTCGGCATGTCGGACGACCGGAACCATCAGGCCGCCGGGCGTCTGAGTCGCGATACCGATATGGACGCCATCATAGCTGTGAAGCACGCCCGCATCGTCGTCATACCGTGCATTGACCTGCGGATAATCGGCAAGCGCCTTGACCAGCGCCCGCATCATGAACGGCAACAGGGTCAGCTTGGGCTGTCCCTCGCCGCGATGGGCGTTGAGGTCGACCCGAAGCGCCTCCAACTCGGTCAGGTCGCATTCCTCGACATAGGTGATGTGCGGGATGCGGCGCTTGGCCTCTTGCATCTTCTCCGCAATTTTTCGGCGCAGCCCAATGATGCGCGTTTCATTCACGCCGGGTCGCCGGGCAAGCCGTGCGCCGCCGGACGATGAACCGGTGTTGGCGGCCAGATATGATTCCAGATCGCTACGCCGGATGCGTCCGCCCGGCCCGGTTCCAGGAACCGTGTGAAGATCCACGCCCGCATCCCGCGCGCGGCGGCGCGTCGCCGGTGCGGCGAGCACACGCACAGCCGGAGCTGGCGGCGGCGGAGGCGGTGGTGGCGGCGGGGCGAGCGGTGGCGCCATCGGTTCCGGCGTGGATGCAACTGGCGGCGCTGGCTCAGGTGCGGTGACAATCTCGGCCGGCGAAGGATCGCCATCCCCCGGGCCTTCGACCTCAAGCTCGACGAGGACCGACCCGACCGGCAACATGCTGCCGACCTCGCCATGCACCGCAACGACAACCCCGTCGACCGGCGATGTCATATCGACCGTCGCCTTGTCGGTCATCACGTCGACCAGACTCTGGTCTTCCTTGATCGTATCGCCGACCGCCACGTGCCAGACGACGATCTCGGCCTCGGCCACGCCCTCGCCCACATCGGGCAATCGGAACAGATAACGTCCCATCTTAAGCCTCCATCACGCGCACAAGCGCCTTGGCGAGCCGGGCTGGTCCCGGAAAATAATCCCATTCGAACGCATGGGGATAGGGCGTATCCCACCCCGCCACACGTTCGACCGGGCTTTCCAGATGATAGAAGCAACGCTCCTGGATCAAGGCCGAAAGCTCGCCACCAAAACCGCCGAAGCGCGAAGCCTCATGCAGGATCACGCAGCGCCCGGTCTTGCGCACCGATTCGACAATAGTGTCGATATCCAGCGGGACGATCGAACGCAAATCGATCAATTCCGCGTCGATGCCGCTATCGGCAATGCCTGCGGCCGCGACATGGACCATCGTGCCATAGGCGAGCACGGTCACGTCCTGCCCTTCGCGGACCACCGCCGCCTTGCCCAGCGGTACCGTATAATGGCCTTCGGGCACTTCGGCGGATTCCTCCGCAGCCCAGGTCTTGAGCGCCTGATCGTGGCGACCGTCGAACGGGCCGTTATAAAGCCGCTTGGGTTCGAGGAAGATCACCGGATCGTCGTCTTCGATCGCCGCGATCAACAGGCCTTTGGCATCATAAGGCGTGGAGGGAATCACCGTTTTCAGTCCGGTGATATGCGCGAAGATTGCCTCCGGGCTCTGGCTGTGCGTCTGCCCGCCAAAGATGCCACCGCCATAGGGCGAGCGCACCGTAATCGGCGCCCAGAACTCGCCTGCGGAACGATAACGCAACCGCGCCGCTTCGCTGACAAGCTGATCGAACGCGGGCAGAATATAATCGGCAAACTGAATCTCGGCGACCGGACGCAGGCCATAAGCACCCATGCCGATCGCGGTCGCGATGATGCCGCCTTCCGAGATCGGCGTGTCGAAACAACGTTTGAGACCGTGCTTCTTCTGCAAGCCATCGGTCACGCGGAATACGCCGCCGAAATAGCCGGTATCTTCGCCGAAAATCAGCACGTCGGGATCGCGGGACAGCATCGTGTCGAGCGCGTTATTGATCGCCTGGATCATGTTCATGCGTGCCATGTCAGACCCCCAGCTCGCGGCGTTGTTCGATCACGCGCCAGTCCGGCTCCTTGAACACGCCCTCGAACATCTCTGCGACCGGCGGCTTCGATTTGCCGAGCGTACCGACCGCTTCGCCCGCCTTGATCGCCTCGCGAACCTCGATATCCAGTTCGGCGATCACGGCCTCATGCCGCGCGTCGTCCCACTCGCCCAACGCAATCAAATGCTGCTTCAGCCGTTCGACCGGATCGCCCAGCGGCCAGTGCGTGGCTTCGTCGGCGGGGCGGTATTTGGTGGGATCGTCGCTCGTCGAGTGACCGGCAGCGCGATAGGTGAAGAACTCGATCAGGGTCGCGCCGAGATTGTTCCGCGCACGCTCTGCCGCCCATTGGGTCGCTGCCCACACCGCCAGGAAATCATTCCCGTCGACCCTGAGGCCCGGCAGTCCATAGGCGATCGCCTTTGCGGCAAAGGTCGTCGCTTCACCACCGGCGATGCCGGAGAAGCTGGAAATCGCCCATTGGTTGTTGGTGACGCACAACAGCACCGGCGCGCGATAGACCGAAGCAAAGGTCAGCGCCTCGTGAAAATCGCCCTCTGCAGTCGTCCCTTCCCCGATATAGGCAAGCGCGATCCGGTCGTCATTCTTATATGCCGACGCCATCGCCCAGCCGACAGCATGGCCGAAGCGACTGCCGACGTTGCCGGAGAGCGTGTAGAACCCATATTCACGCGCCGAAAACAGGATCGGCAACTGCCGCCCCTTCAGGGGATCGTTCGCGTTCGAGAAAATCTGGTTGACCATATCGAGCAGCGGATAGCCGCGTGCATGCAGCCAGCCCATGACGCGATAGGTGGGGAAGCACATATCGTCGCGGTCGAGCATCATCGATTGCGCGACAGCAATCGCCTCTTCGCCGGTCGATTTCATGTAAAAGCTGGTCTTGCCCTGCCGGTGCGCCCGGAACATGCGCTCATCGAACGCCCGACAGCGCAGCATGGTGCACAATCCTCGCCGCAGCGAGTCGGCGTCCAGACGCGGATTCCACGGTCCGACCGCATTGCCTTCATCGTCGAGCACGCGAACCAGGCCGAACGGCAGATCGCGCATCGCCGCTTCCGCCTCGGCGGTATCGGGGCGGCGCGTCGCGCCCGCTTCCGGCACGACGATATGGGAGAAGTCGGGAATATCGCCGGGCCGCGCGGGCGGCTCCGGAATGTGGAGATCGAGCGGAATCTTGTTCGACATGAAGGATCCATTGGCTGGGCGTGTGCGCCCTCATTGTCTCATTTCTGCGTGAGATTTGCATTCCCATTTTGAATTGAGATATGACGCTTTAGAAAATACTAATTCTGAAAATTGCCGTATTTTAGGACGTATATTTCGTGGATAAGTTAGACCGTAAAATATTATCGGCTCTTCAGGACCAGCCCGAAGCCTCTGCGGCACATATTGCCGGCATTGTCGGCCTGTCCCACACACCCTGCTGGCGCCGGATTCGCCGATTGGAAAGCGAAGGCGTCATCCTCGGTCGCGAATTGCTGCTCGATCCGGAGGCACTTGGGTTGACGGTGAGCGTCTTTGCCGAAATTCGACTTCGGCAGCATGACGAAGACACGCTGGAGGCGTTCGAGGCGGCGGCGCACGCGCGCCCAGAGGTCCTCGAATGTTTTTCGATGAGCGGCGAGGCCGACTATCTGCTGCGTATCGTCGTCGCCAGTGTCGGCGACTATGAAACCTTTCTCAAAAAGGTATTGCTTCATCTGCCGGGTGCGGGCGCGGTCAATTCCCGCTTTGCGCTCAAGAATGTGAAGCTGACGGGTCGACTGCCCCTGTGAGCGGTACGAACGCTGGAACGGGAGATCGAGAAATGAAAGCCGTCGTCGCACATGCCTTTGGCGAGCCGGAAAGCTTCGCGATCGAGCAGATGCCACAGCCTGATCCGGCAGCGGGAGAGGTGCGCGTCGCCATCCGCGCGGCTGCGGTCAATTTCGTCGATTGTCTGGTCGCGTCGGGACGTTATCAGGTTAGGCCCGCCCTGCCCTTCATCCCCGGCGGCGAGTTCGCCGGAATTGTCGAGGCCGTGGGATCGGACATCGCCGGCGTCGCTATCGGTGACATCGTTTGCGGTTCAGGGCTGAACGGCGCCTTCGCCGAATCCATCACCCTCCCCGTCACGGCGATCTCGCCGCTTCCACAGGGGATCGGCTTCGTCGAAGGGGCGACCTTTCGCGTGGGCAATGCAACTGCAATGGCGGCTCTGGTGCAAGGCGCGGGGGTGCGCGCGGGCGAGACTGTGCTGGTTCTCGGCGCGGGCGGCGGCGTGGGTTATGCGGCGGTCGGCATCGCCAGGGCGCTGGGCGCACGGGTCATCGCCTCCGCTTCGAGCGAGGCGAAACGGGCTCTGGCAATCGGCGCGGGCGCGGAAGTTGCCATCGCCACGGACGCGCCCGACTGGCGCGAACAGGTCAAACAGGCGGCGCCCCAGGGCGTGGATGTCGTCGTCGATCCGGTTGGCGGCGACATGACCGAGCGCGCATTCCGCTCGCTGGCATGGGGCGGGCGGCATCTCGTCATCGGTTTCGCCAATGGCGCGATTCCCTCGCTGCCCACCAATCTGGCGCTGGTGAAGGGCTTGCGTCTGATCGGCGTCAACATTCGCGAATTCAATCTCAGGCATCCCGCGGAACGCGACGCAAACATGAACCGGCTCAATGCGATGTGGCAGGGCGGCGGGCTCAAGCCGATGCCGGCGACGGTACTGCCCCTGTCACGCTTTGCCGAGGCGATGCGGCTTGCAGCGCAGAGAGACCGGGTAGGCCGGATCGTGCTGGACATCGCGCCGGGCGGATGACGTCCACCTCGACTTTTTCCTGTACCAGAATGGCATTCCCAATATAGTCGATCGGAAATCGATAACGGGAGAGTACGACGTGAAGGCAGCAGTGATTTCCGGACAGGGAGCCGCACCGGTCTATGGCGATTTCCCGGAACCGGAGCCGCGCGACGGCTGCGTCACCATCGACGTGGAAACAGCCGGACTTGGCGGCTGGGACGTGCTCGGCGCCTATCGGCTGGCCGTGGAATATCCCTGCGTCCTGCGCGGCGAAGGCGTCGGCCGGGCCGAAGATGGCCGCCGCGTCTATTTCGGCGAACGCTCGATCGCGCCCTGGGGCGGATGGGCGGAGCGCACCATCGTCCCGGCGGCCGAGGTTTGGGATGTTCCCGACGACGTCGATGACCGGACCGCGATCACAATGGCGATAGCGGGCACCGGGGCGCTGGTTCCGCTGGAGAAAGCCGCGATCCAGCCGGGCGAGAACGTCCTGATCCTCGGTGCGACCGGCACGCTCGGCCAGATCGCGCTGCAACTCGCGCGCATTCTGGGGGCCGGGCGCGTCGTGGGCGCCTCGCGCAATGCCGACGCGCTGGCCCGTCTCCGCGCGCGCGGCATCGCCGATGCCACCGTACAGATGGGGGGCGATGACGATCTCGCCGCGCTCAAGGCGACACGCTGGGGCGCGCGGGTCGTCACCGTCGGCACCGGCGCGGGCGCGAATATCAATCTGTCCGCCGGGGATCTGCTGTTCCGCACCCTGACGGTGGTCGGGACCGGGCAGCGCCCGCCCGCCGATCGCGAGCAAATCTGGCGACGCCTGCTCGACATGGCGCGCGATCATGCCATCGCGGTCGATCACCTCGAATATTGTCCGTCGTCTGATGGGGTGGACGCCCCCCGACGGCATCTATGTGCCAAGGTAGGTGTTGCAGAACACCTATGAGAAGGAGGCGTCCATGGCAGAGGTTATCACGATCGGGTTGGATATCGC
>Ga0182735_1000776_pt1 | contig 23368 bp, 14 predicted proteins | sample eDN5th30CKraftMG_FD_128524 | JGI IMG/M metagenome (GOLD analysis project Ga0182735, IMG submission 128524) | Enriched Miracle-Growth compost microbial communities from Emeryville, California, USA - eDNA 5th pass 30_C Kraft MG (version 2) (version 2) ...
CACAGGGGGGGCAAGTCTGTGTGAGCTGCCCCTGTATTGGATTGGCCTATTGCGGTTGGCTTAGCTTCGGATGCGTCGGCTGCCTCCTGGCTAGGCCAGGATTGCTTTCCCGTAATGGAGGGCTACCTCGGGTACGGTGGGGCTTGCCTACGGTGCTGGCTTTGGGTCGGTTCTTTTTTAAAACCCCTGCACATCCTCTGAGCCATACAGAGGAGCACGCTCATGCGAATCATGCGATTGAAAGAGGTAATCGACACGACCGGTCTTGCCAGGTCGACCATCTACAAATACATCGCGGATGGAATCTTCCCGAAACCGGTTAACTTGGCCCCTGCCGGCATTGATGTGCCGAGTACCCGAGCAGTGGGCTGGCTACAGGGAGAGGTCGAAGATTGGATTCTGGCCAGGATTGAGGAGCGAGATTTGGCTGAGGGTTCCGCCACACGCCCAAGCAGCCATTTGAGTGTTGCCAGATAAACTCACAGCGCCATGATCGGCTTCGGCTGGTCATGGCGCCTATGCCGCCGTTCAGTCACTGGCTGTTCGGCTCCGCATAACAAGTCGGGGCGGTGTCGCTCCCACCGCCCCGACAGCCTCTTCGATATCTGGCTCAGGCCTCTTCGGCTTGATTTATTTCCGAAATCCAAACTCGGCAAAAATTGTCGCTATGGCGGGACGATTGAGGTGGCTTTGCCCGAGCTGCTCGGAGAAGGAAATTGCGGTGCGGGTATTATGCTTTTACTAGCTACTACCACCCGAAGGGTTCACGCCTAACCGAGTAGCAACCTTCACTGACCTACACAGGGAGTCGGACACTGATCCACAACCTGAGAGGCCAACACTGCAACGTATCCAGAGAGACCAGCCAACTGATCAGGCGAGGACAGGTAACGGTTAAAAAGTACACAACAGGCACTGGTTATGAAACTCAACCAAAGAGAGGTCATAACCATGCTCAACGATAACGAACCCACCCAGCGCTACCCACTCCGTCACCCTGACAATCCCAACCTCCATCTGCACTACGGGGATACCTTCGAGGGCTTTCCCATACAGAGCGAAGTAGGCCCCTTTATTCGGGAGTGCCTGTCTGATCTCAAGCGTACCATCGACCTGGCATTGGCTGAGTATCCGAGGGTCTTGGCCTTCAGAGTGGATCTGCGCTTGCCTCAGGGCGTCGAACTACCCGACTACGCCTATACAAACCAGGTCATCAGCCGGTTCTTTGAATCGTTTACGAAGAAGATCCAGTACCACCAGGAGCGGGTGGCTGAACGTAGCTACTCGCGTGGCTGCAAAGTACGGTACGTCTGGTCGAGAGAGATCGGTCTGGGAGGCCGCCAGCATTATCACCTGCTGATCCTGTTGAATCGCGATGCCTATTACACGATTGGGCGTCTGGGTTCAGACCGGGTGAACATGATCAGCCGTATAGAGGAGTCCTGGGCAGGTGCGCTTGGGTTGCCCGTCGATCTGATGACGGGGCTGGTGCACATCCCGAAGAATGCTGAGTACCTGATCGATCGAGTAAAGCGTCAAGGCAAGGGCGATGAGCTGGATGATCTGTTCTACCGAGCCAGCTACTTGTGTAAGAAAGCGACCAAGTCCTACGGGGATCGTCAACGAGGGTTCGGTACCAGCCGAGGGTAGTAGCTAACTGCTGCGCGATAGCGTCATGCCCATGGAATCCTGGCCTGCCAATGGTTTAGGCTCCGGCCAGGTATCTAAGGCTGACATGAGCGCTGCGAGATGACGGACAAAGGAGAGCGCTGCCGGCAGCATTATCAGTCGGTATACGAACGGAATCAGCCAGAGATCAGCAAGGGCCGTGCTCTTGATGAAAGCCTGCATCATTTCCTCGATCAACGCCCGGCGGGTAAGAACCTGTCAGCGCTTGATCGTGCGCAAGGCCTGGCAACGGCATCGTTTTGGCTTGATGTGGATGCAGTAGCTGGGGCCGATCTCGCCAGCCTGGCCCTCAGCCGGGTGTTGCATTTCGATAATGCAGCCAGTGTCGAGCTGCTGTTGCACCTCGCAACCCATAACCCGGAAACCCTCAGATGGGCGATTCGCTACGCGAAGCTGTTTGAGCGTACAGAATCGCCCCTCTGGCTTGCGCTGCGTGTGGCGCTCACAGGGGAGGACTGGCAAGTATTCTTCGGTGTCTGTGATCGGTTGCTGGAGCAGCTCAAGCCCTTTGATGAGCTTATTGCTCACGCTGAAAAACAGCTAAAGCACCTGTCGCTGCTGGAGCTGTTTTCCTATCTAAGTGTGCTGGCCTACCAGGCATTTACCGAAGACGGTTCCGATGATCCTTCCGGTCAGCAGTGGAAGGTCTACAACCGCATTATCTTGAACAAGCTTCGCGCTTGCTCGGAAGAGGATTTCCGTCTGAGCGAATCACGGCTCGGGCAATCGCTGAAACGGCACCTGTCACCGATTATCTTTCCCGGATCTAGCAATTCTGACGCGGTGAGATGTCGTCAAAATCTCGAATCTCTAGCCATTCTTATTGGGGCCACCCAAGAGCGGATCGACTACGAAGATTCCATCGACTGGTTCTGCTTCGATCCGGAATGCCGTTACCAGCTAAAACCGGGCGAGTCGGTGATCTACAACCAGACGGAGGCGGGAACAGAGCGGTGGCAACGCACCGGGCGTAAGAGCGATCTGCTCTGGCACTACTGGATGAATCGTGCCGTACACGCCTTCGCCCTCTCCGGCATGGCTGAACAAATCATCGGCTCACCTGAGAATCATGAGCTAAATCAGCTGGCCCTAATCAAGGCGGTTCGCAGTCAGCTGCAGTTGCAGCAGATTTACGGCTTGGGTGATCTAGTCTCGCTCAATGATGGTTCCCAGGTTCAGCTACATCACTTGCTGCTGGCAAGCGAGCTGACCTCGGTTTTCTTTCAGAAAGAGTTTATCCAGCCATTCCAGGTGCATATGCGCGAATCGGGCGTGCTTACTCAGGCGCTAGGGCGTTTGGCCATGAATGGCCTGCTTACCGGGGAAAACCGGTTCCCAATGACCTGGTCCGAAGAGCAAGAAAAGATCCGCAAGATCACAGGCTGGACTGTTTGCGACGAACACCCGAAAGGCAGCGCAGATTCAGCCAAGGCCATCCTTACGTTTTGGACCAGCGACTTCAAAGCGCTATCCCAGCAATTGAAGCAGCAACCCCGTATGCCTGCGCCGCGCCTGTACGAGCAGCCCTTCTACAAAATCGGACGCTATAGCTTTCAGTTCCCTTGGGTTGGCGCGCAGCAGAACAACCTGACGGCGGCCATCAATAACCTTCGGCGGGTAAATGCCCGTCGGGCCGACATGCAGACTGAAACCCAGCGCGTAGAACTCGCACTGGCCGAGAGTCTTCGGCAACGAGGCTTTGCCGTTGAGGTGGGTTATCGGCCACTGGCGACCGAAGAGGACGATCCCGGCGAGGTGGATCTGATCTGCCACCAGGATGGTGTGCTACTGCTGCTTGAGGTCAAGTCAGGCTATATCCGCTCGACCAGGCATGAGGTTTGGCTGCATCGCACCAACACATTACGTAAGGCAGCCTGGCAGTTACGCCGCAAGCATGTGGCGGTACTCAGTGCGCTGATGACTGATCAAGACCTACGCGCCAGATTGGGCTATCACGGCAAGCAGCCTGAAGCGGATCTACGTGCCTGGATCGTCGATACCTCCATTGAGCTCGATGGCCAGTCAGTCGATGGCTTCAGGGTGGTATCCCGCGAAGCGATGGAAGTTATTCTGCGTGATGAGAAGCAGCTACTCAGGCCGATAGATCAGCTTGAAGAGGGGAGTCAGGATTCGTTGTTTCCTAACGGGTTTACTGCTGGCCGATTTGTCGCAGTTGTCGAGTCCAACGAGCTGTGGCGGGGCATTTGCTAGTACTTGGATGGCAATGCTTTAGGTTCGGCCTGTTGTCTGCCCTGGGGTGGGGTATTTGGCGGCAGTAGGCGCACTGATATCTGTTCTCGTGGTTATCAAAATGCAGCGCATGGGTGATCAATATGGGGTAATGTGCGTGCTCTAAGGAAGGGTATTTGCCATCCCGCTAACGAAGCACAAGGATTCGCTAACCCGAACGAGCCAGTCACGATGTCGAACGAACAGCTTGTAGATCTAACCCAGCCACAGCGCGATCGGCTCGCGTTTGTGGAGTTGCGCGTGAGATTCATTGGGGAGATACGCCGCCAGGACTTGGTCATGCGGTTTGGCATCCAGTCTGCCGCCGCATCCCGGGATCTGGCGCTGTACAAGGAGCTGGCCCCCGGCAACATCGATTACGACGCCAAGGCTAAGTCATATGTCCTGGGGCAACGCTTTCGGCCGGTCTTCGACTTCCCGCCGGAGCGGGTGCTCTCGTGGTTGACCCAGGGATTTGGTGACGGCGAGCCGATGCGGCTCAAGGCGTGGGTTGCTAGCGAGAGTCCGTCGCGGCTCACCCACCCAGATCTGGACGTCCTTGCGAGTGTGACTCGGGCTATTCACCAGGAGTGTTCGCTTAGCATCGAGTACCACTCCATCTCTAGTGGCCGCACCAAGCGGGAGGTTGTCCCGTTTGCGCTGATCGACAATGGCCTGCGCTGGCACGTCCGCGCCTTTGACCGGAAGTCGCAGGAATTCCGCGATTTCGTCATCACCCGGATCAGGCACCCCATTGTCCTCAAGGGCCAGTCAGTGGCGGCTCATGAAATGAGCGATCAAGACATCCAGTGGACCCGGATCGTCGAGTTGGAGTTGGTGCCGCATCCGGATCAACCCCGAGCGGAGATCACCGAGATGGATTACGGCATGCGTAACGGCGTGCTGCGAATGAAACTGCGCGCCGCCACGGCCGGATACATCCTGCGCAAATGGAGTGTCGACTGCTCGCCGGATCATAGTCTGCGCGGGCACGAATTTAGACTCTGGCTGAAAGATCACCTGGCGCTGTATGGCGTCAAGAACGCTGTGTTGGCGCCGGGCTACCGCGCGCCCGACCAGAATAAGGGAGAGTAATAACGTGGCCTACGACCCAATACGCGCGCAGGCATTGCTCCGGACCGGCTCCGGACGCGCCGATGCCTCTTTCCGCGACGGCCAAGAGGACGCTATTCGTCACATAGTCGATGGCAAAGGCCGCCTGCTGGTCGTGCAAAAGACCGGGTGGGGCAAGAGCTTTGTCTACTTCATCGCGACAAAGTTGCTGCGGGAGTCTGGAGCGGGGCCCGCGTTATTGATTTCACCGCTGCTCGCGCTGATGCGAAATCAGATCACAGCCGCAGAGCGGATGGGGGTTCGTGCTGCCACGATCAACTCCGACAATATGGACGAATGGACGGTAGTTGAAGGCAAGCTGGCCAAGGGAGAGATCGACATTCTTTTGATCTCGCCGGAGCGCCTTGCGAACGAGCGTTTCCGGACGCAGGTTCTGGCTGGCATCGCTGCACAGATTTCGATGTTGGTCATCGACGAGGCACATTGCATTTCCGACTGGGGCCACGACTTCCGACCTCACTACCGCCTGTTGGAACGGATCGTCAAAACGCTGCCGCCCAACCTGAGACTGTTAGCCACCACCGCAACAGCGAACAACCGCGTGATGGAAGACCTTGCTGCCGTTCTAGGTCCGAAGCTGGAGGTCTCGCGTGGCGACTTGAATCGAACTTCGCTTTCCCTGCAAACGATCCGCCTACCCAGCCAGGCCGAGCGTCTTGCCTGGCTGGCAGAGCAGCTGGCCACGCTGCAAGGCCACGGCATCATCTACACGCTGACGGTTCGCGATGCCAATCAGGTGGCGCAATGGCTGAAGACACAAGGCTTCAACGTCGAGGCCTACACCGGCGAAACCGGCGATCGCCGAGAACAGCTCGAACAGGCGCTGCTTAACAACCAAGTCAAAGCACTGGTTGCCACAACAGCACTGGGCATGGGCTACGACAAGCCAGATCTGGCGTTTGTAATCCACTACCAAATGCCTGGATCGGTCGTTGCCTACTACCAACAGGTTGGTCGCGCGGGTCGCGCGCTGGACTCGGCTTACGGCGTACTTCTTAGCGGCGAGGAAGAGTCCGATATCACGGACTGGTTTATCCGAAGCGCTTTTCCGACCCGAGAGGAAGTTGCGGATGTCCTTGGGGCCCTTGAAGAAGAGTCCGATGGCTTGTCCGTTCCGGAGTTGCTAAGCCGAGTCAATCTCAGCAAGGGGCGTGTCGAGAAGACGATTGCGCTGCTCTCGCTGGAGTCGCCAGCGCCCATCGCTAAGCAAGGCAGCAAATGGCAGCTCACTGCAGCAACACTGAGTGATGCGTTCTGGGATCGAGCCGAACGACTCACCGCATTGCGGCGTGACGAACAGCTGCAGATGCAGAACTACGTGAGGCTGCCGTTTGGTGATCACATGGGGTTCCTGATCGGTGCACTCGACGGTGATCCGAGTGTTGTCACGGAGCCAGCCTTGCCGCCGCTGCCTACAACAGTGGATGCCGAGCTGGTCAAAGCTGCCGTCGAATTTCTTCGTCGAACCAGCTTGCCCATCGAACCCCGAAAAAAATGGCCCGATGGTGGAATGCCTCACTACGGCGTCAAGGGGTTCATCGCCCCGATCCATCAGGCCGAATCCGGCAGGGCGCTATGCATTTGGGGCGATGCCGGTTGGGGTGGCTTGGTTAGACAGGGCAAATACCACGAGGGCCGTTTTTCTGACGACCTCGTTGCAGCGTGCGTGAAGATGATTCAGGAGTGGAGTCCTCAGCCGGGTCCGGCCTGGGTGACCTGCGTTCCATCGCTTCGACACCCCGACTTGGTACCAGATTTCGCCCAGCGCTTGGCTGCTGCCCTGGATCTACCGTTTCACATGGTCATCGCAAAAACAGACGCAAGGCCTGAACAGAAGACGATGGCAAACAGTACACAACAGGCGCGCAACATCGATGGTTCGCTCGCCCTCAACGGCCAGCCTATTCCTCCCGGCCCAGTCCTCTTGGTGGATGATATGGTCGACTCCCGCTGGACGCTGACGGTGTCTGCTTGGCTGCTGCGCAAGAATGGTAGTGGAGAGGTATGGCCGATGGCCCTTTCACAGACGGGGCACGACGAATGACGCCAGTCCTCTCACCAAACACCAAAGCGATCTTGCTGCTGACGGCGCCGCTCATTGCCGGTCGTGGCACGGCATCATCCGATCTGCTCACGCCTGGTGAATACAAACGTCTCGCGCGTCATTTGCGCGAGATCCAGCGCCAGCCTGCGGATCTGCTCTCGCCGGACGCAGCTGAGATCCTGCATGCGTGTCAACCGGTGATTGATGAAAGCCGCCTGCAGAAATTGCTAGGGCGCGGATTTCTACTGAGCCAAGTTGTCGAGCGCTGGCAAGCACGTGCTATCTGGGTAGTCAGCCGCGCGGATGCAGAGTATCCGCGCCGCCTGAAAGCGCGCCTTCGTGAAGATGCTCCGGCAGTGCTCTACGGTTGTGGCGATATGGCTTTGCTTGAAACCGGTGGGCTTGCCGTTGTTGGATCGCGCCATGTGGACGAGGCCCTCACCGACTACACAATGGCAGTTGGCCGGCTCGCTGCTCGGGCAGGTAGAACGCTTGTCTCCGGCGGTGCCAAAGGCATCGATCAGGCCGCCATGCGTGGCGCCCTTGAGGCGGGCGGAAAAGTTTGCGGCGTGCTGGCGGACAGTCTGGAAAAGACCACCATGAACCGCGAGCACCGCAACCTACTGCTCGATGGTCAATTGGTGCTGATTTCACCTTACGACCCGAGTGCGGGGTTCAATGTCGGCCACGCCATGCAGCGGAACAAGCTGATTTATGCATTGGCAGACACCTCACTGGTGGTAAGTTCCGACCTCAACAAAGGCGGTACTTGGAGCGGTGCTGTCGAGCAGCTCGACAAACTCAAGTTTGTTCCGGTCTTCATTCGATCGACGGGTGAGTCTTCCACCGGGTTGGAGGGTTTGCGGAAGAAAGGTGCGCTTCCCTGGCCTAACCCGCAAGACTTGGATGCCTTCGAGGATGTGTTCAACGTGTCGGTTTCGACACCGACGGCATCCCCACAGACTGGTCTAGCGCTGTTTTCGAACGACGAGCCAACGCCGGCTAATGCCAAACCAGCGGTGTCTGAACAACGCGAAACCGCGCCATCCCCCCAGGCCGAGAGCGAACCATCGGTGCCGGTCGACGTTATTTCTGCTACGCAGCCCACCGCTGATGTATCCGAAGAACTTTCGCCAGTTAGACCAGAAGTCGCAGCGCCGATAGACGCCGCCAAGGAATCTACGCAGCCGGAATTGACCCCTGCCGAAGTGCTCTTCGCCGCTGTGCGCGCTGCGATTCAGCAACTCTTGAGTGCGCCGATGAAGGACGCCGAAGTGGCGGCCGCGCTGGACGTTTCCAACGCGCAGGCCAAAGCGTGGTTGCAGCGCCTAGTCGACGAAGGCGTGATCGAGAAACAAAAGAAGCCTGTGGGCTACATCGTCAAACAGTCCAGCCTTTTCGAGTGACTCATGACGATGCCAACGGGATACCGGGATTGATAACAACGTGACCGAAGAGAACAAACACAACAAAAAGCTGGAGCGACTCGGGTTCAGTTATGAGCGCGGCGGCGTCCATACCGCCCGGACGATGATGCTCGTCGAGCTGCGCGCCCTGCTGTCCTTTGTGGACGTGGCCGACGCGACAAGGGCCGACTATCTGGAAGCCATCCAGACTGCCAATTGCCTGGGCAAACGCTCGGGCAAGACGCGTACGTTGACCTTCCGGCACCTGGCCGACCTCTACGCGCTCGATCCCAGCTTGTTGGTGTTCCGTGCCCTGCGTTTCTTCTGGCAGCGTGATATGGACGGACAGCCGCTGTTGGCAGCGCTGTGCGCCTACTCTCGTGATCCCATGCTTCGGGCCACGGCTCCCTTTGTCTTGGGCTTCCAGGAAGGGGCCACCGTCACCCGTGAGGCGATGGAGGAGTTCATCGATGCACAAGAGCCGGGGCGCTTCAGCAAGGCCACGCTCAAGTCCACTGCTCAGAACATCAATTCGTCCTGGACCCAGTCAGGTCATCTGGCTGGCCGCGTCCGCAAGGTGCGGGCCCGCGCTGTGGCGACGCCAGGTGCGGTGTCGTTTGCGCTGCTTCTTGGCTATGTCAGCGGTCTTCGCGGCGAATCGCTGCTCAAGAGTGATTTCACCCGAATCCTTGACTGCTCCTACGAAAAGACGATTGGGCTGGCCGAGGACGCCTCGCGCCGGGGCTGGATCTCGCTCAAGCGCGTCGGCCAGGTGGTCGAAGTGCTTTTCCCGAACCTGATCACTGCGCAGGAAATGGAGTGGCTCCGTGAGCAGAATTAAGCGATTGACCCAGTCTTACAGCAAGTACGTGGCTGTGCCATGGCGCGATGACGCTGCCGCCGCCCAGCGCGTCATTTTCTGCGTCTACCACGAGACAGAAGAGCTGCGCCTGCGGGCCAAAGTCGACGAGTTCGAGATCGCCACACGGGCGGCAGGCCATGACTGGGCATTGTTCGACTTGACCAATTCGTTCCCGAATTGGCTGGCGTCCCAGCGGTACGCCAAGAGCTACTTCCAAAAGCCCAATCTGCTGTCCACGCTGCTGCCCAAGTACCTGAGCTACATCGAAGCCGAGTTCGAGACCTTCCTGCAAGACAAGAACGTCGGCGAAGAGTTTGTCGTGGCGCTCCAAGGTGTGGGCACTCTGTTCGGCTTCCTGAAGGTCAAGGAGGTCGTGGACAAGCTCGCTCCCAAAGTGAAGGGCCGTCTGCTGGTGTTCTTCCCTGGCAGCTACGAAGACAACAACTACCGCTTGCTGGATGGGTACGACGGGTGGAACTACCTCGCTGTACCGATCACCGCCGACAAAGAATTCTGATTAAGGAACTCATCAATGACAACAAGCATGCTCAATCGCGACATTTACCAAAAGGACCCGTCGACTCGCAAGCTGGTCAACGAGGGCGTGGCCAGCGTCAACGACGAAAAAACCAACCAGGCACTGTCCGTCCTGCGGTACGAGCTCGAAACATTCGTCTGTGATGGCCAGTACGAAAAGGGCCTTGAGCACATCCTCGACGTCTACCTGAAGAACATCGAACAGGCCGAGCAGCCAGCTGTGTGGGTCAGCGGCTTCTATGGCTCGGGTAAATCGCACCTGGTCAAGATGCTGCGGGCCTTATGGGTGGATAGCCAGTTTGAGGATGGCGCCACTGCACGCGGTATTGCCAACCTGCCGCAGGGCGTCAGCGACTACCTGAAAGAACTCAGCACCCAGGCAAAACGCCACGGCGGTCTGCATGCGGCGTCTGGCACATTGGGCTCCAGCTCGCGCGACAAGTCCGTCCGCATGGCTCTACTTGGCATCCTCTTCAAGTCTGTTGGCCTGCCCGAGCAGTACCCGGTAGCTCGCTTTGTCATGTGGCTTCAGCATGAAGGCATCTACGACGCTGTTCGCAGTCATGTCGAAAAGAGCGGCTTCGATTGGAATGAAGAGCTCGACAACTTCTACGTGGCCGAGGGGCTGCACGAGGCCCTGGTCAAGGCCAAGCCCAACCTGTTCACATCGCCAGCATCCTGCGTCGAGACCCTGAACAACCTGTACCCCTATGTGCAGGACGTCTCCAGCGGCGACATGCTCAAGGCCATTCGCCAGGCGCTGACCCGCGACGGCAAGTTCCCTCTCACCCTGGTGGTGCTCGACGAGGTGCAGCAGTACATCGGCGAAGACAGCCAGCGCTCCATTGATGTGCAGGAAGTGGTCGAGGCCTGCTGCAAGAACATCGGCGCCAAGATGCTGTTCATCGGCACCGGCCAAACTGCTGTCACCGGTACCTCCAACCTCAAGAAGCTCGAAGGCCGCTTCACTGTGCGTGTGGAGTTGTCCGACGCTGACGTCGATGCCGTGATCCGTCAGGTCATCCTGGCCAAAAAGCCCGAGGCAAAGGCGCCGGTTGAGCAGGTGATGCAGACCAACTTGGGCGAAATCTCGCGCCACCTGGCCGGCACCACCATCGGCCACCGCGCCGACGACATTCAATTCTTCCCGCAGGACTACCCGATCCTGCCGGTGCGCCGTCGCTTTTGGGAGAACACCCTGCGCGTGCTGGACCAGACCGGCACCGACAGCCAGCTGCGCAACCAGCTCTCCATGATCCACAAGGTCATCCAGACCAATGTGGACGCGCCGGTTGGCAGCGTGGTGCCAGCGGACTATCTGTACTTTGACGCAGCCGACAAGCTGCTGCAGTCGCGCATCCTGCCTCGCAAGGTGCATGAGAAGACCATGGTCTGGGCCAAAGGCACAGACGACCAGCGTCTGATGGCACGGTCCTGCGGCCTGGTTTTTCTCATCAACAAGCTGGCCAGCAGCAACAACGAAATCGGCATTCGTGCCACCGTCGACACCCTGGCCGATCTGCTAGTGGAGGATCTCACCCAAGGCTCCAGCGCACTGCGCAGCAAGCTCCCGGGGTTGCTCGACAAGTGCGAGCTGCTGATGAAGGTGGGTGACGAGTACCGCATCCAGACCGAAGAAAGCGCCGCCTGGAACGACGAGTTCCTCAGCCAGCGCAACAGCCTAGCCAACGAAGCCCACCGGGTGGATGCAGAGCGCGACGATCGCATCCGCAAGAAGTTCGGTGAGATGGTGCGCAAACTGTCGCTGACCCAAGGCACATCCAAGGTCACACGCGACATCTTCCCGGTATTCGATGCGCAGTTGCCTGCTGACGCCAACGAGAAGGTTTGCGTTTGGGTGCGTGACGGCTGGAGCATCGACGAGAACTCAGTGCGTGCCGATGCTCGCCAGGCAGGCAACCAGTCGCCCACCGTGTTCGTGTTCATCCCCAAGCGCTCGGCTGACGATCTGCGCCACTACCTGATTGACTTCAAGGCCGCCAGTGCCACGCTGGACAAACGCGGCGTGCCCAACACCGCGGAGGGCACAGAGGCCCGCTCGGCGATGGAGACCACCAAGCAGACCGCGGAAGGCAAGATCCGGGAACTGCTGCAAGAGGCTTTCTCGGGCGCTCGCGTCTTCCAAGGCGGTGGCAACGAGATCCTGGGCACCGACCTGCAGGACATGACACTGGAAGCCGCCACCAACGCGCTGCAACGCCTCTACCCGCAGTTCCACATCGCCGACCATGCCGGGTGGGCTAAGGTCTACGAAAAGGCGCAGAAAGGTGCGCCGGATGCCCTCAAGAGCGTGGGCGACGACGGTGAGCCCGCCAAGAACCCGGTGTGCAAAGCCATCCTGGCCTTCATTGCCGGCGGCAAGAAGGGCATCGACATCCGTAAGAACTTCGAGGGCGCCACCTACGGCTGGCCGGGTGACGCGGTGGACGGCGGCTTGCAGGTACTGCTGGTGGCCGGGCTGATCCGCGCTCAGGACGACAAGGGCCAGACCATCGACCCGAAAGACCTGGAACGCAAGGTCATCGGCAAGACCATGTTCAAGGTCGAGTCGGCCACGGTGTCAGCGGCGCAGCGCATCCAGATTCGTAAGGTGCTGCAAAAGGTCGGCCTCACCGCCAAGCAAGGCGAAGAGCTGGCCTACGTGCCGCAGTTTCTGGTCAGCGCACAAGAACTGGCCAACCGCGCCGGGGGCGAGGCCCCACGTCCGGTACGCCCTGAAACGAAGGCGCTAGAAGAAATCCGCCTCACAGCCGGCAACGAGCAGCTATTGGCCCTCTACAACCAGCGCGACGAACTCAGCGCCGCCATCGACACATGGACAGATCTGGCCGAGCGCATCGACAAGCGTCTGCCGGCCTGGAACACCCTCAAGCGTCTGCTGGCCCAGGCCAATGGGCTGTCCGGGGCTGAGGTATTGGTGGCACAGGTCACGCACCTGGAGCAGCAGCGCCAGTTATTGGAGGAGCCTGATCCCGTCACGCCGCTAGTGGCCAGCCTCACCCAGCTACTGCGCGATGAGTTGAACCGCCTGCACGGCGAATACCAGACTCGCCACAAGAACGGCATGGCGCGCCTGGACGCGGACACCAACTGGAAGCAGCTGGAGCCTGAGCAGCGCAACAGCCTGTTGGCAGCCCAGAAGCTCACTCTCACCGACGCCCCCAAGGTGCAGGTGGCCAACACCGACGAGGTGCTGGCCACGGTGGATCGACTGTCGCTGTCGTCGTTCGCCGACCGTGTCGCCGCCATTGATTCGCGTTTCGACGCCGTGCTGGTGGCAGCCGCCGAGCTGATGGAACCCAAGGCGCAATTCGTCAAGCTGCCCAGCCGCACCATCAAGTCAGAGGCCGAGATCGAGGCCTGGCTGAACGATGCCCGACAAACCATAGCGCAGGCCCTGAAAAACGGCCCGGTCGTTCTTCACTGAGGTCTGAATACGCATGATGCAAGCTCTGGATAAAGACCTGCGCAGCGCGCTAGAAAAAACCGTCAAAGCGGCACGCACGGTCGCTGAGGCTGCTGCGCATGCGGCGGTGGACCAACTGGGCGTCGGCCACGACAAGCCTGAAGCTTTTCTGAACGATGACGAGAAGGCGCTGCGCAACCGCCTGCGCACGCACGGCAAGCAGCTTGGTGACGCCCGCGACTCGAAGAGCACAAACCCGACTTACGGCAAGCAAGAGGTGCAGCACCTGGTGCAAGAAGTGGCCTACCAGCACTGGCACCGCATGCTGTTCGCCCGCTTCCTGGCCGACAACAACTTGCTGATGTATGACGGCGTGGCCGTCACCATCGAAGAGTGCGATGAGCTGGCCCCTGATGAAGGCGCCAAGAGCGGCTGGGAGCTGGCCGGCAAGCTGGCCGCCCGCATGCTGCCGCAGGTGTTCAAGCCCGGCTCGCCGGTGTTCGAGTTGACCTTTGCGCCCGAGCACCAAAGCGAGCTGGAGCGTTTGCTTAAGGATCTGCCCGATTCCGTGTTCAAAGCCAGCGACAGCCTGGGCTGGGTGTACCAGTTCTGGCAGGCAGACAACAAGGAACGCATCAACAAGTCGGAAGTGAAGATCGGCGCCGACGAGTTGCCGGCCGTCACCCAGCTCTTCACCGAGCCGTACATGGTGTCTTTCCTGCTGCACAACTCGCTCGGGGCCTGGTGGGCCACCCGCCACCCGGATAAGCCATGCCCGGTGAGCCTCGACTACTTCCGCACCCTGGAGGACGGCACGCCTGCCGCAGGCAAGTTCGAGGGCTGGCCGGATTCGCTGGCCGGCTTCAAGCTGCTCGACCCGTGCTGTGGTTCGGGGCACTTCCTGGTGGCCGCCTTCCTGATGCTGGTGCCGATGCGCATGGCGGCGGAGGGCCTGAGCGCCAAAGAAGCTGTCAATCGCGTCCTAGCCGAGAACATCCACGGCCTGGAATTGGACCCGCGCTGTGTGGAAATCGCGGTGTTTGCGGTGGCGCTGGAAGCATGGCGCTATCCGGATGCATCCGGCAAGCCACTCGGGGTGCGCGAGATTCCTGCGCCGAACATCGCGTGCTGTGGCCTGAAAGTGGCGGCCAAGGCGCAGGACTGGGAAGCATTGGTGCCCGATGAAGCCCCCAATGCCGAGTACGTGCGCCAAGAGTTGCGTCACTTGCATGCCAGCTTTGCGCAGGCGCCCCTTTTGGGCAGCTTGCTCGACCCTTCGCGTAGTCTAAAGAATGACTTGGCGACCTCCAGTTTTGAGACGTTGACCTTATTGCTTCGGAAGGCCTTGGCGACTGAGCGACCAACTGACCTACTGAGTAATGACGATGATCGTTGGGAGCTAGCTCTCAGCGCGCAGGGACTACTTGAGGCTGCGCGGATACTGGATGGCCGCTATCACTTGATCGCGACAAATGTTCCATATCTAGCTGCAGTCAACCAAAGTGAGGCATTGAAGGCTTTCTGCAAGAGCCACTACCCCGCTGAAAAGAGTGACCTTGCCGTGGTCTTTCAGGCGCGATGCCTCGAACTTTTAACGGTCGAGGGAGTGGTCGCGTTTGTCACAAAACAAGACTGGCTCTACAAGGCGTATTACAAGAAGGCCAGAAAGGCATTCCTGAGCGAATCGACATGGAGGCTATTTGCAACCCTTGGAAGCCGAGCATTCGAGACAATCACCGGCGAGGAAGTTAAAGCGATCCTTGCGGTAATAGAAAAGTCCTCGCCAAGCACAAATCACAAGTGCGTTTTTGCTGATGCCACTAAGAAGCAGAATGCGGCAGACAAGGCGTTGGAACTGATTTCGGGGAGCTTGCTTGAACTGTCGCAGAAGTCCTTTCTTGCAATGCCTGACCATATTGTCGCAATTGGCGCGGAGGGAAGCGAATCCATCCTTTCAGATTACTGCCTTTACCAGCAGGGAATTTGTACTGGGGATTACGGTCGGTTTGGCAGAAAGTTTTGGGAGCTTCAGGAATACTCCTTCGGCTGGTCGTTGCAGCAGAGCACCGTTTCCAGTGACGTAACGTTCGGAGGTATGGAGAACATTCTTCTCTGGAATGATTCTGAAAATTCTCTTCGGGAATTTGTCGAGGAAAGGCTCGGAGAGGAACGCGTTGGATCTTGGCTTCGAGGGGATCTGGCCTGGGGTAGAAAGGGTGTGGCAGCAAGCTCTACAGGTGATCTTGCTGTCGCCTTGTATTGCGGAAATCTGTACGACGACAGCACTATGGCGCTTATCCCCAAAGATGAAGCGTATTTGCCAGCAATATTTTCGTATTGCAGTTCCGATGAATACAAAAGAAGTGTTCGTGCGCTGGATAGCGCTCTCAAAGTTAGAAGCGCACTTATAAAAGTACCCTTCGATCTAGACCATTGGGAGCAGGTTGCCGCCGAGCGTTATCCCAACGGATTACCCAAACCCTATTCAGACGACCCAACTCAGTGGATATTTCACGGTCATCCGCAGCTAGCAACTTCTCCGCTGCAGGTGGCTGTCGCCCGCTTGGTCGGCTACACCTGGCCAGCTGAATCCGAAGACAAAATGGAATTGTCTGACGAGGCACGTCAACTGGTTGCTCGCAGCAAGAAGCTAGCCTCGCATGCTGACAAAGACGGCATCGTCTGCATTCCGCCCGTAGGCCGGGAGGCATCGGCCAGCGACCGCCTGCTGAATTTGCTAGCCGATGCCTACGGTGCCGACTGGAGCAACGACGTCCTGGCGCAACTGCTGACGGCTGCCGATCATGCCGGCAAGTCGCTGGAAACCTGGCTGCGCGACAAGTTCTTCACCCAGCATTGCGCGCTGTTCGGCAATCGCCCGTTCGTGTGGCACATCTGGGACGGCTTGCGCGATGGCTTTTCCGCCTTGGTCAACTACCACAAGCTTGACTACAAGACGCTGGAAGCCCTGATCTACACCTACCTGGGTGATTGGATCAGCCGCCAGAAGCGTGATGCTGACAACAGCGTGGATGGCGCGCAGGAAAAACTGGCCGCTGCCGAGGCGCTGAAGAAGCGCCTAGAGTTGATCCTGGCTGGCGAGGCGCCCTACGACATCTTTGTGCGCTGGAAGCCCCTCGAGGAGCAACCCATTGGCTGGAATCCCGATCTCAACGACGGCGTGCGCCTCAACATTCGCCCCTTCCTCTCTGTTCCCGACGTAGGGAAAAAGGGCGCTGGTGTTTTGCGAGACAAGCCAAAGAGTCTGCATTGGGAGAAGGACCGTGGCAGCGATGTGCCCTCGGCGCCTTGGTATGAGCTCGGCCTGCAATACGGCGGCAAGGTTGGTGACCGCATCAACGACCACCACTTGAGCCTTGAGGAAAAACACAAGGGACGGGAGAAGGCCAAGTGATCAAGTCGGTCAATAACTATCCGGTTTCGCAGCTCTTCGACATCGAAGCAGGCGTGGTTTACGCGATTCCGCGCTACCAGCGGGAGTACACCTGGAGCAAGGCTCAGTGGGAGTCGCTGTTTGATGACGTGCAAGAGAATGACCCGGGGTACTTCCTGGGCTCGATCATCTGCATCAACCAGACTACTGACACCTTGGCGGTGCAGCGACTGGAAGTGGTGGACGGTCAGCAGCGGCTGACGACGCTGTCGCTGCTCTTCGCTGCGTTATACCAGTCGCTGAAACTGCACGAAAAAGACCTGGATGACGACCAGCGCGTGGAGCTGATCAACCTCAAGCGCAAGCTCGTGCTGAAGAAGGGAGACGACCAGTTGCGCGTCATCCCGCAAATTCAGAACAACAACCAGAACGACTACCGTGCCGTCTTGTCCGACGTGGGCGTGATCAGCCCCTTCGATACGCCAGCCTATGCGGGCAACCGCAAGATCTTCCGCGCCTTTCGCTACTTCCAGGGGCGTATCGAAGAGATGGTGGACGGCGAGAACGATCGCCTGGCGTCGATCATGGCCTTCCTCGACAAGGTGAGCCAGGCCTGCCTGGTGAAGATCGAGGTCGCCAGCCACGCCGATGCCTACACGCTGTTCGAGTCGCTCAATAACCGGGGCATGCCGCTCACGGCCATCGACCTGATCAAGAACAAGCTGCTGGCGCGGCTGGAGACCACCGAGCCCGGCAAGGTGGACCACTACTTCGACGTTTGGAACAAGCTGCTGGGGTATCTGGGCGACGACTACAGCGTCCAGGAGCGCTTCTTCCGGCACTATTACAACGCGTTCAAGGACCCACTGAACGTTCCGTTCCGCAAGGACGAGGACAAGAAGAAGGACCCCCTGGGCCCAGTGGCCACAAGGTCCAACCTGATCCAGATCTACGAGAAGCTGATCAACCAGGACGCCAAGCACCATCTGCAGGCCATTCGCTCCGCAGGCCAGCTGTATGCGCTGATGCTGGCGCGTAACACTGACGAAGCCTGGGCTCCGCTGGATAAGCCGCTGAAGGACTTGGACCGAATTCAGGGCGCTCCGTCGTATCTGTTGATGCTGTACCTGCTGGTGCGTCGTGAAGCACTGGGCATCGACGTAGCGCAACTGGAAGAGATTGCGCGGCTGCTGGTCTGCTTCTTCGTTCGACGCAATCTCACCGACACACCGCCCACCCGCGATCTGACGCGCCTGTTCATGGCCATCATCGACAAGGTGGCTGCACTGTCAGGCGATGCCGTGGTAACCAATATCCGCGACGAGCTGCTGGCGGTATCGGCCAGCGACGAGACTTTCCGCAGCAAGCTGGAAGGCGCCATCTACGAGGAGAACGCCGGGGTTACCCGGTTCGTGCTGTGCGCCTTGGCCGAGCAGAGCATGACCAAGGAGACCTGGGTCGATCTGTGGAAGTACGAAGGCAAGCTCTTCGTGTGGACCATCGAACACATCTTCCCACAGGGCGACAACATCCCCGCGTCGTGGGTGAAGATGATCGCGAGCGGAGACGAGAAGAAGGCGAAAGCCATTCAGGAAACGCATGTCCACAAGCTGGGCAACCTGACGATTTCCGGCTTCAACAGCGCGCTGGGCAACAAGAGCTTCAAGGATAAGCGCGACCGCACCGACAGCAAGGGCCGTGAGGTCGGCTACAAGAACGGGCTCAAGCTGAACGCCGAATTGGCGACGGCCGAGGCATGGAGCGTCGAGCAGATCGATGCGCGGACCACGACGCTGGTGGATCAGGTGATGGGGCTCTTCGCCATGACGGAGGGCCAGCCATGCGCGTGATCGAACATCTGGTCAAGACCCTGCGCGACTCGGCGATCTTCAACCCTGAGGTTCAGGTCGCACCATCGTGCATCTTGTGGCCCGACAAGGACCGCCAGTGGGAGGCGGTGATTCCACGTTTGCAAAGCGAGCTGGCAGAGCTGCTGGTGCTGGGCGATTACGCGCCCGAGAACCGCGCGGGCCCAGCTATCTGGCTGCGCTGCGTGATTGCGGGCAAGGCGCCCGATGTCACTTTGCCAGCCGACCGCGTGCCGGTGTTCTACCTGCCTGGCGTCAGCCGTCAGGACCTTCGGGCGGTCGAAGACTGCCCGGACCTCTTGAAGCCCTTGGCCGAGCTGCAGTACCGGGGAGTGATCTGGTCCCAAGCGAACGCCAAGGACTGGACCATCATGGCCTTCCTGAAGTCCGACCAAGGCGGCATGGGTCTGGACGTGGCCCAGGACAACGACGCCAAGAACGCCATGCAACTGGCTCTGTACCGGCTGCTGGATGAAGAACTGGAGCTGTTGAAGGGCAAGCGGCTGGACAAAGACTACTTCAACACCCTGCTGACTGGCGGCGACCCGGTGCGCGACCTGCTGCAGTGGCTGGACCTGGGCGACGCGTTCCAGACCACGCGCGGCGCCAACGAGTGGAAGGCCTTTGTCGAGGTCTGCAAGTCACAGCTGGCGTTCAACCCCCAGGCCGACGGCGTTCTGGCGGGTGCCAGCAAGCTGGCGACACGCGAGGGGCCTTGGCATTCGGTGTGGGAACGCTACAGCGAAGCGCCAAAGCGTTACCCCAACATCCCGAGGCGAATCCGCCAGTGCAAGCCACCGATTTTTGATCTCTTCGTCACGACTGAGTCTGCTGGTGGCTGGCCACAATGGAACGAGGAACAGGAACAAGCGCTCCAGCGTGACTTGCTCGCCTTAAGCCATATGCCGGCGCACGATGCGAGGAAGCGGGTGCTGGAATTGGAGAAGACCCATTCGCCGCGCCGTGAGCTGGTGTGGGCTGAGTTGGGTGAATCGCCGCTGGCGCTGGCCGCCAAGCACCTGGCAGTGGCTGCGGAAGTGACCAAGACGGCGTTGGCGGCTGGCTCGGTTGCGGACTTGCAGGCTGGGTATGCCACTCAGGGCTGGCGAGCTGACGATGCAGTGCTGTCAGCGCTGGCGTGCGTAGACAAGGCGGCCGACGTGGATGCGGTGACTGCAGCGATACGGGCGATCTATCTGCCCTGGCTGGAGGAGTCTGCGCGCTACTTGCAAAAGCTGGTTGATGGCTCCGTGTATCCGGGCGGTCGAATCGCAGAAGCGCCAGCTTTTTACAGGGTCAGTGGGCAATGCGTCATGTTTGTTGACGGTTTGCGCTTTGATACGGCTCGTCGACTGTCGACAGCATTGGAGGCGCGTGGCTATCAAATAACGGAGTCCATGAACTGGACGGCTTTGCCTAGTGTGACTGCTACTGGAAAGGCCGCAGTTTCTCCTGTTCGAAGCTTGATCAGTGGCTCCGACGATTGTGATGACTTCGAGCCTTGCGTCGCTGGCACCGGGCAGTCGCTCAAGGGCGGCTACCACTTGAAGAAGCTGCTGAACGACAACCATTGGAAGGTGCTGGACCGTACCGAAAACGGCGACGGCCAGGGCAACGCTTGGTGCGAATTTGGCGATATCGACAGCGAGGGACACGCGCGCGGCTGGAAGCTGGCCAAGCATATCGACCCGCTTCTGGCAGAAATTGCGGAACGTATCGGCGCTTTGTTGGCTGCAGGTTGGGACAGCGTTAGGGTAGTTACCGACCACGGCTGGCTGCTCATGCCGGGCAAGTTACCCACGATCCAGATGTCCAAGGACCTCACTGACAACAAATGGGGGCGCTGCGCCTCGATCAAGCCAGGCGCTTCCACCGGTGAGCGCTTGTATCCCTGGTTCTGGAATCCGCACCAACAGTTCGCCTTGGCCGACGGTGTGAGCTGCTACGGCAAATCGGTGGATTACAACCATGGTGGGCTGAGTCTTCAGGAATGCCTCACTCTGGATCTGGTGGTGACCCGGGGCTGCAGCACGTCAGGCAAGCCAGTGGCAGAGGTTACCGACATTGCTTGGAAGGGCTTGCGCTGCACGGTGGGAGTGGACGGCCAGTACGCGAGTCTTTCCCTGGACATTCGCACACAGGCGGGTGACTCGGCGTCCAGCGTGGTCGTGAGCGTGAAGCCGCTAAAAGGCAACGGCACCGCGTCGGTGGTTGTTGAGAACGAAGAACTGCAAGGCCGTGCGGCGTTTCTGGTCCTGCTCAGCGCATCGGGCGAGCTGGTGGCTGAGACAAACACCGTGATTGGCGGAGGATGATGAATGATTGAATTGGATCAGATAGACAAAAAAGCCGCCTCGGTGCTGGATGGGTATCTGGTTCGGAAAGACTTGGTCCGCACCTTCAGTCGGCAATTTCCGGTACCCACCTACGTTGTCGAGTTCATGCTCGGGCGTTATTGCGCAAGCACCGATCAAGAGGAGATCGACGAGGGGCTGGAGATTGTTCAACGCCAACTCAAGTCCCGTACGGTTCGGGCCGGCGAGGAAGAGCTGTTCAAGGCCAAGGCGCTGGAAACCGGCGAGGTGAAGATCATCGACCTCGTGACGGCGCGTGTGGACAACAAGGGCGAGTATGTCGCGAGCCTGCCAAGCCTGCGCCTGACGGATGTGCGGATCAGCAGCGAACTAGTCAACCAACACGAACGCATGTTGACCGGTGGCTTCTATGCCGAGCTGGGCGTTACATTCGATGTGGCGATCGCGCAGGAGGCCAAGGGGCGTCCGTTTGGGATCACCTCCCTGCGGGAGATTCAGCTATCGAAACGCGACGTGCTGGAGACACTGTCCAAGGCACGCGCCGAATTCACGAGCGAGGAGTGGAAGTCGTTTCTGCTCCGGTCCATTGGGATTGAACCGACTGGTTTGAACGAACGGCAGAAGAGCGCGCTGCTGCTGCGCATGGTGCCGTTCGTCGAGCGCAACTACAACCTGGTTGAACTCGGGCCGCGCGGCACCGGTAAGAGTCATCTGTTCCAGCAGGTCTCGCCCTACGCTCACCTTGTATCAGGCGGCAAAGCTACCGTTGCCAAGATGTTCGTGGAGAACACGGCCAGAGGTCGTAGGGGCTTGGTTTGCCAATACGACGTAGTTTGCTTCGATGAAGTATCGGGCATCTCCTTCGACCAGAAGGATGGCGTGAACATCATGAAGGGCTACATGGAGTCCGGTGAGTTCAGCCGAGGCAAAGAGAGCATCCGCGCCGATGGCAGCATCGTGATGGTAGGCAATTTCGACGTCGATGTAGAACACCAGCAACGCGTCGGGCACTTGTTTGGGCCAATGCCGCCGGAGATGCGTGACGACACCGCCTTTATGGACCGCATCCATGCGTTCTTGCCGGGTTGGGATGTGCCCAAGATCAACAAGGATCTGGTCACCAACCACTTCGGCCTGGTCAGCGATTTCCTCTCCGAGTGCTGGAGCCAGCTTCGGAACCAGAGTCGAGTAAGCGAGTTGCAGAACCGAGTCTTCTTTGGTGGGGCCCTGTCTGGCCGCGACACCAATGCGGTCAACAAGACGGTCAGCGGCTTGCTCAAGCTGTTGTACCCGAGCTCGGACGCCCCGGTTCCGGACGAAGACCTGGAGTGGGCCGTTCGCATCGCTATGGAGGTTCGGCGCCGAGTCAAAGAGCAGCAGAAGCGTGTGGGCGCTGCCGAGTTTCGGAATACGCACTTCAGCTACATCATGGGTGCCGACGGCGTGGAGAAGTTTGTCTCGACGCCTGAGCTGCAAAGCGACAACAGCATTGGCGGCGACCCGCTGGAGCCAGGTCAGGTGTGGACCATCAGCCCGGGTGGCGGCGAAGAAAACTCGGGCCTCTACCGCATCGAGGTCAATGAAGGCCCTGGGTCTGGCGTGAAGGTGCTCAACAAGCCCATTCCGCCTGCGTTCCGCGAGAGCATCGGCTTTGCCGAGCAGAACCTGTACGCCAGGTCGCTGCAGTTGGTTGGTGATAAAGATCCTCGGCAGCATGAGTTCACGGTACAGCTTCGGGCGTTTGACGCGGCGAAGTCTGGGGCCAAGCTAGGTGTGGCCTCTTTGGCGGCCCTTTGCACCTCGCTGTTGAAGCGAAGCGTGCGCGGCGGCTTGATCATCGTCGGCGAGATCAACCTTGGGGGCTCGATTGAACCGGTCCACAACGCCGTCACGATTGCCGAGATCGCCGTTGAGAAAGGCGCGACGTCGCTGCTGATGCCAGTGGCGTGTCGGCGCCAGTTGGTCGACCTGTCCGACGACATGGCGACCAAGATCGACATCCAGTTCTACTCCGACGCCCGCGATGCGCTGTTGAAGGCCATGGCAGAGTGAGCGTCTACAAGGAACCTATTAACTCCCCCCGCCATATCACTCGATGATTGATTGGGAAGATGCGGCCGGTGAGCTATGTCCTAGCAAAGATGCTCTTGATACCAATGGCTTGGGCAAAAAAAACTTTCAGGTCTTCAATGTGGGCAGTCTTTCGGCTGCCCACATTGAACCGCTCAAGTTACTGAGGCGCCATACGCTCACTTAGCCTGTTGAAGAACCAGCACGCCAGCGCCACCGCGATCAGCAGTGGTGGAAAACGCACCATCAGGATCACCAGCAGCAATGCCACCAGGCAGCCAGCCAGTATCCCGGCAAACATGAACGCGGCTGCGAACGTGCGTAGCAGTAGCTTCATATCGCCTCCTTACAGGTAGCCCAGTTCTGCCAGTGACACGCAGCCTTCGTTCCCCA
>Ga0182735_1000778_pt1 | contig 23353 bp, 23 predicted proteins | sample eDN5th30CKraftMG_FD_128524 | JGI IMG/M metagenome (GOLD analysis project Ga0182735, IMG submission 128524) | Enriched Miracle-Growth compost microbial communities from Emeryville, California, USA - eDNA 5th pass 30_C Kraft MG (version 2) (version 2) ...
CCTTCATGGCGGATGTGTACCGGGCGCCAGCCGTGGTTCCAGTCCTGGCGGGGATGGCCGATGAGGTCGAAGGCCAGGCCGGGGACCAGGCGTGGGTCGTCGCCTTCGACCGTGGCGGTTTGTGCATGGGGTTATGCCGAGATAAGGGGAAAATTAGGACATTTGGCTTCTAAGCTTTTGATTTTAAAAATGTCTGCCGGCGAAATTTTGATCCACATCACCGGCCCATGGACTTACGACCCCTGCCCCAAGCTGGCATAGCAGGTTATGTGCCGTCAGCAACGCCACTGCTCGTTGCCGCAGGCTGATCAAGCAACTTCAATTGCGTGGTGACCTCGATCAAGCGCTCCCTGAGACTCTGCGCTTGTAGAGCCTGTTCCGTGGAAGTATTGCGAAGGCTGTTTGCTTCATCTTGCAGGGACTGAAGCCGATGTTCCTGAGCCGCGTTCGTGCGTTCGGCATTGGCCAGTGTCTGGTTAGTTTGAGCCAAGAGCTGCTGCTGGGCGCGCTGTTCCTTCTGCTGCTGACGAATCTCGGCGAGCAGGCGCGCATTGTCACGATTCAACTGTGTCAGTTCGTCCTGCTTGATCATCAGGGTTTGCTGCAACTGCCGCAGCTCCATTTGCAGTTGTTGTACCTGGGCCTCATGCCGACGCTGCTCCTGCTCACGCTGCTCCTTGCTAGCCACGCGATAATGTTCAAGGGCATCGCGGGCGTGCTGATGTTTCTCTTCAAGTGAGCGAATCTGCCCGTCGCGATCTTGCAGACGTGTTTCCAGATCGCCATTGGCTTGCCGTAGGCGAGCTATCTCAATGTCGGCCTGCTGGCGTTGCTGCTGCTCTTGCTGGAGGTTCTGCTCTAAGGCCTGAAGCTTCTCCGCGTGGGCAGTGCATTGCGCCTCGAATTGCTGGCTGCGGTACTCCGCCTGATGAATGCGCTCATGGTAGTCGCGCCGCTCGCGGGCTAGCTGCTCCCGCTCCTCGGCTACCGCCGCTTGCGCCTCCTCCGTTAACTGTCCCGCCATCTGCGCAACCAGATTGGCCAACTGCTCGCTCAGCGGAATTGCTGCTGAGCTACGCCCTCGCTCAGCCTCTTCCAGCTCCTTCAAGTAGCGATGAATTGTGGTCCTCGAACCGGTGTTGCCAAGTTCGACCCGCACGGCATCGATGCTGGGGTGTTCGCCACGCGCCAGGATGGCCTGCCGTGCCTTATGAACGACTGCCTTGTTGATGCCGCCGCGAGCCATGAGCTTCTCCTACAATTTCATACTGAAATACATACCATGTATATACATACTAACTATAGGGTAAATGGAACCAAAGCGAGGGCAGATTTTCTGATAAAATAATGGAAGATTATTCGATGACATCGAGCTGTTCGGTCACCTAACGGCCGTTTTCCGGTACGAAACAGGCATAAGTCAGCGATGAAAGATGTCGAGCGTTACCTGCAGGCCGGTACGCGGGAAAACACCCGTCGCAGTTATCAGTCTGCTGTCGAGCACTTCGAGGTGGCGTGGGGTGGTTTCCTGCCGGCCACCAGCGACAGCATCGTCCGCTACCTGGTGGACTACGCCGACAGCTTGAGTCTCAACACGCTCAAGCAACGCCTCGCCGCCCTGGCCCAATGGCACGTCAGCCAGGGCTTTCCGGATCCGACCAAGACGCCCATGGTGCGTCAGATCCTCAAAGGCATCCGTACGCTGCACCCAGTTCAGGTCAAGCAGGCGGCGCCGCTGCAGTTGCTGCACCTGGAGCAGACCATCCACTGGCTCGAGCAGGAAGCGGTTCGCGCGCACCGAGCCGATGATTCGGCAGGCTATTTGCGCTGCCGGCGTGATGTCGCGTTACTCCTGATCGGGTTCTGGCGTGGCTTTCGTAGCGATGAGCTATGCCGATTGCAGGTCGAACACATCCAAGCCGAAGCCGGTGCCGGCATGACATTGTTCCTGCCCTGGAGCAAGGGGGACCGGAACAACCAAGGCACCACCCACTACGCACCGGCGTTGCAGCGCCTCTGCCCAGTGCAGGCCTACCTGGACTGGATCAGTGCGGCAGGGATTGCCCGAGGTGCTGTGTTCCGTCGACTAGATCGCTGGGGCCACATGAATGAACAAGCCTTGAACCCGGGCAGCCTAATCAACCTGCTGCGCCAGATTCTGCAGCAGGCCGGCGTTCCGGCCGAGGCGTACACCAGTCACTCGCTGCGGCGGGGTTTTGCCACTTGGGCGGTGGCCAACGGCTGGGATATCAAGGCGCTGATGACTTACGTGGGCTGGAAGGACATCAAGTCAGCGATGCGCTACATCGACCCGGCGATCTCGTTTGGCGGCCTGGCAGCAAAGCGTACTCTTGAGTCCACCGTCGACACGCTGGCTATTTGCCAACCTTCCCACTGATAGCCGCTCCTTCTCAGGAAGCACCTTGCCTTAATCTATCGCTGAGCAACGGCAAGAGTTGAGTCGCTTTCGCGAGGCTGAGGTTCGTCAAGGCATGATCGCGGCACGTAGCGGGCATTAGCTTTCCTGTCACCAAACGACTGGACGATCCGGCAGTTCATTCCTGCGCCCGCTCGTTGGGGGGAAGTGCCCTGCAAGAAGTTGAGTAGTGGAGCGAATGCCTTCGACGGCTCCCGCCTCGAAGTTGCCTATCTGGAATCTTGCCTCCATGGCCTCGCAGATGCTTATCCACTCGCGCTCATTGACCCTGGAATGGATCCCTCTATCCGCAATGATCTCGACCACACGGTCAGCCAATAGCACGTAGATGAGCACTCCATTGTTATGTTCGGTGTCCCACACCCGCAGCAAGGAGAAAACCTCCAGCGCACGCCCTCTAGTCGACTGCTGATTCAGCAATTTGGCAATTGGCAGTGCCCCTTCCACAGCAAAGCGAATCTGCCCGGCATGCAGCCTCTCGCTCGCCGCGATTTCCTCCTTGATCGTATCCAATGTACCTCGTGAGAACGCGCGCCGTACCTGCCACGGCGTCATCAACAGATGACGGACCAAGCGCTGGATTGTGCTTATCACCATTTTCCTGACGCCCCTCCACCGCCAAAGCTGCCGCCGCCACCACCAAATCCTCCGAATCCACCACCTGATCTGCCGCCGCTATGCCAGCCCCCACCGTGGCCTATACCCCCACCGAACAGGATGAATAAGAACGCGATCAAGGCAGCCATCAGTGGGGCCCCAATACCCCCGAAAAGCACCCAAGACAGCGCACCGACGCCGGTGCCGGTCAATAGCGCTGCAGGCATACGCCCCAGCGCCGAGCGAAGTGCTCCACCTACGACAAACGTGAGCATCAAGACAACCGGAATCAGCCTTGAGAAATCATCTGGCCTACCGTTGGCCCGCGGCTTCACCGGGGGGAGTGATTCCCCACTGGCCACGCCTATCATGCTGTCTACGCCTGCATCGATGCCGCCATAGAAATCGCCCCGTTTGAAACGTGGCACGATGATTTCACTGATGATGCGTTTGGCTGTGGCATCCGTCAGGACGCCTTCCAAACCGTACCCAACCTCAATGCGAAGTGCGCGATCATTCTTCGCCACGATCAAGAGGGCTCCGTCGTCCACACGACTGCGCCCGAGCTTCCACTTCTCGACTACGCGAATGGAGTACTGGTCGATGGTTTCCTCACCTGTACTTGGAACGATCAGAACGGCGAGCTGACTTCCCTTCTGTGCTTCGAAGCTCTGCAGTTTGTTTTCAAGCATCGCAGCCTGTTGAGCCGTGAGTGTCGCCGTTAAGTCGGTGACCCGCTTGCTTAACGGAGGGACCTCTAACGGTTGTGCTCCAGCCAGCAACGTCCAGCCAAGCATGAACGCCGCAAACAAGCCCCGTACGAAAACGCTCATCAGTAGTTCGCCCCAGGTGCGCTCTCCTTGGGCTTGTTCGATGCGGGCGCTCCGAAATCAACCTGCGGCGGAGTTGAGATGGCCCGTTCATTCTCAACACTGAAATTGGGCTTGACCTTGTAGCCAAATGCCATCGCTGTCAGGTTGGATGGGAAGCGGCGGACCGTGACGTTGTATTCCTGCACCGCCTTGATGTATCGGTTGCGAGCGACAGTAATGCGGTTCTCGGTCCCTTCTAGCTGCGCCTGTAGATCACGAAAAGCAGCATCCGCCTTCAGCTGGGGGTAGTTCTCTGAAACCACCAGGAGCCGCGAAAGCGCCCCAGAAAGCTGGGCTTGCGCCTCCTGAAAGCGAGCGAAAGCTTGTGGGTCGTTGGCCAGTTCAGGCGTCACTTGGATGCCACCAACCCGGGCTCGAGCTGCTGTTACCTGCTCTAGCACCTCCTTCTCATGGGCGGCATAACCTTTGACCGTATTGACCAGGTTTGGCACCAGATCAGCACGCCGTTGGTACTGATTGAGCACCTCGGCCCAACTTGATTTGATCTGTTCATCATTTGACTGGAGGTCGTTGTAGCCGCATCCCGACAATCCAAGTATTAGAAAAGTAAGCATTAGAGCCCATGCTTTATTCATTTTTGCTCTCTGCGATGTTAGTAGGGAACTATCGAAATGATAGTGCTGAATTTCGATCCCTGCGCAGCCTTAACGCAGCATTACAAGAATGTAATTTCCGCATAAGCTTTTTGACAGGTAACTAAGCTAGCGTATTAGAAAAGAAATTCCCTTAGGTTATTGGGTTCGTCATTATTGCTTTTCATTAATGTTAAGCCGCTGATGAGCGACCGCCGGAGGAGTAGCATGGTACATACAGCTATGCCTCCAGGCTGCGCTAGCGACCAATTTCATAAAATCGAGAGGCGATGGTTATGAACAACATGGGATCCGTGCACGGTTGGTAATGGTAATTAAACGCCCTGCTAATTGTTTCAAAGGAGAACTCTCATGACGCATGACATGTCAGCTTATGGCCTGTGGGGATTGGTGATCATCAACTCATTGGTGTTCATAATCTTTGCATTTAGCTTTTTCAAACCCAAATCAGCTCGTGACTGGCGAAGCTTTGGCGCATTCAGCGCCTTCTTGATAGCGTTGTTTTCTGAAATGTATGGCTTTCCGTTGACGATTTACCTGCTGTCGGGCTGGCTCGGCAGTCGCTATCCCGGCGTCGACTTCTTTTCACATGACGCGGGTCATCTACTTGAGTTCTTATTTGGCTGGAAAGCCAATCCCCATTGGGGACCTTTTCATATAGCCAGTAGCGCCATTCTTATTGGAGGTTTTTGGTTGCTAGCCTCTGCCTGGCGGGTTCTTTACGAGGCACAAAAGGCCGGTGAAATAGCAGCCACGGGGCCTTATGGAAGGATTCGTCATCCGCAATATGTGGGTTTTGTAATGATCATGTTCAGTTTTCTTCTGCAATGGCCGACCTTGATAACGATTATCATGTTCCCTGTGCTGGTGTTCATGTATGCGCGCCTAGCAAAATCTGAAGAGCGTGATTCACTCACTCAATTTGGTGACGCCTACCGCCGATATATGAGTGAAGTTCCAGCCTTCATCCCGCGCCTAAGAGGAGGAAAAGTACAAGCAAAACTATAACTTTCACTTGGCGTAATAAGTGTGGCCCTATGGGAGGGTGTCGCGGCTACATACACAAGGGCTAGGAAAGTCTGGAGATTCTATGAGGGCGGTGAGTGACCTCGTCGGTCGTGTGGCGCTCAGGCCTGAGCCAGCTAGACCTAGACAGGAAGGCTCAACGTTCCGCTTGAGGTTCTGTTCGAGTCGCCGCCAGGATCACTCCTAACCCAATTGATGCGGAAGTAGCCCCACCCTACAACCGCCTACGAGTTAATCATAAGGGAGCGCATATCATGCCCCGATTCGATAGTCGATTTCGCAACGCAGGCCGTGCCAATTGGTTCTTTCTCGGATTTCTTGCCATCGCCGGCTATTTCCTGATCACCGAGCATCAGGCCCACGTCGTACCCTACCTCCCATTTTTGTTGTTGTTGGCCTGCCCCTTAATGCACCTGCTGATGCATGGCGGACATGGTCATGGAGAGCATGCAGGACATGTAAGTGGAAGCCGTGATGAGCATGGCGCCCACGGTGGTTGTGGTGGTCATAGGCACAGCAACGCACGTGAAGAGCAACAGCAGGCGCCCCGACAGCAAGATCAATCGCAAGAGCGAAGACCGTGAAACTACCGTTCCTTGGCGCCAATTGTGTAGTGATGCCACCGGTTTTTGCGAGTCGAGCCCCACGCGAACGGCACAACCTTGCATAAGAATTACATTATTGTAATTTCTGCTTAAGCTTTCTAACAGGAAGAGGCGCTAGCGTATTGGGATAGCTATGCGCTTAAGTTATTTTCCGGCTGCCAGGCTGTCGAGGGCTAGGTGACTTGCAATTAACAGTGAATGCAGAGTTTGAAGATCCATCTCCTAGTCGTTTGATTCAAATCAATTTTTAACTACGTGCACAATTGGTAGCTTTACTAAGAATCTCATCAACTACGACGCCGCTCACTAATCAGGAACTTTGTCTCGTATGGCTATCATGCTGTGGTAGCGAGAGGTCACGGTGACTATCAGTCTAAGGCTCACTATGAACCAGATTAATCTGGAGGATTTTATGCATATGCACGTTAAATCACTGATTGCCGCTATGCTGATCAGCAGCCCACTGATCGCCTCGGCTACCGACGAACACCATCCGGACCAAAATGCTGCAGCCTCTGCAACGACTAAGAGCGAGACAGCTACTGCCCAAGACAAAGCTATGGCTGAGCAGGTCAAGAAGATGCAGGCCATTCACGACAAGATCGCCGCAGCCAAGACCCCGGAGGAGCGGCAATCAGCCATGCAAGAGGGTATGAAAGCTATGCGGGAGGGTCTTGGCATGATGCAGAAGGGCTGCGGCGGAGCGGGCATGGGACAGCACATGCAGATGATGGACTCGAAGATGATGGGCACGATGATGCAGATGATGGACCAACAGGCGGGCATGATGGGCCAAGGATCGGGCATGCAAGGTATGCCGATGCAGGGAATGCCCATGCAGCCGCCGACCCAGAAGCCCGCGCAGTAATCGTTCGGCGCGGCCTGGCGGGCTACACCGTGTCCAAGCTGCGCCGTGGCATCCCACTCGGCCCTGGTAAATACTCATGAACCTCAGTCTGCCACCGGCATCCTTCTGGCGAAGCAGACCCGGCATCGCCCTGGGTATGCTGCTGGTCATCGCGCTCTTCTACTTCGCTCGTGAACACTTCGCCCACATCTCCCTGCTATTGCCGTACGCGATTTTGTTGCTGTGCCCGCTGATGCACCTATTCGGTCACCACCACGGCGGGCAAGGCCATCATCACGGCGCAGAAAACATCCCCAAGGACGACGACAAAGGCTGACTCATGCACAGTCATCAACACTTGCACCAGGCGCCACCGACTGGTGCGGCGTCATCCGAAGCGAAGGACCCGGTTTGTGGCATGGCGATCAGTCCGGCCAGCCCTCATCGCATGGAGTTCGCGGGAAAGACCTGGCTGTTCTGCAGCGACAAGTGTCGGGCGAAGTTCCAGGCCGCGCCTGAGCGCTATAGCGCGACTGCACAAGTCCCGTCGACGAATGCTCCTGAAGCGGCAGCCGAGGTTTGGTACACCTGTCCGATGCATCCCGAGATTCGTCAGCTCGGCCCAGGGACCTGCCCTAAGTGCGGCATGACACTGGAGCCGGTGCTACCGGAGCTGGAGCAGGAGGAGAACCCCGAACTTAGGGACTTCTCCCGGCGCTTCTGGTGGACCCTGCCGCTGACCGTCGTCGTCACCTTGCTGGCCATGGGCGGACATGCCTTGAACCTGTTCCATGGCGCTGCGCAGAACTGGGTCGAGCTGGCGATTGCCAGCCCGGTCGTGCTCTGGGCGGGGTGGCCGTTTTACGTTCGAGGGGTACGCTCGGTCATCCAGCGCAGCCCCAACATGTGGACGCTGATCGGCCTCGGCACAGCCGCCGCCTATCTCTACAGTGTCGTGGCCACTCTCGTGCCTTCAGTGTTCCCGACAACCTTCATGATGGAAGGGCGAGTTGGTGTCTATTTCGAGGCAGCCGCGGTCATCATCTCGCTGACCCTGCTGGGCCAGATGCTCGAACTCAAGGCGCGCTCACAAACTTCGGCTGCCATCAAATCGCTGCTCGGTTTAGCACCGAAGACAGCCCGCCGCATTAACGCCGATGGCAGCGAAGAAGACATTCCACTGAGCAATGTGCATCCGGGCGACCGACTGCGCGTGCGCCCCGGCGAGAAGATCCCGGTTGATGGCGTGGTCGTGCAGGGCGAAAGCGCCGTCGATGAGTCCATGCTGACTGGCGAACCCTTGCCGGTGCTGAAACAGGTAAACGACACGCTCATCGGCGCCACCTTGAACACCCACGGCAGCTTGGTGATGCAGGCGGAGAAGGTCGGCTCAGCAACCATGCTTGCGCAGATCGTGCAGATGGTCGTGCAGGCGCAGCGCTCGAAGGCGCCGATGCAGCGCCTGGCCGATGTGATTGCCGGCTACTTTGTGATGGTCGTGATTGCTATCGCTGTCCTCACCCTGGTTGGCTGGGGAATATGGGGGCCGCAGCCCAGTTGGGTATTTGGCCTGATCAACGCGGTGGCAGTGCTGATTATTGCCTGCCCTTGCGCCCTTGGTCTGGCGACGCCCATGTCGGTGATGGTCGCCACGGGCAAAGCTGCTGGTAGTGGGGTGTTGTTCCGTGACGCGGCGGCCATCGAGAATTTACGCAAGATCGATACGCTGATCGTCGACAAGACCGGCACCCTCACCGAAGGCCGTCCCGCCTTCCAGAGCGTCGAGGCAGCAGCCGGCTTCAGCGCTGACGAGGTACTGCGCCTGGCCGCCAGCCTGGACCAAGGCAGCGAGCATCCCCTGGCTCAGGCCATCGTCGAGCAGGCTCGGACGCGGAGCCTGGCGTTGAGCGACGCGGAAGAGTTCGAGAGCGCGTCGGGGATTGGCGTGCGCGGCCGGGTTGACGGGCGGCATCTGTTGCTGGGTAACACCGCGCTGCTGGCCGACGCCGGCGTGTCCTGTGAGGCCCTGCAGGCGCGGGCTGAGCAGTTGCGCAGCGAAGGTGCGAGCATCATGTATCTGGCGCTGGACGGCACCCTGGCCGGATTACTGGCGGTCGCAGACCCGATCAAGCCGACCTCCAAAGAAGCAGTGCAATACCTGCAAGACGTCGGAGTCAGGGTCATCATGGCCACCGGCGACGGTCCGACCACCGCTCGCTCGGTGGCTCGCCAATTGGGGATCGAGGAAGTGCACGGCGAGGTCAAACCACAGGATAAGGAGCGTTTGGCTGCCAATCTGCAAGCGGCCGGACATCGTGTGGCCATGGCCGGCGACGGCATCAACGATGCACCCGCCCTGGCGAGGGCCGATGTGGGCATCGCCATGGGTACCGGGACCGACGTAGCGATGAACAGCGCCCAAGTCACCCTGGTCAAAGGCGACCTACTGGGCATCCTCCGCGCGCGCAACTTGTCCATGGCAACGGTGCGCAACATGCACCAAAACCTGGCCTTCGCCTTCGCCTACAACGCCATGGGCATACCGCTGGCCGCCGGGTTGTTCTATCCGCTGACCGGACACCTGCTGTCCCCGATTATTGCGGCTTTGGCCATGAGCGTGAGTTCGGCATCGGTCGTCTTTAACGCCTTGCGCCTGCGTAGCGTCTCGATTGATGGCCGTGTGTAGCGGGCTTGACCTTGCCACGATGTCAAGGTCGAGCATGGTTTCAGGCCCCGAAGAGGCTCAGATGAAGTCCCGGGGAAGGTTGGTTTTCTAGTTGAGGAGTCACCACGATGAAATTCGTCGATCTGAGCGTTGAAGGTATGAGCTGCGCTTCTTGTGTTCGCCATGTGAATGCCGCACTGGCGCCGGTCGCGGGGGTTACCGAGGTGTCGGTCGACCTCGCGACGGGCCGGGTGCGCGTCAGCGGCAACGCCGACGCCCAGGCGCTGACGGCCGCCCTGCAGGAGGCCGGTTATCCGGCCAAGGTCGAGGCCTCGGTCCAGGCTCCGCAAGGCACCAAGGCCCGTGGCTGCGGCGGCAGTTCCTGTGGCTGCCACTGAGAGGGAGAAAGCATCATGCGCAAGGCACTTCATCTGACGGCTCTGGCCGGCCTGCTCGTGGCGTCCTTCGCCCAGGCCTCCACATCTATCGACGTCTACCGCGATCCCAACTGCGGTTGCTGCAAGAACTGGATCAAGTACCTGGAGGCTAATGGCTTCAGCGTTAACGACCACGTCGAACCGAACATGAGCGCGCTCAAGCAGCGCCTTGGCGTGGCGCCGCGGCTGTCCTCCTGCCACACCGCGGTGATCGGCGGGAAGTTCGTCGAGGGACATGTTCCGGTAGCGCAGATCCGCGAGCTGGAGAAGCATCCGGAACTGGTCGGCATTGCCGCTCCGGGCATGCCCGCCGGCTCACCCGGTATGGAGATGGGCCAGGCCCGGCAGGCCTACCAAGTGATCGGCCTGACTCGTGATGGAACCGATGAGGTTATCGCTGACTATCCGGCGACCCAATAACCGCGAGGGACTCCGACAGGCGCGCCTTGAGCTCAATAAGACGCGCCGTTTAAAAGGGACCGCGCACCATTAAGTACGATACGGAAACTCCAAGTGGAACGCTGTCAAACCCTCTGTCGAGGTGCACCAGATGCGCCCGTGGTGGGCCTCGACGATGGAGCGTGAAATCGCTAGGCCAAGGCCTGCGTTATGCGAATCTCCCTCGCGGCGCGCGGGGTCTGCGCGGTAAAAGCGATCGAATAGCTTCTTCAGGTGCTCGGCGGGAATTGTATCGCCGGGGTTAATCACGGAAAGCGTCACGGCATCAGCACGACTCTCTATAGTCACGTCGATTGCTGCACCCGCTGGCGTGTAACGAACCGCATTCGATAACAGATTGGATATTGCTCGATGCAGCATCAGACTATCGCCTTGAATACACGCTCTGCCGTTAAGGCGAAGCTCGATGCCACGTTCCTCTGTAAGCAGGCTGTAGTATTCGAAGAGCTTTAGAATAACTTCATCGAGATGAATTTTTGCAGTATTAGGCCTGATAAGGCCATTGTCAGACTTAGCTAGGAAGAGCATGTCATCAATCATTCGTGACATGTGATTCAGGCTGTCAAGATTGGAATAGAGATTTTCCTCATAGTCCTCAATATGGCGTTTCTTGCTGAGAATCACCTCAGTATGCGTGAGCAGCGTTGTGATCGGGGTGCGGAGCTCATGGGCAATGTCAGCCGAGAAATTGGAGAGACGCACAAACGAATCGTCTAGCCTAGACAGCATGTCATTGAAAGAACTTACCAATTCTTGAAGCTCAGCGGGGACTGGAGCCAGTGGAATGCGCTCTTTCAGGGACTTTGCGGACATCGATGCTGCTACCGAAGTTACCTGGCGAATTGGTCGCAATCCACTCCTGACAACCACGACTCCTAAGGCACCACTGGCAATTGCGCTGATGGCTAGGCCTATCCAGAACCAACGCTCTAGCGTCATGAAAAAGTGTGCATGACTGGTGACGTCCAATACCAGGATTGCTTTTGCCGACTGAGGTCCAGACGGCGGCCCAACCCGCGCAGTCATGCCCCTGTACAGTCGACCATCATGCTCCCACTCCCACATGTTGGCGTTTACCTGCGAAAACTCAGCTGGTAAATCCGTAATGTTTGAATCTGAAAAGAGGACTTTACCGTCAGTGGTGGTAATCACCGCTTCCAGTTCATGGTGCGCGCCAAGTAGAGCGTTCAACTCCAACGCAATGTGGCTGTTCGCCTGGCTCGCATTCGATGCCACGAGAATTTGCTGAACAGAATCGAGCTTCTCGCTGATCGTCTGCTGATCCTGCGTCCAGAAATGCCGGCGACTGAGCTCACTGAAGCCAACTCCGGTAATGATTAAAACGGACACCACCGCAAGCATGAACATCAAGCTCATGCGCGCAGTTAGAGATAGTCGTTTCATTGCTCCTCGGGCTCTTCGAGCATGTACCCCATGCCTCTAACCGTATGGATCAGCTTGGGCTCAAAATCATCATCGATCTTGGCCCGAAGCCGCCGCACCGCCACCTCGATAACGTTCGTATCGCTATCGAAGTTCATGTCCCATACCTGAGAGGCAATCAGCGATTTCGGCAGAACCTCTCCGCGCCTCCGCATCAGCAGTTCAAGCAGCGAGAACTCCTTGGCGGTCAGGTCTATCCGCACGCCAGCGCGCATCGCCCGGCGCTTGAGGAGGTCCACCTCGAGATTGGCAATTTTCAAGGTCATTTGGGCCGGCGTCCCGGTTGCGCGCCGCAACAACGTGCGTACACGCGCCAAGAGTTCGGCAAAGGCAAACGGCTTGACCAGGTAATCATCGGCGCCCAGCTCAAGCCCCTTGACGCGATCATCCACGCCATCGCGAGCAGTCAGGAATAACACCGGAACCTCCTTTCCAGCGGCCCGCACCATGCGCAGCACCTCCCATCCGGTTAGGCCAGGCATCATGACGTCCAGGATGAGCAGGTCGTACGACTCGCCGAGGGCATGCTGGAGCGCATCAGTGCCTGAGCTGACCAAGTCAACATTGAAGCTGGCCTCACTCAGTCCTTGCTGCAGGTACAAGCCAATCTTGGGTTCGTCTTCCGCGACAAGAAGTCTCATTTTTCTGACTCATGGCTGAACAATGCTGGGAGTGTGCCGCTACTGGCCGCCACCAACCAGATACTGACAAAAATGTAATCTGAGCATAAGCCGAGGGTAAGGAAGGTAGCGCTAAGGTTTAGATGACTGCTAGAGCGAGTCATCGTCTGGGGCCATCTAAGCAGGTGAGCTGCGACGATTGGCGAGATCCCCTTAAGGCTCCTTTGGCCAAGCGGCGCCAATCCGGCGCCGTTTTTTTAGCAACCAGTGCCGTCGCTCAAGCGCTGATGCAACCTTCATGATTTTAGATTTAACTGTATTTGTATTTTAATTAACGATTCGTTTGAGAGGTGTTCTATGAAAGCCAAATTTTCGAATCTAATAGTTTGTATTTCTTTATTGGCCCTGTCGGCAGTTTCGATGGCTAGTGAGAAAGCCGCTAATTTCGACTTCGGACATCGTGGCGCGCCGGAAAAGGCAGATCGAACGATCGAAGTCAAGATTGGTGACCTTTACTTCGAGCCGTCTCGTATTGACGTGAAAGATGGCGAGACTGTCCGATTTGTTTTGAAAAATGAGGGGCTGGTGCTTCATGAATTCAACCTGGGCACCTCAGCGGCGCACTTAGCGCATCAGAAGGAAATGGTTGAGATGTTTAAGAGTGGTTATCTCACCGCAATGAAAGTTAACGATGCCGACCATGACATGGCTGGCATGGAAGGTGACATGCATGACATGAAAATGCCAAGCATGAACCACAGTGATGCCAACAGCGTCCTGATTGAGCCAGGTCAGACCAAAGAACTGGTTTGGACCTTTAGCAAGGCCTCTGGCCTGCAATTTGCCTGCAACATCCCTGGGCATTACCAGAAAGGGATGGTAGGACAGGTTGCCATTAACTAGATGAAATCAGAGCCTCTCGCGACACTAGAGCCGCTGGCGTAAAGGCGCAGTCTCAAACGGCTAGCAACAGCTGCTGGTAGCAAGCGGCCATCGATTCCACAGGCCAGACCGGCAGCGACAGGGGCAAACCCTTACAGAAATGTAATCATTGCAACTGCCTAAATATGGCAAATTTATCAATGACATCTGAGCTGCAGGTCGTCATGGGTGACATGAGACACACTTGAAGATCAGCTCAAAAATCGCTCTATAAATTGGATTGTTTGATTTCTCCTGGCAGGGTCGTAGCGGAATGCAGAATAAAACGTCAAGACGGACTTTCGTTAAGGGCCTTGCTGCGACAGGTATTCTCGGCGGGCTTGGTTTGTGGCGTACGCCAGTTTGGGCTCTTTCTAGCCCGACGCAACCGACGGTACTTGCTGGTACGGAATTTGACCTGTTCATTGGTGAGACTCCAGTAAACCTGACTGGAGCAGTTCGTACAGCAATGACTATCAACGGATCGCTTCCGGGGCCAACATTGCGTTGGCGCGAAGGGGATACCATTACGATACGCGTTCGCAACCGCCTGAAAGAAGAGACTTCCATTCATTGGCACGGAATTATTCTTCCAACCAACATGGATGGCGTTCCGGGCCTAAGCTTCCAGGGGATTGCTCCTGATGGCATGTACGAATATAAGTTTAAGGTCAAGCAGCACGGCACCTACTGGTACCATAGCCACTCTGGCTTCCAAGAACAGGTTGGTGTTTACGGTCCTTTAATCATCGACCCCAAAGAGCCGGAGAAGTTTTCTTGTGATCGTGATTATGTCGTTATGCTAAGCGACTGGTCGGATGAGAATCCCGCTCGCGTCCTTGCCAAACTGAAAAAGGATTCCGGTTACTATAACTTCCATAAGCGCACTGTCGGGGATTTCATTGATGATGTAAGCGAGAAGGGTTGGTCGAAGACTATCGCCGACCGCAAGATGTGGGCTGAAATGAAGATGAGCCCTACCGATCTCGCTGATGTCAGTGGTTATACCTATACCTATCTCGTGAACGGCCATGCGCCCGATACCAATTGGACGGGTATCTTTAAGCCCGGAGAGAAGATCCGACTGCGCTTCATCAATGCCTCTGCAATGACCTACTTCGATGTTCGAATCCCAGGACTGAAGATGACGGTCGTGGCGGCTGACGGCCAGCCGATCCAACCAGTCAGTGTCGATGAGCTGCGCATGGCTGTTGCTGAAACCTATGACGTCATCGTCGAGCCGACAGACCAGGCCGCATACACCATCTTTGCCCAATCCATGGATCGTACTGGCTACGCCCGAGGCACCCTGGCTATCAAGGAAGGGATCAGCGCCCCAGTGCCGACACTGGACCCACGCCCACAAATCACCATGGACGATATGGGGATGGGCGGCATGGAAGGCATGGATATGTCCGGCATGGATCACGGCAGCATGGCAGGCATGGACATGTCCGGCATGAGCCATGGCGACATGGCTGGCATGGATATGTCTAACCCGGGCCACAGCGAGATGCTGGGAATGGGCGCAGCAATGCAGTCCCATCCAGCGTCGGAAGCCAACAACCCCTTGGTCGATATGCAGACCATGAGCCCAACAGCGAAGCTCAGCGATCCCGGTATCGGCTTGCGCAACAATGGTCGTCGGGTGCTGACCTATGCCGATCTCAAGAGCACCTTTGACGATCCTGATGGGCGGGTCCCATCTCGCACCATTGAGTTACACCTGACCGGCCACATGGAGAAGTTCTCCTGGTCGTTTGATGGTATTGAATTCGCCGATGCCAAGCCGCTCCTCCTCAAGTACGGAGAGCGAGTTCGGATCACCCTGGTTAATGACACCATGATGACGCACCCCATCCATTTGCATGGCATGTGGAGTGATTTGGAGGATGAGCAGGGCAACTTCATGGTGAGAAAGCACACCATCGACATGCCCCCGGGGTCAAAGCGCAGTTATCGCGTAACGGCCGATGCGCTCGGTCGGTGGGCTTATCACTGCCACCTGATGTATCACATGGAGCTGGGTATGTTTCGTGAAGTGCGAGTGCAGGAATAGGAGAAGAGCATGGACTTTGAACAGACTCGCTACCCCGTTTTGGCCGGCCTTGCGATCCTTGGAATGAGTTTGCTTCCTTTGGCTGGCGTCCGTGCTGAAGAGCCGATGCAGGGCATGGATGGCTCCCAGATGGAGGGGATGGACCACTCCCAGATGCAGGGGATGGACCACTCTCAAATGCAGGGAATGGATCATTCGCAGATGCAGGATGGGGACTACTCCGATATGCAGGGGATGCAGCCCGCTGCACCGACGGAAAGCCGCACGCCAATCCCTGTGCTAACCGATGCTGACCGTGCTGCTGTGTACAAGGGCGGCATGGACCATCACATGGGTGGGCAAGCACTGAACTCACTGTTCGTCATCGATCAGTTGGAGTGGCAGGACGCAAATCAAGGCAGCGCCCTCAGTTGGGAGGCGAACGGATGGGTCGGCGGCAATGTCGATCGCCTCTGGTTGCGCTCTGAAGGAGAGCGGCTCAATGGTGTTACTGAGAAGGCCGAGTTGCAGGCCCTATGGGGACACTCAGTCGGTCCTTGGTGGGATGTGGTCGGCGGCGTGCGGCAGGACTTCAAACCTGGCTCTCCGCAAACCTGGGCCGCCGTCGGCATCCAAGGCTTGGCTCTGTATGACTTCGAAACCCAGGCCACCGCATTCTTGGGAGAAGGCGGTCAAAGCGCACTGAGACTCAAGGGAGACTACGACATCCTCTTGACCAATCGCTTGATCCTGCAGCCGACAGCTGAAGTGAACCTCTACGGCCAGAATGACCCGCGGCGCGGCACGGGGTCAGGCATCTCAGATTCAGAAGTCGGGATGCGGCTTCGTTATGAGGTCTACCGAGAGTTCGCGCCATACATAGGCGTCACCTGGAATCACCTCTACGGAAAAACAGCGGACTACGCCAGCGAAGAGGGCGCGGACTCTAACGATACGCGTCTGGTCGTCGGCGTACGTATGTGGTTCTAACCGACCATCCGCTGCACTCGTCGTACCTCAATAGATAAATAAACGTAGCGGTCTATGCCGCGAGGAGTCTTGCATGCAAAAATTTAAAGCTCTCATTGCTGTAGCTGCGCTCGGCGCCGGAATGTTGCTGAGTGCGGCTGTCCAGGCACACCCGAAACTGCTTTCCTCCTCTCCTGCTGAGGGGAGCACTGTCGCGGCGCCGGCCAAGATCGAACTGCACTTCTCGGAGAAGCTGTTGACGCAGCTCTCAGGTGCCAAGATCGTCATGACAGAAATGCCCGGTATGGCCATGTCGTCCCCCATGGGCGTAAAAGCTGCTGTCTCGGGTAGTGCTGATCCGACCGTCATGCTGATCACGCCTGCAGCTCCTCTTACCACCGGAACTTATAAAGTCCAATGGCGAGCCGTGTCCTCTGATACGCATCCGATTACTGGCGCTGTAACCTTCAAGGTGAAGTAAGCCATGGGCGACCCCGTCACTATCGCTCTACGTTTCGCCCTGTATATCGACTTGATTATGCTTTTCGGTCTGGCGTTGTTCGGGCTTTACAGCCTCAAGGGACAAGAGCGGATTAGCGGGGCAGTCTTCAACTTTGAGTCGATATTGCTGTGGGCCGCCTTGATCGGCATCTTGCTATCTGTGGCAGCAATGCTGCAGATGGCAAAGGTAATGAGTGGTGTTTCCAGTTTTTCCGAACTACACCACCATATTCTGCAGATGATCTTGACCGGCACCGATGTGGGTTTGACCTGGATGGTTAGAGTCGCGGCCCTGCTGCTGGCTGCGGTGGCCGCGATTTTCAGCAAGCGCGCACCCACTTTGAGTCTGGTCCTGACTTCCGCATTGGGCGCCATAGCGCTCGCTACCATGGCCTGGACTGGGCATGGCGCCATGGATGAAGGTCTCTTGCGCTATGTACATTTTACCAGCGACATCACCCATCTTCTCGGTGCTGGCGGCTGGCTTGGCGCATTGGTGGCGTTCGTGTTGTTGCTCCGCTCCAAGAAACTTGATGGGGAGCAGCATCTGCGCTTACTGTCTCGGACGTTGACTGGTTTCGAGTCAGCAGGGGCGTTGATCGTCGCCAGCTTGGCCATCACCGGTATTGCCAACTACGTACTCATTGTTGGTCCAGAGATCAGCGGTGTGATGAAGAGCACTTACGGCTCATTGCTAGCGCTAAAGATCGCGCTCTTTGGAGGCATGTTAGTCCTCGCCGCGGCGAACCGCTTTCGCCTCAGCCCGCTGCTTGATCGCTCCTTAGAGACGGGGCGTTATGCCCCGGCTATTAGCGCACTGCGACGTAGCATCGTTCTGGAGTTTGCTGTGGCGATTGCCATTGTCAGTCTCGTTGCTTGGCTCGGGACACTGAGTCCTGAAATGGATATGGCAGTCGAGTGACATAGATACTGCCAGTAGCAGACTATTCTTCTTATTCTGTTTACTGGCAGTGGTCTATCTAACGTCAGCTTTCTCTTCGTATAAACTTTTTTTGCCCGGCAATCGGTCAATACCATCCTGTCGCCTATTTCAGGCAGGATGCCATCTCAAGAAAATTGCGACCCCAGCCAATTCTCACCAAACTTTGTGAGCCGGAAAGGCACGCGCCACTGTGTAACCCGCTCACAGCAAAGTAGTTAAAAATTACTGGAATGTAATTTTCGGCTCATCCTTATATCAGGATCGTCTAGGTAGTATTCACTTGAGCATGCTGCTCAAGTGCTATAGACCCACTGTTCCCATAAGGATGCAATACATGAAACCTCTGAAAGTTATTTTCGCAATCGCTACTCTGGCCGCTTCTTCCCTGGCAATGGCTGAAAGTGGCGGCGATCGAACCTTTGCCAAAATGGAACTGGCTCGACAGACTTCTTCTGGAGCGACTCTTGTGGCTCAAAAATCGGATGGCAGTGCGCCTGCAGCGGAGTTACAGAGAAGCGCAATCAAGCACGAAAAGTGCTAAGCAATTCTGTCGCGGGATGATCAAGTAACCCGACTGCTACCAAGAGAAATGTAGGGCCCGCCCTGTCTGATGGGGCTCAATCTCAACCGAGAGACTGGTCGCTTGTCATTAGGCGCGATTTTTGACCTTAGCATCCTCGACGAACGTTCGGACTCTTTCCGCGTGCGCGCCGCTCGTAGAGTGGCGCGGACACCTATTGAGCATGAGTTTTCGCCTGGCCTTCTGCATAGCCCCAACTTCACTTTGCTATCGCTCCACTAACAAGGTGCGCTTCTGCATAGGGGAACACAATCTGCGGATTGGGCTGGACAAGACTTTTATCCTTTTCGGCGTAATGTAAACGGCTTAGCAAGTCTTTAATGACATTCAGTCTTGCAACGCGCTTTTCATTTGCCCGTACGACACTCCAAGGCACCACATCGTTACTGCGAGCGAACATTTCGTTTCGAGCCTTGCTGTACTTCTTCCACAGACTCACAGCCCTTTCATCGATAGGGCTGACCTTCCACTGCTTCAAGGGATCGCTGCGGCGCGACTCAAGACGGCGCTTCTGCTCATCCTTGGAAATGTCGAGGTAATACTTGACCAAGTGAATCCCCGAGCGCACAAGCATGCCTTCAAATTCCGAAACACTCGACAAGAACTCCTCGTACTCCTCATCGGTACAGAAGCCCATAACGTGTTCCACACCCGCTCGGTTGTACCAACTACGGTTGAACAGGGTGAGCTCGCTTGTAGTGGGAAGCTCCGCAACATAGCGCTGAAAGTACCAGGCACCGCGGTCTCGATCTGACGGCTTCCCAAGTGCGACTACACGCGTATCCCGTGGACTGAGATGCTCAACGATGCGCTTGATGGTCCCATCCTTTCCTGAAGCATCACGCCCCTCAAAAATGACCAAAATCTTTTCGCTGCAACAGCAGAGGAAATGCCGCTGCAGCTTTACCAACTCAATCTGAAGAAGACGCAGCTCCTGCTCATACTCGTCTACCGAGAGGACGCTGGCCGCTTTTTTTCCCGTTGATTGCGCGCTTTCGCTTTCATGATTTTGCTCTGATTGGGGGCTGTCAGACACGGTCCCGCTGATAGCGCTTCGCTGCTTTAACGCAGCCCGGAGCCATTGCAGACATCCGGCGACACGCGCTGCCATTCTTCAACTGACTAGCCGTTGCGCCAAGGCCGAACTTTTACCTCTTCAATTCACCTATGACACGAACCACGCTAATGCTCGTGGTCTGGCCTGAGTTCGACTAAGCGAGTGAGGCAATCCTGAGTATCACGAACCCATGATGCCAGAGCATCGAGGTCCAGCTGCACGGAGTCTGCTTCAGCCCAGATGCATGCGTTCTCGGTCGATACGGCCAGGGCAGCACCTTCGACAATGGTCAGCGCCATTGCGTGAAGTCTCAGTAGCCCGTCCCGCAGTGCGATGACACCCCCCATTTCAGCGAGGCACGCATCCAGACCTTCTACTAGGCGTCGGAGTTGGGACGTGTCAAAGCTGTCGCGTAGCTGATCCAGTGCAGCGGCATCCACCTCACCATAGGGCGTGACGCGAAACGAAGCGGGAGGGATGTTGATCATGGGGTTTCCTCCATGGAAGCCTGGTTGGGCGTTCCGCCCCGGAGCGAGCCGGCAGCTTGCTGGAACACTGAGTCCTTGATCCAGGCTTCCGGAGGGCGGTTGAGCTTGAGGTTGAACTCGCCGAACCGCTTCACATTGTTGGTGAGGTAAGGGCTGAGGAAAGACACATCCTCATCGGTAAACCGCCACCCGTCACGCGCCAGTTTTTTCAGGATACACATCATGTCCACGGTGTTCTGCAGGATCACCGACGAGGCCACCATGTCGTTGTAGCGCAGCCTTTTCTGCTGTTCGTCCGGGTCATTCTCGGCGATCACATCGCCACCGAATGACAGCCACTTGGAGAAACCGTTGTAGGACTCGATCTTGTTGGTGTTGGCGGTAACTTCCTGGCGCAGCTCGCGGCTGCCAATCCAGTTGAGCAAGAAGATCGTCCGGATCACGCTGCCCAGCGCCTGAGCCGCATGGTAAAGCTTGTTGCGCCGGCTGTAGGAGCCCAGCTTGCGTAGCAACATGGGCGAGGAAATCTTGCCGGCCTGGATCGACAGCGCCACCTGCATCAAGTCCTGCCAATGGGTTGCAATCAGGTGCCAGTCGGCCGTATCGGTAAATAGGCGGTTGATGTGCTTGTAGGAAGCACCTCGCTCCGGCCGACACATCACCAGGTCGCGCCAGTTGCGGATTCGAGGCATTAGGTTGATGCCCAGCAGGTGAGTGAAGGCAAACACCGTGGCGGACTGACCCTGAGTATCAGAGTACACGGTGTCGGCTTCCACGCTGAGATCGGCCTTTAGTAGGCCCTCGATCACGTAAATCGCTTCCCAGATACCGGGCGGGATGAAGTGCTGGAACACCGCGATGTAATTGTTGGCCACATGCCGGTAGGCTACCGCGCCCAGCTTCCGATAGCGGAAGTGGAAACCCGCTAGCAGGTTGTCGTCATAGAAGTCGAACTGAGTGCCATCGGCTGCCACCGCCTTGCCGTCCCCCCAGAGCTTGGGCAGATCGAGCTGCAGGTAAAGTTCCACCAGCTCGCGGTTGGCTTTGTCCAACTTCTCCAACGAGAGATGCCGGCGATTGGTGTAGGAAAGCATGTGTGGTGTGACATTGCCGGCCAGATGTCGGGCCGCCTGGTTGGGACCTAGATTGCACCCCATAGCGAAGATGGTCATCAAATAGCGCTCAGCCGGCGCCTTGAGTTTGGGGTCGTTGCCGGACATCGGGCCGAAATGCCGGCTGAACTGTATCCAGTGCTCGATGTTGGCCATGATGTCGAGTACATGCCGCGCCGGCATGCGTTGAACAATTGCGGTTTGCAAGGAGATGGCCGAGGGTGGGATATCCCGGGCTATCACGCGGCGCAGTACCGGTTCGCCAGCGTCGTTGATCGACACATCGCCGCGGCAGGAGGGGAACTTGTCGTCCAACTGCTGTGCACTTTCCTCCAACTGGGACTTGAGGGCCGCGACAAACGCCTTGGCCGTACCTGGCAGGCCGACCTTCTCGCAATAAGCTGGTAGGCGCTCCAAGCATACGCTCCACGGCAGGAGCTGCTCGCGGTAATCCGCGAACGATTCGGAGCCCTTGACGCACAGATCGCCGGAACGCAGCTCGCTGGCCAGATACGAAAAGACGCACACCTCCAGGTAACGGCGATTGGTTGGCGGCCCTTCACTGGCCGGCCGGCGTACGACCTTAGCCCAGCGCTCTGAAGCAAAGGACAGGTCCACGTGCTCATCGATCCATTCGCGGTGCAAGTTCTCATTGTCTTGAATCAAGTGCAGGGCCTGGATCAAGGAGCGATCCTGGGTGGTAGGCTCCAACTGGAGCAAATGGCTCAGGCGGAACAAAAGCGAACGATGGGATTTGAAGTGTCGCCAAATCAGCGGCAGGTAGTTATTTCCACCCGTGGCCTGAACTTCCGCGCAGGCTTCGCGAAACTGGTCCAGTTTGCCCTCCGGGCAAAGGTATTCACGGATCAGGCTGCCAGCTTCCTGGTCATCCGGCTCCTGAGCCAGGATTTGCAACACACCGGCCAAGGTGGCTACCAGACGCTCGAGCTTCTGCCGTTGCCGCACCTGGATTTGCTCAAGCTCCTCCTTGGCGCGCTTGTGAATGGTGGAAATTCGCCGGATGAACATCTCCGCCAGGTGATCCCGCGTACGTACCCGCATCCGGTAGATCAGCGCCAGCATCAGGGTGTAGCGTTTAGGCAGTGAGCAGTCCTTCAGTTCCGAAACGTCGGCAGCGGCGGCCTGAGCAGAGAAATGCCGAATCTTCGTCTCAACGATTCCCTCGAAAATGGTGTCCAGGTCGCCAAAGCTATCCAGCCAGGCAAGGTGGTCAATCAACACCTCAAGATGCTTGCGAGACGGCTTCTTGGGTGCCTGCTTGAGGGCGTTGAAGTCGCTTTGCCGGCGCCCGAAATCAGTGTCGAGCAGCTCCTTGAGCCGGTAGATCACCTCGATAGGTGTTCTGGCTACTACCAGATTGAATGTGGCTTCCTGTGCATTCGCCAGAGCCGTCTCAGCGGCATTGTTCAGGGTTGAATAGGCGGGCAGCTCATAGCCGCGCTGAATCAATTCCTCGATCATCGCATTGATAAGGTCAACCCGCTGCTCGAGCACTTGGGCACATTCTTCCGCAATCTGCGCAGTGAGCGCTAAGCCATCACTATTGTAGAAGGGGGTCACCTGAAGAAACTGGCGAATGGCGACCTGATGGCGATAAAGCGTGCGGGCATTGCTGTAACGGGGAACGGTGCGGGTGCCGAAGCGCATGCATTGGCGAACGTGATCGATAATTCCTTGGGGAATCTCGTCTAAGGGGACAAAGTAGTGCAGCTGTTGGAAAACCTTGAGTTGAACAGCCAGCCCAACCGATAGAGCAGGACTCTTGGCGGAACGGCTGATCCATTCGGCTTCCGCCTCGGAGAGGGTGTAGCTTCGATGAAGTTCCTTGGCCGCGACTTGGTTCGGCAGAACAGGATACGCAGTGCGCTCGACTGAAGCCATTAGCATGTCCCCCCAGACAAACTAACGACCTAGCATAGCCCTGGATCATGGGCTAGCGGGTTGGCGAAAAAGTTTTCCGAAAGACCACTTTAAAATCAAAAGCTTAGAAGCCAAATGTCCTAATTTTGCCTTTATCTCGGCATGACCCCTGCATCGCCACGCAGGCCGCGCAGGCGGTCGCGGGTGAAGGCCTCACCCGTTTCTCCCTGCTTGTAGCGGC
>Ga0182735_1000781_pt1 | contig 23282 bp, 19 predicted proteins | sample eDN5th30CKraftMG_FD_128524 | JGI IMG/M metagenome (GOLD analysis project Ga0182735, IMG submission 128524) | Enriched Miracle-Growth compost microbial communities from Emeryville, California, USA - eDNA 5th pass 30_C Kraft MG (version 2) (version 2) ...
ACCCATTCGGGAGGAAGGCCCTCGATGCTGACGCGCAAACAACTCGAGCTGCTGCGGTTCGTCCACGAACGGCTCAAGGAAACCGGCGTCCCGCCGTCTTTCGATGAGATGAAGGACGCGCTCGACCTGCGCTCGAAATCGGGCATTCACCGCCTGATCACCGCGCTCGAGGAACGCGGCTTCATCCGGCGGCTTGCGAATCGCGCCCGCGCCATCGAGGTCATCAAGCTGCCCGATGCGGTTTCCGGCAGCTATGGCGGCCGCGCCCGCGGCTTCACCCCGAGCGTGATCGAGGGCAACCTCGGCCGGGGACGCCCTGCCGCCGCGTCCTCTGAAGAAGGCAACGGCAATCGTCCGATCGCGGTGCCCATGATGGGGCGCATCGCCGCGGGTACGCCGATCGAGGCGATCCAGACACGGACCGATACGATTTCCATGCCGCCCGAGATGCTGTCGTCCGGGGAGCACTTCGCGCTCGAGGTGCGCGGCGATTCGATGATCGATGCCGGCATCCTCGACGGTGATACCGCCGTCATCAAGAAGACCGACGTGGCCGATACCGGCGATATCGTCGTCGCCCTGATCGACGACGAGGAAGCCACGCTCAAGCGCTTCCGGCGCCGCGGCGCCTCGATCGCGCTGGAGCCCGCGAATACGGCGTATGAGGTGCGTATCCTGCCGCCCAACCGCGTCCGCATCCAGGGCAAGCTCGTCAGCCTGATGCGCAAGTACTGATGCGCAGCAGCCGCTGACGTCAGTCATCGGCCTCCAGATCCTCGATACGCGGCGTCGCATCGCGCGGTGCGGCGCGCTGGCGCTGCGGGAGCGACGCTTCCGTGGCCGAACGAGCCGCCCTCGCCCACGGACGATCCGTGCCGGGCGGTTGCGCGGCCTCCGCCCGCCATGAATTGCCCTCGCGGAAGAGCGCCACGGCGCCACCCGTATGAAGCGTCCTGCGGTCGAGCACGGTCGCCGCGCATCCCGGCGGCGCCATGCGCGTCGTGACGACCAGCGCGGCGGATCGGCAATCCTCCGCCACGCCCGCGGCGGTTCGCGATACGGCGACGATTGCGCCGTCGGCCGAGCGGGCGATGCAGCCCTGTTCGTCGCAGGCAAAGCCAGACTTCAGGGAAGCATCGGTCGCGGGGCGCGCGTCGGCGTCTCCCGACAGCCAGTCGCCGACGGTGAACGCGCTGCCGCCGAACCGGACCGCGGTCAATCGCCCATCCGCGCCGCGTACCGCGACTGTCTCCCTGTCGGCGGATACCAGCACGTCGGGCCGCGCGCCGCCGAGCATCATCGCGCCGCCGCCGGCGATCATCACGATGCCGAGCAGCCGCAGCCGCGAGCGCAGCAGGCACAGCGCCACCATCCCGGCACTGACGACAAGCAGCGCGCCGACACCGAAGGCCGGCAACCGGCCCACCGCGCCGGGCAGGCCGGCCACCCATTGGGCGACGGCGATCATCCATTCGATGCCGAGCCCCATCAGCCGCCAGAGCGGCCCGTCCAGCCCGAACGGCATGGCGACCAGCGCCAGCAGCCCGGCCGGCATCGCGATCACGGAGATCGCCGGCATCGCCAGCAGGTTGGCGAGCACGCCATAGGGCGCGACGCGGTGGAAATGAAACGCTGCGAAAGGCGTCGTCGCCAGACCGGCGACGAGCGAGGCGAACACCAGCGCGACGATCTCCCGCCCGCCCCACAACGCCAGCCGCGCGCCCCGCGAGGTATCGGCGCCGGCGATATGCCAGGGGATTCCGCGCTCATAGGCGGCCACCAGCGCCAGCGTCGCTGCAAACGACATCTGAAAGCTTGGATGCGCCACCGCCTCTGGCGTCAGCAGCAATACCGCGCCGGCCGCAACCGCCAGCGTGCGCAGGGTGAGCGCGGCACGGTCCGCCATCACGCCGGCCAGGACGATGGCCGTCATCACGTAGGATCGCTGCGTGGCGACCTCGGCGCCGGATAGCGCGAGATAGGCGGTTGCCCCGGCGAGCGCCGCCACGGCGGCGTACTTCTTGATCGGACGGCGGCTGGAAAGGCCGGGAACGAGGGCAAGCCCTGCCCGCACCAGGAAGAAGATCACCCCCGCCACCAGCGCCATGTGATAGCCCGAGATCGACAGCACATGCGCGAGGCTCGAGACATACATGGCGTCGTTGACGAGCGACGAGATGGCGTCGCGCTTGCCTGTGATGAGCGCCGAAGCGATCGCGCCGGCGTCCCCGCTGATGGCGCCGCGGATGCGCCGGTCGATCGCATTGCGGATACCGTCGACCGCGGCGGCATATTGCAGGCGGAAGCCGGGCTCCGCCGGCGGGGCCTCCGTCCGGATCGCCCCCGTGACGAAGCCGGTCGCGCCGATGCGCTGGAAGTAGAGGTCGCGCGCGAAATCATAGCCGCCAGGGCGCAGCGGCCCCGGCGGCGGATTGAGCCTTCCCTTGAACGAGACATAGCTGCCGACGGCAGGCGCCGTCCCGCGCTTCACGGAAACCCGCAGGCGCCGCGGCGGCGTCTTCATGCGGATGCCGTCGAGCCGGACAACCTCGATCAGGATGCGGTCGCTTTTCTCGCGCTCCTCGCGGGCGGCCACGAAGCCGGCGACCGAGGCGCCATAGGCGGCGCTTTCCAGCACGGGATGCGCGATCAGCGCGGTGCGGATCGTGATCGTCGTAAAGCCCGCCACAACGGCAGCCACGATCAGCGTCAGCGGAAACGCGACCGGGCGACGGCGGGCAGCGAAGGAAACCGCGATTGCCAGCGTCAGGGCGACGCAGTCGGCAATCCATGACGGCTCGCGCTCGGCGCCGAAATAGATCACCACGCCGAGCCCGAAAGCGACCGGCAGCCAAGGCGCCAGCCGGCCGGGACCGAAATCCGCCGCCACGCACGCCTTGAGATAATCCGCGACGGTTTCGAGGATATCCGCGGGATGCGGCCACAATGCACCGCGCCAACGGATGCGCGGCTCGGGCCACGTGTCGGCGCGGCCGCGCGTGCGTGCCCTCCGCCCTCCGGGTATTCCGCCCTCGTCCGCCACCGCGCCGCCCTTCGCGCGTCCGCCCCGCTACAATGCTAGCGGAGGAACGCGGAGGGCGAACAGCGGAACGAATGGAGAATGCGCAAGGGCCGCCGACGGGCGGACGCTAGCCTTTCGCCTTGGCATAGCTGTCGCGCAGTCCGACGGTGCGGTTGAACACCGGCTTGCCGGGCGCGGAATCGCTGTCGCGAACGAAATAGCCCTGCCGCTCGAACTGCACCGCATCGGCCACGTTGCTCGCCGCCAGCGCCGGCTCGACCATCGCGCCGGACAGGACTTCAAGGGAATCCGGATTGAGGTCGGCCGCGAAATTCGCGGCGTTCGGGACTTCCTTGGCAAACAGCGGATTGTACAGGCGCACCTCCGCCGGCACGGCGTCGAGCGCGGAGAGCCAGTGCATCGTCGCCTTCACCTTGCGCCCGTCGGGCGCGTTGCCGCCCCTGGTGGCCGGATCGTAGGTGCAGCGCAGTTCGACGATCTCGCCCGCGGCGTCCTTCACCGCTTCGCGGCAGGTGATGAAATAGGCGTAGCGCAGCCGCACTTCGCTGCCCGGCGACAGGCGGAAGAACTTCTTCGGCGGATTCTCCATGAAGTCCTCCCGCTCGATATAGAGCTCGCGCGAGAAGCGGAGCTTGCGCGTGCCCGCCGATGGATCGTCCGGATGGTTTACAGCTTCCACTTCCTCGCTCTGGCCTTCGGGATAATTCTCGATCACCACCTTCAGCGGGCGCAGCACCGCCATGCGGCGCAGCGCGCTCCTGTTGAGCGCCTCGCGGATGGTGAAATCGAGCATGTCGATGCCGACCGTGCTGTTGGCCTTGGCGACGCCGATCCGCTTGACGAAATCGCGCAGCGCGGCGGCCGGCACGCCGCGGCGGCGCAGGCCGGCCAGCGTCGGCATGCGCGGATCGTCCCAGCCGGCGACGTGGCCGCCGCGCACGAGTTCGGTCAGCACGCGCTTCGACAGCAGCGTGTAGCTGAGATTGAGCCGCGCGAACTCATACTGATGCGGTCTCGAGGGTACCGGCAGGTTCTCCAGGAACCAGTCGTACAGCGGCCGGTGATCCTCGAATTCCAGCGTGCAGATCGAATGGGTGATGTGCTCGATGGCATCGGACTGGCCGTGCGCGAAGTCGTAGCTTGGATATATATGCCACTTCGTCCCGGTGCGCGGGTGCGGCGCATTGACGATGCGGTAGAGCGTGGGATCGCGCAGGTTGATGTTGCCCGAAGCCATGTCGATCCTGGCACGCAGCACCCGCGTCCCGTTCGGGAACTCGCCGGCCCGCATCCGGCGGAACAGGTCGAGGTTCTCGTCCACGCTGCGGTCGCGGAACGGACTGTTCCTGCCCGGCTCGGTCAGCGTGCCGCGGTTGATGCGCATCTCCTCGGGCGTCTGGTCGTCGACATAGGCCTTGCCCGCCTTGATGAGCAGTTCCGCCCAGTCGTAGAGCTGCTCGAAATAATCGGACGCATAATGAAGGTGCGGACCCCAGTCGAAGCCGAGCCAGCGTACGTCGCGCTGGATGGCGTCGATGTATTCCTGTTCCTCCTTCGCGGGGTTGGTGTCGTCGAAGCGCAGATGGCAGCGCCCGCCGAACTCCTCCGCGATGCCGAAATTGAGGCAGATCGACTTGGCGTGGCCGAGATGCAGGTAGCCGTTCGGCTCCGGCGGGAAGCGCGTGACCGCGGTCTTGTGCCGGCCGGCGGCCAGATCCGCCGCGACGATGTCGCGGATGAAGTCCCGGCCGGCTTCGCCCGCTTCCGTCGCCATTTCCGTCTCTGCCGTCATGCTGCTGCAAACCCGTCCGAAAAGCCGCCGCATCGAGGATATCGCTGCCGGCGGAAGTACGCCGACTATGTGCCAAATCCATGCCCGCGCGCCAAGCCCGGCCGCACCCGCGCGGACCGCGCCTGACCATTCGCACATGCTTCACCATCGCTGCCCGAAAAACCTGACTTGCCGGTTTCTCTATGCTAGAGGGGCGCACGATCGCCCGCCGCCTGGAGCGCCACGCCAGCCGTCCTGTAAATGACCGCACCCGTCGTCACCCGTTTCGCGCCTTCTCCAACCGGCTTCCTGCATATCGGCGGCGCGCGGACCGCTTTGTTCAATTGGCTCTACGCGCGCGCGCGCGGCGGGAGGATGCTGCTGCGGATCGAGGACACCGACCGCGAGCGTTCGACCCAGGCCGCCATCGACGCCATCCTCGACGGGCTGCGATGGCTCGGCATCGATTGGGACGGCGAAGCCGTCTACCAGTATTCCCGCGCAACACGGCATCGTGAAGTCGTCGAGCAACTGCTCGCCCGCGGCCTCGCCTATCGCTGCTACGCCACGCCCGAGGAACTCGCCGCGATGCGCGAGAAGGCGCGCGCCGAAGGCAAGTCGAAACTCTACAACGGCCTGTGGCGCGATCGCGACCCCGCGGAAGCTCCGCCCGGCGTGAAGCCCGCGATCCGCCTGAAAGCTCCGCTTACCGGCGAGACGGCCATCGAGGATCAGGTCCAGGGACGCGTGGTGTGGCAGAACGAGAACCTCGACGATCTCGTGCTGCTGCGCGGCGACGGCAATCCGACCTACATGCTCGCCGTCGTCGTCGACGACTACGACATGGGCGTGACCCACATCATCCGCGGCGACGACCACCTCACGAACGCGGCGCGCCAGAAGCAGATCTATGACGCGCTCGGCTGGCCCGTCCCGGTGATGGCGCACATTCCCCTCATTCACGGTCCGGACGGCTCGAAGCTGTCCAAGCGCCACGGCGCGCTCGGCGTCGATGCCTACCGCGCGATGGGTTACCTGCCCCGCGCGCTGCGCAACTATCTCGTCCGGCTCGGCTGGAGCCATGGCGATCAGGAAATCTTCTCGACCCGGGAGATGATCGACGCCTTCGACCTGCCGCAGATCGGCCGTTCGCCCGCCCGGTTCGATTTCGCCAAGCTCGAGAGCCTGAACGGCCACTACATCCGCACCACTCCCGACGCCGAGCTGGTCGCCGAGATCGAGCGCCTGCTGCCGTATATCCCGCAGGGGCCGGCGCTGGCCGCCAGGATGACACCGGACTTGCGGGAAAAATTCCTCGCCGCGATGCCCGGACTCAAGGAGCGTGCCAAGACGCTGCTGGAACTCATCGATGGCGCGAGGTTTCTCTACGCAGATCGCCCGCTCGCGCTGGATGACAAGGCCGCGGCCGTCCTCAACGCGGAGGCGCGCACGCTGCTCGGCGGACTGACGTCCGATCTTGCCGCCATCGGCAACTGGTCCGCTCGGACGACGGAAGATGCCGTGCGTGCCTTTTCGGAGCGGCGGGGCGTCAAGCTCGGCGCGGTGGCGCAACCATTGCGGGCGGCTCTGACCGGACGCACGACCTCGCCCGGCATTTTCGAGGTGCTGGCGGCACTGGGAAAGACGGAAAGCCTTGCCCGTCTTGAAGATCAGGCGCAAAAGCCTGCTGTCTGATCCGAAAACGGTCGATGGAAACCGTTGATAAGACCGCGAAAATAATGGTCGCATCGGCGTTGCGTCTGCGGCATCTTGCAGCGCACACATGACCGGTGCAAATTCGATCGAAGGGGCCAGCCGCTTTAAACAGCCAGCTTACTGAGGGCACGACATGGACGCGACTGCAGACAAGAAGAACACCAAATCGGCCAAGCTGTCGGTGGATGGCAAGGAAATCTCCCTGCCCGTCCAGGATGCCTCGGTCGGTCCGAGCGTGGTGGACATCAGCAAGCTTTACGCTCAGTCCGGCATGTTCACGTACGATCCGGGCTTTACTTCGACGGCTTCGTGCGAATCCAAGATCACCTATATCGACGGCGACGAAGGCATCCTGCTGTATCGGGGCTATCCGATCGAGCAGCTAGCCGAGCACGGCGATTTCCTCGAGACCTGCTACCTGCTTCTCTATGGGGAGCTGCCCACCGCGGCCCAGAAGCAGGATTTCGATTACCGCGTCACGCGCCACACCATGGTTCATGAGCAGATGAACCGGTTCTTCCAGGGCTTCCGCCGGGACGCCCACCCGATGGCGGTGATGTGCGGCTCGGTCGGCGCGCTGGCGGCGTTCTACCACGACTCCACCGACATCTCGGACCCGACGCAGCGCATGATCGCGTCGATCCGCATGATCGCCAAAATGCCCACGCTCGCCGCGATGGCCTATAAATACAACGTGGGCCAGCCGTTCGTTTATCCCAAGAACGATCTCGACTACGCCACCAACTTCCTGCGGATGTGCTACGCCGTCCCGACCGAGGATTACCAGCCCAATCCGGTGCTGGCGAAGGCGATGGACCGCATCTTCATCCTCCACGCGGACCACGAGCAGAACGCCTCGACCTCGACCGTCCGCCTGGCCGGTTCCTCGGGCGCCAATCCGTTCGCCTGCATCGCGGCCGGCATCGCCTGCCTGTGGGGTCCGGCGCATGGCGGCGCGAACGAGGCTGCCCTCAAGATGCTCGCGGAAATCGGCACCGTCGATCGCATTCCCGAGTTCATCAATCGCGCCAAGGACAAGAACGACCCGTTCCGCCTGATGGGCTTCGGCCACCGTGTCTACAAGCACTACGACCCGCGCGCGAAGCTGATGCAGAGGACCGCGCACGAGGTCCTCAAGGAACTCGGCATCAAGGACGATCCGCTACTCGATGTCGCGATCGAACTCGAGCGTATCGCGCTCCACGACGAGTACTTCATCGAGAAGAAGCTCTATCCGAACGTCGACTTCTATTCGGGCATCACGCTCAAGGCGATGGGCTTCCCGACCAGCATGTTCACCGTGCTGTTCGCAGTCGCCCGCACCGTCGGCTGGATCGCGCAGTGGAAGGAGATGATCGAGGATCCGAGCCAGAAGATCGGACGCCCGCGTCAGCTCTACACCGGCGAGACGTCGCGCGATTACGTGCCGCTGGAAAAGCGCAAGTAGCGCCTCTCTGCCTGCTTCAGCCTCGACAGCCCGGCGCGACGCAAGTTGCGCCGGGAAAAAGCTCATAACGCCGGCGAAGCCGCGTCCGGCGGCCGTCACAGCTTCGCTACAGGCAAAAGTGCCAACGTATTCGCCTACGGCGTCGTGGAAGGATTCGCGCCGTCGTAGGCCCAGGTCAGGTACATGCCGGCCCAGGTGAAGCCGCCGCCGAAAGCGGCCAGCACGAGCTTGTCGCCGCGCCGGAGCCTGCTTTCGTAATCCCACAGGCAGAGCGGAATGGTCGCCGCGGTCGTGTTGCCGAACTTGTGGATCGTCATCATCACGCGCTCCATCGGCAATTCCATGCGCGCGGCCGTCGCCTCGATGATGCGCTTGTTGGCCTGATGCGGCACGAGCCAGGTCACGTCGTCGGCCGTGAGCTTGTTGCGCTCCATCAGCCCGGCCGCGACTTCCGCCATGCGGGCGACCGCGAACCGATAGACCTGCGCGCCCTCCTGGTGGACGTAATGCAGCCGCCGCGCCACCGTCTCGGCCGTCGGCGGCATGCGCGAGCCGCCAGCTTTCTGGTGCAGGTACTGCATGCCCGCGCCGTCGGAAGAGATCAGCGAGTCGATGATCCCGCGCCGGTTGGTCGAAGGCTCCAGCATCACCGCGCCGGCGGCGTCGCCGAACAGCACGCAGGTCGCGCGGTCGGTATAGTCGATGATCGACGACATCTTGTCGGCGCCGACTACGACGACTTTCCTGTATTTGCCCGTGCCGATGAACTGGCTCGCGACGGTGAGCGCGTAAAGAAAGCCCGAGCACGCCGCCTGCACGTCGAACGATCCGACATTGCGGATGCCGACCATGTCGCAGATCAGGTTGGCGGTGGAAGGAAACACGAAATCGGGCGTCGTCGTCGCGCAGACCAGGAGGTCGACCTCGGCCGGCGCGACCTTCATCTTCTCCAACAGCCCGCGCACCGCCTCCGCGCCCATGTGCGAGGTACCGAGCCCCTCGCCCTTGAGGAGCCGCCGCTCGTGAATGCCGGTCCGCTCCACGATCCAGGCGTCGGTCGTATCGACCATCTTCGCCAGTTCATGGTTGGTGAGGACATATTGCGGCAGATAGCCGTGGACGCCGGTGATGGCGGCGCGAATGGGAGCGGTTCCGGCGGGAGCGCGGCGGGGGGCGGACTTCCTGGACATTTTACGGGGCCGGCGGGTCATGGAGCTATGGTACGACGATGGCTGCGGCGCGGCTACGAGGGCTTTTCCGCCGCGCGCGCGCCCTGGCCTTCGGCGACCGCCAGCACGATGTCGGCCGCGGCGGCCGCGGGCGACATCCGCCCGAAGCCCATGATGCCGTCGAGACGCGCGAAGGCCTCGATCTGGCGCGCGCGTTCCGGCGTCGGCCGCAGCAGGGGAAGCAGCCCGGCGGCGAGGTTTTCCGGCGTCGCGGCGCGCTGGAGGATTTCCGGCATGACGTTCTCGCCCAATACCAGGTTGGCAAGCACGATGGTCGGCGTGCGCACGAACAGGTGGCCGACAAGTTCTTCCAGCAGCGAGATTTTGTAGGCGACCACCGTCGGCACGCCGGCAACCGCGAGTTCCAGCGTCACCGTGCCCGATGCCGCGAGCGCCGCCCGCGCCGTGCGGAATGCGCGGGCCTTTTCCGCCGGATCAAGCGTCACCGATACGGAGACGCCCCAGCCCGCAACGGCTTCGCGCACCCGCTGCGCCACATGGGGCACCGTCGGCACGACGACTTCCAGCGGGCCGGCTTGCGCCGCCACGCGCCGGACCGCCTCGCCGAACGGCGGCAACAGCCGCGCCACCTCGCCGGAACGGCTGCCGGGCAGCACCAGCAGCAGCGGCGGATCGGCATCGCGGCGCTGCTGCTCGACGGCATTGGGGCGAAGCTCGCCGACGCGGTCGCCGATCGGATGGCCGACATAGGTGCAGGGAGGACCTCCCAGCTCCGCGTGGACCTTCGGCTCGAACGGCAGCAAGGCGAGCAGATGATCGACGTAGGCGCGCATGCTGCGTGCGCGCCCCGGCCGCCACGCCCATACCGAAGGCGACACGTAGTCGACGATCGGAATGCCCGGCGCCTGCGCGCGCACCTTGCGCGCGACCCGATGGGTGAAGTCCGGGCTGTCGATGATGACCAGTACGTCGGGACGCGCCGCGACGACGGCGGCGGCCGTCTCCCGGATCCGCCGCAGGATCTGCGGCAGCTTGCGCAGCACGGCGTCGATCCCGACGATGGCGAGGTCCTCGATCGGAAACAGGGTGCGGATGCCAGCCGCGGTCATATCGCCGCCGCCGACACCGGAGAATTCGACCGGCCGCCCGACGCGCCGGCGCAGCGCATGCATCAGCGCCGCGCCCAGCCGGTCTCCGGATTCTTCGGTGGCGATCAGGAATACCTTGAGCGGCGCGTTCATGGCGCCGCGCCTTCCGGTGCGACCCCGATCACGAAAACACCGGCGTCGTCCGCGAGTTTCACGACCCGCTGCGGCTCGGCCATCACCGTGCCGCCGGCGACGATGGCGATGCCGGCAAGCCCGGCCTGCACCACGCCCTCCACCGTCGAGGGGCCGACGGCCGGAAGGTCGAACCGCAAGTCCTGTCCCGACTTCGGGGCTTTCACCAGCACGCCCGCCCCGGCAGGAGCCCGCAGACGCCCGTTGCGGCGCAACTCGGCGACGCGGGACAGCATCTGGTCGGTGCCCTCGATCGCCTCGAGCGCGATCACATGGCCGTTGGCGACGACCGTGCCCTGTCCGATGTCGAACGGACCGGCGGCGGCAAGCACGGCCAGCCCCTTGCGGATATCCTCGATATCCTGCTCCGCCGGCGTGACACGGCCGAGCGGCCCTTCCGCCACCAGGATTTCCGGCGCGACCTCATGCGCGCCGAGCAGGCGGAAACCTTCGTCCTCGAACAGGCGGCCGACATGGGTCAGCAGGTGATCGTCGCCGCCGCGGAAGGCTCGGACGAGCTGCGGCAGGACCCGCAGCGTCTTCCAGTCCACCCGGCATTGCCACATCGACGGGCGGATGAGCGTGCCGATGAACACCATGTCCCGGCATCCGGCGGCGCGTGCGATCCGGCACACCCGTCCGAATTGGCCGAGATGGATCCAATGGTGGGGATAGCGTTCAACCGCGTTGGCATCCGCCCAGCCGATCAGCGGCAGGAGGACAACCTTGCGGCCGCGGCGCGCGACCGCGTCGGCCACCGCAAGGGGGACGCTGCCGCCGCCGCAGATGATGCCGAGCGGCGTTTCATCCGTGGCCGCGCCGGCGGCGCTCATGCCGCGTCGCCGGCATCGTTGCGGTGGATCGCCATGGTCAGCGGCCGTTTGGCGGTCCGGACGAACTCCAGGATGTTGGCGACATGCGGGTCTTCCGCAAGATGCGCGGAAAGGCCGGCGACCCGCTCGGCGAACGTGCCAGGCCCGAAAAAGATCGCCTGATAGGCCTCACGGATGCGGTGCAGCCCCGCCCGGTCGACGCCCCGCCGGCGCAGGCCGATCACGTTCAGCCCGACCAGATCGGCCAGCGGTCCATGAGCCATGCCGTAGGGAATGACATCGGCGCGCACCCCCGAAAGGCCGACGATCATGGCGCCCTCGCCGATCCGCACGAACTGCCGCACGGCGGCGCCGCCGCCGAACACCACATTGTCGCCGATATGCGAATGGCCGCCGAGCAGGACATTGTTGGCGAATGTCACGCCGTTGCCGACACGGCAATCGTGCGCCACATGCGATCCCGCCATGAGGAAGCAACCGTCGCCGACCGCGGTCAGTCCGCCGTCCTCTTCCGTGCCGATATTCATCGTCACGTTCTCACGGATATCGCAGTCCGCGCCGATCTCGAGCCGGGTCGGGCCGCCTTTGTATTTTACGGACTGCGGCGCGCCGCCGAGCGAGACGAACGGCGCGATCCTGGTGCGCGCGCCGATCGTCGTATGGCCTTCGACGTTCACATGCGATCGCAGCGCGCAATGCGCGCCGATCACGGCATGCGGACCGATGGTGCAGTAAGGCCCGATGCTTGCGCCGTCGCCGATAACCGCGCCCGCCGCCACCTGCGCTGTCGGATGAATGCTCATGCGTCCGCGATCATCGCGCCGACGTCGGCCTCGGCGACGACGCGGCCATCGACCTTGGCCTCGGCGTGATACCACCACATGTTGCGGCGGTTCGCGATCTTGCGGACGTGATATTCGATGGTATCGCCTGGTACGACCGGCTTGCGGAACTTCGCCTTGTCGATGGTCATGAAGTAGACGACTTTCGGTTTGCCGCCCGCGAGCTTGCGCACGCAGATGACGCCGGCGGTCTGCGCCATGCCCTCGATGATGAGCACGCCCGGAAACACCGGATTGCCGGGAAAGTGACCGGTGAACTGCGGCTCGTTGAAGGTGACGTTCTTGCGGCCGATGGCGAAATCGTCGCCGTCGATATCGGTGACGCGGTCAACCATCAGGAACGGGTAGCGGTGGGGCAGCGCCTTCAGCACGTCGGCGATGTCCGCCGCGTTCATCGTCGTGACAGGCGCGTTCATGGATTGCTCCGGTTGGCGTTCGACTTGGCATTGCGCACCTCGTCGGCGCGCGCCGCCATGCGCTCGAGCATCATCATTTCCTTGAACCAGGCTTTCAACGGCTTGGCCGGCGTCCCGCCCCAGCGGGCGCCCGCCGGAACGTCGGCATGCACGGACGACGTCGCCGCGAGCTGGGCGCCTTCTCCGATGGTCGCGTGATCGATGACGCCGACGCGGGCGCCGAGCACCACGTAATCCTCGATCGTCGCGCTCCCGGCGATGCCGGACTGCGACACGATCACGCAATGACGGCCGATGGAAACGTTGTGGGCGATCTGCACGAGATTGTCGATCTTGGTGCCCTCGCCGATCACCGTGTCGCGGAAGGCGCCGCGGTCGACCGTGGTGTTCGCACCGATCTCGACGTCGTCCTGGATGATGACCCGGCCGATCTGCGGCACCTTGCGGTGACCGCCGGGGCCCATGATGAAGCCGAAGCCGTCCTGGCCGATCCGGCAACCCGGATGCACGATCACACGGTCGCCGACGATCGCGTGGCTGAGCGACGCGCCGGCACCGATCGAGCAGTCCCGGCCGATCCGCACCGAAGGCCCGATCACCGCGTTGGCGGCGATCACGGACCCCGCCCCGATCTCGGCGCCGGGACCGACCACGGCGCACGGATCGACGATCACCCCCGCTTCCAGCCGGGCCTCGGGATGGATGGTTGCGCCGGCGACGCCGGTGCCCGCGAACATCGAGGACGGCCGCATCGCCCCGGGAAACAGCCTGGAGGCGACGGCGACGAATGCCTGGTAGGGTTCCTCCACCCGCAGCAGAGCAACGTGCGGCGGTGCACGGCCCTCCAGTCGCTCGGAAATAAGGCATACGCCGGCACGGGTCGCCGCAAGCTGGTCGGCCAGCCTCGTGTGGTCGATATAGGCGAGATCCCGCGGGCCGGCGCGGTCCAACGGCGCGACGTTGGCAATGCGCCGCTCCGCCGTCGCCGCCGAAAGCACCTGGGCTCCCGTCAGCGCCGCGATCTCGGCGACCGACATGGATTTCGGGGCAGGTGCGAACAGCGGCTCAGTCATGTTGCCAACGCAGAAGCGGCGTCCGCGGCGGTCAGGATCAGAATTTCGCGCCGCCGCCGAACCGGAAGAACTGCGTGCGATCGTAGGACGCCTTCGATGTCGCGAATGCGAAGTCGAAGCGCAGCGGCCCGATCGGCGAATCCCACAGGATTCCCGCGCCGACCGACGACCGGATCGGGTTCTCGTTGCCCAGCACCAGCGTTTCGCCGGTTTGCGCCCACGAGGTCGGCCCCTCGTAATTCATGAGCTGGCCGGCATCGGCGAACAGCGCGAAGCGCATGCTGAAGTCCTTCGGCGCGAAGAACACTGGCGTCTGCAGTTCGTAAGTCGCGGCCCAGTAGAGCGAACCGCCGAGCGCATCGTTGTAGGTTCCCGGCGTCAGGTCGCGCGGACCGAAGCCGGCCGGCGCGAAGCCGCGCACCATGTTGGGACCGCCCTGGAAGTGGTCGAGCATGCGCAGGCCCTGCCCGCCCCAACCTGCCGCGTGACCAGCCTGCAGGTGGGCCATGCCGATGATGTCCGGCGCGACCTCGGCGTAGTGCTTCAGGTCGGCGGTGGACTTGATGAAGTTCACGTCGCCGCCGATGCCCGCGATGTCCTGGTTGAGCTGGATCGCGATGCCGCTCGTCGGGTTCCGGTTGTTGTCGAGGGTATTGTAGGTCAGGCCGTATCCAATGAGCGAGACGAACGCGGAGCCGTTGGCCAATTCCTTGCGGATCGCCAGCGAAGCTTCGCCGTCGGCGTAGCACTCGTCGTAGGGCCGCACCGCACCTGGCGCGTGCGGATTAAAGCCGGCCGGCGTCGGGGTGAACAGCGGCGTGGTCAGGTCCCGACAGTTATTCAGCGACCACGGCAGCGTGATCTCCTGCGAATAGCCGGAATACCGCGTCTGGATGGTGATGTTGTCGGTCAGCGGAATGCCGAAGCGGATCGCGCCGCCGAGCGTCTTGCTGCCGTAGGAATAGTAATTGTTCGGCGTCGTCTCGCTGCCGAAGATGTCGAGGCCCAGCGCTAGCCGGTTGCCGAGGAAATAGGGCTCGATGAAGGAGAGATCGAAGCCCTTGGTGTAGCTGCCGTAGCGGACCGCCGCGCGCACCGTCTGGCCGCGGCCGAGCAGGTTGCGCTCGCCGACCGACACTTCGCCGATGACGCCGTCCACGGTGGAATAGCCGCCCGAGAACGAGAACTCGCCGGTCGACTGCTCCTCGACATCGACGTTGATGATGATGCGATCCGGCGCCGAGCCCGGCTCGTTGGTGATCTTGACCGTCTTGAAGTAGTTCAGGTTCTTCAGCCGGCGCTCCGCGCGGTCGATCAGCGCGCGGTTGTAGGCATCGCCCTCGGCGATATCGAACTCGCGGCGGATGACGTAGTCGCGCGTGCGGGTGTTGCCGCGAACGTTGATACGCTCGATGTACGTATGTGGCCCCTCGTCGACCGTAATCACCAGGTTGACCAGGTGCCGCTGGAAATCGCGGTCGCCCCGCGGGCGCACGACGGCGAAGGGATAGCCCCGCCGGGCGATGTCGATCGTCATGTTCTCGACGGTCTTGTCGACCGCGTCGGCATTGTAGATCTTGCCCGGCGCCATGCGGAGCTGCGAGCGCAGCACGTCGGCGTTCACGGTATGCACGTTGGACTGAATGTCCACGGTGCCGAAGCGGTAAAGGTCGCCCTCCTCGATCGTATAGGTGATCGTGAAGCCCTTTATCGCCGGATCGAATTCCGCCACGGAAGAAACCACCCGGACGTCCGCATAGCCGTTCTTGAGGTAGAACTTGCGCAGCAGCTCGCGGTCGGCCTCGATCCGGTCGGGATCGTAGAAGTCGTTGCTGCGCAGCCAGCTCAGCCAGTCGGTCTGCGCCGTCTTGATGACGTCCTTCAGGCGATAGTCGCCGAACGCCTTGTTGCCGACGAACACGATCTTCTTGACCGCCGTCTTCTCTCCCTCGTTGACCTCGAACACGAGATCGACGCGGTTGTTGGGCAGCTCGATGATCTTCGGATCGACGCGGACATCGTAGCGCCCGCTGCGCTGATAGATCTCGACGATGCGCTGGGTATCCGACTGCACCGTCGCGCGCGAATAGGTGCCGCGCGGCTTCGACTGAATTTCGCTGAGGAGCTGCTCGTCCTTGGCCTTGTGATTGCCTTCGATGGCGACGCGATTGATGACCGGGTTCTCGACCACCGAGACGACCAGCCGCGCGCCTTCCTGGCGGATCTTGACGTCCTGGAACAGTCCGGTGCCGTAAAGCGCCTTGAGCGCGCCGTCGACGGCGCCGGTATCGAGCCGGCCGCTCGGGCCCGGCTTGAAATACGAGCGGATCGTCTCGCTCTCGACGCGGCGGTTGCCCTCGACCACGATGTTGCTGGCGGACTGCGCGTAAGCCCACTCCGTCAGCCCACCCACGCCGACAACCGACCCGAACAGGGTTCCTGCGAGAACCAAGCCGGCGACGCTCAGCCCCCGAAATACTCGACCGATCACTTCCATCCGCGCAACGCCCTCAAATCCCCTGCGGTCGCCCCGTTCGCATTCGGCCCTTCGGCTACCGACTCTCGCACGTCTTGTAGCCGGTTTTCATCCGCCTGCAAACCGCTCGCCTCGCCCCCGATTCACGTTACAGGTCAGAAACTTGCCCATCCGCCACTGTCAAGACGGAATGAGGCTGCGAATGTCATTATAGGTCGCAAAAACCATCAGCATCGCGACCAGTGCAAGCCCTACGCGAAAGCCATATTCCTGCGCCCGCTCCGAGAGCGGACGCCCCCGGATGGCTTCGTAGGCATAGAACAAAAGGTGGCCGCCATCGAGCAGCGGAACCGGAAACAGGTTGAGAAGCCCGATCGACACCGACAGCACCGCCGCCAGGTGGATCAGCGCCACGATCCCGACGGTGGCGACCTGCCCGGAGACCTGGGCGATGCGGATCGGCCCGCCCAGTTGGTCCGCGGACTCCTGGCCTGCCACGACGCCGGCGAGATAGGTCATCGTGCGGTCCACGACGAACCAGGTTTCCTGCACCCCCATCCAGACCGCGCGAAGCGGATCGACCGGCTCCGTCTTGGCATCCTCCGGCGTCATCGCCCGGGTGATGCCCAGCACACCGATACGATGGACGTTGCCGAAGCCGTCCTTCATCTCGCGCAGCACCGGGGTCGCGGTCAGCGTCACCGGCTCGCCATCGCGGTCCACGACAACCGAAAGGGTCTTGCCCGCGCTGACCGAGATGATCCGCTGCATCTCGGCAAAGCTGCCGATCGTGCTGCCGTCGATCTTGACGACCACGTCGCCCGGCTTGAATCCGGCCGTCGCCGCGGCGCTGTTCTCCTGCACGCTGTCGACCCGTGCCAAGGTCGTGGGCTTGCCGTAGACCATGAACACGCCGGCGAAAATGACGATCGCGAGGATGAAGTTCGCGATCGGTCCGGCCGCGACAATCGCGGCGCGCGAGCCGACCGGCTGATGAAAGAAGCTGACCTTGCGCTCCGAGGCGCTCATCCGCTCGACGGCGGTGGTATCCGGAACGCTCGCCGCGTTGTCGTCGCCGAAGAACTTGACGTACCCGCCGAGCGGGATCGCCGAGATCTTCCACCGCGTGTGGTAGCGGTCGTTGAAGCCAATCAGCTCGGGACCGAACCCGATGGAAAAGGTCTCCACTTTCACGCCGCACAGCCGCGCGATCAGAAAGTGGCCGAGCTCGTGAAAGAAGACGACGATCGTCAGGACGAAGATGAACGGGACGAAATAGCCGATTACGCCGTGGCCGAGGGCCCCGAACCCGGACGCGATTTCACCGAACATGCATTCCTCGTCCTGTTGACGGCTACAATTGTACGCAGCCGATTAGCGAACTGTTAGGAAGCCTTTGCGGCTATTTGGGGCAATAGCTCCACGGCCAACGATCGTGAAACATGGTCAACAGAAAGTGCATCGTCAGCACTGACGGGTTCCCGCATCCCACCCCTCCGGGCCGTTTCTTCCAGTGTTTTTTCCACCAAGGCGGCAATTCCGGCAAAGCCAAGGCGGCGTGACAGAAAAGCCTCCACCGCGATCTCGTTCGCCGCGTTAAGCACAGTCGCCCCGCCGCTCCCCGCCTCCAATACCGAACGGGCGAGCCGCAAGGCCGGAAACCGCACCGGGTCCGGCGCCTCGAAAGTCAGGTTGGCGACACTGGCGAGATCGAGCCCGGCGGTCGCCCCGTCGATCCGCTCCGGCCATGCCAGGCAGTGCGCGATCGGAACGCGCATGTCCGGCGGCCCCAGTTGCGCGATCAGCGAGCCGTCGCGGTACTCGACCATCCCATGGACGATCGATTGCGGATGCACCAGCACGTCGATCCGCTCCGGCGGCAGGCCGAAGAGGTGGAATGCCTCGATCAGCTCGAGGCCCTTGTTCATCATGGTCGCGGAATCGATGGTGATCTTGCGGCCCATCGACCAGTTGGGATGCTGGAGCGCCTGCTCGACCGTCGCCGAGCGCATCAGCGCCAGCGGCCAGGTGCGGAACGGCCCGCCGGACGCGGTGAGGACGATACGCCGCACGTCGCCGCGCCGGCCGGCGGCGAGCGACTGGAAGATTGCGTTGTGCTCGGAATCGACGGGCAGCACCGTCGCGCCCGCCCGCTCCGCCGCGCGCATGAACAGCGCGCCGGCGCAGACAAGGCACTCCTTGTTGGCGAGGCCGATCACTGCGCCGCGCGCCGCAGCCGCCAGCGTCGGCTTGAGGCTGGCCGCGCCGGTGATCGCAGCCATGACCCAACCGGCGGGCCGCTGGGCGGCCTCCACCAGCGCGCCTTCTCCCGCGGCGGCGGCGATGTCCGTCCCGGCCAGCGCCTCCTTGAGTTCGGCATAGCGCGCGGGATCCGCGATCGCGGCGAACTTCGCTCCGAGCTTGCGGGCGATCTTCGCCAGCGCGGCGACGTTGCTCGACGCCGTAACCGCCTCGACCCGGTAGAGATCGGGATTGCGCTCGATCAGATCGATGGTGCTGGCGCCGATAGAACCGGTCGCGCCGAGCAAGGTGATCGTCTTCACATCTGCCATCACCACACCAACAATCCACGGCCCGGATTGATCCAGCCGCCATGAGCCAGTCCGAGGGCGGCGGCGGCGGCGGCCGCGACGAGGAATCCGTCGAGCCGGTCCATGACCCCGCCATGGCCCGGAATGATACGGCCAGCATCCTTGACCCCAAAGCGGCGCTTGATGGCGGATTCGAGGAAATCCCCGCCCTGCGCCGCAACCGAAAGACCGGCCGACAGCAGCGCCGCATGAGCCACCCCGAGGCCCGCGCCGATGGAGACCAGGCTCCCGGCGATCACCGCCGCGACGATCCCTCCCAAACTGCCCGCCCATGTTTTCTTTGGGCTGACCGCCGGCCAGATTTTCGGCCCGCCGATGATCCGGCCCGCGACGTAGCCTCCGATGTCCGTCGCCCAGACGACGCCGAACAGGAACAGGATGGCGATGAGGCCGAAATCATAGCTGTGCCGCAGCATGATCGGCGGCGCGGCGGCGAGAAAGCCATAGGCCACGCCGCCCGCGATCCACAGGAAACGGAAACGCGCCGAGGCCACGATCTTCTTCCATTCCCAAAAAATCAGAATGCCAGCGGCGATCCAGAAGATGTCGAACACCGGCCCGCCGATCCAGGTGACCGCCAGCGCCACCCCGGCAAGCACCGCGCCGGAGGCGACCCTGATCCACAGATCGCTCCGCAGCAACCGCACGCGCAGCGGCGCGGCGGGCTGCGCGACATTGCCGGGCTCTACCATCAGGAGGCGGTCCGGGCCACGAGACCGCCGAAACGGCGCTCGCGGCGCTGATATTCGGCAATAGCGCTTTCGAGCGCGGCCTTGTCGAATTCCGGCCAATAGACCGGAACGAACACGAATTCGCTGTAGGCCGCCTGCCACAGCAGGAAGTTCGACAGCCGCTGTTCTCCGCTCGTGCGGATGATGAGATCGGGATCGGCGATGCCGGCCGTGTCGAGACGGCCGGCCAGCGCCGCCGTATCGATCGCGTCCGGCCGCAACCGCCCGGCGGCCACGTCCTCGACGAGGCTGCGCGCGGCGCGCACGATCTCGTCCCGGCTGCCGTAGTTGAATGCGACGACCAGCATCAGACCGGTATTGGCCTTGGTCAGTTCTTCCGCCTCGTCGAGCAGGCGCCGGATATCGGGATCGAGGCCGGGGCGGTCGCCGATGATCCTCACCTTCACGTTGCTTGCATGAAGCTCGGCGAGGTCGTGACGGATGAAGCGGCGCAGCAGGCCGAGAAGATCGAGCACTTCCTGGCGCGGCCGCGACCAGTTCTCGGAACTGAAAGAAAAGATCGTCAGCACGCCGATGCCGAGATCGCCGCAGGCACGCACGGTGCGGCGCAGCGCCTCGACGCCCCGGCGATGCCCTTCGACACGCGGCAGTCCGCGCTGCGCGGCCCAGCGCCCGTTGCCGTCCATGATGATCGCGACATGGTGCGGCACGCCGCGGACGGCGTCGGGATCGTTCGGCGTACTATTGTCGGCCATTTTAATCTCCGGCGCCGCCACGCGCCTCAGACCGTCATGATCTCTTTTTCCTTGGCCGCCAGCGACTGATCGATCTCGGCGATGGTGCTGTCGGTCGCCTTCTGGACTTCGGCGGACTTGCCGGCGTGCTCGTCCTCGCTGATCTGCTTTTCCTTCTCGAGCTTCTTGAGCAGCTCGAGCCCGTCGCGGCGGACGTGGCGAACGGCGACACGCGCCGCCTCCGCGTACTTGTGCGCGACCTTGACGAGTTCCTTGCGGCGCTCTTCGTTGAGCTCGGGAAGGCGCAGGCGGATCACCTGGCCCTCGGTCGCCGGCGTGAGACCGAGGTTGGCCGATGTGATCCCCTTCTCGACCGCCTTGACCATCGTCTTGTCCCAGACCTGCACGCTGATGAGCCGCGGCTCCGGAACCGTCACGGTGGCGAGCTGGTTGAGCGGCATGTGCGAGCCATAGGCTTCGACCTGGACGTGATCCAGCAGCGCGCCCGAGGCACGGCCGGTGCGCAGGCCGCTGAGTTCCTGCTTGAGCGACGCCGTCGCGCCCTGCATGCGGCGCTTGATGTCGTTGATATCGAAATTGGCGGCAGCCATCTGGGCCTCCCTGGCCTCCGAACAGCAACGGATCGAGATCAGGAGCGGACCGTCGTTGCCCGGCCGGCACCACGCAGCACGGCCTCGACCGCGCCGGTTTCCCCGATTGAAAACACGATGATAGGCATAGCGTTTTCGCGGGCAAGCGCAAACGCCGTGCCGTCCATGACCTTGAGGTCGCGCGCCATCGCCTCGGCATGGGTGAGCGTATCGAAACGGGTCGCCTTCGGGTCCTTCTTCGGATCGGCGGAATAGACGCCGTCGACATTGGTCGCCTTGAGCACCGCGTCGCAACCCATCTCGATCCCGCGCAGGACCGCGGTGGTGTCGGTGGTAAAATGCGGGTTGCCGGTGCCGCCGCCGAAGATGACGATGTGTCCGTCGGCGAAATGCGCGAGCGCGCGCTGGCGCGAATAGCTTTCGCAGACCGTCGGCATGGCGAGCGCGGACAGCGTTCGCGCCGAGCCGCCGGCGGCCACGATCGCGGCCTCGAGCGCGAGCGCGTTCATGACCGTCGCCAGCATGCCCATGTAGTCGGCGGTCTCCCGCGCGAGCCCGGTCGTCGCCGACTGCGCTCCCCGCAGGAAGTTGCCGCCACCGACGACGACGCCGATGTCGATGCCGAGCCTGCGGCTCGCCACGAGGTCGGCCGCGATGCGCCGGAGCGTCGCCTGCTCGAACCCGAACCCGGCGGCACCGCTCAGCGCTTCGCCGGAAATCTTCACGATGACGCGACGATAGGCAGGGCTCGTCATTGACGCTCGTTCTCCGCGTGCTTGCAGCGGGGCAGCTTCCGCCGAAGCGTTATCCCGCCCCTCTCGCCTTGCTTGAGCATGATGTTTCCAGAAGCCGCTACGCAGATCTTGGCGCGCCGGCCTTTCGCGATCGTGCTCCGGGCGGGTCGGCCGGAGGCCGACTCGCGCGTCATCATAGGCGGGTTGGCGCCGTCCCGCAGTAAGCCGCGCGCAGACGCGCCCGGCCGCCCACACTTTCGTGCAGGCGGCCGGTGCGGATGGCTATTTCTGGCCGGCAGCCGCCGCGACCTCGGCGGCGAAATCGCTCTCGGCCTTCTCGATGCCCTCGCCGAGCGCGAAACGCACGAAGGCTGCGACCTTGATCGGACCGCCTGCGGCACCTTCGGCCTCCTTGACGGCCTGGGCCACCGTCTTGCCGTTATCGTGGATGTACGGCTGATCGAGCAGACAGACCTCCTTGTAGAAGGTCTTGAGCCCGGACTCGACGATCTTGGCGATCATGTTGTCCGGCTTGCCCTGCTGGCGATACTTCTCGGCCATCACTTCCTTCTCGCGCGCGACCGTTGCCGGGTCGAGCCCGGACGGGTCGACGGCAAGCGGGCTCGACGCGGCGACATGCATCGCGATCTTGCGGCCGAGGTCCGCGAGCACGTCGGCCTTACCCGACGACTCCAGACCGACGAGCACGCCGATTTTGCCGATGCCCTCGGCGACGAAGTTATGGACGTAGCTCGCCACCACGCCCTGCCCGATGCTGAGCGCCCTGGCGCGGCGCAGCGTCATGTTCTCGCCGATCTTGGCAACCGTATCGGTGATCGCTTCGGCAACGGTGATCTCGCCCACCTTGGCGGCCTTGATCTTCTCGACATCGTCGCCGACGTCCATCGCGACCTGGGCGATCATCTTGGTGAGACCCTGGAACTGGTCGTTGCGCGCGACGAAGTCGGTTTCCGAGTTGACCTCGACCACGACGCCCCGGTTGCCCTTCGTGACCACGCCGATCAGCCCTTCCGCAGCGACCCGGCCGGACTTCTTCGCGGCCTTGGAGAGACCCTTCTTGCGCAGCAGATCGATCGCCGCCTCGACATCACCCTTGGTTTCGTCAAGCGCGGCCTTGCAATCCATCATGCCCGCGCCGGTGCGCTCGCGCAGATCCTTGACCGCCGCCGCTGAAATCGCTGCCATATCAATGTTCCTTCATGATGCGGCGCGCTGGCCGCCGCGAACCTGCAACCCGTGCAGCGTTCCGGCGGCATCGCGCGCTTTCAGGCGTTACCGATGATCGCCACAAATAAGCATTGCCCGCCCGGTTTGTCAGAGACGAGGCATTCGCCTCCCGACAGGCCGGGCAGATGACCGTTATTCGGCCGTAAGTTCCTTGGCCTGGGCCACCCAGCCTGCGACGCGGGCCGGCAGGCCGACCTCTTCGCCGACATTGTGGGCCGCCTCGGGGCTGAGCGCCGCGATCTGCCAGTAATGGAAGATACCGAGATCGTTGAGCTTTTTCTCGATCGCCGGAGACACATGGGCGAGCTTCTTGAGGTCGTCGGCAACGCCGCGCGGTCCCGAAAGCTGCTCGAAGCCGAGGCCGGCGTCGGCGCTCTCGGTCGGCACGTCCGCGACTTCCGGCTCCGCCGATGCGCCGAGATCGATGCCCGCCTCGCCCTGCGCGCGCGAGATGCCGTCGATCGCCGCCTTGGCGACCAGATCGCAGTAGAGCTGGATGGCGCGGCCGGCGTCGTCGTTGCCGGGAACGAGATAGGTAATGCCGTCCGGGTTGCAGTTGGTATC
>Ga0182735_1000782_pt1 | contig 23282 bp, 17 predicted proteins | sample eDN5th30CKraftMG_FD_128524 | JGI IMG/M metagenome (GOLD analysis project Ga0182735, IMG submission 128524) | Enriched Miracle-Growth compost microbial communities from Emeryville, California, USA - eDNA 5th pass 30_C Kraft MG (version 2) (version 2) ...
ACTGCCGGATTTGAGGTGTGGTCGTACAGCCTGGGTCAGAAAGAACATCCCGAAGATGTTGGTCTGGAAGGTCCGGCGCAGTTGTTCTTCGGAAATATCGGTTATGTCCTCATCCGGATGTTGTTCGCCGGCATTGTTGACGAGAATGTCGATACGGCCGAACGCTCCCAGTGTCTCGCTGACGATCCGTCCGCACATTTCCGGTGATCCGACATCGGCCTTGATGATAATCGCGCGCCGGCCCTCGGCCTCCACGATTCGCCGCGTTTCCTGCGCGTCATCGTCTTCAAGCAGATAGACGATCGCGATATCCGCACCCTCCCGCGCATAGAGGGCCGCGACGGCACGACCTATACCGCTGTCGGCGCCGGTGATGATGGCGACCTTATCCGTCAGTCGCCCGGAACCGGGATAGCGCGGCTGCCACTCCGGCTTAGGCTCAAGAGTGCTTTCGTGGCCGGGCAGCTTGTCCTCATGGATCATCTCTTCGGTCTGGGACATCGCATTTCTCCTTGGCCTGGCAACCCTCCTGAAGCGATGTCGTTCATCCCAATGCGCCAAGTCGCGGCTTCAATCCGATATGTCGCACACAGGGCGGAATCGGCGATAACGGTAAATATTGTGATCCCGCCGCGCGCGATTGGCGTTCAGCAGAAAACCGGGCGGCCTATCGGGTTCGAATTTATGGATGATGCTCCTGCCAGCCTGTTGTGAGGGAACTGCGCGATGGCTCGCTGGAAGATTATGGCTGAGCCGCACCGATCCATGTCTCACAGGAGCGGAAGCCAGTATGCCCACCGGTTCGGTTCTATGTGGTGGTCCCCATGGAGGGTAGCAGATGCAAAGCTGCTGGCTTTACGGTCTTCATCGATATTGTCACTCAGAACCTAAATCCTAAGTCCTACAAGTTGAGAAATATGCCAATACAAGCTGGATTTCAATGAAGTTATGATAAATATTTCAACTTTTCAGGTGGAATGAGGTAAAGTCGATGGTCGAGGAGGCGATGCCCGGAGCAGAATGGCCAAAATCGCAGAAGCAGAGTGATCGACTGATTAAGGGGGAATAAATTGGATTTTATTTCAGAGATTTATGAGGCAACGGCCAATTATAGCCATTGGTCTGTCGTGCTGAACGGAATCGCCAGTAAAATCGGGGCGTGCGGGATGGCCATCGTCCACCGCACCGGTAACGCTGCCTCCTGGATTCTCAGCCAAGGTCTGGAAGATTTCGGGGCGGCTTATATCGAAGCCGGATGGATAAACCGGGATGATCGTGTGTCGCCCGTCCTTGCTGAACATTATCCGGGATTTCGGGTTGATTCGGATTACTGGACGGAAGAACAGGTGCGGGAGATGCCGATTTACCGGGATTTTCTCTTTCCCCGCAATATGAATGCAAGTGCCGCCACATTGATTCAGGGCTCGCGGGATGATGCGCTGCATATCGCTGTGGAAGGACTGCCGTCCTATGCCGATGCATCATCGGTCGTTCCTTTTCTCAATTCTCTTCGACCTCATCTGGCCCGTGCGGTCAGCCTTTCGATGAAACTGGCGCAAGTCTATGCAGAGGGCGTTGTGAAGGGTCTTGAGGCCAGAGGGGTCGGCGCTGCGGTTGTCGGTCCGACAGGACGGCTGCGCGCCGCCAATGAGTCGTTCGGCGGATGGTTCGGCGGCGACATCACCGACCGCGCGGGCAATATAAGATTTCGGGATCTGGCGGCCAATCGCCAGATATATCTGGCGTTGGGGTTGGAACCGGGCAGTCAGAAAGGGGGGCGTTCCTTTCCGGTGCGGAGTGGAAGCGCGGTTGCCGCCCTTCACTGCCTTCCGTTAAGGGGGAGATCGCAGGATATATTCGAGTCTGATGGATTTGCCCTCATGCTGGCACGGCCAGATAATCGAATGGTCCCAACCGCCGATCTTCTGCGCCTTCTGTTCGACCTTACGCCAGCCGAGGCGCGATTGGCGCGACTGCTCGCCCAAGGGAGGACGGTGGGGGAGGCCGCGGGGGAATGCGGCATTCAGCCCAATACGGTGCGTGTGCACTTGAAAGCTGTGTATGCCAAGACGGGGTTTTCTGGCCAAAGCGACCTGATCGCCGCCTTTTCTTCGCTCGGAACCCGAACTGACGGGAATGACAACGACGCCGGTCATTGAGAGGGCGGCCATAGCGGGCAGTAACGTGATCCTCCCTTTTTCGGGCGCGTCTTACCCAAGTGGGTAAGGCGCATCAGCAAGGTTCGTTCTATCAGCAACATGCAAGCCATGGTGCATGCGGGGATGAGGAAGCTGCTAGGAAAATATAAACGGGCTGACGCTTTCTGATGAAGGCGAGAGCCGTTGCGCGAGTATGTCTCGGCTGCCTCCTTCCCGGCTGTAACTGGATTTGCAGATATCAAATTGCTGTTACACCGAAGGGGTAAAAATGAAAAAAATTGCTTCATGCGCGATGGTCCTTGTTGCGACTCTCGCGTCTCCCGCATTCGCTCAGGACGAAGCGGACAAAGGCTGGTATATTCAGCTTCGCACTGGTGTGGCTGATCTCAATAATCCGGACTTTTCCATCACCGATCTGTCGGTTACGCCGAGTGATCGGCTCGATACGAAGCTCCAGACCAAATCGGCCTGGGCGATCGGCGGGGAGACCGGTTATGATTTCGGCGGCGTGCGCGTCGGGCTGGACCTGTCCTATCAGAGGAACAAGGTGAAGGGCATCGACCTGCGCAGCTTGAACGGTACGGCCCTCGATGCCGATAATATCGATGATGTCATCGATGCGCTCGGTGAATATTATGATCTTGAGGGCGCGGAACTTGATGGCACCACCATTCGGGCGAGCAGCGGCTCGGCTGCGAAGATGCGCCAACTCGCCGTGATGGCGAACGTCACCTATGACATTCCGGTCGGCGGCGACATGTTCAAGCCCTATGTCGGGCTTGGTCTTGGCGCGGTTGGCACCCATTTGCGCGCACTGGGCGAAGATGATGGATCCATCCGCTTTGCCTGGCAGCTTCGCGCGGGCGCTGCGGTGAAAGTGACGCGCGGCGTCGATGTTACCGCCGACTACACCTATCGGCAAACCAGCGCCGGGAAATTTTCCTTCGGTGATGATGACGAGGTCGAATATCGCCTCGGCAAGACGAAGGCGTCCCTTATCCAGATCGGTTTGCGGTTCACGCTCTGATTGGTTCGTTCACAAGGAGAGGAACCTTTTTCCCATAGGGGAGAAAGGTTCCCGATTGGGGGTATTCGATGGAGAATCTCAAATCAGCTTCCGTTTCCACGCGGACAACAGGGCCCTCCAAAGTGGGATATCCCCATTCCGCCTGCCGGAAGGAAGAGCGATCTTCTCGTTCCCGGCTTCCGGTATCGCTCTGCTCGACGGCGTTGGTCGGATTGCTTTCCTTTCACGTTGTCAGCAGGCCTGCCAGTGCCCAGACAATTATCTATGGCAGCACGGAGAGCGTTGAAGATAATGCGAATGCGGGCATTATCGGGCGGCCATCCGTCGCCAGCGGAACCATTTCGATCGTTGGCCCCACGCTGGACACCATTACCTATATTCGCGACAGTGATGATGTGATCATAGGTATAGTGGACGATGGGCACTATGACAGATCGGTGTTCATCAACGGATCAAGCGCCGGATCCGCTCAGTTCAACATAAGCGGGGAGCCCTATTTTCTTGAAGGGGCGTCAGTCTCTTTTTATGATACAAGTAATGCTGGCAATGCCACGATAAACAATAATGGGATCGGCGAGGTAATATTTTACGATAGCAGTTCCGCGTCGAGTTCCGTTATCAAGGACGGAAACATTATTTTTGCTGACAGAAGCACAGCCGGAGGGGCTACCCTCAGTGGCCATATAAGTTTTCAGAACAACAGCACTGCCGATCACGCCGCTATCAGCATCGTCGATAAAGATGATGGCGGCCTTGTGGGCTTCAGTGGCAGCAGCACTGCCGGCAGCGCTACTATATCGAGCGACGGCGGCGATGTGCAATTTTCGGATGCCAGCACGGCCGACAGCGCTGTTATCACCAATCATGGCGGTCTGATATTCTTCATGGATACCAGCACCGCCAGCCTTTCCACCATCGATAACGATGGTGGCAGCACGATTTTCGGCAATATCCTCGCCACCAGAAATGGCGCCGGCGATTATGGATATTTCGGCGGTGACGACGATGGCGGCGTAAGCAGTGTCAATGATGCCCAAAGCACAGCGGATCGCGTCACCATCACCAATAGAAATGGTGGATATACGCAGTTTCAGGGCGCCACCACCGCAAATGACGCCACCATCACAAATGACGGTGGCAATACGGGATTTGGTGGAACCAGCTCGGCCAATAATGCCATTATCACCAATATTAATGGCGGCGTTGCAGGTTTCTTTGGGAACAGCTCTGCCGAGAACGCCGTTATTCATAATAGTGACGGCGGCAGCGTGCAATTTTTCCATAACAGCACCGCCAAAGATGCCGCGATCACCAATGCCAGCGGCGGCAACGTCCTATTCTCTGACAGCAGCACCGCTGAAAATGCCAATATCGGTAATGACGCCGGTTTCGTGAATTTCGGGGGGAGCAGCACTGCCCGGAATGCTGTCATTACCAATAGCAACGGTGGTGGCACAAGCTTCAATGAAGCCAGTATCGCTGACGGGGCGACCATTACGAACGATAATGGCTACACGGTTTTCGGATCCTCCGTCCTTGTTGGAAATGTTGCAGTCACCAATATCCATGGCGGATATGCGCTATTTTCGGGGGCGGGAAGCGCGGATGCCGTTACCCTGAACAATGATGGGGGCAATACGCAGTTTTTTAACGAAAGCACGGCCGGTGCCGCTACCATTACCAATACCCACGGGGGAGCATTGTCTTTCGGCTTCACCAGCACCGCAGGCGATGCGACTATCGTCAACGACGGCGGTTTCACCATCTTCGGGGATTCCAGCACAGGCGGTAATGCTTCCATAACCAACAGCAACGGGGGGTATACGGTTTTTGGTGCGGTCGGTCCGCTTGGTCTTGCGGGTGTTCCTGTGGCCCCCGATAGCAACGCGGGCAACGCCATTATCAATAACGGGATGCAGGGGGCGACCTATTTTGTGGGTCAGGGCGATGCAGGCACCGCCACGCTGAGCAATATAGCTTCCACGGGCGTTTTCGATTTCTCCGGCACGACCGGCCGCAATGGGAATGGGGAGATCAGCGCGGGTTCGATCAAAGGCGGCGGCACCTTCTATCTCGGCTCAAATCAGCTCTCGCTCAATGATAATGGGCGTACCAGCACTGTCAGCGGCGTCATCTCGGATGGGGGAGATCAGGGCGGTGTGGGGGGTGGCCTCCTTCTGAACGGCTCCGGCAGCATGTGGATATTCACCGGAGCAAACACCTATACCGGCACCACCGCCATCAACGCCGGGACGCTGCAACTGGGGAATGGCGGGACGACCGGCAGCATCATGGGTGATGTGGTTGATAATGGCATATTGACGTTCAACCGTTCCGACATGGTCACTTTCGGTGGCGCGATCTCGGGATCGGGCAAGGTTAATCAGAACGGGGCCGGTACGCTCATCCTGACAGGGGACAGCACCTATATTGGCGGTACGACGATTACCGCCGGGACGGTGCAACTGGGCAATGGCGGTGCCTCCGGCGGCATCATGGGGGATGTCGTCAATAGCGGCACTCTGGCGTTTGAGCGGTCCGATACCCTCACCTTTGGCGGTGCCATCTCCGGCTCGGGCGGGGTAAGTCAGAACGGCAGCGGCACGACCATATTGACCGGGGCCAATGAGTATACCGGCGCGACCCGCATTGACGGTGGCGAGTTACGGATCGATGGCGCAATTGACAGCAGCGGCGGAGGGGTGGTGGTCAATGACGCAGCGACGCTCTCCGGTCGAGGTTCCATCAAGGGGGATGTGGTCATCAACGCCGGCGGCATTCTGGCCGGCACGGCGGAAGAGACCCTGACCATGGGCGCGCTGACGCTTGATGCCCGGTCCAGTGTCAACGTCACGCTTGATGCTCCCTCTGCGACGGCTTTGTTCAAGGTGAACGGTAATCTCGTTCTTGACGGCACGCTTAATGTCAGCGGTACGGGTAATTTTGGCGACGGCCTGTATCGCTTGATCGATTTTAGCGGATCTTTGACCAATAAAGGTCTGGATATAGGTGCAGTTTCAAATGGTTATACGCAGTCCAACCTGGAGGTCCAGACCTCTCTTTCCAAACAGGTCAATCTGGTTGTCAGTTCCATCCCCGACGGCAATACCGATGAGGAACCACCAGTCTCATCCGGTCCGAAGACATTCTGGGATGGCGCGCATGTAACGGCGAACGGCATCGTGGATGGAGGGCGCGGTACATGGAGCGTCGGCGGAACCAACTGGACCGACACCAAGGGGACCACGAACGGCGCCTATGATCGAAATGCGATGCTGATCTTCGCGGGTGCTGCGGATATAGTGGATGTGAATGGCCCCCTGACGCTGGGCCAGGGACTTCAATTCGCCGAAGACGGCTATCTTGTCCAGGGCAATGGCCTCATCTTGGAAGGAGCTACCACGGTTCGTGTGGGTGATGGCACTGCCGAGGGTGCGGACATGACCGCGACCATCGCCTCCGCATTGGACGGATCGGGAAGTCTCACCAAGACCGACCTCGGTACATTGGTGCTGAGCGGACAGAACAGCTATGCTGGCGCGACGACAATCGATGATGGCACGCTGGTGATTGCCGCTGGCGGTTCGATCATATCGAATGTCACCAATCACGCGACCTTCGTGATCGCTGGCACGGTGACGGGTGATCTCGTCAACGATGGTCAGGTCACGATCGACGCGGGCGGCTTGCTGAACGCGCCTACCGGTATCGTCAACAGCGCCGGCAGCCTGATCGTGAACAATAGTACGATTGTCGATGATCTCGATAATGCAGGGACCGTGACCAACACCTCCCAGTATAGCGCGAACGTCCACTCCAATACCGGCACGATCAACAACGCGGCCGGGGCGACATGGACCGGTGATTTCAATACCGCAGGCGTTGTTAATAATGATGGTACGATCGACGGCAGCTTCACCCAGACCGATGGCGCAACGATCAACAATGGCGTCATCACCGGTTCCATTGAGGTGTCGGGTGGGACTTTGACGGGGACAGGTTCTGTCGGTGGCTTGATCGTCAACGACGGTGCGGTGCTGAATCCGGGTGTCGATGATGGCATCGGCACGATCAATGTCGCTGGCGGCCTTGGTTTTTCGACGGGGTCGATCTATCGGGTCGCGGTGAACGCTGCCGGCCAGAGCAGTCAGGTCAACGCGGCCGGTACGATCGAGATTGAGGGGGGCACGGTCGATGTGCGGGCAGGTGATGGGAAGTACGCCCCGTCCACCCGTTATACCATTCTCGGCACGACGCTCGAAAATGGCAGAACGGGGGAGTTTGCCAGCGTCACTTCCAATCTCGCCTTTCTCGATCCGACGCTCGATTATGATGCTGGTCATGTCTATTTGACGCTGACCCGTAACAGCGCTGACTTTGCAGATGTCGGTGTCAGCGACAATCAGCGGGCGACAGGCGCGGCGGTTGAGAGCCTTGGTTTCGGCAATAGCCTCTGGGACGCTATGGTCCAGCTTGATGCCGATACCGCGCGGAGCGCCCTCGATCAGCTTTCCGGCGAGTTTCATGCTTCTGTGAAAACGGGGTTGATCGAGGATAGCCATTTCATGCGCGATGCCGCCATCGATCGATTGCTGGTGCCGGGTAAAGGCGGCGCGCTGTGGGGGCATGCTTTCGGGTCATGGGGCCGCACTAAGGGCACGGGGGGCACCGCCGAACTCCGCCGGTCTACCGGTGGCCTGTTCATCGGGGTTGATAGGGTGGTTTCCGAGACCCTTCGAGTGGGCGTGCTGGGCGGCTATAGCCACACTGGTTTCAGTCGTGCGCATGGTTCCGGTGATAGCGACAATTATCATCTGGGCGCCTATGCTGGCGGCAAGTGGGGAGGCCTCGCGCTGCGGGCGGGAATAGCCCATAGCTGGCATGATCTCAAAACCACCCGCTCGATCGCCTTTACCGGATTTGAGGACAATCTCAGGAGCGATTACAAGGCCGGAACGACACAGCTCTTTGGTGAAATGGGCTATAGCCTGACAAACCGGGGGATCACAGTGGAGCCATTCGCCAATCTGGCCTATGTGGCGCTACATACGGATGGTTTTGCCGAACGGGGCGGCGATGGCGCACTGACCGCCAGGAGCCAGAACAGCGATATCGTCTTTTCGACGCTGGGTGTTCGAGGGTCCGCCAATGTCGGTATGAACGGCATCAAGACGACCGCTGTTCTGGGCTGGCGTCATGCATTTGGGGATGAAACCCCCGACGCCACCATGGCGTTTGCCGCTGGCGCCAATGTCTTCACCATCACCGGCGCCCCCATCATTCGCAATGCTGCCATTCTTGAGTTGAAACTGGGCATGGCCATTGGCGAGAGGGCAAGTCTCGACCTTTCCTATAATGGGCAGTTGGGATCCCGTTTTTCCGACCATGGTGTCCGTTCGGCCCTGCGGATATGGTTTTAACGGCCTGATCGAAGATAGGGTGAAGGCATTTATGGCGCGCCTGACGGGCGCTGTGATTGGTCAGCATGGCGCGGATGTCCGCTATCCCATTTGCTCAACTATGAGCGGTTATTCCGGAGTGAACTCATAAACGCGGAGCTATAGGCGCATGGAGGCGAGTTGAACCATGACCAGAAAGTTCATGGTGAGTGGCAGTGCGCTGGAAGTGCTTCAGCTTGGAGAAGAAACGCTCGACCAGGTTCCACTCGCGGTAGAGCCAAATGCTGAAATACGGTTTTGACTGGCGATTAGACTGGGGTGTCCGTCATCGTCTCCAGCCGGGTGTCGTCCGAATAGAGCCGCGGATCGTCCAGTATGAGAGAGATCGGCGCTCCGTCCTCCAGCAGAAGGTCCGCGAACGCCAATGCGCATGATGAAGGTGTTATTGCTCGATCCGCAGCTCTCGGCCTTGCAGTATGGCATTCGAAATCGCTTGTATCGCTGGTTCCGGACCGTGGGCACAAGTGATCAGGTCGCGTGCAATCTGTTCCTCCACTTTCTGGCGTGGAAAGCTACCTTGGAGCACGCGCTGTCGTCGTCGATTGTAGGCTCGGGTGAAGCCTGCCAGCAGGATTTCGAGATATGAGTGGCCGGCAACATTGATGCCCAATATCTCACTTGCAATACGCCCATTGAAGCGTTCGACTATGCCGTTGGTTTGCGGCATTTTCGGCTTCCTAGACGTTGAGATGGACGAAACGGGAGCAGCGATCGATGACCACATAGAGAAAGCGCTTCCGGATTTCGCCGTCTGCGGTGCGCAGCCCGGGTAGACGTTTTACATCGATGTGCACGAAGGTGAGATCATCCAGGGAGAAGCCTGTCGTCCTGCGCACAGCGCAGATAATGGCACGCTCTTCCTCGATCATGCGCCAAGCCAGACGATTGGGTCGACTTGAGCGATCCAAGACCGCCTGCTCACTGCGTCTGGGCCATCACGAAACCTCATCAGCAAGAGTGGTAAAGCGACATGGGTCATCCACGATGGCGCTACTTCCCATGTCCCAATAATGTGTCGCAGCCAGACCGCCTAGTTTACCGGTAGTGCGAATGCTGCCGAGGGTGACGGGATTGTCGTGCGGCACTCGCACCATCAAATCCCGCGCTATAAGAGATTTTTGTGGCTGGAGACAAATTTTTGCGAATTCCGGGGAAGGCTTTCCCGGGCTTATCACCCCTCCATCGAGGCAGACGACAGAGTCGACGCCATATCCAATGGGGAGGAAATGATGACATTATCGCAAGGGACAAGTCGCCGGAAGAGCATGAAGGCGGCCATTCTGGCTGGTGGCGCCCTGCTGTGCGTCCAGGGCGGAGCCTGGGCGCAGGATAGCGCAGGCGGCGAGGTGCCGGTAACCGATATCATCGTCACCGGGTCGCGCCTTGCGACGCGCGGCTTTTCCGCACCTACACCGGTCACGACGCTTGCCGCCGACGATCTGGCCAAGCGCGGCCTTTCCGGGATCGGTCAGGCGGTTAATGAGCTGCCCGCCTTCCGTCCGTCGACCACGCCTGCCACCAACCAGTTGGGCAGTCAGCAGATCGGCGCAGTCTTTGCCGATCTGCGTGGACTTGGGGCTGCGCGCACGCTGGTGCTGATCGATGGCCGTCGCCATGTGCCCACGACGCTGACAGGGCAGGTCGATCTCAATGTCATCCCTTCCATCCTCATCCAGCGTGCCGAGGTCGTGACCGGCGGGGCCTCGGCCGCTTATGGTTCGGATGCGGTCGCCGGTGTCCTCAATCTCATCATGGATACCCGTTTCACAGGGGTTAAGGGCGAAGTTTCAAGCGGCATCTCCGAGCAGGGCGACAATGCCGAATATAAGGCCTCGATTGCCGGGGGGATGAGCTTTGCCGATGGCCGCGGACATATCATCGTGGGTGGCGAATATGTGAAGAACCGGGGCGCGGGCGATGCCTATAGCCGGAGTTGGGGACAGAAGGAATGGCAGCAGATTCGCAATCCCGGCTGGCCGTCGAACGGGCTTCCTAATCGCATTTTGGCTTCCAATGCCCACTTCACCTCCTTGGCGGAAGGCGGCCTCATCACGGCAGGCCCGCTCAAGGGGACGACCTTCCTGTCCGACGGCACGCCGACGCAGTTCGTCTATGGCGATCTGGCCGGAACGCAATATCAGGTCGGCGGCAGCGGCTATGGCGAGACCTTTCTCAAGGGCATCTACCTCTCCGTTCCGCTGGAGCGTTATAGTGCCTTCACCCATGCGGAATTTGACGCAACGGATAGTCTGACCCTGTTTGGCGAACTTTCCTATTCGAAATCCACCGGCTATTCTCATGGACCGCAACCGCGCGATCAGGGGACGATCACGATCCAGCGCGACAATGCCTATCTGCCCGATGCTTTGGCCGCGATGATGGATCAGGCGGGCGTCACCAGCTTCACAATGGGGCGCCTCAGCACCGATCTGGGTTTCCCTCAGGCGAAGTCCGTCACCCCGGCGTTGCGGGCGCTGGGCGGCCTTAAGGGGCAAATCAACAGCAACTGGTCCTATGATGCTTATTATCAATATGGACGCGTCAATTACCGCAGTATGATTGACGGTGTGCGTGTGGAAAGCCGCTGGGCGCAATCCTATGATGCGGTAAAAAATTCCGATGGCGCGATTGTCTGCCGTTCCACGCTTGCCGATCCGGCCGATGGCTGCGTGCCCGTCAATCTGTTCGGCAATGGCTCGATTTCCGATGAGGCGCGTGACTATCTGACCGATACGCAATGGAGCCGTCGTCATATCACCCAGCAGGTGGTCGCGGCCAATCTCCGCGGTTCACCCTTTTCTACCTGGGCGGGCGAGGCATCGCTGGCAATTGGCGGCGAATGGCGGCGGGATAGGGTGACCGCCACTTCCGACGCGATCTCGCAGATCAACGGGTTCAATTATGGCAACCCGAAGCCGATCCACGGGCGAGTGGCGGTGAAGGAAGCCTATGCCGAGGTCGGCGTGCCGTTGTTGCGGGACAGCAGCCTGGGCAAGGCGCTGGATCTGAATGGAGCGATCCGCCGCACCGACTATTCGACCAGTGGAGCCGTCACCACATGGAAGGTGGGGGCGACCTATACGCCGATTGCCGGCCTTCGTCTGCGGGCGACCAAATCGCGCGATATCCGCGCGCCCAATATCTCCGAACTGTTTACGGGGTCGCAATATGGCACGACGCAGGTGATCGATTCCGTCACCGGATCGCAGCGACTGACGCAGACCGAAACGAGGGGAAATGTCGACCTGTTGCCGGAGCGGGCCAACACCTTCACGGCAGGCATCGTGCTGGAACCGGTGTTCGCGCCCGGCCTTCGTTTCTCCGCCGATTATTATGATGTGAATATCAAGGGCGCGATCGCGACGCTTGGCGCACAGACGCTGATCGATCGCTGCAACGCCGGGGCGACGGAATTTTGTCAATATATCACGCGGGGCAGTGGGAACCTGATCTCGCTCATCACCCTGGCGCAGCTCAATCTCAACCGGGTACGGACCCGGGGCATCGATTTCGAGCTGGATTATCGCCTGCCGGTGTCGCGCTTCATCTCGTCGTCCGACGCGACGCTGGGTTTCCGCCTTGTCGCCAACTATGCGATCGACCTCATCACCACGGACAGCAGCGGCTCGATCGATCGCGCGGGCCAGACGGGTCTGGCCGTGGGCGCAACCGGGGGTGTGCCGCGCTATACGCTGAATGGCACGATCAGCTATGCCGATGGTCCGTTCACCCTGACGACCAATATGCGCTACATCCCGCGCGGCATCTATGATGTGACGCTGGTAGGACCGCAGGATGAAGGCTATTCCCCCACCCTGTCCAACAGCATCAACGACAATCGCGTAGCCAGCGCCTTTTACACCAATATTTCGTTCGATTTCGCGATCGGGGAAAAACGCAATGTCCATTTCTTTGGCGTGGTCAACAATCTCTTCGACAAGGACCCGCCGGTCGCTCCGGGAACGAGCGTTACCAACCCGGTGTTGTTCGATGTGATCGGTCGCAGCTATCGCGTCGGCATGCGCTTTGCGATGTAAGGAGGAAGGGGATGCGCTTTCTTCCTCTATTGGCCGGGCTTCTAGCTGGAACAGGCCTTTGGGCCGGTGTTGCGGAGGCAAAGGCCGCCGGTCCGGTCGTCGAAACGCAAACAGGTGCCGTCGAAGGGGTGGAGGAAAAGGGCCTCTCCGTTTTCCGCGCGATCCCCTTTGCGGCTCCACCGGTCGGTGCCCTGCGTTGGCGCCCGCCGCAAGACATGACCCGCTGGCAGGGCGTGAGGTCCGCAAAGGCGTTCGGTTCCCCCTGCATGCAGGAGATGGCCCCCGCGCTTCAGGCTCTGGGCGAGACGCCCTCCGAGGATTGCCTCACCCTTAATATCTGGACGCCCCGGCAGCCGGGCGAAGAGGGAAGCAGGCTACCGGTCCTGGTCTGGATTCATGGAGGCGCCTTCCGCGGCGGAACCGCTGCCGATCCGCGCATCGCGGGCGATCTGTTGGCCCGGCGGGGGATCATCGTCGTTACCGTGCAATATCGGCTCGGTGTGTTCGGTTTCCTCAGCCATCCTCAATTGTCGGCGGAAGAGGGCGGCGCGTCGGGCAATTATGGCCTGATGGACCAGATCGCCGCGCTGCGTTGGGTCCAGGATAATATCGCGGCCTTTGGAGGGGATCCGGGCAAGGTGACGGTCGGCGGCCTTTCCGCCGGAGCGATCTCTGCCGCGATACTGGCGGCTGCCCCGCAGGCGCGTGGATTGTTTCGCGGCCTTATTTCGATGAGCGGCGGCTCCTTCGCCCCGCCACGCAGCCCTGCCGAGGCGGGAGAGAATATGGAACCGCTCACCCGGTCCGAACATAATGGCGAGCGCTTTGCAGCCGCGCTCGGTATGCGGGATATTGCGGTATTGCGCGCTGCGCCGCCGGAGCGCCTCCTGTCCGTTGATCGCAACGGGGTCTCCTGGCCGGTAGTGGATGGCAAAATTATCCGCGACGACGAATACCGCCTTTTCACGCAGGGGCGCATTGCGGACGTGCCATTGCTTCTCGGTTCGACTTCGGGCGAGGGCTATGTTTTTTCCCGCATTCGCTCGCTTGCCGATTATCGCGCGGAGGTGGTGCGGCGCTATGGTAACTTCGCCCCTGAAATTCTGCGGGGCTATCCTGCCGCCAGCGATGAGGAAGCCGTGCGGCAGGCGCGCGCCCTCACGCGCGACGTGATGTTCGGCTGGGGGACATGGGCATGGGCGAATTTGCAGAAGCGCTATGGCTCCGCGCCGGTGCATGTCTATTATTTCGATCATCTCGCCCCGCAATCGCCCCCGGACGCAGGGGCCGTGCATGGATCGGACCAACCCTATCCCTTCGGGATAGCGCATCAGGATCGGCCATGGACGCCGATCGACTATCGCCTTTCCGACGCGATGCTGGGCTATTTCGCAAATTTCGTGCGGAACGGCGACCCCAATGGCGCGAATTTGCCCGATTGGCCCGCTTTCTCCCACGAAGAACAGCAGGCGTTGCACATCACCGATGATCTGGCGGTGGGGCCAGTCGCCAACAGGCCTGAGATAGAGCTGATCGATCGTTACATGGCCATCCGGCGCAAGGATGGCGGACTGGGAGCGCCGAGATGAAGACGCTATTTGCGAATGTCACCCTGTCGATCGCTCTCATGACTACCATGGTGACGGCGGCCGAAATGCCACAGGTCGGGGACAGGCGTGTGGAATATCCCCTCACCGCGGATGTGGAGAGCGCCTATCGCCTATTTGTTCCGGAGGACTGGCAGCCGGGGCAGCATTGGCCGCTCGTCGTCATATTGCATGGCGGCGGCGGGAATGAGAATACACCGTTCGACCGCGATCCCGCTTTTCGGGAGCAGCTCCAGGCAGCAGCGCGCGCGCATCATTTCATCCTTGTCTCTCCGCGAGGGTTGAAGGGGTGGTGGGGCGCGCAGATGCTTCCTCCCGACGCGAAGGGTGCCATCGGCCGGGGCACCTATCGCATGCCGCCCGCAGGCAAGATCACCGGCCCGCCACCTGCCCTGTCCCTTCTGTCGGCTGAGGAACGCGCTCTATCCCGCAAAAGCGTGGAGATGGCGATCGGCGCCGTTCAGAAGGCCTATGGCACCGATCCCCATCGGCTGTTCCTGATGGGAAATTCCATGGGATCGGTCGGTACGCTGCATCTGGCGCAGGAAGATCCGCGCCGCTGGTGCGCCATCGCGCCGAGCGACGGCCCCGTGGATCCCGCGACCTTTCCCTTCAAGCGGGTCAGGGGTCTAAACGCCGCCTTCTTCATCCATGGCGATGAAGATCATGTCGCCCCGATCGAGAGCATGACGGAAATCGTCAATGGTTTCCGCCGCGCAGGTGTGCCGACCGATTACCTCATCGTGAAGGGGGGAACGCACGGCGATAGCTGGCATCAGGCGCTCGATCCCATCTTCACTTTCTTCGCGAACAGCAAATGCGGGCCTGTGCCGCCCAAATCCAAGGATTGAGAATGACCCCTTATCCCGATCTTCATCTGGCCATCGACGGAGAGGAAATCCGCGATGGGCGAGACCGCATGCCTGTATTCAGTCCCGCGACGGGCAAGGAAATCGCGTCGCTGCCCATGGCCAATGCAGCTGACCTTGATCGCGCGCTGGCGGCGGCGGAGCGTGGTTTCCGTCTGTGGCGCGCCACGCCGGTGGAGCAACGCAGTGCCGTGCTGCGCCGCGCTGCGCAACTGTTGCGCGAACGCAAGGACGGGACCGCCGCCATAGCCACGCGCGAACAGGGCAAGACGCTGGCCGAGGCGGGAGCAGAAGTCATGATGGCGGCGGCGTCCTTTGAATGGGCAGCTGAAGAGACGCGTCGCATTTATGGACGGATGCTGGCACGTCCTTCCGGCCGCCGCTCGCTCGTAACGAAAGAGCCGGTCGGACCGATCGCGGCCTTCGCGCCCTGGAATTTCCCGATCGACAATCCGGCGCGCAAATTTTCGGCGGCGCTGGGGGCGGGATGTTCTGTGATCCTGAAGCCGGCGGAGGAATCGCCTGCCTCGGCGCTCGCGGTGCATCGCGCCCTGCTTGATGCCGGATTGCCGCATGGCGTGGCGCAAATCATATTCGGCGTGCCCGATGAGGTTTCCCGCCATCTCATCGCTTCTCCGGTCATTCGCCAGATTTCTTTCACCGGGTCGGTGGCCGTGGGCAAGCATCTGATGCGCCTTGCCGCCGACGGTATGAAACGCACCACGTTCGAACTGGGCGGTCATGCGCCGGTGCTGGTGTTCGACGATGCCGATCTCGACAAGGCGGTGACGATGACATCTGCATCCAAATATCGCAATGCCGGGCAGGTGTGCATCTCGCCCACCCGCTTCTATGTGCAGGAGGGGGTGTATGATCGTTTCGTCGAAGCCTTCGCCCGGCGCGCGAACGCGCATGTGGTGGGGGATGGCCTGGATCCCGCTACGACGATGGGGCCGATGGCCAATGCCCGACGCCTGCCCGCGATGCAACGGCTGGTCGAGGATGCGGTCGCTCATGGCGCGAAACGGATCGCGGGGGGTAGCCGTGGCGAGGGAGAGGGCTTCTTCTGGCAGCCTACGGTTCTTGCTGATGTGCCGTCCGACGCCGCAATCATGAATGAGGAGCCTTTTGGTCCGGTCGCGGTCATGGTTCGGGTGCGTGATTTCGATGAGGCCATCACGCAGGCCAACCGACTGCCCTTCGGCCTTGCCGCCTATGCTTTCACCAATAGCGCCGAGCGCGTGCTGGCGCTGGGCGAGGAACTCGAAGCCGGGATGGTCGGCATCAATACCACGATGGTCGCGGGGCCGGACACGCCCTTCGGCGGCATCAAGGAAAGTGGTCATGGTTCGGAAGAAGGGCCGGAGGGCATCGAATCCTGCCTCGTCACCAAGGCCATCCACCAGGGCTGAAACGCTCGCCAATTTCCCAATCGAAAGACATATCCATGACCGACGCCATCCCGCCGGCTTCCGGCTATAAGCGCATCGCCGCCGAAGAGGCCTTCTTTCCTGCCGAGGTAGAGCGTGCCTATCGTGACCTGCTCGATGCCGGTACCAGCAATGATCCCGGTTTCATCAGTGCCATGGGCTATTTCCTCAACAGTCCCAGCGAGCGGGCGAGCGATGTACGTCGCCGCCTGCTCGATCTGGGCGAAGGGCGCATCGCCGATATGGATGCGACCGGCATCGACAGGCAGATCATCGCGCTTACTTCCCCCGGCGTGCAGGTGTTCGGGCGCGATCTGGCGGTGGGCCTTGCCGCGCTTTCCAATGATCAGCTTGCCGATGCGGTGCGCCGCCATCCGGATCGTTTCAGCGGCATGATCGCCATCGCCCCTCAAGACCCCGCCGCTGCCGCGAAGGAAATCGAGCGCGGTACGAAGCTTGGCCTCAAAGGCATTATCGTCAACTCGCACACGTTGGGCGAGTATCTCGACAACCCGCGCTGCGCGGCGATCTTTGAGGCAGCCGAGGCTTGCGATCAACCGCTTTACATCCACCCCAATACCCCAAGCCCGCAGATGATCGCGCCTTTTCTGGAGGCTGGGCTGGAAGGCGCGCTTTTCGGTTTCGGGGTGGAGACGGCGCTGCATGCGCTGCGCGTGATCGTCAGCGGCGCGTTCGATCGTTATCCCCGGCTGCGCATGGTGCTGGGGCATCTGGGCGAGGCGCTGCCCTTCTGGATGTACCGCCTCGATTTCATCCATGGCGGCACGGTCCGGTCAAAGCGCTATGATTTCATGAAGCCGCTCGACAAGCCGATCAGCGGCTATCTCCGGGAAAATATCTGGATCACCACCAGCGGCATGGCCTGGGCGCCGGCGGTGCGCTTCACGCAGGAGGTGCTGGGCCTCGACCGCGTGCTCTATGCGATGGACTATCCCTATCAATATGTCGCCGAAGAGGTGCGCTGGATGGATGATCTGCCGCTCTCCCCGGAAGACAAGAAGCGTTTCTATCAGACCAACGCCGAGGGTGTGTTCAATCTTTAGGGTTTGCCGGGGCCGCCAGCAGGTCGCTGATCGGCTCCACCGCGCCGGGATGGGCTTCTATTGTGGCGCGAATATGCGTAAGCAGCGCCTGTTCCAGCGCTGGCGAAAGATTGGGGGAACAGATCATCTGCACCTCCAGCGTCAGCGCCGGATCAATGATCCGGCGCGCGCCCAGCGTGCTATTCTCGATCTCGTTGATGAACATCGCATAGCTGGCGACCGTATAGGCATTGCCGCGAAGGACGAGCGCACGGCGCAGGCCGCCGGGTTCCAGTTCCTGCGCGATATCGAGGAAAACGCCCTGCCGCGCGGCCTCCATGTCGAGGATTTTGCGTGGCAAATGATCTTTCGGCCCTGCCGTCAACCGATATTGGGGCAGGTCGGCGAAGCGGATTTCCCGCTGCGCGTCGAGCAGGCCGGGGCCGACCAGATGCAGGTGCTCGCGATAGAGCGGCACGGTGCGCAGGTCGAACAGCTTCTGCGTCAATATGCAGATCGCCACGTCGAGTAATCCGCTGCGGACATCCTCCACCAGCTGAACGGAAAGCCCCTCGCGAAAGGCGACATGCATTTCCCTGCCCTCGCAATTGAGCGCGGTGAGGGAAGGGGCGAGCAATTGCTGCGGTGTTGGGGAAAGGCCGATGCGGATTTCACTCTGCTCGGCGCGGATGAGGTCACGGATCTTGCCGCGCGCCTCGCCGACCGCGACAAGGATGCGCTCGGCGTCGGTGAGGAAGGTGGCACCCGCGGGCGTCAGTTCGATGCCGCGCGAATGGCGGACGAGAAGTTCGGTCCCAAGGTCCAATTCCAGTTGCTTGATCTGATAGCCAAGGCCCGGTTGCGACACGTTGAGCAGGCGGCTGGCGGCGGCGAAACTTCCTGCCTTCGCCACCGTCACAAAATCCCGAAGTTGCCGCAGTTCCATTCCTGTCTCCTGCCGGGTTTGCTATCGAAGATATCTTCGGCTGGCTATAAAAATTAGAAATTTTCGTGCCTGTGGCCCTCTGACATAGTGCCTGCGTCCCTTGGCAAGCGGACCGACAAAAAATCAGGAGAGTGAAGTGCAGGCCTTCCCCAAGACCCGGAATTTCAGCGGCTATTTCGCTCCTTCGCGCGTGGAGGCCGATATTGCGGATCTGGAAGTGATCGCAGGTGCCATTCCCGCCGAACTCGACGGTATTTTTCACCGGGCCGCCCCCGATCCGCATTTCCCGCCGAAGGGAGAGGACGATATCTGGTTCAACGGCGATGGCATGGTGACGGCTTTCCGGTTCAGGGATGGCCGGGTCGATCTGCGCCAGCGCTGGGTGCAAACGGACAAGTTCCGGATGGAAAGCGCGGCGGGCCGGGCGCTGTTCGGTGCTTATCGTAATCCGCTGACCGACGACCCGGATGTTAAAGGCCAGTATCGCGGCACCGCCAATACCAATGCGATCGTCCATGCCGGGACCCTGCTTGCCCTGAAGGAGGACAGCCCGCCGGTCGCGATGGACCCCTGGACGCTGGAAACCGTCGGCAATTGGGACTTTTACGGCACGATGCACAGCCCTACCTTTACCGCGCACCCGAAGATCGACACGCGGACCGGCGAGATGCTGGCTTTCGGCTATGCCGCCAAGGGGCTGTTGACGCGTGACATGGTTTATTATGTGATCGGCTCGGATGGGAAGGTCGCGCATGAAGTGTGGTTCGAGCTACCTTATTATTGCATGATGCATGATTTCGGCATCACCGAGGATTATGTCGTCTTTCATGTGGTGCCGATCACTTCCAGCTGGGAAAGGCTGGAACAGGGCAAGCCGCATTTCGGCTTCGATACGGGGCTTGATATCTATCTGGGCGTATTGCCCCGGCGCGGCACGGTGGAGGATTTGCGCTGGTTCCGTGGCCCCAATCAATTCGCCAGCCATGTGATGAATGCTTTCAACGAGGGTACGGCCATCCATTTCGATACGCCTGCGGCCAGGGGCAATATGTTTCCTTTCTTTCCGGATATTCACGGCGCGCCGTTCGACCCCGTTGCGGCGCAAGCGCGGCTGACGCGCTGGACGGTCGATCTGGCGGCCAATGACGATGGCATTCATGCGCGAGTGCTGAGCGATCTGGTCGGTGAGTTTCCTCGCATAGACGACCGTTTTGCTGGGCGACCCTATCGCCATGGATATTTGCTGGCGCAGGATCGCGACAGGCCATTCGAGGCGGGCGACGCCAAAAGCGCTACCGGCCTCATTATGAATATACTCGCCCATATCAACCTCGAAACAGGCGAGAAGGATCTCTGGTGGGTGGGCGCCAGAAGTTCCTTGCAGGAGCCGTGCTTCATCCCGCGTCCGGGATCGACCGAGGAGGCGGATGGCTGGCTGGTTGTCATCGAAAATCTGCTGGTCGACATGCGTTCCAATCTGTTGCTGTTCGATGCGCGCAATCTTGCGGCCGGGCCCGTCGCCGTGATTGCCGTTCCCTTCCGGCTTCGCCCGGCGCTGCACGGCAATTGGGTCGATGCGGAAAGCATCGGAAGGGCGGTGGCATGAGCAGCGGCGTTGTGGAGGAATTGCAGCAGGACGATCAGGCCGCTTCCGATCAGGGATGGGGTGGCAAGGGGTATCGCATCTGGGCGATGGTCCTGTTGCTTCTCATCTACGCGTCCAATTTTGTCGATCGTGTCATCCTGGCGGCGCTCGGTCCCTCCATCCGGGCCGATTTGCAGATCAGCAGCACCCAATTGGGATTGCTGGGCGGCATTGCCTTCGCGCTTTTCTATACCTTGCTTGGCATACCGATTGCCCGGCTGGCCGAACGACGGAGCCGCGTGGCGATCATCGCCGCGGCGACGGCGCTCTGGTCCGCGATGACCGCCCTTTGCGGGACGGCGGCGAGCTTCGGGCAGCTTTTGCTGTATCGCATCGGCGTGGGCGTGGGGGAGGCGGGGCTGACGCCGCCGGCCTATTCGCTCATCTCCGATTATTTCCCGGCGCGGCGCAGGGCTTCGGCGCTGTCTATATTCCTCTTGGGGATTCCGCTCGGTTCCTTTCTGGGCGCGACGGTCGGCGGCTGGTTCGCACGGGAGCATGGCTGGCGGGTGGCCTTTTTCGTCGTCGGCCTGCCCGGCATCGTGCTGGCGCTTCTCGCCTGGGCTACCTTGCGGGAGCCTCCACGCGGAGCCACCGATCCGCGCCATCTGCGGGGAGGGGAGACGCCACCGCTCAGGGATGTGCTCAAGCTGCTCTGGGCGAAGCGCTCTTTCCGCCATATTGCGATGGCCGCCTCGCTCACCAGCTTCGCCAATTTCGGCAATAACCTCTTTCTGCCGAGTTTCTTCGCTGGCGTTCATCATCTCGATATCGCGACATCGGGTCTGCTCTTCGGTCTGTTGACGGGGCTTGCCGGGGTAACGGGAACTTTCGTCGGCGGCTTCGGCACGGACAGGGCCGGTCGGCATGATCGACGCTGGGCGCTGTGGCTGCCTGCCATCGGCCTTGTCGTCGGCGCGCCCTTTTTCATGATCGGCGCCGCGCAATCGAACTGGCTTGCGGGCTTCCTCATCATGCTGCTGTCCAGCATCTTCTTCTATAGCTGGTCGCCCGCGCTGAACGGAGCGTTGCAGAATATGGTGACAGCGCGGATGCGGGCATCTGCGGCGGCCATTCTCTCCGTGATCTTCAATCTCATCGGAACAGGCCTCGGCCCCGTCTTTGTCGGTTTCATGAGCGATTATTATGCGCAGCGGGCCTTTCCGCTGGGTTCTTACGCGGCATCCTGTCCCGGTGGGCATGCGGTGGCGGATGCTTCCCGCATGGTCGTGGAAGCCTGTGCCTCCGCTACGCAGGGCAGCGTGCAACTCGCCATCATCACCACGGCTGCCGTCTATTTCTGGGCGGCGATCCATTTCTATTTCGCGGGGCGGCATATTCGGAACGACATCCTCGCCGAAGCGCCGCTGCCGCCTTCATCCGGAGATAATGAATGACCGCTAGTTCTCATGCTTTCCAGCCTGATCTGGAGCACGCCTTCTCGATCGAGATTGCGCTTGATCCTTCAATGCGGGTGGAGCCTTCTCCCACGGGCTATTCGCGGGTGGCGGTTTATATCCGGGAAGGAAAGATCGAAGGACCGTTGCTCCGGGGCAGAGTGCTGCCGATGACCGGCGGCGATTGGGCGCAGTTGCGACCCGACGGCACCATCGATTTCGATGCGCGCTATATGCTGGAGCTGGACGATGGCTCCATCGTTTATATGCAGAACCGGGGTTATCGCTGGGCTTCGGAAGAAGCCATGGCAAAGCAGGCCCGCCGGGAAGAAGTGCCATTCGGAGAATATTATATGCGCGTCTCTCCCAAATTCGAGGTGCGCACCGGCCCTCATGACTGGCTGACGCGACATGTCTTTGTCGGCGTGGGCGAGAAAATCCCGGCGGGCAATCGCATTCATTATTTCGTGGTACGGTGAGCTTCTTCCCCCAAATCCGATCAGGGTCCGGCCTTTCCTCGCGGTGTCGTGTATCGCGTGCTTTCAGGCCTGTTGATTGTCCATTCCACGTTCCGCCCGCACGACAAGGGTGGTTTGCAGACGGGGCCGCTCATCAATCCTTGGTCCTATGGCCGAAATTAAGAGGAAGAACGATCGGCGTCGTTCGACGGAAAATCCCCTGATCATCAAACAGCGATCGTCCTCTCCATCTACCATGAGCGTGCCGCGCAACGGCGCGATGCTTCGCGCCTGTCACCACGTGTCCAACGTGACGAGGCGATGAAGCCACAGGTTCGGCGCGTGTTCGACGCCAACTTCAAGGTCTATGGCGTGCGTAGGGTCTGGCGGCGGATGCAGCGCGAGGGGGGCGACATTGCCCGTTGCACGGTCGAACGGCTGATGCGCGGGCTGGGCCTGCAAGGGGTGATCCGGGGCAAGCCGGTGAAGACGGCGATCAGCGACAAGGCAGCGCCGGGTCCGCTCGACCAGGTAAACCGGTAGTTCCACGCACCGGCGCCGAACATGCCGTGGGTGTCCAGCTTCACCTATGTCGCGACCTGGTCGGGGTTGGTATATGTGGCCTTCGTGATCGACCTCTACGCTCGCTATATCGTAGGCGGGCGGGTAAGCAGCACGGCGCATGATGTATGGAAATTGCGAGCTGCCTGTACGGCCATATCCCGGCCACCGATCTCGATCATTTCGAGTGATCAGAGCAGGCGATGCCCTTGATTGAAATCGCGCTCGCTGGTGCAGTCTTGCACCACCTCGGTCAGAATAAGATCGCCGATCGAAGGGGCTTTTTCCCGCGCAGGGAAGCAAGCAAATCCGCCTGCGGAGATGAAAGAGAGAAATCGGGAGTTTTTGGAACAGGAGCAAGGTCCGGCCTCGACGGAAATTCCGGCTAGGTCGACCGATGTGTCTGGTTCAGGCCTTGACTTCCGTTCTCATCTTCATGAACAAGACCTATAAGGTGGACGGCGTGGGCATTCAGATTACCGGCACGCTGATCCCGCCGGAGAACTGACGGATCTGGCGGCATGCATATAATTCCCCTTACAACAATCGGAGAAGTCGTTCCGGGCGAGGACCTTGCCGGTCTGCTGCGGCGGGCGCTGACGGAAGAGGGGCTGACCCTGGAACCCGGCGACATCATCGTCGTG
>Ga0182735_1000784_pt1 | contig 23254 bp, 7 predicted proteins | sample eDN5th30CKraftMG_FD_128524 | JGI IMG/M metagenome (GOLD analysis project Ga0182735, IMG submission 128524) | Enriched Miracle-Growth compost microbial communities from Emeryville, California, USA - eDNA 5th pass 30_C Kraft MG (version 2) (version 2) ...
ACGACGACCGAGGTGCGGCCCGAGGCCGTGGTCCGGCCTGCCGCCACGCTGAGCGACCGGAGCGTCACCGGCGCCGGGCTCGTCGTCGCGGCGCTCGCGACCGACGGTGCGCTCGCGCTGGACGAGGTCGCGGACGACCCCGAGCCGGTCGTGCCTGCTGCCGGCACCGAGGCGGTCGACCCGGTCGAGGCTGCGAGCGACGCGGCATCCTGCGCGATCGTGAAGATGCGCGACTTGTTCGTCGTCGGCAGCGTCACCGAGACGATCTTCTTGCCGGTCGGTGCCGTGTACGGCGTCGTGGCGAAGATGTACGCGCCAGGGTCGGTGCTGTTCGCGTTGCGCACCGAGGTCCACGTGACGACCGTGTTGCCGTACACGGGCGCGAGCGTCCCGTTCGCGATGCTCCCCGTGTTCGAGGGCTTGACCCAGTCACCGAAGGAGAAGTCGGCGGCACCGGTCAGCACGGTGCCGTCGTCGAGCTTCACGGTCGCCGTGTTGGTCTCGCCCGAGTTGATGCCCGCACCGACGAACGAGATGGTGCTGGCCGGCTTGTCGAGGACGATCGTCTGACCGTTCGGGACGACGGTCTCCGGCGAGCCCACCGGCGAGGTGGGCCAGGTCACCGTGGTCCCGTTCGACAGCGCCTTCGTCTGGCCCGGTGCGAGGCCGGCCGCGGCCAGCTTGTCACGCGAGTACGTGTTGCCGGCGCCGTCGAAGTTGCCCGACGGCGCGCTCTCGGGCGACGTGCCGATCACGGTCTGCGCGGCGAGCAGGCTGTTCGCCCGTGCGATCGTGAAGGTCTGCAGGGTGGAGACCGAGGTCGCCCCGCTCGTCACCTTGAGGTGGACGTCGTAGTAGCCGGTGGAGGCGTCCGACGCGACGGTGAGCGGCAGGGTCGCGGCGCCCGAGCCGTCCTTCTTGAAGTCGAAGGTGCCCGTACCGCCGACCGTGACGCCCGAGGGCAGGGGGTAGGCCGGGTCGACCGCGATCGTGTAGGTGCTCGAGGAGCCCGCGATCTGCTGGACGTCGACGGTCAGGTCCTTGCTGCTGCCCGCGTCGAGCGATCCCTTGGACGGGCTGGCGTTCGCGACGAAGTCGTTGCTGCCCTCGCCGAACGACGGTGGGGCGGCGTCGAGCGAGGTGCCCCACGAGGTGCTCGGGGTCTTGCCCACCGTGAAGTCGACCGTCGAGTTCTGGTCGAGGGTCGAGTCGGGCAGGTAGGTCGCGTTGACCGCCTTGCCGTCGACGCTCATGCCGCGGATGTAGCGCTTGCCCGAGGAGGCGCCGTCGGCCGTGATGGTGAGCGTCTTGCCGTTGCCCATCGTGAGGACGGCCTTGTCGGTCATCGGCGTGTTCACCGTGAGGATGTCGGTGCCGGGCGTCGTCGGGTAGATGCCGAGCGCGGCCCACACGTACCAGCTGGCCTGGGCACCGAGGTCGTCGTTGCCGGGTTCGCCACCGTGCGGGTTCGGGCCGAACAGCGAGGTGCGGATGTCGTCGACGACCTCCTGGGTGCGCCACGGCTGGCCCAGGTAGTTGTACAGCCACGGCGTCTGGAAGTTCGGCTCGTTGCCGGCCCACATGTAGGGCTGGTTGGCGCCGACGTTGTAGCCGTTCGTCATGAACTTGTCGAGCCGGTCCGCCGTCTTCTCGCGACCGCCGAGCACCTTCGTGAGGGTGGCGACGTCCTGCGGGACGAGCCACAGGTACTGCTCGGCCATGCCCTCGTCGAAGCCCACCTGGCCGTAGCCCGTGATGTGACCGCGGTACCCGAAGTCGCTCGGCGTCACGTTGCCGTCGCCGTCGGGGAACTTGCCCGAGTCGTCGCGCGGCGAGATGAACTTCGTCGTCGGGTTGAACAGGTTCTGCCAGTAGTTGCTGCGGTCCTGGTACTGGTCGACGATCGCGGCGTTGCCGGTCGCGTCGATGGACCTGGCGAACTGGCTGATCGCGAAGTCGTCGATCGACCACTCGAGGGTGATCGAGGCACCGGTGACCGCGTGATCCGTCTGGAAGGGGGGCAGCTGCGGGGCGTACTTGCGCTGGTTGTAGATCAAGCCGCCCTCGCGTGCGATGTAGGTCGGGTTCGTCCCACCGGTGAACAGGCCGGTCTTGGACCCGGTCGAGTTGTCGACCATGATCTGGAGCGCCGTCTCGGCGTCGAAGTCGCGGGCGCCGTAGGCGTAGAGCTGCGAGATGAGCGCGGAGGAGTTGTCACCGCTCATCTGACCGGTGCTCGCGTTGGCCATGGGCCACATCGGGAACGACCCGGACTGCTCGCCGTCGTTGACGAGCGACTGGGCCATGTCGCTGGCCTCCTTCGGGTACAGCATCGCGTGCAGCGGCGCGAGGGACCGATAGGTGTCCCAGTCCGAGAACGTCGCGTACTGGTGCTCCTGGTGCTGCCCGTTGGCCGCGTTGGTGGCGGCCAGCGTGTGCACCTGCGGGGTCGTCTCGAAGCCGATGTACTGCCCGTTGACGTCGTCGAAGGTGTTGGGGTGCAGCAGGCTGCGGTACAGCAGCGTGTAGAACGTGGTGGTGTCGGCCTGGTTCGACTCGGCGATCTGGACCTTGCCGAGGTAGTCGTTCCAGGTGTCGTGCGCGGCCTGGCGCACCGAGCCGAAGGCCGCGGCGTCGACCGTGGGCACCTCGGTCTGCATGTTGAGGATGGCGTTGTCGGTGCTCACGTACGACAGCGCGATGCGCATGCGGACCGTGGTGGTGCCGCTGGGGAACTGGACGTAGCCGCCGGCGCGGGTGTTCGAGCTGCTGCCGGCGACGGCGGCGTCGCTCGTGCCGTTGCCCGGGAAGATGGCGGCGTTGTACTCGTTCCAGGCGCCGTAGCCGCCGCCGGGCGCGGTGAACGACTGCTCGAACGAGGCCGCGAAGTAGACGGTGTAGGTGTTCGACTGGCCGCAGAACTTGCCGGTGGTCGTGTAGCCGGTGACGATCCCGGTGGTCGGGTTGATGGTCAGGCCGCTGGCCGTCGGGCTCGTGTTCGAGGCGCCGGAGCGCAGGGTCACCTTGGGGTCGGTGGTCCCGGCGGGGAACGTGAAGGTCGCGACACCGGTGCGCGTGGTCGCCGTGAGCTCGGAGGTGATCGACACGCCGTTGTCGTCCGTGCTGATCAGCTTGTAGTAACCCGGCTCGCCGACCTCGCCCGCGTGGGTGTACGAGTTCGTCTTCTCCCACGGGTGGGCGGGGGAGGCCACGCTCACCGTGGTGGGCAGCACCGGGAAGTCACCGAAGGCGCCGCAGCCCTGCGAGGCGTGGTTCATGCCGAAGCCACGCAGCGTCGAGTTGTCGTAGTAGTAGCCCTGGCCGGTGCCGGGGTTGTCCGGGGAGAACTGGACCATGCCGAAGGGCATCGCGGCACCCGGGAAGTTGTTGATGGATCCCACCACGGCGCCACCGGAGCCCGTGCCCGCGATCGTGTTGACGTGCGAGGCGGGGTCGGTGACCAGCGAGGGCGTCGCCGCCGATGCGACAGGCGCGACCGCGAGGCTCGTCGCCGCGATGCTCAGCACCGCGAGCGGCGCTACCGCGCGTCGCACGCTCGTCCGGGCGAACAGGCGTTCGGGGTACCAGCGATGCTTCATGATCTCCTCGTTTCGGCGTACGTCGACGGCGCCGTCAGACAGGGCGGGGGGTGCGCCCGGTGCGGGCCGAGGACTGCTTCGTCGACGGCTCCGATGACAACGTTGTCTGACTGACGGACACCCTGTCAAGTGATGGGCCGCCGCGCCACGCCGCGCGGGGTGCTCTGCCGGCCGTCCGGCTCGACGGCTGCGGAGCACGCGCTCCGAGAACGCTGTGAGCGACCCGTGGAACCGCGGTGCGATGCCGATCTCGCGCCCCCGTGCCCGGTCCCCCGGCCCGGGGGGCGTGGTAGCCGAACCGGCTCTCGACCGCTATGGTTGTGACAACGCTGTCAGCACCGTGCCGACGTCCCGGGAGACTTCCCGTCCGCGGACGCAGCCCGGACCGGCCCCTGACCCACACCGTTGTGGATGGAGTACACACATGGCATCCCCCAAGCCTCGCGCCGCCGCCCGTCGTCGCACGACGCTCGCGATCGGCACCGTCGCGGCATTCCTCGTGGCCGGTGCCGCGGTCGTCCCTCCAGCACAGGCCGCGGGAACGAACGTCAGCTGGCTCGAGGCCGCGTTCAACCAGACGTCGATCGGTGACTCTGGCGCCGGGAACGCGAACTTCGACGGCCAGAACGGCTACTTCATCCGCAGCCTCATGAACGGCGTCCCCACCCTCGCTCCTGGGGTCGACAGCACGATTCCCACGGACGCGTCCCTGCACTACGTGCTCGGGGGCGCCACGGCGGGCGTCGCCGACAGCATCGTCGGCAAGGGCCAGACGACGGACGTCGCGGGGACGCTCAAGACGGCGACCAAGATCGCGTTCGTCGGCGCGGCCAGCATCGCGAACCAGACGAGCGACGTCAGGCTCAACTACGCGGACGGCCAGTCGACGACGATCTCGGTCACGCTGACCGACTGGTGCTCCGGTTCCGGCGCCGGCGACAACACCTCTCTCGGACGCACCGCCAAGCGCTGGTACAACAACACCGAGCAGACGCTGAGCTGCGGCCTGTGGTACACCTCCACGAAGGCCCTGCGCACCGGCACGACCCTCGAGTCGATCACGTGGCCGAACAACTCCAACTTCCACGTCTTCGCGATCGCGTCAGACGGCCAGCCCGCGGCGCTGACCGTGAGCGGGACGATCTCCCTTCCCGCCTCGGTCGGCGTGGGCAACCCGGTCGCCGTGGACGAGGCCGAGCTGCCCGCCGCGGACGTCCCGGGCGTCACCCACAGCTATGCGTGGAAGGTCGACGGCGCGGTGGTGAGCACCTCCGCAGGCTATGTGGTCCACGAGGCCGACCTCGGCAAGCCGCTCACGGTCACGGTCACCGCTCACCGCTCCGGCTATGTCCCGGCCTCGGTGACGAGTGCCCCCGTCACCGTCCAGGCCGGCTTCCAGGCCGCTACCGCGCCCCAGGTCGAGGGCACCGCGGCGATCGGCGAGACGCTGTCCGTCGCGCCTGGCGAGTACACCGAGACCGGGGTCACCGAGGCCTACCAGTGGCTCGTCGACGGCTCGCCGATCACCGGTGCGACCTCGTCCAGCCTCGTGGTCGCCTACGCCCAGACCGGCAAGGCCGTCTCCGTGCGGGTCACCGCGAGCAAGGCCGGCTTCGGCAGCCTGGTGCGCACCACGCAGCCCGTCTCGGTCGCCACCGCGACCGCGCTGACCGCCACACCGCCCACGGTCACGGGTGCGGCCCGGGTCGGCGCCACGCTCACCGCGACCCCGGGCACGTACTCGTTGCCCGGCGTCACGGTCGCCTACCAGTGGCTGCGCGGCGGCACGGCGATCGCCGGGGCCACGGGCTCCTCCTACGTCGCCACCCAGGCAGACGCGGGCACGAGGCTCTCTGTGCGCACCGTCGGGACGTTGGCGCTCTACGAGCCGCTCACCAGCGTCTCAGCGGCGACCGCGACCATCGAGGGCGGGACCATCTCGGTGACACGCGCACCGGCCGTCTCCGGCAGCGCGAAGGTCGGCAGCACGCTGTCCGTCAAGGCCGGCGCCTACTCCCCGGCCGGGACCACCGTGCGCTACCAGTGGCTGCGCGGCGGAGCGGTCATCAAGGGCGCCACGTCGACGTCGTACACGCTCGTCGCCGCGGACAAGGGCAAGGCCGTGAGCGTCCGCACCTCTGTCACCAAGACCGGGTTCACGACGCTCACGCTGACCTCGAAGGCGACCGTCAAGGTCAAGGCCGGCAAGATCGTCACCAAGACGAAGCCCAAGGTCTCCGGGAAGACGAAGGTCGGCAAGAAGCTCAAGGTGACGAAGGGCAAGTACAGCCCTGCCAAGGTCAAGGTGACGTACCGCTGGCTGCGGGGCGGTAAAGCGATCAAGGGCGCGACGAAGGCGAGCTACACGCTCAAGAAGGCGGACAGGCGCAAGAAGATCTCGGTGAAGGTCACCGTGAAGGCCTCGGGCTACACCACGCTCAAGGTCACCACGAAGAAGACCGCCAAGGTCAAGTGATCGCGGGCTGACGGCGCCCGTGACACGACGACGGGGCGGCACCGGATCCGGTGCCGCCCCGTCGTGCGTGCTGGAGCGGGCGCTCAGGTCGACCCCGGGCGTCGACGCGCTCAGGAGTCTTGGCGGTAGATCTCGTGCACGTTCTGGAAGCCGAGGGCAGCGCTGAGCGCGGCGATGGCGTCGCCCGCATCGATGAGATGGCCCTGGTCGGCGGTGGTGACTCCGGACAGCGCGTAGCGCAGGTGCTTCGCGGCGGTCTGACGCGCCTCCTCCCGGACGGCGGCCCCGAGGGAGCTGGCGCGGAAGGTGGTCGTCGACGCGGTCGGGCTGGGCTCCGGCCCGCCGTCGTCCGCGGGTGTGACGATCGCCATGCCGCGCCGCAGCAGCGAGCGCACCGCCTGCTGGACCGTGGAGGTCGGCAGGGACGTCGAGCGCGCGATCTCGGTGACGGGCAGGTCGGGCTGGTGCAGGAGGAGCACGAGCACCGAGACCTCGTTCGCGGGCACGGGCGTCTGCCCGAGCCGGGCCTCGGCCTCGCTCCGGATGCGGGTGTTGACCAGGTTGAAGACCTCGGAGAGGTCGGCGAGAGCGCTCAGGAGGTTGTCCTGCGCACTGCGGTACGTCACCGACGTGCCCTCGACGCGGCGAGCTGGAGGCCGCCGACGAGCTCGGCGCGGATACCCAGCTCCGCGGGCAGGATCTCGATCACTGCGGCCGTGGCGGGCTGGGCGTGCCGGCGCACCGCGGCCTCGACCCCGTCGAGGAAGGCCGACGAGGTCGACCCGAGCTCGCCGCCGATCACGAGGGCGCTCGGGTTGAGCAGGTTGCAGAAGGTGGCCAGCACGCCGCCGAGCATCCGCCCGGCCTCCTCGAAGATCCGCAGGGTGATGGTGTCCGCGATGTCGTTCGGGTCGAAGGTGTCGGCCCCGGCGTTCGGGTGGGTGTGGACGTACTGCTGGCGCAGCGCCTCGACCGAGACCACGGACTCGAGGCAGCCGCGGTTGCCGCAGCGGCACAGCTCGGAGTGGCCCGACAACGGGGTGTGCCCGATCTCGCCCGCCAGGCCGTTGGCACCCGGGTAGAGCTTGCCGTCCAGGACCATGCTGGCACCGATGCCGTGGGAGGCCTTGACGTACAGGAAGTCCTGGTGGTGGCGGCCCGCGCCGCGGTACTGCTCGCCGATCGCCCCGAGCACCGCGTCGTTCTCGATGTGGACCGGGACCCCGAGAGCCTCCTCGAGCTCCTGCCCGGGGGCGCGCCCGACCCAGCTCGACAGGATCGACGGAGAGCGGACCAGGCCGGAGCGGGCGTCGACGGGACCTGGGATGCCCGCGACGAGCGCCGCGAGGTCGTCGATGCCGTGGCGTCGCCGCAGGTCGGCGAGCAGGTCGGTGGCGCAGGCCATCGCCTCGGGGGCGTTGAGGTCGACGTCGAGCACGACGTGCTCCTCGTCCAGCGGCTCGCCCAGCGAGGTCGCGACGGCGACGTGGACGTGGTTGTGGCCGAAGTCGATCGCCGCGACGGGGCTGCCGGTCGCGATGACGGCGAGCCGCGCGGCGGGTCGCCCGCTCCCGGAGCCGGGGCCCTTGACCTCGACGTCGGACTCGGTGACGCGGTTCTCGGCGAGCAGCCGCCCGACGGCGTGGTTCACGGTGCTGCGTGACATCCCGGTCGACTCGGCGAGCTCGGAGCGGGTGACCGCCATCCCGGACCGGATGAGCTCGTAGAGATCTTCGCGAGTGCGGTCGCGCGGCGATGGGCGACCAGTCGTGAGTGTCATGGACAGATAGTAGGCCACGGCCGGTGCTCTTTTCCATGGTGCTCGTTCATTCAGGCCGGGATGCGTCGACGTGGTCCCCGGGCTGGGCGCCGTTTCCCCCGAGGCCAGACCGAATCGTGGGTCCTGTGCGGAGAGCCGAGGGATCTGGCTCGCCGTGGGTGCACCGGACCCGCGGCGGAGCCGGGTGTCGACGCGCCTGCGCGGGTGCCCGCCGCGGCGCGGGCGGGACCACCGAGCGGACCCCGCGAGCACTTTCAGCGACGACCGTTCAATTATTGAGCCAATAAAAGACGTAACTATTGGTAACCAGGTAACTTATTAGTGCGTTGACAGATAGAAATGACTTCCTTACGATCTAACGAATCGACGGCGCCCCCGAGGTAGCCGACCTCTCTGGTCCGGAGGTGAGGGAGCCCCCGGACCGGCCCGCCGGGCGTCGTCGAACTGTCAGAGAGGACAGACTCCGCATGCACCGTCATCTGAACCCATCCGCCCGCGCGGGCGCGCCGTTGGCCCTGGCGCTCGCCGCGGCGCTCGCGCTCACGGGTACCGCCACCGCTCACGCGGCCACCACGAACCCGGGGCAGGGCTCGCTGGAGCTCAAGAACGCCGCGCTGTCCAAGCGTGCCGCCACCGAGGGCATGGTCCTGCTGGAGAACAAGGACTCCGCCCTCCCCATCGCCAAGTCCGGCAACGTCGCCGTCTTCGGGGTGGGCGCCTACAAGACCGTCAAGGGCGGCACCGGCTCCGGCAGCGTCAACGCGCGGTACGTGACCTCGGTCCGCGACGGGCTGGAGAACGCCGGCTACAACGTGACGACCTCGGACGAGTACTGGAACGCGATGCTCGCCGCGGTGGCCGCCAACACCGGCGCTCCCGGAGGCTTCGGCGACACCACCCCGGTCATCGCCTACGACAAGGCCGAGGCCCCGCTCACCGCCTCCTCCGTCCAGCCGAAGGCCGCGACCGACGTCGCGCTGTACGTGCTCCCCCGCAACTCCGGCGAGGGCAAGGACCGCTCGTCCGGCCAGGGCGACTACGAGCTGACCGACATCGAGCGCGGCAACATCGAGATGCTCGGCAAGAGCTACAAGAAGGTCGTCGTCCTGCTCAACGTGGGCGGCATCGTCGACACGGCCTGGTACGACGCGATCAACGCCAGCGAGAAGGACCCGTCGGGCGGCACCGCGGTCGACTCCCTCGTCGTCATGAGCCAGGGTGGGCAGGAGACCGGCGACGCCGTGGTCGAGCTGCTCAACGGCACGGTGACCCCCTCGGGCAAGCTGACCGACACCTGGGCCTCGAAGTACTCCTACTACCCGGCCTCCGCGACCATCGCCGGCAACGACGGCGACAGCGCGACGGAGAAGTACGACGAGGGCGTCTACGTCGGGTACCGCTACTTCGACTCCTTCTACAAGAGCATCGACCCGGCGAACACCGCCGGGGTCGTCGACTACCCCTTCGGGTACGGGCTCTCGTACACCGACTTCCAGATCGACACCCAGTCGGTCACCGCGGACATCCACTCGGTGACCGTCAAGGCACGAGTCACCAACGTGGGCGCGACGTACTCCGGCAAGGAGGTCGTAGAGGTCTACGCGTCCGCACCGCAGACCGGGGTCGACAAGCCCTACCAGGAGCTCCGCGGCTACGCGAAGACGGACGTGCTCGCGCCCGGCGCCGCCCAGACCGTGACCATCACCTTCGACACGGCCTCGCTCGCCTCCTACGACGTGACCAAGGCCGCGAACGTGCTGGACGCCGGGGACTACGTCATCCGGGTGGGCAGCTCCTCGCGCAACACCCACGTCGCCGCCAAGCTCAACATCGCCTCCACGACGATCGTCGAGCAGCTCGCCAACGAGCTCGACGGCGCCGACCCGGCCACCGACCGCACGAGCGACCCCACGAACTTCTACACCTACCCGACCGAGGCCGCCGAGCTCGCGGCCGCCCCCCGCGTCGCGATCAGCACGGCAGGCTTCGTCGCGCCGAACCACGCCTCGGCGAACGAGCAGGACGTCGCGGCCTCGGCCTCGGGCCCGACCGCCCCGTACTACGCGATCGACGGTGACAAGATCTCGTCGACCACGGCCTACCTGCCCTCGGGTCAGACCGCCTGGGAGAACACCGGCGCGCCGTACCAGCCGAAGGCGGGCGAGACGGTGAAGTCGGTGACGACGAACCCGGCCGCCACCCTCTACGACGTGTACCGCGGCACGACGACGATGGAGCAGCTCGTCGCGGGCCTCAGCGTCGAGCAGCTCGCCAACGTGGTCGAGGGCGCGACCGTCAAGGGCTCGACCCTCACCGCCACCGGTGCCGCCGGCTACACCACGGCCAAGTACGAGGCGAAGGGCATCCCGGGGATGACGCTCGCTGACGGCCCCGCTGGTGTGCGCATCACGCAGAAGCCGACGACGACCCCCGTGGCGACCTATCAGTTCGCGACGGCCTTCCCCATCGGCACCCTGCTCGCCCAGACCTGGGACCGTGAGCTGGTCCAGGAGGTCGGTGCGGCGATCGGCGAGGAGATGCTCGAGTACGGCGCCACGCTGTGGCTCGCGCCCGGCATGAACATCCACCGCGACCCGCTCAACGGCCGCAACTTCGAGTACTACTCCGAGGACCCGCTGGTCACCGGCCTGACGGCCGCCTCCGAGACCAAGGGCGTCCAGAGCAACCCGGGCGTCGGCGTCACGATCAAGCACTACGCCATGAACAACCAGGAGACCTCGCGCAACTCGTTCAACGCCGTGGTCAGCGAGCGGGCCGCGCGCGAGATCTACCTGCGCGGCTTCGAGATCGCCGTCAAGAGCGCGCAGCCCATGGCCGTCATGAACTCCTACAACAAGATCAACGGGAGCTACACGGCCGCGAGCCACGACGTCAACATGGACCTCCTGCGTGGCGAGTGGGGCTTCAAGGGCCTGGTCATGACCGACTGGGGCGGCGTCGGCCAGAGCGGGGTCGTCCCGACCCTGTACGGCGGCAACGACCTGATCATGCCGGGCAACAACCCGGCCCAGGTCATCAACGCCACGCTGCTGGTCCAGCCGTCGATCGACTCCAACGGCACCCCCGTCTACATCAAGTCGATCACCCCGACCCGGACGAGCTACACGCTGCAGACCGGAGGTCTGACGCTGTCGGCGACCGGTGACCAGTCGATCAGCACGACCGTCAGCTCCTCGACCGACCTCTCCCAGACGTCGCAGTCGACCGTGGCGACCACGGACGCGATCAACAACCAGACGGTGGTCCCGGTGCCCGCGTACGGCACCGTCGACGCCGCCTACCAGGCCGCGACGGAGCTCCTCTCCGCGCTGAGCGCGGCGCAGCAGGCGGCCATCACGATCAGCGACGTGGTCCGCCAGACCCCGGGCGACGCCTCGACGCCTGTCGTGTCGTACAAGGTCACGATCAAGGGCAGCTATCCCGCCGCGTCCACCCGGACGCTGCGTCTGGGCGACCTGCAGCGTGCGGCGCGCAACGTGCTCACCGTCGTGATGCACTCTGCTCCCTTCGCCGAGCTGGCCGGGATCCAGGGCGTCAGCGGCGTGACGGCCCTGCCGTACACCGCGACGTTCTCCGGTCTGCGGGACTTCGTCACCTCGTCCTCGGACAAGGTCGTCGTGCGGCAGACGGGCCACGGGCCGTCGCTGTCGCTCGCGACGACGACGTCCGCCCCCGCCTCGGGCTGGTTCAAGGGCGCGGTGCAGGTCAAGACGACGACCGACGACGGCGCTCAGGCCTACGTCGACAACGGCTCCGGCGAGCTGCGCGCCTACGCAGGCCCGGTGACGATCTCGGGCGACGGCACCCACACGGTGCGCGCCTTCTCGGTCGACGCCGACGGCCAGTACTCGAAGATCGTGACGCTCACCGTCAAGATCGACGGCACGGCGCCGACGGTCAAGGCGTCTGCGCCCCAGGGCAGGCTCACGCTCAAGGCCTCTGACGCTGGCTCGGGCGTGGCTTCGGTGCAGTACTCGACCGACAGCGGCAGGTCCTGGAAGGCGTACCAGAAGGTGGTGACCTTCTCGAAGGCCACCACGGTCACCTACCGCTCCACCGACAAGGCCGGCAACGTCAGCGCCACGGGCAAGATCACCGTCGTGGCCGCGAAGATCACGGTCGCCAAGAAGGCCAAGGTCTCGGGCAAGGCGAAGGTGGGCAAGAAGCTCAAGGTCACCAAGGGCACGTACGAGCCGTCGGGTACGAAGGTGTCGTACCAGTGGCTGCGCGGGTCCAAGGCGATCAAGGGTGCGACGAAGGCTTCGTACAAGGTCAAGGCCAAGGACAAGGGCAAGAAGCTCTCGGTGAAGGTCACGGTGAAGAAGGCCGGGTACAAGAACCTGACCGTCACCACCGCGAAGACCGCCAAGGTCAAGAAGCGCTGAGCACCTAGCGATCTCGACGCCGGGGCACCCCACGTTCTCCCCCCGACGTCGTCCGAAGAAGGGCCCGGTCACCGATCCGACGGTGACCGGGCCCTTCTTCACGCCTGCTGGCCCGGGCCTGTCTCTGGTCGTGCCGCCCGGTGGTCGCTATGCCTGGTGGTCGCTATGCCTGGTCGGCCGGCCGCAGCAGCACCTCGTTGATGGCGAGGTGCCGGGGCCGCGCCAGGACGAAGGCGATGATCTCCGCTACGTCTTCGGGCTTGACGGTCGCACGGTCGTAGCCGCGCTGCACCGCCACGCGAGTCGCCTCGTCGGTGATGTGGCTGGGCAGCTCGGTGTCCACGACCCCAGGCTCGACCAGCGTCACCCGGACGCCCGGGAGCAGCTCCTGGCGCAGCGACTCGGACCAGCCGTTGATCCCCCACTTGGTCGCGGCGTACACGCCGTTCGTCGGTCGCGCCGTGCGCCCGGCCACCGAGGAGATGTTGACGATGTCGCCGCCCCCGTCTCTGAGCTGGTCGAGGAACACCTCGGTGGCGGTGATCGCTCCGAGCAGGTTCACCTCGATCATCGAGCGGTAGTCGTCGCGTCGGGCGGACGAAAAGGGGCCGAGCAGCATGGTGCCCGCGTTGTTGACGAGCACGTCCGCGCCGCCCGTCTCGTCGCGTACCCGCTTCGCGGCGGAGACGAGCGCGTCGCGGTCGGTGACGTCAGCCTGGATCGCGATCGCGCTGCCGTCAGCAGCCGCGTCGATCTCGGCGGCGAGCGCGTCGATGCGGTCGAGGCGTCGCGCGAGCAGCGCGACGCGGTACCCGGCGGCGGCAAGGGCTCGCGCGGTGGCCGCCCCGATGCCGGACGAGGCTCCGGTGACGACGGCGGTCCGGTCCTGGTTGTCGTGGTCGTTCATGGGTGCGGTGTCCTTCGTGCCTCAGAGATCAGGGAGGGCGACGGAGCTCGTGCCGTCCTGCGCCGGACGACCTCGTGGTCGTCATGGCGAGCAGTCTTCTCGCGCGGCGTCCGGGGCAGAAGGCTCCGCTCTTCCGTGTACTGCCAGTACGCGTGAGCCTCGCGATCGTGGTCCTACCGTGGTGGACTATGGACCAGCACAACGACGCCGCCGAGTTCCTGCGCTCCCGCCGGGACCGCATCAGCCCCGAGCGGGCAGGCATCGTCGGCGGCAGCCGTCGACGTGTGCCGGGCCTGCGGCGCGAGGAGGTCGCGATGCTCGCCAACGTGAGCGTCGACTACTACGCGAAGCTGGAGCGCGGCGACCTGGGCGGGGCCTCGCCCGAGGTGCTCGACAGCGTCGCCCGCGCCCTGCAGCTCGACGAGGCGGAGACCGACCACCTGCTCGACCTCGCGCGGGCTGCTGGACCCGCACCCCTGCGCCGCCGTCGTCCGGCGAGCCCCGCGGTCGACCGAGGCGTGCGTCGTCTCGTCGAGTCTGTCACCGAGGTGCCGTTGTGGGTGCGCGACCGTCGGATGGACCTGGTGGTCGCGAACGGCCTCGGCCGCGCGCTGTACGCGCCGGTGATCGACGACCCGGCGGCCCGGGGGAACACCGCGCGGTTCACCTTCCTGAGCCCCGCGGCGCGCACCTTCTTCCCCGAGTGGGAGCAGAACGCGGACGGCATCGTGGCGACCATGCGCAGCTATGCGGGGCAGGCCCCGCACGACAAGGGGCTCACCGACGTGATCGGAGAGCTCGTGACGCGCAGCGACGACTTCCGGGTGCGGTGGGCCGCGCACGACGTACGTCATCACCGTGCGGGAGCCAAGCGCATCTGTCACCCGCAGGTCGGTGACCTCGAGCTGACCTACGTCGCGATGGACCTGCCGGCCCATCCGGAATGGTTCATGTTCGCCTACACCGCGGAGGCGGGCAGCGCGTCGCAGGAACGGCTCGCGCTGCTGGGCAGCCTCGCCGCGACACCGCGCGCGGTGCCCGGTGCCGGTGCGCTGCCCGGGCGGCCGTCGTCCGCGCCCCGCTGACGCGCCTTGGTGCCGGTGATGCCGGCGCGTCCGCAGCCTTGCCGAGATTCAAGCCGACCCCGGAGGATTTATCGGCTTATAAAAAACCTAAAAGGTGGCTCACAGCCGGTTCTTTCTCACATTGACAGACCTAAACACCCTCCCTACGATCGAGAACAACGGCGGCGCCATCGAGGTTGCCAGACCTGCCGGAACGTTGCGAGGGAGCGACGTGAACCGGTTCAGGCGCTCCGTCGTCGAACCGATCTGTCAGAGAGGACAGTCACATGCACCGTCATTCGAATTCCTCTGCTCGCGGGAGCGCCCCGCTGGCGCTGGCCCTCGCGGCGACGCTCGCGCTCGCGGGCACGACTGCCGCGAACGCGGCCACGACGAACCCCAACCAGGGTTCGCTCGAGCTGAAGAACGCCGAGCTCGCCAAGGAGGCGGCGACGCAGGGCATGGTCCTGCTGGAGAACAAGGACCAGGGTCTGCCGATCGCCAGGTCCGGCAATGTCGCCATCTTCGGGGTCGGCGCCTACAAGACCGTCAAGGGCGGCACCGGCTCCGGCGACGTCTACAACCGCTACACGGTCAGCGCCCGCCAGGGCCTCGAGAACGCCGGATACAAGGTCACGACGTCGAACGCGTACTACGACGCCATGGTCTCGGCCTACGACACCAAGTACGCGGGCTCCGAGGGCAGCCTCTTCGGGCCCGCCATCGACTACTCCTCGGTCGAGCAGGCGTTGACGACGGCGACCGTCCAGCCCACGGCCCCCACGGACACCGCGATCTACGTCATCGCGCGCAACTCCGGCGAGGGTGCCGACCGTACCTCGGGCAAGGGTGACTACGAGCTGGCCGACGTCGAGCGCGCCAACCTCGAGCTGCTCGGCAAGACCTACAAGAAGGTCGTCGTCGTCATCAACTCCGGCGGCATCATCGACACGTCCTGGTACGGCGAGATCAACGCCGCCGAGACGGACAGCGCCGGCGGGACCGCGCTCGACTCGCTGTTCCTCATGAGCCAGGCGGGTCAGGAGTCCGGCAACGCGCTCGTCGAGGTGCTGAACGGCACGGTGACGCCGTCCGGCAAGCTCACCGACACGTGGGCCTCGAAGTACTCCTACTACCCGGCCTCCGCCGACTTCGGTGCCAACGACGGGAACACGGTCACCGAGACCTACGACGAGGGCGTGTACGTCGGCTACCGCTACTTCGACTCGTTCGACAAGAGCATCGATCCCGCGAACGTCGGCGGGATCGTGGACTACCCGTTCGGGTACGGGCTGTCCTACACGGACTTCCAGATCGACACCCAGTCGGTCACGGCGAACATCGGCACCGTGACCGTCAAGGCGCGCGTGACCAACGTCGGCACGAAGTACGCGGGCAAGGAGGTCGTCGAGGTCTACGCCTCCGCCCCTCAGACCGGGCTCGACAAGCCGTACCAGCAGCTTGCGGGCTACGCGAAGACCGACGACCTCGCCCCGGGCGACTCGCAGGTCGTGACCATCGCCTTCGACACCGCCTCGCTCGCGTCCTACGACACGGCGAAGGCCGCGAACGTGCTGGACGCCGGCGACTACGCGATCCGCGTCGGTGGTTCCTCGCGCAACACGCACGTCGCCGCGAAGCTGAACGTCGCGGCCACGACCGTCGTCGAGCAGCTCGCCAACGAGCTCGACGGTACCGACCCCTCGACGGACCTGACCAGCGACCCGAAGAACTTCTACACCTACGCGGGCGAGGCCGCCGAGCTCGCCGCCGCACCGACCGTGAAGATCTCGACCGCCGGCTTCGTCGCCCCGGACAACGCCTCGGAGCACGAGCAGACGGTGAGCGTCGACGCCTCCTCGCCGTACTACGCGATCGACGGAGACAAGATCTCCTCGACCACCGCGTACCTTGCCGCGGGTGACAACGACTGGGAAGGCACCGGTGCGGCCTATCAGCCCAAGACCGGTGAGACGACGCAGACCGTCGCCACGGACGACGGCGACACCCTGTTCGACGTCGCCAAGGGCGACATCACGATGCAGCGGTTCGTCGCAGGCCTATCGGTCGAGCAGCTCGCGAACATCGTCGAGGGAGCGAGCGCGGCCGGCTCCACGTCCACCGCGATCGGCGCCGCCGGGTACACGACGGCAGCGTACGAGGACAAGGGCATCCCGGGCATGACCCTGTCCGACGGCCCCGCCGGACTGCGCATCACCCAGCAGATCGCCACCACGCCGGCCACCTACCAGTACACGACCGCGTTCCCGATCGGCACGCTGCTCGCCCAGACCTGGGACCGTGACCTGGTCGAGGAGGTCGGCACGGCCGTGGGCGAGGAGATGCTCGAGTACGGTGCCACGCTGTGGCTCGCGCCCGGCATGAACATCCACCGCGACCCGCTCAACGGTCGCAACTTCGAGTACTTCTCCGAGGACCCCCTGGTCACCGGGATCACCGCCTCTGCCGAGACGAAGGGCGTGCAGAGCAACCCCGGCGTCGGCGTGACGATCAAGCACTACGCGACCAACAACCAGGAGGTCGCACGCAACTCGGAGAACAACGAGGTCTCGGAGCGCGCGCTGCGCGAGATCTACCTCAAGGGCTTCGAGATCACCGTCAAGAGCGCCCAGCCCATGGCCGTGATGAACTCCTACAACCGCCTCAACGGCACCTACACGGCCGCGAACCACGATCTGAACATGGACCTGCTGCGCGGTGAGTGGGGCTTCAAGGGCCTGATCATGACCGACTGGACCGGTGTGGGCCAGAGCGGCGTCATCCCGACGCTCTACTCGGGCAACGACCTGATCGAGCCGGGCAACAACCCGGACGAGGTCATCAACTCCCTGCGCAAGGTCGACGCGACCATCGACGTGTCCGGTCTCCCCGCCTACGTCAAGACCTCGCAGACCTTCGGCACCTTCGTGTGGACCACCTACGCCTGGAAGCTCGGCAGCCTCACGCTCTCCAGCAGCGGTGCCCAGACCCTCACCACGACCGTGGACTCCACGAACTACGCCACCGCGCCGCTGTCGGGCGAGAACCAGCGTGACGCGATCAACAACGAGGTGTTCGTGGCCAACGAGCCCTATGCCAGCGTGGACGCCGCCTACCAGGACGTCCAGAGCTTCCTGTCCGCGTCGAGCTCTGCGCTGTCGGCGGACCAGAAGGCCGCCATCACGCTCAGCGGGGTCGAGCACCAGACGCCGGGCGACACCAGCTCACCGGTGACCAAGTACACCGTGTCGGTCAAGGGTGACTACCTCGAGTCCGCGTATGCGATGCGTCTGGGCGACGTCCAGCGGGCTGCGGCGGACGTGCTCGGTGTCGCCATGCACTCGGCGCAGTTCGAGGAGCTGGCCGGGCTCAAGGGCGTCGACGGCGTGAGCGTCGGTTCGTACACGGGGCAGCAGTCCGGCCTGCACGACGTCTCGACCGCTGCTGCCGGTGTCGTCTCGGTCGGCCAGACTGGCCATGGCCCGACGGTGTCGGTCGCGACGACGTCGGCCACCCCGGCCTCGGGCTGGTTCAGGGGCCCGGTCCAGGTCAAGGTGACCTCCTCCGACAGCGACGCCGCGGTCTACGTGGACAACGGGTCGGGGGAGCTGCGGGCCTACACGGGGGCCCTGACCGTCAGCGGCGACGGCACGCGCACGGTCCGGGCGCTGGCGGTCGACGCGCACGGCCAGTACTCCAGGATCGCGACGCTCACGGTCAAGATCGACGGGGTTCCCCCCACGGTGAAGGCCACGACGTCCAAGGGCACCTTGACGCTCAAGGCGTCGGACGCGCTGTCGGGCGTGGCGTCGACGCAGTACTCGACGGACGGCGGCAAGTCGTGGCAGGCCTACAAGAAGGCGGTGTCCTTCTCGAAGGCCACGACGGTGTCCTACCGGGCGGCGGACAAGGCGGGCAACGTCTCGTCGGCCGGCTCGGTGAAGGTGAAGCCCGGCACGATCAAGGTGACGAAGAAGCCGAAGGTCTCGGGCACGGCGAAGGTCGCCAAGAGGCTGAAGGTGTCCAAGGGCTCGTACAAGCCGAAGTCCGTGAAGGTCTCGTACCAGTGGCTGCGCGGGTCCAAGGCGATCAAGGGTGCGACGAAGGCTTCGTACAAGGTCAAGGCCAAGGACAAGGGCAAGAAGCTCTCGGTAAAGGTCACGGTGAAGAAGGCCGGGTACAAGAACCTGACCGTCACCACCGCGAAGACCGCCAAGGTCAAGAAGCGCTGACCACCGGCTGGCCCGACGGCACCTAGCCCTCGGAAGCCGCAGGGGCCCGACCGCGCATGCGGCCGGGCCCCTGTTCCATGCTGGCAGCCGCGGGGACCTGCTCCGAACTCTCGATTCTCCCGAAAATGCTGAAATTTCAACGTTCATACCGGTTCAGCGGCCGTTGACACCCTCCACAGGCGGTTGCTAGGTTGTGACAACGCTGTCACCTGGCAGTGGATCGACCCGGTCGAGACCGACCTCGGCGGGCCCTTTCACCTCGCGCTCGGCCGCCGTTCGCGGTCGCGCCACCTGCCGGTCGGACGCACCAACGATGGTGGAGTCCGCACGGCAGGCCCACAGCATTCCCCTAGGAGAGGATCACCCCTGATGACGAGCGGCCACCGCACCCGTCTCAAGCGCTATGTCCCCACCGCACTCGCCGCTCTCGGCCTCGTCGCGGGCGGCGCTCTCGTCGCCCCTGCCGCTGCGAGCGCGGGCACCGAGGTGTCCGCGGCGGCGCTCAGCCCGTACGACGCGGTCAACATGTGGATCGGTACGGCGAAGGACAACGCCCAGAACAAGGCCAACGACGCCTACGGGAACACGTACCCCGGTGCCACGACCCCGTTCGGCATGGTGCAGCTGTCGCCCACCACGGCGGCGTCCTCGAACACCCAGGGCAAGAACGAGTACGGCAACTGGGGCGGCTACATGTGGTCGTCCACCGACACGTTCATCAAGGGCTTCGGCATGACCCGTCTCTCGGGCACCGGGTGCAACGACCGCCTCTCCGGCTTCGACCTGCCCTACCTGCCCTACACCGGCACCATCGGTGCGGGCGGCGTGCTGCCCACCTCGCCCGGCACCAGCGGCGCCGAGATGACGAAGTACTACAACCAGTTCACGCACGACGACGAGTCCGGCGGTCCCGGGTACTACAAGGTGAACCTCGACGCCGACGGCCAGGTGCAGGCCGGCAACGACGGTGCGAAGAACACCTCGGTCGAGCTGACCGCGACGACGCGCACCGGCATCTCACGGGTCGGCTTCCCCGGCAGCGGCACCGCCGCGCTCCTCGTCAACGTCTCAGGGTCCAACAACAACAACGGCGAGGCTCGGGTCGAGATCGACCCCGCGACCCGCACGATCTCCGGGTACGAGACCTCCAAGACGGTCTGCAACGGCGGCACCTACCGCATCTACTTCTCCACCACCTTCGACCAGCCGTTCACCGCGGTCTCGACGTGGCAGGGATCGGCGACCTCGGCCCTCAGCACCTCGAACGCGTCGACCGTGACGTCGACGGTGACGGCGACGAACGGCGACCGGTCGCAGGGCGCGGACCAGACCGGCGTCGTGCTGCAGTTCGCGCAGGGCGCGAGCGTCGAGGTTCGCACGGGCATCTCGTACGTCTCGCCGGAGAACGCCAAGCTCAACCGCGAGACCGAGGCGCCGACCTCGTCGTCCTTCGACACGATCCGCGCCGCTGCTCGCACCACCTGGGAGAACACCCTGGGCACGATCGACGCGACCGGCGGCACGGACGCCGAGCGCACGAAGCTCTACACGGCGCTGTACCACTCGCTGCTGCACCCGAACGTCTACGAGGACGTCAACGGTCAGTACCGCGGGTACTACAAGGACTCCGGCTCCGGACGCTCCTGGCCCACCAACGGCCCAGAGATCAAGCAGCTGCGCCCGGGCCAGCAGCACGAGTACGTGACGTACTCGAGCTGGGACTCCCTGCGTGGCCAGATGCAGCTCCTCTCGCTGCTGTTCCCGAAGGTCGGCTCCGAGATGGCCCAGTCGATCGCCAACATGGGTGAGCAGGTCGGCACCTGGTACAACTGGCCGCACCTGGGCTCCGCCCAGAAGAAGATGGAGGGCGACGGCATGCAGTCGATCGTCGCGTCGCTCTACGCCTTCGGCTCCACCGACTGGGACGCGGCGGCGGCCGTGGACTCGATGGTCAACGCCACCTCGCTGGGCAAGAGCTCCTACTTCCGCGAGAACTTCACGCAGTACGCGGGCACCGGCTTCATCGAGGACCGCTGGACGACGGCGACCTCCACCACCATGGACTACGCGCTGGCCGACTTCGCCGTCGCGCAGCTCGCCGAGCGTGTGGGCGACGACGAGGTCCACGACGCCTACATGGACCGGGCGCAGAGCTGGCGCAGCCTGGTGAGCCAGGACCCCGCGAACGCGAACCGCATCGTGCCGCGCGACCGCAAGGGGTTCTGGGGCGCCTTCAATCTCAACAACCGTTCCAACGGCTCGGGGGCGCCGGACTCCGGGGCCCAGAACCGCGACCAGTTCGACCAGTCGACCGGCCTGCAGTACCAGTGGTACATGACGCAGAACGTCGCCGGCGTCATCGACGCTCTCGGTGGCAAGACCGCCGCGGCGTCGAAGCTCGACTCGATGTTCAACTACCCCACGCTCGACCGCCTGGACGTCTCCGGCTCCTCGAGCAACGGTGCCTACATGAGCAACCAGCCCTCGATGCACGCCCCCTGGGTCTACAACTGGCTGGGTACGCCCGCCAAGGCGACCCAGGTGCTCGACAAGGCGATCAGCTCGATGTACTACGCGAAGGCGATCGACACCTCGGTGCCGTCGCCGGCGAACCCGGGCTTCAGCGGGTCCGTCGCCATCGGCACGCCCGGCAACGACGACCTCGGCTCGCTCTCGTCCTGGTACGTGTGGGCCAACCTGGGCGTCTACCCGGCGATCTTCGGCCGCGCGGAGCTCCTCGTGACCTCCCCGCACTTCGACAAGATCGTCCTCACGTCCAAGGAGCTCGACGGCTCGGCCGCGTCGAACGCGCGCACCATCACCATCAACGCCCCGGGCCAGTCGACCGCCCGCTACGTCGCCGGCCTGTCCGTCGACGGCGTCGCGCAGACGAAGACCTGGCTGCCGGAGTCGTTCACGCAGCACGGCGGCACGCTCGACTTCACGATGACGAGCTCGACGGCGTCCACCTGGGGCACCGCCGCGGCCGACGCCCCACCGTCGTTCGACGAGGGACGCGACGACTACAACGGCGTCGGCACCGGCACGCCCGGCACGAAGAACGCCGGATCGCTCGACGTCGGTGGCATCACGTTCCCCCGTGACGCGCTCGCGGCGGCCGGTGCCACGCCCGGTGCCACGCTCACCTACGACGGCGTGAAGTACACCTGGCCGGCCTCCGCCCCGCTCACCCCGGACCACTGGGTTCCGCGCGGCCAGGCGATCGACATGCACGGCGCGAGGGCGAGCAAGCTGTCCTTCCTCGGGACGGCCACCAACGGACCCTCGTCGGGCACGGCCAAGGTCGTCTACTCCGACGGCACCAGCGTCGACGTGCCGGTCACGTTCCCGGACTGGACCCCCAGCACCTGGACCGACAACGCCACGAACCAGCAGCGCCTCAGCGCGACCGGACGCCTCAAGGCCGACGGCACCAAGGACACGACGACGTGGCGCGTGTACTCGATCACCCCGGCGGCGCTCGACCCCTCGAAGAACGTCGCGAAGGTCGTGCTGCCGAACGACGTGACCTCGGGTCTGATGCACATCTTCTCGATCGGCACGGACTCGACGTCGGCGCCCAGCGCGACCCTGTCGACGACCACCGTCGCGGCGGGCGCCCCGCTGAGCGTCTCGGGCTCGGGAGTCGCCGGGGGCTCGCAGCTCACGGTCACGCTCGGCACGACGCCAGCGGTCACCAGCACGGCCACGGCCGACGGCGCGGGCGGGTTCATCACCGGTCTGACCGTCCCCGTCACGGCGGCCACAGGCGACTATCCGGTGACCGTGACCGGCCCGCAGGGCTACACGATCCCGGTCGCGACGGTGCACGTCGACGGCGTCACCTACGCGCCCACCCTCTCTGCCCCGGCCTCGGCGACGCAGGGGTCGACCGTCTCGGTCTCGGGGGCCGGCTTCGCCGCGGGCGAGACGGTCGACGTGTGGCTCGCGTCGAGCCACAAGGTCGTGGTGGCAGACGGAGCGGGCGCCATCTCGGCCGCGCTCGTCGCACCGTCGTCGAGCGCGACCCTGACCGTGCTCGCGCGCGGCGCGGTCTCGCGCAAGGACGCCACCGCGCAGGTCGTGGTGCACGCTCCGTACCTGCCGGCGATCACCGCGTCGTCCTCCGTGACTGTCGGTGGCCAGGTGGCCGTGGTGGGCAGCGGCTTCGCCGCGGGCGAGGCCGTCACCGTGGCGCTCGACAGCCAGACGGCCGGCGTCGTCGCGGACGGCTCGGGCGCGTTCTCGACCACGGTCACCGCACCGACGACGGCGGGGACCTACACGGTGACCGCGCTCGGCGCGGTCTCGCAGGTCACGGCCGCCGCCACGGTCACCGTGACGGCGATCGTCACGCCCCCGGGCAAGGCGGCGGTGTCGTTGTCGGTGCCGGTGCTGTCCGCCTCTTCGCAGGTGTACGGCGCGAAGAAGCCGGTGACGGTCTCTACGACCGTGTCGGGTGCGACGGCGGGGACGGTGACGTTCGCCAGCGGCAGGACGGTGCTGGGCACGGCGGTGGTCAAGGGTGGCAGGGCGACGTTGACGCTGCCCAAGACGCTCGCGGTCGGCAGGTACACGATCGTGGCGTCGGTCCCGGAGTCGGCGACGACGGGTGCTGCGGTCTCCGCGGCCTCGAAGACCTTCACGGTCAAGAAGGCGTCGGTGAAGTCGTTGAAGGTCTCGGGCAAGAAGTTCAAGAAGGGCAAGAAGTTCACCGTGACGGTGAAGATCTCGACCACCTTGAGCAACGGTGCCAAGACGGCCGGCAAGGTGAAGGTGTACGTGGGCAA
>Ga0182735_1000785_pt1 | contig 23193 bp, 26 predicted proteins | sample eDN5th30CKraftMG_FD_128524 | JGI IMG/M metagenome (GOLD analysis project Ga0182735, IMG submission 128524) | Enriched Miracle-Growth compost microbial communities from Emeryville, California, USA - eDNA 5th pass 30_C Kraft MG (version 2) (version 2) ...
GCACCTCGCAGGCGCTGATCTGCGCGCAATGGCTGGGCATGCCCGCCACACAGGTGCAGACCTCGATCGTCGACTGGCCCGAACTGCCCATGACCACCAGCGGCGATCCTTACCTGATGAGCCAGGAAGAACAGGACCGCCTGGTGCAAGACCCGCGCTGGACGCCCGCCTACTCATCGCCGTCCAGCGCCACCAACTCGGCCTTTTATTTCGGCCACACCACGCGCGAGGCCGCTCGCCTGGTCTTCCAGCTGGGCCTGTGGCCGGCCGCGCTGGACTTCTGGCGACGCGGCCTGGGCGGCGGGCAAGCCGCGCCCCTGGTGGTGCGGCCCGAGGACGCGCGCTGGGTCGAGGGGTCGCTGACCTGCGCGGGCATGCAGCCCCTGCCCCTGGCCCAGCTGGCGCGACACGCCCACGACATGGGCCTGGTCACCGGCGCCGTCGTGCATGGCTTCAACCGCTGGCAGTGGGCCGAAGCCGACTTCCCCGTCGACGGCCAGAACCTGCGCCTGCCCCTCGATGGCCTGGCCCTGCGCCACGGCGCGGCGCCTTCGGGGCAGGCATCCGGCGCGGCGGCCGGCGCCAATGGCTATCGGCCCATCGAACGCACGCAGGTCTACCTGCCGCCGATCCAGCGCAACAACGCGGCGGTGACGTACTACACGGCGGTCGGCGCGCTGGTCGAGCTGGCAGTGCACGAGGCCTCGGGCAAAGTGGAGCTGCTGTCGCATCATTCGCTGATGGAATGCGGCAACATGATCTCGCCCGAGCTGGTGTCCGGCCAGTTGCAAGGCGGGCTGGCCATGGGCATCGGCCATGCGTTGTACGAATACCTGCCGCTGTACGAAGACGGCCCGGGCGACGGCACCTGGAACTTCAATCGCTACCACTTGCCGCTGGCCAGCGAGGTGGCGCTGTGGACGCAAACCGCCGACATCCTGCCGCCGCTGTCCGAGACGGACCCGCCCAAGGGCGTGGCCGAAGTGGTCATGATTCCCATCGTCGGCGCCATCGTCAATGGCCTGGCCCACGCCATCGGGCACCGGTTCACCGCCCTGCCCGTCACCGCCGAGCACATCCTGGAGGCCCTGGCATGACTATCGCCACCGAACCCCTGAGCCTGACCATCAACGGCCAGGCCGTCGGCCCGCTGCAAGTGCCGACCAACCTGATGATGATCGATTTCCTGCACGAGTACGCCGGCCTGACAGGATCGCGGCTGGGCTGCGGCCAGGGCATCTGCCATGCCTGCGTCGTCATCCTGGACAAGCCCGACGGCACCAGCGAGGAAATCCGCACCTGTATCACCGGCGCCCTGTTCTTCCAGGGCAAGCGGGTGCGCACGGTCGAGGCGCATGGCCGGCGCAACGCGCAGGGCGAAACCGTGGCGCTGTCGCCCGTCCAGCAGAAATTCCTGGAACACTACAGTTTTCAGTGCGGCTACTGCACGCCCGGCTTCGTCAATGCGGCCACCGTGCTGGTCGAGCGCCTGCAGCGCCAGCCCATCGAGCGCGCCCAGGTCGAACAGGTGGTCTCGCAGGCACTCGAAAACCACATCTGCCGGTGCACCGGCTATGTCCGCTACCACCAGGCGGTGAAGGACGTGGTGCTGAACACCCCCGGCCTGACTACGGGAGTCTGACCATGGCTCATTTCATTCGCATGCGCGCCGTGCTGGCGGCCGCGGGCCTGGCCGCCCTGGCGGCCTGCGGCCAGCAGGATTCCCCCGCGCCGCCCGATCCGCCCATCGCCGCCGGCCAGGACCAGCTGGTGCGCGGCCGCTATCTGGTCCAGGCGGCCGATTGCGCGGCCTGCCACACCGCGGCCGACGGCGCGCCGTTCGCCGGCGGCGTGCCGCTGGCCTCGCCGTTCGGCAAGTTCTACGGCACCAACATCACGCCGGACACCGAGCATGGCATCGGCGACTGGAGCGCCGACGAATTCTACGCGGCGCTGCGCGACGGCGTGGCGCCCGACCGGCACCTGTATCCAGCCATGCCCTACACCTCGTACCGCCAGCTCAGCCGCGCCGACAGCGACGCCATGTACGCCTACCTGCGCACCATCAAGCCGGCGGCCGTGCCGAACCGCGAACCGGAACTCGACTTTCCCTATAACCTGCGCTTCGGCGTGCGGTTCTGGAACTGGCTGTTCCTGGAGGACAGCCTGCCCGATGCCTCGCAAGGCAACTCGCAGGCCTGGCTGCGCGGCCGCTACCTAGCCGGGGCGCTGGGCCATTGCGCCGAGTGTCACACGCCGCGCGCCCGCCTGGGCCAGCTCGATGCCGACCGGCCGCTGCAAGGCGGCGCGCTGGGCCGCATCAAGGCGCCCGATATCTCGCCGGCCGGCCTGGCCTCGCGAGGCTGGACCGCCGACGACCTGAACGCCCTGTTCGCCACGGGTATCGCCTCGCAGGGCGCCGTGTTCGACGAAATGTTCCCCGTCGTGCACCTGAGCACCCAGCACCTGGACAAGCAGGACGTGGCGGCCTTGTCGACCTACCTGCTGGGCGACACGCCCCCGCCGCCCGCCCCCTTGCGGCCGGTGCAGCTAGAGCCCCACCTGCGCGACAGCGGGCAGGCCCTCTACACCGCCTTGTGCGCCGGCTGCCATGGATTCCAGGGCGAGGGCAAGCCGGGCGTGGCGGTGGCCATGCAGGGCAATGCCGGGCTGCGCGACCAGGATCCCCACAACCTGGTCGCCGTCATGCTCGACGGCATCGTCGCGCAGGATTTCCCCGGCACCGCCGCCATGCAGGCCATGCCCGGTTTTGCCGGTACACTGACTGACGCGCAACTGGCCGACCTGGCCAATTATGTGCGCGCCCGCTGGGGCGGACTGGCCCCCGCCGTGACTGCCGAGTCGGTGCAGGCGCTGCGACAATAGGCGCCGGCGGCATTTGATCTAGATCAAATGCCGCCAGGCCTGATCCGCTATCCTGAAACAGAGGTTTTCATTTACTTCTCATTCACGGAGAGCTCATGTTCAAGATACTCGTCCCCATCGACGGTTCCGAATGCGCGTTGCGCGCGCTGGCCGCGGCCATCGCCATGGCAGGGCAACACGGCGATGCCGAACTGCACCTGCTGAACGTGCCCTTGCCTATCCTCTCGGGCCACGCCCGGATGTTCCTGGACAAGAACGAAGTCCGCAATTACTACGACGAAGAAGGCACCAAGGCGCTGGCCGACGCCAAGCGCGCCGCCGAAGCCTCCGGCCTGCCCTTCGTCACGGCCATCCAGCCCGGGCAATCCGCCCAGACCATCGTCGACTACGCCGGCAAGCAGCAATGTGCCCACATCGTGATGGGCACGCGCGGCCTGAGCGCCCTGCCCGGCATCCTGCTGGGGTCCGTGGCGAACAAGGTCATCCACCTGGCCGATGTGCCGGTCACGCTGGTGAAATAGCCCCGGAAATCGCCCATGAGGGGCGGCGGGCCCGCGCCGCGGCGCCCGCCGCCCGACTACAACAGGCTTTTCCAAACCCGCTGCAACAATTCGGGCGCCTGCGCTTCCGGCACATGGAAGCTGACCGCCGCCCGCTCGTCCAGGAACCGGATCTCGATCCGGAAATAGCGCTGGTCGCCACCCGGCGCGGCATCGTCGCTGGCGACCGGCGCGGCCTGGCGCAAAGCCTGGCACACGTCGCGCCGCACCGCTTCCGTGCAATTGCGCAGGTCGATGTCGCGCGGCGCGGCGCGGCCGGGCAAGTAGGCCAGCCCACCTTGGCGGGACACGCGCACCAGGGCGGCATCGGACAACGGCGGCAGTTCGATCACGGCAGCACCCCCACCTGCTGCCAGGCCCGCCGCACCGCCTGCTGCGTCGCCGCATCGGAACTGGCGATCTCGACGGTCAGTGTCGCGAACGTGGCGAAATCGGCATTGGCGCCCAGGCGCTTGTCGCGCAGTGCGTCGTACCACACGCGGCCGGCGCGCTCCCAGGCCGGGCCGCCCAGTTCGATGGCGGCCAGGTAGAAGGCCCGGTTCGGAATGCCCGAATTGATATGCACGCCGCCATTGTCGTCGGTTGTCTCGACGTAATCCCGCATATGGGCGGGCTGCGGGTCCTTGCCCAGCGCGGGATCGTCGTAGGCCGAGCCCGGCTGCGCCATCGACCGCAGCGCCTTGGCATTGACCGCCTGGGTGAACAGCCCCGCCCCCACCAGCCAGTCGGCCTGCCCGGCGGTCTGGCCGGCGCGATGCTGCTTCACCAGCGAACCGAATACGTCGCACAGCGATTCGTTCAGCGCGCCCGACTGGCCCTGGTAGCGCAGGGCGGCCTCGTGATCGATCACGCCATGGCTCAATTCGTGGCCCACCACGTCCACGGCCAGGGTAAAGCGGTTGAATACCTCGCCGTCGCCGTCGCCGAACACCATCTGGGCGCCATTCCAGAAGGCGTTGTCGTAGTCTTCGCCATAGTGCACGGTGCCGATCAATGGCAGGCCGGCGTTGTCGATGGAATGGCGGCGGTAGACCTGCCAGAACAGGTTATAGGTGGCGCCCAGGTGGTCATAGGCCTCGTCCACGGCGGCATCGCCGCTGGGCGGCTGGCCTTCGGCCCGTACCCGCTGGCCCGGCAGCGCGGTGCCGTTGGCGGCGCTGTGCACCGCCCGGTTGGCCTGGCCGGGCGGCAAGGGGGGCATGGCGGGCAGGCGGGCCCTGGCGATGGCCGCCCCCTGGGTGGCGCGCAGGCTGCGTTCCTGCTGCTCGATGCGCAGCGTGGCCATGGCGCGCTCGCGCACGCGCGGGCTGGGATGGTGCGCCAGGCGGTCGAGCAAGTAAGGCGGGATCACGCCGGAGCACCAGGAATCGAACATGGGGCTGGACATGGAAAACCTCCTTCGGGCCGGGATCGGCCGGCCATGACTTCACCTTAGCAGAAAAGCATGACGCCGGCCGGGTGTGTGCACACCCTTGCCATTCGCAAAGGATTTGCAATAATGAGTGCGCTCGCGGCGCGGGAACCCTGCCGGTCCGGCGGGCTCTCATAGCTGCCTTTTTCCTCAACAAACACAAGAGAATCACCATGATCAAATCTGACGATACCGGCAAGCTCATCCTGCGCCTGAGCCTGGGCATTCTGGTGCTGATGCACGGCCTGATGAAGCTGTCCGGCGGCGTGGGCGGCATAGCGGGCATGTTGTCCTCGCACGGCCTGCCCGGCTTCCTAGCCTATGGCGCCTATGTGGGCGAAGTCATCGGCCCGCTGCTGGTCATCCTGGGCCTGTACAGCCGCCTAGGGGCCCTGTTCATTGTGATCAACATGGTGGTGGCCATCCTGCTGGCCCACACCGGCCAGTTGTTCAGCACCACGCAACAAGGCGGCTGGGCCCTGGAACTGCAAGGCATGTTCCTGTTCGGCGCGCTGGCCGTGGCCTTCATGGGCGCCGGCCGGTTCGGGCTGGGCGGCTCGGGCGGCCGCTGGAACTAGCGCGCGAGGCCGCCCCGCGCGGCTGTTCGCCACCCCCACAGGGCCGCGCAAGCGGCCCTGTTTGCTTGGTGCTAGCATGACCGGACACGCCGCGCCCCGCCGGGGCGGCCTGTTTCCAGGAGACCCTCATGAAGCATACGCTTGCCCTGCTGGCCTTGGCCGCTGCCCTGGCCGGCCCGGCCGCGCGCGCCGAGCTGCCGGTGGGCGCGCCCGCCCCGGATTTCTCGGCCCCCGCGTCGCTGGGCGGCCAGGTATTCACGTTCAAGCTGGCCCAGGCGCTGGCCGAAGGGCCGGTGGTGTTGTATTTCTACCCGGCCGCCTTCACGCAGGGCTGCACCATCGAGGCGCGCAACTTCGCCGAGGCCACCGACGACTACCAGGCGCTGGGCGCCCGCGTCATCGGCGTGTCGGCCGACGACATCGAGACATTGAAGAAGTTTTCGGTCAGCGAATGCCGCAGCAAGTTCGCCGTGGCCGCCGACGGCGACCAGGCCATCATGAAAGCCTACGACGCCGTGCACGACCGCCGCCCGGACTACGCCAAGCGGGTGTCGTATGTGATCTCGCCGGCGGGCAAGATCATCTACGCCTACACCGACATGAGCCCCGACCGCCATGTCGCCAATACGCTGCAAGCGTTGCGCGACTGGCGCGCCAGCCAGCCGCGGGCCGGGCGATAGCGGCCGCGGCCCCAGCCCGGGCTGCTCAGCGCGCGGCCGGCAGGATTTCCAGCACGCGCTCGATGGGGCGGCACAGCCGCGCGCCCTGCTCCGTCACCACGAAGGGGCGATTGATCAGGATCGGGTTGTCGACCATCGCGTCGAGCAGGTCGTCGTCCGACACGTCGGCCGCGTCCAGGCCCAGTTCCTGGTACAGCGATTCCTTGGTGCGCACGGCTTCGCGCACGCTCAGGCCGGACTGCTGGATCAGGCCGGCCAGCGTCTGGCGCGAAGGCGGCGATTTCAGGTATTCGATGATGGTGGGCTCGATGCCGGCATCGCGGATCATCTGCAGCACATTACGCGACGTGCTGCAGCGCGGATTGTGATAAATGGTGGCAGTCATGCGCGCTCCTTTGCAAACCGACAGTCTACCCAATCGCACCGCGCGCCGGGCGCGGGCGCGCCACGAACCTAGCTGAATGGCCAGACGGTGGGATGGGTGCCCGGCGGCATCGAGGGGCGCACCCAGCGCGCCGGCGTCAGCGAGAACTGCGCCGCATGGCGCACCGCCGCCAGCTCGCCGAAACCGGACGGTCCGCTTTCCAGGAAACCGGCAATAGGCGGCATCGCGCACTGCAAGCCATCGGGCACCCGCCCCAGCGAGCGCACCCAGCGCGCCGTCTGCGCCAGCGATATCCGCACATGCCACGACCCGCCTTCGGTCGCCTGGCGCGCCAGCGCGACTTGCGCGCCATAGGCCATCAGGTAACCTGAGGCGTGGTCCAGGATCTGCATGGGCAGGGGTTTGGGCGCGTCCGTGCCGGCCGCCTGCCCTTCGGCGTGATTGAAGCCGGTGGCCGTCTGCACCAGCGAATCGAAGCCGCGCCGCTGCGCCCAGGGGCCGCTGTCGCCGTAGGCCGACAACGACACGTAGACGATGCCCGGCCGCATGCGCGCGGCTTCCTCGGGGCCGAAGCCCAGGGCCTGTATGGCGCCCGGGCGATAGCCCTGCACGAACAGGTGCGCGCTGCGCAGCAGGTTGGCCAGCGCGATCCGTCCGTCGGCGGTTTCCAGGTCGACGTGTACCGACAGTTTGCCGCGGCTGGTTTCGGCGATGGTCTCGATATTAGGCAGGTGCGGCGAGTTGATCAGCATCACATCGGCCCCGTAGGCCGCCAGCGCCCGGCCGCACACCGGGCCCGCGATGATGCGCGTGAGATCGAGCACGCGTATGTCCTTCAGCGGCCGCGCATCGTGCGAATACCGCGGCAAGGGCCGCGGATCGGCCTCGCCGATGCGCTCGACCGTCAGCACCGGCTGGCCGGCCAGGGCCAGCGCCTGCGGGTGGCGATCCCATTCGTCGAAACTGCGCATGGCCGCCACCACCAGGCCGGCCTCGGCGGCTTCTTGCTCGACATCCAGCGCCCGCCGCCGCGCCAGGGCCTGCTCGACCGCCTGGCGGGAAGTGCCGGGCCCGGTGGGGCATCCCAGCAAGGTGAGCGCGCCATCGCGATGGTGCGCGAAATTGGCATGAATGCGCACCCAGCCGCCGTCGCCGCAACGGTATACGCCGGTGATCTTGTCGTGGACGTCGGGCGCGACGCCATCCAGCGTGAAATAGCTGCGGCACTCTTGCGCCGCATGCAGCATATCGACCGCCACGCGCTGCCGGGCGCCGCCACGCAGGTGCCACAATTCCGCCGCCGCCAGCGCGGCCGCGGCCATGCTGGCCTGGGCGGCCGTACCCACCGCGAACGACGAGGGCAACACCGGCTCGCCGCCGGACAGGTCGATGCAGTCCATGGCCTCGTCGGGCATATCCAGCGCGCGCCACAGCCCCTGCAACGCGTCGCGCGCGGTCTTGGCGGTGCGTGCCTGCCCGGCGGCGTGAGGCGAACGCAAGTCCATCATGTGTCCCATAATCTCGTCTGCATACCCGTATTTTGCCCAGATTGCAGGGCCGCGCGCGAAAGGCGTCAATACACCCGCCGGCCTTCGCGCCGGGGCGGTCACATCTACTTGTAGCTTTTACAACTGTCCGGCGCGATCCAGTCGCTTCAGGAAAACTTGCAGTTCTTTCACCACCTGCTTGTCGCCACGCGCTTCGGCGGCTTCCTGCCCGGCCTGCCAGGCCGCCCGGGCCCCCGCCAAGTCGCCCTGCCCCTGCAGCGCCTTGCCCAGCCACTTCCAGGCCACCGAATACCCCGGATCGAACGCCAAGGCCGCCCGCAGATGGGGCACGGCGGCGTCATAGGCTTCTTGCTCGGTATAGGCCTTGCCCAGCGAGAAACGCAGCAGCAGATTGTCCTGCCCCTTGGCCAGCATGGCTTCGAATCGGTCGGTCAGAGTTTCCATGGTGGGCTCCTGAGAATATTTGCAATGAACGACGATGAGTCGGTCGACCACTGAAATAACCTTCGCAATTCACTCAGCAAGAACAAACCAACTGTGTCGGTACGTATCAATTCAGGAATCTTATGGATTTCGTACATCATATTCTGGTCAGATACACGCATGACTAGCTCAAGGAATAACATTGTGCGACCGCCACGCTCCGCTATAGCTCTTCTGGTCACATGCTTGCTTCCTTCCGTTCCCGCAATGGGCAAGCAGACAGCCCTCTCCGAGTTGCCTCTACCAGCGTTGGTCGATCGCATAACTTGGGGCGCGACTCCATCCGAACTCGACCGAGCGACAAAACTGGGGCCTGAGGCCTATATCAAAGAGCAACTTCACCCCCCGGGCAAGGGCTCGTTGCCAACGGAGATCCAACACCGCATAGATGCAATGTCCATCTCCAAAGAATCGGCACAAGATGCCTTCATTGCAGCACGAGAATATCAACTATCGGTCAAGCGCATGCCTGATGGCGCAGAGAAAAATCAGGCTCGGAAAACAACACAGAGAATTCCGCGCACGCGGGCGCGCGAAACGGCCGAGCGAGCAACGCTACGTGCTCTATATTCGCGCGCTCAACTCCAAGAGCAAATGACGTGGTTCTGGATGAACCACTTCAACGTCTACTCAGAGAAAGGCAATATCGGCGCAGTCATCAGCGATTACGAAGATCGTGCTATTCGCTCAAACGCATTGGGCAAATTTCGTGACTTACTTGAAGCCACCATACGCTCTCCAGCCATGATGGTCTACTTAGACAATTACTATAACCGCGCGACCCGGATCAATGAGAACTATGCACGCGAGCTTATGGAGTTGCATACCCTTGGAGTACAAGGCGGGTATAAGCAATCTGACGTCCAGGAACTCGCACGCATATTGACCGGCATGGGAATTAGTTACACCAAAAAGTTGCCGCAAATAGATCCAGAACTTCGGAGCCAAATAGTCCAGGAGGGGGCGTTCATTTTCAATCCGAAATATCACGACTACGGCGACAAAGTTTTTCTCGGCCAGACAATCAAAGGGGAGGGACTTAAGGAGGTCGATAAGGCAGTCGATATGCTCGCCAGACATCCATCCACGGCACGCCACATCAGCATGAAGCTGGCCCAATACTTCGTGGCAGATGAACCGTCCGATGCCCTGGTCGACATGATGGCGAAAACATTTCTATCCAGCGACGGTGATATTGCTGCAACACTGTACACAATGTTCTCGTCCCAGGATTTTGCTAAGTCGCTGAAGGACGGAAAATTTAAAGATCCAGTTCAGTATACATACTCCTCACTACGTCTCGCATTCAGCAGTCTGCCACCAATCAACCGCGTGGATACTGTCAACGGCTGGCTGAGTCGAATGGGCGAGGCTTTGTACAGACGGGTGACACCCGATGGTTATCCTGTAAGAGCCTCCGATTGGTCCGGCTCTGGTCAGATGACTATGCGTTTTGAACTGGCTCGCCAAATCGCGACAAAACCCGGCGCATTCTATCGAAACGGCGACAAATCCGCGTCGAAAGTTATCGTACCCCATCTTCTTGACCAATATAAGGCAAAGGGGCTTTTTGCCGATTTCTCTGCAGCCACACGGAAAGTGATCGAAAGCAGCAAATCAAAACAAGAGGTCAATATGTATCTGCTGGCGTCACCTGAATTCATGCACCGATAATCATTTGCGAGGCCTACTCCATGTCCATGCATCGACGCCAATTGCTGCAAGCCGCTACAGCAGCACCGTTAACCCTGCTATCGTCTCGTCTTCTCGCCGCCCCGCAAGGCACTCCCCGTTTATTAGTAGTTTTCATGCGGGGTGCGTACGATTGCAGCAGCCTTCTTGTCCCCGCGTCTAGTGACTACTACTACGAATGCCGTCCCACTATCGCCATTCCCAAACCGTCGAGCGGGGAAGGTTCTGCGCTCGCACTTACCGACGGATGGGGGCTTCACCCAGGGTTAGAAGACACTTTATTGCCGCTATATCAGTCCAAAGAGCTGGCATTTGTTCCATTCACGGGCACTGACGATTTGAGCCGTAGTCATTTTGAAACACAGAACGGCATTGAACTGGGCAGAGCCGGCAAGGATGGCAATCACTACAATTCCGGTTTTCTCAATCGCCTGGCGGAAGTTCTAAGCAAAAGCAAAGCGAGGCCGGTTGCCTTTACCTCCGATTTACCTCAAATACTCCGAGGTACGCTCCCTGTCGCCAACGTCGATCTTGGCGGAGCCAAACGCACGTCAAATATGAGTGCGACGCGCGCTCAGGCAATCGCTTCTATGTATCGCGACACAAATCTGAGTACGGTCGTCGCCGAAGGTGTCGAACTGAATGCCATGGCCAAACGCGAACTCGGGGAGGAACTGCAACGCGCCAACGGGAACGCCATGCAAACTAGTCAACTCGAACGTGAGGCAACGAGGGTTGGACGTTTCATGGCTGATCGCTATAACCTCGGGTTCATCGACGTTGGAGGATGGGACACCCATGTTACACAAGGAGCATCGAAGGGCGTACTTGCAAACAAATTGGCGCAACTCAGCCGTGCCCTGGTCTCGTACAAGAAGGCTCTGGGTTCCGCCTGGCGCGATACCACGGTCGTGGTGATCAGCGAGTTCGGCCGCACGTTCCGCGAGAACGGCAACAAGGGTACGGATCACGGTCATGGCACGGTGTATTGGGTTCTGGGCGGTACCGTGCAAGGCGGCCGGATCGCGGGCCGGCAGGTCGAGGTGCGCCGCGACACCCTGTTCCAGGATCGCGACTACCCCGTGCTGAACGACTACCGCGCGCTGTTCGCGGGCCTGTTCACGCGGCTGTACGGGCTGGATGCCAAGCGTATCGAACAGGTGTTTCCCGGCGCCCGCGCGCAAGACCTGAAGCTGGTGTAGGGCCGCCCTGCGCGGCGCTACACTGGAGGCACGGATTGCCCGGCACAGACGGGTAGCCGCCCACTGAGGCCCGCCATGAGCACTATCTACGACTTTTCCGCCCAGGACATCCACGGAAACGACCAGGCGCTGGACGCGTTTCGCGGTCAAGTCCTGCTGGTGGTGAACGTGGCGTCGCAATGCGGGTTCACGCCGCAGTACGCCGGCCTGGAAGCGCTGTACCGGGATTACCGCGCCGCCGGCCTGACGGTACTGGGCTTTCCGTGCAACCAATTCGGCCACCAGGAGCCGGGCGACGAGGCCGCGATACGGGACTTCTGCTCGACGCAGTATGGCGTCACTTTTCCCCTGTTCGCCAAGGTCGAAGTCAATGGCCCGCAGGCCCATCCGCTGTACCGCTGGCTCAAGGGCGAGAAGCCCGGCGTGCTGGGCACCGAGGCAATCAAGTGGAACTTCACGAAATTCCTGGTGGGCCGCGATGGCCAGGTCATCCAGCGCTATGCGCCGACGGACAAGCCGTCGGCCTTGAAAGACGATATCCTGCGGGCCTGCGAGGCAACCGCCTGATACCTTGCGCGGCTACGGCCGCGACGACTGCAGCGGCGGCAGGCGCCGGCGCACCGGGCTGGATTTCACGATGGCCGTATTGGTCTCGGCGTATTCCGTGATGCGGTCCAGCACGCCGTCGAGTTGCGTAATGGACTTCAGCAACAGCCGCGCGATGAAGCAGTCGTCGCCGGTGACCTTGTCGCACTCCACGAATTCGCCGATATCGGCGATCAGCTTCTCGACCCTGCGCAATTGCCCCGGCAGCGGGCGGATGCGCACGATGGCCGTCAGCGTGTAGCCCAACGCCACCGGGTCGATGTCCAGGGTATAGCCGCGCACCACACCGGACTCTTCCAGCCGGCGCAGGCGGTCGGCCACGCTGGGCGCGGACATGCCGACCTGGCGCGCGAGGTCGGCCGTCGTGGTGCGCGCATTGGCCGTGAGCAGCTGCACCAGGCGGCGATCGATGCCGTCGAGCGCGTCATTTTCGATTTTTAGGTTTTCAGTCATAAAAATCTCTTGAATAAAGGCAAATGGCTTGAATCGCGCGCGATTCTGCATATTATGCGGCAAAACGCCCTGGGATAATTTCTTCATCGACAGCGCCGCCAAGGCGCGCGAACCAGGAGTATTTCGATGAAGACGACGAACGAACGGGCCGGGCTGGCGCAGATGGCCGCCGCCATGGCGATTTCGGGCACGGTGGGTGTATTCGTGCTGGAATCCGGGCAAAGCGCCTGGAATGTGGTGTTCTTCCGGTGCGTATTCGGCGCGCTGGGGCTGCTGGCCTATTGCCTGGCGCGCGGGCTGTTGCGGCCCGGCATCTTCAACCGCGCCACGCTGGGCTGGACGCTGGCGGCGGGCGTGGCGATCGTGCTGAACTGGGTGTTGCTGTTCTCGGCCTACCGGCTTGCGTCCATCTCGCTGTCGACGGCCGTGTACAACTTCCAACCCTTTTTCCTGATCGCGCTGGGGGCGATGTTCCTGGGCGAGCGCCCGACCCTGGGCAAGCTGGGGTGGTCGGTGCTGGCATTCGGCGGGCTGCTGCTGGTGCTGCGCATCGAGCCGGCCGAGCTGGCGCAAGCGGGCGGCTATCTGCACGGGCTGGCACTGGCGCTGGGCGCCGGCGCCCTGTACGCGGTGACTTCGATCATCGTCAAGCGGCTCAAGCACATCGCCCCGCACGTGCTCGCGCTGGTGCAGGTCAGCCTGGGCGCGGCGCTGCTGCTGCCGATGGTGGACTTCGGCGCCCTGCCCGTCTCGCCGGGCCAGTGGGGCTATCTGGTCGGCATCGGCTTGCTGCACACCAGCCTGACTTATATCCTGCTGTATTCGGCCATCCAGAAGCTGCCGACCACGTCGGTGGCGGCGCTGGCGTTCATTTATCCCGCCGTGGCCATCATGCTGGATTACGCCGTGTACGGCCAGCGCCTGGCCTGGTCGCAGGCGGCCGGCGTGGGCCTGATCCTGCTGGCCGCCGCGGGCGTCAGCCTGAACTGGCGCCTGCCGGCCCGGCGTGGCTGCCGCGAAGGCGTGGACGCCCGCGCCTAGGCCGCACCTGGCCGGCCGGCCCGGCGCCACAAGCCCTGGCCGGCAAGGGGGCTTTGCGGCGCGCGGGCCGGGCAACCCGCTATCATGGTCGCCATGCGCGCCGTCCGTCTCGGATGGCCCCCAGCCAAGGACCGCACCATGATCGACCTGTACTACTGGACTACGCCCAACGGGCACAAGATCACGATGTTCCTCGAAGAAGCCGGCCTGCCTTACCGGATCTTCCCCATCAACATCAGCAAGGGCGAACAGTTTCAGCCCGACTTCCTGGCCATCGCGCCGAACAACCGCATTCCCGCCATTGTCGACCAGGCGCCCGCCGACGGCGGCGCGCCGGTGTCGCTGTTCGAATCCGGCGCCATCCTGTTGTACCTGGCCGAGAAAACCGGCCGCTTCATTGCACAAGACCTGCGCGGGCGCGCCGACACGCTACAGTGGCTGTTCTGGCAAATGGGCGGCCTGGGCCCCATGGCCGGCCAGAACCACCATTTCTCGGCCTATGCGCAAGAGCGCATCCCGTACGCCATCGACCGCTATGTGAAAGAGACCAACCGCCTGTATGGCGTACTGAACAAGCGGCTGGCCGACCGCGAGTACGTGGCCGGCGAGTACTCCATCGCCGACATGGCGGCGTATCCCTGGATCGTGCCGCACGAACGCCAGGGCCAGGACCTGAACGACTTCCCGCACCTGCAGCGCTGGTTCCAGGCCATCCAGGCGCGACCCGCCACGCAGCGCGCGTACGACAAAGCCAAGGACGTCAATACCGCTCCGTCGGTGCATACCGAGGAATCGCGCCGCATCCTGTTCGGCCAGACCGCCCAGAACGTGCGCTAGGAACTGCACATGCCCGAAGCCTCCCTGCAGTTTCGCCGTGCTCGCGCGGCCGACCTGGATGCCATCGTGGTCTTGCTCGCCGACGACACACTGGGCAGCGGCCGGGAAGATCCCGCGGTGCCGGCCAACCCCTGCTATGTGCGAGCGTTCGAGGCCATCGACCGCGATCCCAACCAATTCCTGGCGGTAGCCGAACGCGCCGGCGCCGTGGTCGGCTGCCTGCAGCTGAGCTTCATCCCGGGCTTGTCGCGCCGCGGCCTGTGGCGCGGCCAGATCGAGAGCGTGCGGGTGGCTGCGGGCGAACGCGGGGCCGGCACGGGCCGCGCGCTGTTCCAGTGGGCCATCGGCCAGTGCCGCGAACGCGGTTGCGGCCTGGTGCAGTTGACCACCGACAAGTCCCGCGCCGATGCGCGGCGGTTCTACGAATCGCTGGGTTTTCGCGCCACCCATGAAGGCATGAAACTGGAACTCGCCGCCTGAACCGGAGTCCGACCCCTATGCATGGTGAATACAAAGTCCCCGGCGGCAAGCTGGTCGTCGTGGATCTCGAAGTCGAAGACGGCAAGCTGGCCGACGTGCGCCTGAGCGGCGATTTTTTCCTTGAGCCGCCCGAAGCGCTGGACCTGATCAACCGCGCCCTGTGCGGCTTGCCCGCCGATGCCGACGAAGCGCAACTGGCTGCCGCCGTGCAGGCCGCGCTGCCGCGCGAGGCGGAACTGTTCGGGTTTTCGCCGCAAGCCGTGGCGGTGACGGTACAAAGGGCGCTGGCATGAGCGTACGCACCTACTGGAACGACTACGACTGGCAGCTTATCCACGCCGGCCCGCAGCCGCCTGCGCTGCACATGGCGCTGGATGCGGTCATTACCGACGAAGTGGGCGCCGGGCTGCGCCCGCCCACGCTGCGCATCTGGGAATGGTCCGAGCCGGCCGTGATCATCGGGCGCTTCCAGTCGCTGAAGAACGAGGTCGATCCGGAAGGCGCCCGCCGGCACGGCGTCACTGTGGTCCGGCGCGTCAGCGGCGGCGGCGCCATGTTCGTGGAGCCGGGCAACACCATCACCTATTCGCTGAGCGTGCCGCAGGCACTGGTGCAGGGGCTGAGCTTCCAGCAGTCGTACGAATTCCTGGACGGCTGGGTCATCCGCGCGCTGCACGACCTGGGCATCAAGGCCTGGTACCAGCCCCTGAACGACATCGCTTCCGAAAGCGGCAAGATCGGTGGCGCCGCCCAGGCGCGGCGCGCCGGCGCGGTGCTGCACCACGTCACGATGTCTTACGATATCGATGCCGAGAAGATGGTGCAGGTCTTGCGCATCGGCCGCGAAAAGCTGTCGGACAAGGGCACGACCAGCGCCAAGAAGCGCGTCGACCCCCTGCGCAGCCAGACCGGCCTGGCGCGCGACACTATCATCGAACGCATGCTGCAAACTTTCCAGAGCCTGGCGCCGCTGGCGCCGGCACAACTGGGCGAGGCCACGCTGGAACAGGCGCGGCGCCAGGCCCAGGAGAAATTTTCAAGCCCCGAATGGACTGCCCTGGTACCGTGATGCGAATGTCGTGCCTCTTCCCGCCGCGGCGCGCCCGCGCCTTGGTCGCCAGCGCCGTGCTGGCCGTGCTGGCCGGTTGCGCCAGCTCGCCCTCGGACACCATCAGCCTGCCGCCGGCCACGCCGCAGCCCACCAACACCGAGGCGCAGGTGGGCGGGCTGGCCGTGGAAAAAGTCCAATGGCAAGGCGTCAAGCCGGGCTGCGAAGGCCAATGCCCGCGCATCGAGATCGACAGCGTGGCGTTTCCCGAAATACCGAAGCTGACCGAGCTGGTCGACCATGTGCTGGCCTACATGACCGGCGTCGATCCCAATCGCGTGCGCCCGTATCGCACCCTGGCCGAATACACGCAGTATTTCTGGCAGACCGCGCAATCGCGCGACGCCACGATTTTCAAGGCTAGCGTGAAGGACGTCGTGGGCAATATCGTGGCAGTGGAACTGCATACCGGGCAGTACCTGACCGGCGCCGCGCACGGCATTCCCGCCACCCAATACCTGAACTGGCAGCGCGATCAATCGCGCGTGCTGGCGCTGGAAGAAGCGCTCGAGCCCGGCGCGCATCCGGCCTTCGTGCAGGCACTGCGCCGCGCCCACCAGGCCTGGCTGGCCCGCAACGAGGACGCGCAGCGCGATCCGCAGGCCTACGACCGCATGTGGCCTTTCCAGGAAAGCAATAATTTCGCACTGACCCGCGACGGCGTCGTGGTGAAGTACGACGCGTATTCGATCGCGCCGTACTCGCACGGGGAACCGGAACTACTGATTCCCTACGCCGAACTGCGCGGCATCCTGCGGCCGGCGTTCATCCCCGCCAGCCGCTAGCGCCCTGCCCGCGCCGCGCGCGGGCGGCGCGCCGTCAGGGGTACAGGCCGCGCACCTGGCGCGCCTGCAGGATGCGCGTGCAAGCCACGATGAAGGCCGCGGTGCGCAATGTCACCTTGTGCTCTTTGGCCATTTGCGAAACCGCCGCGTAGGCCTCGCGCATCAGGCGCTCGAGGCGGTGGTTGATTTCTTCCTCGCTCCAGAAGAAGCTGGAGAAATCCTGCACCCACTCGAAGTAGCTGACCGTCACGCCGCCGGCATTGGCCAGTACATCGGGCACCACGTACACGCCGTTCTCGCGCAGGATGTCGTCGGCCTCGGGGGTGGTGGGGCCGTTGGCGCCCTCGACCACGACCTTGGCCCGCACCTTGGCGGCATTGGACTGGTTGATCTGCCCTTCCAGGGCGGCCGGGATCAGGAATTCGGTTTCCAGTTCCCAGAACTGCGCGTTGTCCAGCGCCTCGCCGCCGTTGAAGCCCGCCACGCCCCCCTTCTGCGACACGTGCGACAGCAGCCGGTGCACGTCCAGGCCGGCCGGGTTGTACAGGGTGCCGGTGTGGTCCTGCACGGCGATCACCTTGGCGCCGGTTTCGTGGAACAGGCGCGCGGCGGTACCGCCCACGTTACCGAAGCCCTGCACGATGACCCGAGCCTGCGTCACGTCGATATTGCAATCGCGCGCGGCTTCGCAGGCGGTGACGAACACGCCGCGACCGGTAGCCTCAACCCGGCCCAGGCTGCCGCCCAGCGCGATCGGCTTGCCGGTGACCACGCCGGTAGCGGTGGCGCCCTCGTTCATGGAATACGTGTCCATCATCCACGCCATCGTCTGCGCGTTGGTGTTCACGTCGGGGGCGGGAATGTCTTTCGACGGGCCGATGATGACACCGATCTCCGAGGTATAGCGGCGCGTCATGCGCTCGAGCTCGGACTGCGACAAGGTGCGCGGATCGACCCGGATGCCGCCCTTGGCCCCGCCGTACGGCAGGTTCACCGCGGCATTCTTCACCGACATCCATGCCGCCAGGGCCATCACTTCGGACAGGGTGACATCCTGGTGGAAGCGCACGCCGCCCTTGCCGGGCCCGCGCGAGGTGTTGTGCTGCACCCGGTAGCCCTCGAAATGAGCCACGCTGCCATTGTCCAGCTCGATGGGCACGTCGACGATCAGGGCGCGCTTGGGGCGCTTCAGCGTTTCCACCCATCGCGCCAGCGGGCCCAGATAGGGCGTGACCCGGTCGACTTGTTGCAGGTAAATACCCCAGGGGCCAAGGTGCTCGGCATCCAGGTACGACGGCAATGCGTGGGTGGGTTTATCCGACATGAGGAGGATCTCCAGGCTAGGACTGGCGATATTTTAGCCGTCCGAAACTAAGACGTCCCCATTAAATTGAAAAAATATTAAATGGGGACAATATAAAGAGACCAAGGACCGCGGCATGGCCTGTCTATCTTACGGCGCCAGCCACCGCCCGGCCAGGCTAGGCGGACGCGCGGCCGGCGGCAAGCAACGGGGGCGCTGGGTGCCCCCGGGATAGTAAGAAGGTGAAACCCGAAGCCCCGGGTCCGGCGCGGCCGAACGGCATGATGGCGGGCCACGGCCCGCCCGGCGCATCCGCCATGCCAGCCAGCAACGAATCGCCTGCGATGCCGCGCAGCCGGATCGCCCGGCCGCCTTTTCCAGTGCTTACATCATGTAGCCGACCGAGGGTGGCGCAGCAACATGGCGTGGCTAGAATTGAATCCCGCCAATCCTAACCAATCCCGCCAACTTTTCTCACTCCTGCCGCGGGCGCCCTCTTCCTTCCAGTTTTTTGCGCGAGGCCATCCATGTCTACTACGGGCTTTCATTCCGCTTCCGTTGTATTGCGGCGATCGAACGACGTGCTGACGTTGACCCCCTGGCAAGGCGCAGAGCCGCGCAAAGCCGCCCGGCGCGCCGACCGCGCCGGCGTCGAGTCCCTGCTGCGCCCGTTCATGAACGACGATTTCAACCGGTTGGCCGTCATGCGCCTGTGCCATGAAGTCGAGCCCGGCTACACGCTGGCCGGCGCTCCTGCCTCGGCCAGCGCGGTCCAGCACATGGCCGGCCTGATTGCCGCCGGCAAGGTGCTGGTTGCCCGCAACGGCGACGCGGCGCAGTACGCCGACGGGCAGTTCCCGTTTTCGTTGCGCCAGCTGGCCTACTTGCCCGCGGGCGGCCCGGAAGTGAACGGCTCGTATTTCCTGCGCGGCCATTACACGGTACAGGGCCGGACCATCACCGTGTCGGCCGAGGGGCGGACCTCGGCCCGGCAGGTCGGCACGGTGCGCTTTTTCGCCTCGGTGCGAACAGCGGTCGATGGCCAGCCAGGCGGCGCCCATCCGCTGGCGCGTGGCAACGCTGACGACATGCCCGAGGACGATTACACGTCCATCGGCACGGCCCAATGGGAATTGCCGGAAGTCCGCCACGGGCAATCAGTCGCGCTGATGCTGACGGCCGGCTATACCTTCGATACGCCCACTGGCCAGGCGGCCCCCATGCCCGCCGCCGCCGAGCGCGAAATCCTTCTGGCGCTGCGCTGATCCGCGAGCCGGCCACGCAGCCGGCATCAATCAATCGTATTTGTTCAGCCGCACGCCCGACACACCGGACAGGGTGGGCTCTTCCGCATCAGGAGGCGGAGCATCCGCGCGCACCGGCGCCGGCGATTCCGGCCGGGCCGGCTGCGCCGGCGGGGGTGTGCCAACCTGGCCCCCGCGCTGACCATCGCGTCGCTGCTCGGCCTGCGCAATCAGCGTGTCCAACTGGCGCGCCAGGGTGCCTGCCTTGCCGGCATCGGCCCAATCGGCCGCATTCTTGCCTTTCAGGTCTCGCGTCGTGACGTCCGCGCCGGCGTCCAGCAACAACTGCACCATGTCGCGGCTGCCGGAAAAACCGGCCATCATCAGCGGCGTCGTGCCGTCGGGGGACGGCGCGTTGACCATGGCCTGGTGCGCCAGCAGCAGCTTGGCGGTGTCGACGCGGCCCTTCGATGCGGCATAGTGCAGCGGCGTCCATCCCAGCCGGTTGACCTTGGCGCCCCGCTGGATCAGGGCGCGGGCGCGTTCGGTCTGGCCCGCGACCGCCAGGTACATCAATGCGGTTTCATTGGCGGGATTCACGGCCTCCAGGTCGGTGCGCGGGTTGGCCGCCAGCACATCGAACACCTGCCAGGCGCCGTCGACCACGGCACGCATCAGTGCCGGCTGGCCATTCTTGTAGCGCACGTTCGGGTCGGCGCCGGCGGCCAGCAACTGGCGGACTTCGGCCGCGTTGTCGTTGTGCACATAGACCCACCAGTTGCGCGGCGTGGCGGCCGCCTGGACGGACGGGGCCGCGCAAACGGCGGCCACCGTCATGGCGCAGGCAGCCAGCACGGACCGGGTCGAGGCAAGAGCGAGCACGGAACGCTTCATAGAAATCACTTTAATAGTAAAACTTTAACTAAATTACTTTAAATAAATAAAATTAAATTAACGATCTATCTTATTGAATAATTTAAAGAAATTTTCAGTCGATGCCTGCGCCACTGTTGCCACATCCAGCCCCTTTAATTCGGCGATTTTCTCGGCCACATGGATCACCTTGGACGGGTCGTTGCGCTTGCCGCGGAACGGCACCGGCGCCAGGTACGGCGAATCGGTTTCGATCAACAGGCGATCCAGCGGCATCTTGGCCGCGACTTCGTGCACCAGCGCCGCATTCTTGAAGGTGACTATGCCCGATAGCGAAATATGGAAGTTCAGGTCCATGGCCGCCTGGGCCATGTCCCAGGATTCGGTGAAACAGTGCATCACGCCCCCGGCTTCGGCGCCATTTTCCTCGCGCAGAATGCGCAGCGTGTCCTGCACGGATTCGCGGGTGTGGATGATCAGCGGCAGGCCGGCCTGCCGCGCCACGCGGATATGGCGGCGAAACCGCTCGCGCTGCCAGTCCAGCGGCTCGCTGAGCCGGTAATAGTCGAGCCCGGTTTCGCCGATGGCCACGACCTTCGGATGCCGCGCCAATTGCAGCAGCTCGGCTTCGGTGGGGTCGGACGTGGCCTCGTAATCCGGATGCACGCCTACCGAAGCCCAGAGATTGGGATGCGGCTCGACCAGTTCGATCAGGCCGGGCCAATCGGGCAGGTCGACGCTGACGACCAGTGCATGCGTGACACGGTTGTCGGCCATGCGCCGCAGGATGTCAGGCAGTTCCTGGGCCAGTTCGGGAAAATTCAGATGGCAATGCGAGTCGACGTACATGGAAAGCGATCGGGGAGTCGGACGGCCCAGCTGGCGCGGGCACAAGGCGAAGCCGGATGCGCGGCTATCCCTGGCAGGATAGCACCATGCGCTGCAGGGTCGCATGCGCGAACAGCTTGGCGTTCAGGGGATGGGTGGCCAGCCGGCGCTGCTGGGTCAGCCAGCGGGCGCCTTCGGCCAGCCGCACCGCATTGGCGCGCGCGGCGGCCTGCCCCACCGGCTTGGCCAGCGACGGGAAATAGCGCACCGGGGCGCCGGCGCCCGCCAGCATCAAATCGGCGCACAGGCGCTGCAAAGCGTCGATCCATTCGGGCGGCGGACTTTTTTCCAGGCTTTCGGCCAGGGCGCCGATATCCGGCGACTGCCCCTTGGCCAGCGGGCCGATAAGCTGCGATAGCCATTCCGGGCACGCCTGCTCGCCCCCCTGGGCCAGGCGCAGCGCGGCCAGGGGCGCGCCACCGGCGGCCGCCAGCCAGTCCTCGGCCGGTTCCACGCCTTGCGCCCGCAACCAGTGCAGCGCCTGGTCGGCCCCGGGCGCGGGCAGCGGCAGCCGACGACAGCGCGACACCAACGTGGGCAGCAGGCGGTCGGGGGCGTCGGCCACCAGCAGGAACACCGTGCGCGGCGGCGGCTCTTCCAGCACCTTCAGCAGGGCGTTGGCGGAAATGACGTTCAGGGCCTGCGCGGGATACAGCAGCGCCACGCGCCAGCCGCCGCGATGGGTGGCGGTATTGAACCAGGATTCCAGCGCGCGGATCTGGTCGATGCGGATCTCTTTCGAGGGGGCGCGCTTGGCCGTGCCGGTGGCGGCCGGTTCGGCGTCGTCCGCGCCCTCGGCGGCGTCGGCGCCTTCCTGCAAGGCGACCGCCTCGGGGCGGATGCGGCGCAGGTCGGGATGGTTGCCGCTGGCCACCCAGGCGCAGGCCGGGCACTGGCCGCAAGCGAGCTGGCCGCGCGGCGATTCGCACAACAGGCTGGCGGCCGCGGCACAAGCGAACTGCAGCTTGCCGATACCCGCCGTGCCGTGCACCAGCCACGCATGCGCGAAGCGCTCGCGCCCGGCCAGCCAGGCGCGTGCGGTATCGAGCTGCCAGGGTAGGAAGCCGGCCTCGCTCATGGGGCTTCCGTCAGCGCCTGCAATTCGGCCAGCAATTGGGCGCGGACCTGTTCGACGGGCCGGCTCGAATCCACGATGCGGATGCGGTCGGGATGGGCCGCGGCCCGCGCATGGTAGGCGGCGCGCGTGCGCTCGAAGAAGGCCGCCCCTTCGCGCTCGAAGCGATCGGGCTGGCGTGCGTTGGCCAGGCGCGCGCGGGCAAGTTCCAGCGGCACATCGAAGAGCCATGTGCGGTCGGGCTGCAGCGCGGGCCGCATCCATTGCTCGAGCACGGCGACGCGGTCGGCGCCGAGTTGCCGGCCGCCGCCCTGGTAGGCATAAGTGGCGTCGGTATAGCGATCGCAGACCACCCAGTCGCCCCGCGCCAGCGCCGGTTCGATGACCTGGGCCAGGTGTTCGCAGCGCGCCGCGAACATCAGCAAGGTTTCCGTGTCCAGGGTCATGGATTCGGACAGCACCAGGCCGCGCAGGGCTTCGCCCAGGGGGGTGCCGCCCGGCTCGCGCGTGGCGACGACGGTGTGGCCCATGGCGCGCAGCGTGTCGGCCAGCCAGGCCGCGTGGGTACTCTTGCCGGCGCCGTCCACGCCTTCAAGGGTGATGAAACGTCCGCGTGCAGTCATTGATCCCGGCCCAGTATGTAGCGCGCCACGTTGCGATTGTGCTCGGACAGGTTAGCCGAAAACTCGCTGGTGCCGTTGCCGCGCGAAACGAAGTACAGATATTTGTGGCGTTCGGGCTGGACGGCGGCCAGCAGCGAGGCGCGGCCCGCGGCCGCGATGGGCGTGGGCGGCAGGCCGGCGCGGGTGTAGGTATTCCAGGGCGTATCGGCCTGCAGGTCGCTGCGCCGGATGCGCCCCTGGTAGCGCTGGCCCATGCCGTAGATGACGGTGGGATCGGTCTGCAGCATCATCCCCAGGCGCAGGCGGTTGATGAACACGCCGGCCACGCGGGTGCGCTCGGGACCATGGCCGGTTTCCTTCTCGATGATGGAAGCCAGCACCAGCGCTTCGTAGGGCGTCTGCAGCGGCAGGTCGGGCTGGCGCTGGGCCCAGGCTTCGGCCAGGACCCGCTGTTCGTGCTGGTAGGCCTGGCGCAGCAGGTCGAAGTCGGAC
>Ga0182735_1000788_pt1 | contig 23098 bp, 19 predicted proteins | sample eDN5th30CKraftMG_FD_128524 | JGI IMG/M metagenome (GOLD analysis project Ga0182735, IMG submission 128524) | Enriched Miracle-Growth compost microbial communities from Emeryville, California, USA - eDNA 5th pass 30_C Kraft MG (version 2) (version 2) ...
CCCCGCCGAGCATGCGGCGGGTGAGCTGTCGGCGGGCGCTCAGCAGGTCGTCCAGCGCCGCGGACAGATGCGCGTCCGCCGGATCCTCCCCGCGGGCGGCCGCGAGGAGGACCGCACGGCGGACCAGCTCCTTCGCGAACGACCCCGTGACGCCCTCCGTCGCGTCGGCCGCCGCGGCGATCGCCGCATCCGAGAACGGCAGGGCGTGCGCGTAGTGGGCGAGCAGCCGCTCGCGCTCGGACCGGGCGGGGAGGGGCACCTCGACCGCGAGGTCGACGCGCCCGGGGCGCTCCGCGAGAGCGCGCTCCAGCACCTCGACGCGGTTCGTCGTCATGACGAACGCGATGTCCGCGTCGCCGTCGAGGCCGTCGAGCGCCTCCAGCACCTCGAACAGGAGCGGCTGCGGCGATCCGTGCCGCTCCATCGCGACGAGATCGATGTCCTCCAGGACGACGATGGACGGCTCGAACGTCCGCGCGATCTCCGCCGCGAGGCCCACAAGCCGGATGCTGGTGCCCGTCAGCAGCACGACGGTCGCGTCGGGGGAGCCGGCGAGCAGGTGCCGCACCGTGAGGGTCTTGCCGGTTCCCGGCGGACCGTACAGCAGCACTCCGCGCTTCAGGTGCTGGCCCGCGCGGCGCAGCAGCTCGCGGTGCTCGCCGATCCCGGCCACGTGCTGCACGATCTCGTCGAGAAGACCGTCCGGAAGGACGATGTCGTCCGCCGTGACGTCGGGACGCGCGATGAACGTCGCGCCCGCGTCACGGCCGAACTCCGTCGGGGCGAACGAGAGCACCTGGCCGCGCAGGACGCTGCGCCGGATCATCTCCGCGCGCAGCTCCGCGAGAAACGCCGAGACGACGCCGGCGTCCTCGCCCATGACCTCGAGCATCGCGGACGAGCGCCCCGACTGCGGGGACGCGGCCCGCTGCATGACGGCGATCGGATGCCCCTGGAACGACAGCAGCCGGACCCCCATCGACACGACCCGCCGGCTCGTGGACGGCCCCGTCGCACGCTCCGCGTAGTCGACCGGGCCGGGCTCGAAGCGCAGGTGCGCGTTGCTGACGATCTCGGCCATCGCGTTGTGCATCCGCTGCTGGCCGCCGCTCACGCCGATGAGCGTCCCGCCGCCCGTCTCCGACATCGCCTCGAGAGCGATGTCGGCGTCGACGAGCCGGTGATCGGCGATCGACTCCTGCACGACCGGCAGCGACGCCGCGTCCACCCCCAGATGCGCGGTGATCGCGTCGCCGACCGGCGTCCGCGTCGCGCGCGCCTCCTGCTGCGCGAGCGCCGTCACCCGCTCGAGATAGGCCCGCACGGCCCGCATGAGCTCCCGGTCCTCGGCGTCCATGGATCCCCCTCCCGCTCGGCATCGTACGGTAGCAGGAGCGCCGGACATCCGGTCGTCCGCCGGGAACGTGCCGGCGGCGGGGGAGCGGCTCCGCGGGATCCCGGGGCGGAGGAAACGGCCGCCGTGCGGCCCCGCAGAAGAGCTGCAGGGAATCGTCTACACGGTGGCGAAGACCGGCGACGGAGTCGCCGTGAGAGCCGAGGTCGCCGCTCTCACGGAGTCCGCGGGGTGTCCCACGGCCCCCGGTGGCGGCACCTGGGGTCTGCCGGGGTAGGGCTGACGAGCATTCGCTCAGAGCGCTCGTCCCGCCTCGCGCGACAGCGATCTGACATAATGTGCATTATCGGCTAATAGTTCGGAGCGCGAACACGGCGTAGGCGACGTGACCGGATTGCGCACTCGGGATGACTGGGCATCGTTCCCAGTCATCCGGACACGCGGGTCCCGCACAATGTACACACCCGACCCCTGTCCGAAGGAAGACCGCTGTGATCACGAGCGCCCCACGACGACGTCGGCCCCGACCCGCGAAGGCGGCGCTCGCCGTCCTCGCGACGGCCTTCCTCGTGCTCGCCGGGGGCGCCGTGTCGCCTGCGGCGGCCGAGGACGGCGGATCCCGGATCGTCGAGATGACGCCCGATCTCCGCGCGCGGATCCAGCGGATGATGGAGAGCTACCAGGCCGAGAACGACATCCCGGGGATCTCGGTCGCGGTGGTCACTCCGAGCCCGCACGGGTCGGATCCGGTGATCACGACGTTCGCCGCCGGCGATCTCGTGGCGAACACGTCCGCACCGGTCGACGCCTCGACGCAGTTCGAGCTCGGGTCGGAGTCGAAGATCTTCACCGCGGACCTGCTGTCGTACCTTGTCGCCACGGGTCGGGTCACGCTCGACGACACGGTCGAGCAGCACGCGCCGTCGTGGGCGACGGTGCCGGACTGGACCGCATCGATCACGCTGCGCGACCTCGCCACCCACCAGTCGGGTCTCCCTGACTGGCCCCCGAACTACGACAGCGGCTGCGGGGGCGCTCCCTGCGAGAACTGGCGCCCCGGCTACACGCAGGCGATGCTGTGGGACGCCCTCGACTCCGTGACCCTGCAGTGGGCGCCGGGGACCGACTGGCTCTACTCGGACTGGGGATTCGCCCTGCTCGGCGCCATCCTGGCCGATGTCGTCCAGACCACCGCCCAGACGCAGCCGCCCGCCTACCAGCCCGCGCTCGACGACGCGTTCCTCGACGCCCTGGGCATGTCCTCCACGATGCTCGAGCCCGCGACTCCGGACGCCAGGCTCGCCACGCCGTATCCGGCGGGCACGGGGACGACGCCGACCTATCTCTGGGACAACGTCAACGCGTTCGCCGGAGGCGGCGGGCTCATCTCCGACGCGACCGACATGGGCACCTGGGTCGCCGCGCACCTCGGCTACATCTCACCCGTGGCGCCGGTCGGGGTGCGATCGATGGCGGACACCCTCCAGCCGGTCAGCACCATCACCACCGTGTGCTCGTCGCCCGACCCGACGGTGATCTCCTCGACGGACTGCGGACCGGGTGATTTCCGGATGGGCCTCGGATGGGCGCTCTTCTCCGCCGAGGACGGGCACGTCGGGGTGCCCTGGGCGTTCAAGAACGGCCAGACGGCCGGCAGCAGCACCGACACCGCGCTGGCCCCGACCCTGCGGACGGGCGTCACGACGATGTACAACAGGGCGCGGACCGATGACGACGCTCAGCTCGCCGCACCGATCCTCGCGCTGCTCGTGGCGAACCGGACGACGGTGCCGGCCGACACTCCCGCACATCACGAGCCCGAGCACCGCGAGCCGCGCAAGGCCGCCCTCGCGGAGAGCGGCTTCACGGCATCCGGCCTTCTCCTTCCCGGCCTGGGCGCCGCGGCGCTCGTCGCCGTCGGTGCCGCGCTGGTCGTCCGTCGCCGCACCGCGGGTCGGTAGGACGGCGCGATCAGGCGCCCACGTACTCGGCGAGGTGCTCGCCGGTCAGGGTCGAGCGGGCGGCCACGAGGTCGGCGGGCGTGCCCTCGAACACGATCTTCCCGCCGTCGTGGCCGGCGCCCGGGCCCAGGTCGATGATCCAGTCGGCGTGCGCCATGACGGCCTGGTGGTGCTCGATCACGATGACGGACTTGCCCGAGTCGACGAGACGGTCGAGCAGGCCCAGGAGCTGTTCGACGTCGGCGAGGTGGAGGCCCGTCGTCGGCTCGTCGAGCACGTACACCCCGCCCTTCTCCCCCATGTGCGTCGCGAGCTTGAGGCGCTGGCGCTCCCCGCCGGACAGCGTCGTCAGCGGCTGGCCGATCGTCAGGTACCCGAGCCCCACGTCGACGAGGCGGTGCAGGATCGAGTGCGCCGCCGGCACCCTCGCGTCGCCGGCGCCGAAGAACTCCTCCGCCTCGGCCACCGGCATCCCGAGCACCTCGCCGATGTTCCTCCCGCCCAGGCGGTACTCCAGCACGGACGCCTGGAAGCGGCGCCCCTCGCACACCTCGCAGACCGTCGCGACGCTCGCCATGACGCCGAGGTCGGTGTAGATGACGCCCGCGCCGTTGCACGCGGGGCATGCGCCCTCCGAGTTCGCGCTGAACAGCGCGGGCTTCACGCCGTTCGCCTTCGCGAAGGCCGAGCGGATCGGGTCGAGCAGGCCCGTGTACGTCGCCGGGTTGCTGCGCCGCGAGCCGCGGATCGCGCCCTGGTCGATCGACACGACGCCGTCGCGGCCCGCGACCGAGCCGTGGATGAGCGAGCTCTTGCCGGAGCCCGCGACCCCGGTCACGACGACCAGCACGCCCAGCGGGATGTCGACGTCGACGTCCCTGAGGTTGTGCGACGTCGCGCCGCGCACCTCGAGCGCGCCCGACGGCGCCCGCACGGCGGGCTTGAGGGAGGCGCGGTCGTCGAGATGCCGTCCCGTGAGGGTGCCGCTGGCGCGGAGCGCGTCGACGCTCCCCTCGAAGCAGACCGTGCCGCCCGCGGCCCCCGCCCCGGGCCCCAGGTCGACGACGTGGTCGGCGATCGCGATCGTCTCGGGCTTGTGCTCCACCACGAGCACCGTGTTGCCCTTGTCGCGCAGCTGCAGCAGCAGCGTGTTCATGCGCTGGATGTCGTGCGGGTGCAGGCCCGTCGTCGGCTCGTCGAACACGTACGTGACATCCGTGAGGGAGGAGCCGAGGTGGCGGATCATCTTCGTCCGCTGCGCCTCTCCCCCGGAGAGCGACCCGGACGGGCGATCGAGCGACAGGTACCCGAGCCCGATCGAGACGAAGGAGTCGAGGAGCTGCCGGAGGTTCGTCAGCAGCGGCGCGACGGACGGCTCGTCGAGCCCCCGCGCCCACTCGGCGAGGTCGGTGATCTGCATGGCGCACGCGTCGGCGATGCCGATCCCGCCCACCTTCGACGACCGCGCCGCCGCGTTGAGCCGCGTCCCGTCGCACTCCGGGCACGCCGTGAACGTGACCGCCCGCTCGACGAAGGCGCGGATGTGCGGCTGCATGGCCTCGACGTCCTTCGAGAGGAAGGACTTCTGCACCTTGGGGACGAGCCCCTCGTACGTCATGTTGATGCCGGCGACCTTGACCTTCGTCGCGTCCCGGTAGAGGAAGTCGTGCCGCTCGGTCTCCGTGTAGTCGCGGATCGGCTTGCCCGGGTCGAGGAAGCCGGACTCCGTGAAGATCCGCACGCCCCAGCCCTCCGCGTTGTAGCCGGGGATCGTGATGGCGCCCTCGGACAGCGACCTCGTGTCGTCGAAGAGCTGCGTCAGGTCGATGTCCGACACCGTCCCCATGCCCTCGCAGCGCGGGCACATCCCGCCGAGGATCGTGAACTCGCGCCGCTCGGCCTTCTTGCCCTCGACCGTCAGCGCGCCCTTGCCGCTCGCGGACGCGACGTTGAACGAGAACGCCTGGGGCGGGCCGACGTGCGGCTCGCCGAGCCGGCTGAACACGATCCGCAGCATGGCGTTCGCGTCGGTCGCCGTGCCGACCGTCGAGCGGACGTTGGCACCCATGCGCTCCTGGTCGACGATGATCGCCGTCGTCAGCCCCTCCAGGACGTCGACGTCGGGGCGCGCCAGCGACGGCATGAACCCCTGCACGAACGCGCTGTAGGTCTCGTTGATCATGCGCTGCGACTCGGCCGCGATCGTGCCGAAGACGAGCGAGCTCTTGCCCGAGCCGGAGACCCCCGTGAAGACCGTCAGCCGCCGCTTGGGCAGCTCGACGCTGACGTCCCTCAGGTTGTTCTCGCGCGCGCCCTGCACGCGGATCAGGTCGTGGCCGTCTGCGGGGATGCGGGTCGTCGCCATGCCCGCCACCCTATCCAGCGCCTCCGACCCCGTGCCTCCGTTCCCGCTCGCATTCCGCGGCGCGGCGCGTCGCTGTCACACCCGCGCAACACGCCGGTTCTAAGCTCGCGATACCGCGCGCCGCGACCCGACGGCCCGCGTCCCCGCCAGGAGAAGGACGACGATGACGCCACCTGAGCACCGCCTCCCCGCCGACCCGCCGGAGCTCGACGAGGCCGTCGGCGAGTCGCCCGAGGCCCAGCGAGGCTACGCGAGCGAGCAGGCGGGCTTCCACAAGGCGCTCTCGTCGCGTCAGCTGCAGATGATCGCGATCGGCGGCGCGATCGGCACCGGCCTGTTCATGGGCACGGGCGATCGGCTCCACGAGGCGGGGCCGAGCGTCATCTTCATCTTCCTGATCTGCGGGTTCTTCGCGTTCCTCATCCTCCGCGCGCTGGGCGAGCTCGTCCTGCACCGCCCGTCGTCCGGATCGTTCGTCTCCTATGCGCGGGAGTTCCTCGGCGAGAAGGCGGCGTTCGTCGCCGGCTGGATGTACTTCCTCAACTGGGCCATGACGGGCATCGTCGACGCGACCGCCGCCGCGCTCTACGTGCAGTACTGGTCGGCGTTCACGTCCGTCCCGCAGTGGATCCTCGCGCTCATCGCGCTCGCGATCGTCGTCGGCGTCAACCTGCTGTCCGTCAAGGTCTTCGGCGAGCTCGAGTTCTGGTTCGCGCTGATCAAGGTCGTCGCCCTCGTCTCGTTCCTGGTGATCGGCATCGTGTTCCTCGCGCTGGGCTGGCCGACCGATCACGGCGAGACGGGCATCCCCATGGTGCTCGCCAACGGCGGCATCTTCCCGACGGGCGTCCTGCCCGCGATCGTCATGACGCAGGGCGTCATCTTCGCGTACGCCGGCATCGAGCTCGTCGGCACCGCCGCCGGCGAGACGCAGGACCCCGAGAAGGTCATGCCGAAGGCCATCAACTCCGTCATCCTCCGCGTCGCCGTCTTCTACGTCGGCTCGGTCCTCGTGCTCGCGCTCCTCCTGCCGTTCACCGCGTACTCCGGCACGCAGAGCCCGTTCGTCACGTTCTTCTCGAGCATCGGCTCCCCCGAGACCGGCGCGATCGCCGGCACGATCATGAACCTCGTCGTGCTCACCGCGGCGCTGTCGAGCCTCAACGCCGGCCTGTACTCGACGGGTCGCATCCTGCACTCGATGTCCCTGAACGGCGCGGCGCCCCGCTTCACGTCCCGCATGAGCAAGCAGGGCGTGCCGTACGGCGGCGTGCTCGTGACGACCGCCGTCGCGCTGCTCGGGATCGGCCTCAACCTCGTCGTGCCGCACGACGCGTTCGAGATCGTCCTCAACGTCGCCTCGCTCGGCATCATCGCGAGCTGGGCGACGATCATGCTCTGCCAGATCCAGCTGCAGCGCTGGGCGAAGCAGGGCAGGCTCGTCCGGCCGGGGTTCCGGCTGTTCGGCGCCCCCTATACGTCCTACCTCACGCTCGCGTTCCTGCTCCTCGTGCTCGTCCTCATGGCCTTCGACTATCCCGTCGGCACGCTCACGATCGGCTCGCTCGCCGTCATCGTCCCGCTCCTCGTCGTCGGATGGTTCGTGTTCCGCGACCGGATCCTCGCCGCCGCGCGCGAGCGCGAGGGGCTCACGGGGCCCGCCCCCGTCCTCGCGCCGACGCCGCGTCGCAGCCGGGATCGCCGCCCCTCCTAGGCTGGGGGGATGCTCGACACGCTGACCGGCTTCGCCGTCGTCGGCTTCCTGATCGGGATCGGCTACGTCGTCGCGCGCATCGACCTGCTCGGCGAGCACGGCCGCACGGTCCTCGGCCGGCTGACGTTCCTCGTGCTGTCCCCGATCCTGATGTTCAGCGTCCTCGCCCACGCGGACGTGCACACCCTCTTCTCCGCGCTCCTCCCCGTCTCCGGGGCCGTGGCGGCCGTCGTGATCGCGGCGTACGCGGTGGTCGCGCGTGTCGTGTGGCGGCGAGGGCTCGGCGAGACCCTCGTCGGCGCGCTGGCGTCGGGGCAGGTCAACTCGAACAACATCGGCCTCCCGCTCTCCCTGTACCTGCTCGGCAACGCGGCGTATCCGGCCCCCGTCATCCTCATGCAGCTCGTCGTGTTCACCCCGATCTCCCTCGCGCTGCTGGACGCCGCCACCACGGGCCGGCGCCGCGTGGGCGCGATCATCCGCCGCACCGCCCTCAACCCCGTCATCGTCGCCTCGCTCCTCGGCACGCTCGTCTCGGTCGCCGGCGTCGACCTCCCGGGCATCGTCATGGAGCCGATCGACGTCGCCGCCGCCGCCTGCGTCCCGGTCCTCCTCATCGGCTACGGGATGTCGCTCCGCGGGCAGCGGATCCTGAGCCTCCGCGGCCGCCGCCGCGACGTGCTCCTGTCGAGCGCGCTGAAGCTCGTGGCGATGCCCCTCATCGCGTGGGCGGCCGCGCGGTTCGTCTTCGGGCTGGCGCCGCACGACGTGCTCGTCGTGACGGTGCTCGCCGCCCTCCCCACGGCGCAGAACGTCTACAACTACGCGCAGCACTACGACGTCGGCGAGATCGTCGCCCGCGACACGGTGTTCATCACGACGGTGGGATGCGTCCCCGTCCTGCTCCTCGCGGTGCTGCTGCTGGGCTGACGCGTTCCGGCGCGGGACCGGCGGAAATCCCGCGCCGGGTCTACTCTGGGAGACGTCACTCAGGGAATTCCCAGAAAGGACCCCTCATGTCAACGGCTTCTTCCGCCGAGAACACCGCGGTCAACGGCATCCGCACCGCGTTCGGCGTGGGCGGCGTCATCGCCCTCATCGTCGGCATCCTCATCCTCGTCTGGCCGGGCCGGACGGCGCTGGTCGTCACGGCGATCATCGCGGCGTACGCGATCGCCGCGGGCCTCGTCTACGCGGGCCTCGGCATCTTCTCGCGGCGGATGGGCGGCTGGGCGCGCGTCGGGCACATCGTCCTCGGCGTCCTGTTCGTCATCGCGGGCATCATCGCCTTCCTCAACCTCGGCGCCACGACCGTCTGGCTCGCCGTGTTCCTCGGCATCCTCGTCGGCATCATGTGGATCGTCGAGGGCATCGTGTCGCTGACGACGCTGTCCGGCGCGGGCTCGAAGGGCTTCACGATCTTCTTCGCGATCCTGAGCATCGTCGCCGGCATCATCCTGCTGTTCTCGCCGCTGTGGGGCGCCGTCGTCCTGTGGTGGCTGCTCGGCATCTCGCTCATCGTCCTCGGCATCGTGCAGGTCGTCCGCGCGTTCACGTTCGGCCGCTGACCGGCTCCGGACGCGAGAAGAGGCGGGGCCCTCCCGGGGCCCCGCCTCTTCTTCGTCTCGGCTACTCGGCGACGAACGAGGCCGTGTCCCCGACGATCCTCGTGTGATCGGCGGGCACGTCCTCGACGGCGGCCGCGGCGACCTCGGCCGCGAACTCCGCGACGTTGTAGAGGCGCCCGGCCTCCTGGCGCCGCGACGCGATCGCTCCCGGGTTGGCGCGCTCCAGCAGCGTCGCCGTGATGGTGCCCTCGATCATGTCGCCCGACACGACGACGAAGCCGAGGCCGCGCTCCTCGAGCTCGGGGACGCGGGCGCGCAGCGCGTCCTCCCCCGCGCGCTTCGACAGCGCGACCGGCTCGTACTCGGGCATCGTCGGCGTGGTGCGGATGAAGTGCGCCTGGTGGCTCGTGACGAAGACGACCCGGCCGCCGTCGCGGAGGAGCGGCAGCGCCGTGTCCAGCACGCGCAGCTGCGCGTCGCGGTTGAGCTGCAGCGCGTAGTCCTCCGCCATCCCCGACTCCATGCCTCCGGAGGCGTTGAGCACGAGGATGTCGAGGCCGCCGAACGTCTCGGCCACCGCGGCGAACATCGCGGCGACGGACGCCTCGTCCGTCAGGTCGGCGCCGACGACGAGCACCTCCACGCCGAGCTCGCGCAGCTCCGTCGCGAGCCTCTCCGCCCGCGGGGCCTTGTTGCGGTAGTTGACGACGACGTTCGCGCCGGCCCGGGCGAGGTGGCGCGCCGTGTCGGCGCCGATGCCGCGCGAGGAGCCGGTGACGAGGGCGGTCTTGCCGGTTAGCGCGCCGGGCGCGAGAGGGGTGGATCCTGGATCTGACACGCCTACGACCCTACCGCCGGCGCACGAAGCCGCTAGGTTCGAGGAAGGGAGGGTGCGATGGAGATCTGGACCGCGATCGAGCAGAACGCATGGATCGGCTGGGTCGTCCTGATCGTGCTGTTCCTCATCATCGAGATGCTCTCGCTCGAGATGACCTTCCTGATGCTGGCGCTCGGCGGCGTCGCGGGCCTCGCGTCGGACCTCCTCGGCGTCCCGGTGTGGCTGCAGGTCGTCATCGCCGCCGCCGTCGCGGCGCTGCTGATCCTCTTCCTCCGGCCGCCGCTCCTGCGCCGGCTGCATCGCGGCGGCGACCCGACGCCGACGGGCGTGGAGGCCCTCATCGGGCTCGCCGGCCAGGTGGTCGCGACCGTCAACGCGACCTCCGGGCAGGTCAAGCTCGCCAACGGCGACATCTGGAGCGCGCGCGACGACACGGGCGCCTCGCTCCAGCCCGGGACGACGATCCGCGTCGTCCAGATCGACGGGGCGACCGCGGTCGTCCGCCGGAGCGACACCATCGCCCCCGAACACGAGAGGACAGCACCATGAGCTCCCCGGACGTCGCACCATGAGCCCCGACGCCATCGTCCCCACCGTCGTGGGGTGGATCATCGCCCTCGCGGCGTTCATCCTCGTGCTCGTCGTGCTCTCCCGCGCGATCCGCATCATCCCGCAGGCCACGGCCGGGGTCGTGGAGCGGCTCGGCCGCTACCACAAGACCCTCTCCCCCGGCCTGAACCTCCTCGTCCCCTTCATCGACCGGCTCCGCCCGCTCATCGACATGCGCGAGCAGGTCGTGTCGTTCCCGCCGCAGCCGGTCATCACGGAGGACAACCTCGTCGTCTCGATCGACACGGTCGTCTACTTCCAGGTGACGGACGCGCGCGCCGCGACGTACGAGATCGCGAACTACCTGGGCGCCGTCGAGCAGCTCACCACCACGACGCTCCGCAACGTCGTCGGCGGCCTCAACCTGGAGGAGGCGCTCACGAGCAGGGACGAGATCAACGGACAGCTCCGCGTCGTGCTCGACGAGGCGACGGGCAAGTGGGGCATCCGCGTCTCCCGCGTCGAGCTCAAGGCGATCGACCCGCCCGTCTCGATCCAGGACTCGATGGAGAAGCAGATGCGCGCCGAGCGCGACCGCAGGGCCGCGATCCTGACGGCGGAGGGCTCGAAGCAGTCGCAGATCCTCGAGGCGGAGGGCCGCCGGCAGGCGGAGATCCTCCGCGCCGAGGGCGACAAGCAGGCGGCGGTGCTGCGCGCGCAGGGCGAGGCGGAGGCGATCCAAGCCGTCTTCTCCGCGATCCATGCCGGTAACCCGGACGACAAGCTGCTCGCGTATCAATACCTCCAGACCCTGCCCAAGATCAGCGAGAGCCCGTCGAGCAAGCTCTGGATCATCCCGAGCGAGCTGACCGATGCGCTGAAGGGGGTGGGCAGCGCATTCAGGACCCGGCTCGCCGAGCCGAACGACGAACCGGAGAACGGCACATGACGCATCCGTACCTCGAGGGCATGCCGAGGCCCCGGGTCCTCGCCCACCGCGGGCTCGTGACACCGGAGATGGCCGCCGGGGGGATCGCGGAGAACTCGTTCGCGGCCGTCGCCGCGGCGCACGCCGAGGGAGCGCACTACGTCGAGTCGGACTGCCACCTCACGCTGGACGGGACGGTCGTGCTCTTCCACGACCCCGACCTCAGCCGCATCACGGGCGACCCGCGCGACCTCGCGCACGTCACGATCGACGAGCTCGAGGAGCTCATGGCCGAGCGCGGCGGCGTCATCACGCTGCAGCAGGCGATGGACGCCTTCCCCGAGACGCGCTTCAACCTCGACGTGAAGGCGCTCGCCGCCGCCGAGAAGGCGGGCGAGATCGTCGCCCCGCACGCCGAGCGCGTGCTGCTCACGAGCTTCTCCGACGAGCGCCGCCTCGCGGCCCTCGCGGCCGCGCGGCGCGTCCGCCCCGACCTGCTCCCCGCCACCTCGGCCGGCAGCGGCACGCTCATGCGCTTCCTCCTCGGCCTGTTCCTGCACTCGGAGCGCCGCATCGCCCGGGCGCTCGAGGGCGTCGACGCGCTGCAGGTGCCGGAGCGGCAGAGAGGCGTCCGCGTCGTGTCGCCGCGATCGATCGCCGCCGCCCACCGGCACGGCGTCGAGGTGCACGTGTGGACGGTCAACGAGCCCGCCGACATGAGACGGCTCGTCGCGATGGGCGTGGACGGCATCGTGTCCGACCACGCCGACCTCGCGCTGAGGACGCTCTCCTGACGGGCGTCTCCTGCGCCGCTCCGAGGCGCTGAGCATCGGCTGTGAAAACCCTCTCAGCGGGCCGCGTTCGGATGCTGCGCCCAGCCTGTCGCGTTATACCTGACAGCGACCAGCGACGAGAGGACCACACAATGGCAGACCGCAGCCTTCGCGGCGTTCGTCTCGGTGCCCAGAGCCTCCAGAGCGAGGAGGGCGTCGTCTTCCACCAGCGGATGCAGACCACCTACGTGTGCAGCGCCTGCGGGCGGGAGACGACCCTCACCTTCGCCGCCGACGCCGACGTCCCGGACACCTGGGAGTGCCGCTCCTGCGGCGCCGAGGCCGTCCTCCGGACCGGCGACGGCACCGTCACCGTCGACCACAGCGACGACAAGACGCCTCGCACCCACTGGGACATGCTCCTCGAGCGGCGCTCCGTCGCCGAGCTCGAGCAGCTCCTGGAGGAGCGCCTGGCGATCCTCCGCGCCCGCCGCGGTGCCGGCGAGGACGTCTCGAACGAGAAGCTCTCCGCCTAGACGCGCCCCCGCAGCGGCGTCGGAGTCCCAGGACCCCGACGCCGCTTCCTTGTCCTCTCCCCCCGTTCCTCCCCGCACTCCCCCTCCCCCGCCCATCCCTCCCCGCGAACCGTCAGAGAACGGCGCTTCTTCGCCCCTTCTGCGACGCCTCGCGCCTCGGCCCTCCCCGCGAGCCGTCAGAGAGCGGGCGAAGAAGCCCGCTTTGCGACGCTTCGCGAAGGGGAAGAGGAGGCGCGTGCGCGGCGGCGCACGACGTGCGCGACGGACAGCGCGAGGAACGCGGCGAGACTGCCCCAGGCGAGGAGGGCCTGGATCCACGGGCCGAGCAGGACGGCGGGCGTCAGCCCCGTGCGCAGCGGCAGGGTCGTCAGCATCGCGCCGGGCTCGCCCTCCGGCAGGCCGTCGAGCTCCGTGCCGTCCGGCGCGATGACCTGGCTCGTGCCGACGGTCGAGAGGTTGACGACGGACCGGCCCGTCTCGATCGCCCGCATGCGCGCGAAGGCGAGCTGCTGCAGGTTCTCGTCGGTGCCGCGGAAGTCCGCGTTGTTCGTCTGCAGCACGTACACCTCGGCGCCGTCGCGCGCGGCATCCCAGATGATGTCGTCGTAGACGACGTCGAAGCAGATCGCGAGCCCGATCCCGACGCCGTCCACGTCCATGTACGGCGGCTTCGTGCCGGGCGTGTACTCGCGCTGGAGCAGCCCGATGAGGTCGGGGACGATCGCCTCGTACAGCCAGCGGTCCGGCACCCACTCGCCGAAGACGACGGGATGCGTCTTGTCGTACTCCTGCGTGGGCCCGAGCCCCGGCTTCCACAGGATCGAGGCGTTGAAGAACTCGTCGCCGCGCTGCGTCGCGGCGTTGACGAGGAGCGGCGCGCCGACGCGGCCGGCGACGACGTCGAGGGCCGCCGCCGTGGACGGGTCGCGGAGCGGATCCGAGTCCATGCTCCCCTCCGGCCACACGAGCAGGTCCATGTCCTGGCCGTACAGCGGAGCCGTCGCCGCCAGCTGCGAGTTCAGCACCTCGTTGCGCGACCGCGGGTCGAAGTAGCCCGTCGGGCCGTCGCCCTGCACGGCCCCCACCGTGTAGTCGCCCGCGGCCGTCGTGGGGAAGGCGGGCGTCGCGAGCAGCAGGAGCACGAGGACGGCCGACGGGATCGCCGTCCACCACTCCCTGAGGCGGGCGACGCGGACGCACTCGATCGCGGCGGCGCAGAGCACGACCATGAGGAACGTGAGCCCCGCGACGCCGGTCCACGACACGAGATGCGCGAGCGGGCTCTCGGACTGGCTCATCCCGATGCGCCCCCAGGGGAAGCCCCCGTACGGGAACGACCCCATGACGAGCTCGCGCATCGTCCAGAGCCCGCCGACCAGCAGCGGCAGGAGCGTCAGCCGCGCCCAGCGCGCGGGCAGGATCCGCGGCATCCAGCGGTACGCCAGCGCGATGAGGACGGATCCGAGCCCCACGTACAGCGTCTGGAGGCCCGACAGCGCGAACCACGGGATGACCCCGAGGTAGCGCGTGATCCAGTCGATGTGGGTCAGGTAGAAGGACGCCCCGAACACGACGCCGACGAGGAACCCGCCCCATGCCGAGCGCCCGACGAGCGACACGAGCGCGAACGCCACGCCCACGAACGCGAACGGCCACCATCCCGTGGACGGGAAAGCGAGGTCGAGCACGGGCCCCGCGACGAGCGAGGCCAGCACGGCGCCCCAGAGCGGCAGGATCGGGCGCACCGCGCGCCCCCGGGTCTCGGGCACGGAGTCCACCCTAGATCCGCCCGGCTGACGGCCGGCTGCGCGTCGGCGTCCGCACGGCCGGTCCGCGGCACGCCGTCGGCCGGACGGACTGCGGCGGCGCGTCGGAGGCTGATCGTGCGGACACGGCGGAGGGATCGGAGGTCAGACCGTGCTGTAGGCGACGATGCCGCGGCGGACGGCGTCCATCGCCTTGCGGGCCACCTGGGCGACGTCCATCTCGGCGACGAGCGAGAGCTGGTCGAGCAGGTCGATCGTCTGCTTCGCCCAGCGCACGAAGTCGCCCGCCGCCATGTCGGCGTCGGACAGGACCCGGTCGAGGGACGCGCCGCGGGCCCAGCCGTGCATCGCCTGCGCGAGGCCCGTCGCCGGCGACTCGGAGCCCGGGAGCCGGTGGGCGCGCTCCAGGTCGTCGAGCTCCTGCCAGAGCTCCTGCGTGCGGTCGAGCGCGGTGCGGAAGGCGCCGCGGGGCAGGCCCCGCTCCCCCGGTCCGCGCTCGTCGCGGCGCGGCTCGTACACGAGGCAGCACACGAGCGCCGCGAGCGACGGGGCGTCGAGGCCGCGCCAGACGCCGCGGCGGAGCGACTCGGCCACCAGCAGGTCGCGCTCGCCGTAGATCCGCCGCATGGTCCGGCCGGCCTCCGTCAGCACGGTGCGCTCGTCGGGCTCGACGCGCACGTAGTCGAGCACCGTGAGCACCTCGACGACGCGGTCGAAGATCCGCGCCACCGTGCCGGTGCGCGACTCGATCTGCTGCCGCAGGCGCTCGGTCTGGCGGTCGAGCCTCGCGTAGCGCTCGGCCCAGCGGGCGTGCTTCTCGCGATCGGGGCACTGGTGGCAGGGATGCCGCTGCATGCGCCGCCGCAGTCCCTGGATCTCGCGCTGGCGCGCGTCGCGCGTCGCGCGCGACGCGTTCGCGTCCTGGCGGTTGAGCCTCTCGAGGTCGCCCAGGTCGCGGCGGATGGCGGCGTACTCCGCGAAGTCGCCGCGATCGCAGGCCATCGCGGTCGCGTAGCCGGCGAGCGACTCCTCCGCCTCCTTCACCTGCCGCGCGAGGCCCACGACGGCGCGGTCGGCCTGGAACTGCGCGAAGGAGGACTCCAGGATCTCGCGCGAGCGCGCGCGGCCGAAGCGGTCGATGAGGTTGACCGCCATGTTGTACGTGGGCCGGAAGCTCGAGTTCAGCGGGTAGGTGCGCCGCGAGGCGAGGGCGGCGACCGCCTGCGGGTCGAGGCCCTCCGTCCACTGCACGACGGCGTGGCCCTCGACGTCGATGCCCCGCCGCCCCGCGCGCCCCGTCAGCTGCGTGTACTCGCCCGAGGTGATCGCGACGCGGGCCTCGCCGTTGAACTTCTCCAGCTTCTCCAGCACGACGGTGCGGGCCGGCATGTTGATGCCGAGCGCGAGCGTCTCCGTCGCGAACACGACCCTGAGGAGCTTGCGCTGGAACAGCTCCTCCACGACCTCCTTGAACGCGGGCAGGAGCCCCGCGTGGTGCGCCGCGACGCCGCGCTCGAGGTTCTCCTTCCACTCCCAGTAGCCGAGCACCTCCAGGTCCTCCTCGAGGAGCGGACGCGTGCGCTCCTCGACGATCGCGCGGATCTCGACCCGCTCCTCCGCGGTGGTCAGCCGCACGCCCGCCCGGCGCACCTGCTGCACGGCCTGGTCGCAGCCGACGCGGCTGAAGATGAAGAAGATCGCCGGCAGCAGGTTGGCGCGCGCCAGCAGCTCGGCGACCTCCGGGCGGTCGATCCGCTCGATCCGCTGCGCGTCGGACGGCCGCAACGGCCGCCTCCCGCGCGGCGGCGGACGGCGGCCCCCCGCCCGGCCCCCGCCCGAGCGGTACTCCTGCGCGCGGCGGTTGCTCTCGTACGTCGCGCCCTTGAACGAGCGGATGCGGAGGAGCTCCTGGTTCACCTGCGCCGTCGCGACCCCCGCGCGGTCGTCGAACAGCGGCAGCAGGTCGCCGCGCACGAGCACGTGCTGCTCCAGCGGCACGGGGCGGACCTCCGACACGATCAGCTCGGTGTCGCCGCGGACCGTGTCGAGCCACGCGCCGAACTCCTCCGCGTTCGACACCGTCGCCGACAGGGACACGAGCCGCACGTCGCGCGGGAGGTGGATGATGACCTCCTCCCACACGGCGCCGCGGAAGCGGTCCGCGAGGTAGTGCACCTCGTCCATGACGACGAACCGGAGGTCGCGGAGCGCGGGCGATCCCGCGTAGAGCATGTTCCGCAGGACCTCGGTGGTCATGACGACGACCCGGGCGTTGCCGTTGACGCTCGTGTCGCCCGTCAGCAGGCCGACGTCCTCCGGCCCGTAGACCTCCTGCAGCTCCCGGAACTTCTGGTTCGACAGCGCCTTCATCGGCGTCGTGTAGAAGGCCTTCGCGCGCGGCTCGCGCATCGCGAGGTGGATCGCGAACTCGCCCACGATCGTCTTGCCGGCGCCCGTCGGCGCCGCGACGAGCACGCTGCGGCCCTCCTCCAGGGCCTGGCATCCCGCGACCTGGAACGGGTCGAGCGCGAAGCCCTGCGTCGCCTCGAACTCCGCCGTGACGGGATGCCGCTGCGCCTCGCGGGCCGCGGCGAACCGCTCCGCGGGGCTCGGATCGCTCACGCGACGCCTTCGGAGGCGAGGAGCGCCCGCTCCCGTCGCGCCTTGCGCCAGTCGAACAGGAGGGACACGCCCGCCGCGGCGAGGTAGAGGACCACGAGGACGCCGCCCAGCAGCAGCATCGAGACGATGTCGGCGGCCGGCGTCGCGGTCGCCGCGAAGACGACGATCACGAGGACGGCGACGCGCCATCCCTTCAGGATCCCCTTGCCGGAGACGATCCCCGCGAGGTTCAGCGCGACGAGGAACACGGGCAGGACGAACGCGACGCCCACGACGATGAGGAGCTTGATGATGAAGTCGTAGTAGTAGTCGTACTGGTAGAAGAGCGCGCCCTGCTCGGGCACGAACTGCGCCATGAGCTCGATGATGTGCGGCATGACGAACCAGCCGGTCACGACCCCGCCGAAGAACAGCGGGATGGCCGATGCCATGAAGCCGATCGTGTACTGGATCTCCTTGCGCTTCAGGCCGGGCATGAGGAACGCCCAGATCTGCCAGATCCAGACCGGGGCGGAGATCACGATGCCGATCGCGAAGGCGATGCGCATCCGGAGGTCGAACCCGCTCGTGACGGTGTTGAACATGAGCTGCACGTCGCCCGTCTGGCCGCGGGCGTCGGCGATCGCCTGGATCGGCACCGTCAGCATGCGGATGACGAAGTCCGTCACGAGGAACGCGATGACCATGCCGACGACGAGCGCGAGGACGGCGATGAGAAGGCGCCGGCGCAGCTCCACCAGGTGCTGCGCGAGCGTCATGCGCTTGTCGCGCCGCGACCCTTCCGGCTCCTCGCCGCGCGACGACTCCGCCGTGGCCACGCTCGACTAGGACTGGGGGTCGGTCGTGGTGCCGCGGCTCGGGGCGTCCTTCTTGACGGCCTCGTTCGCCAGCGTCGCGCCGTCGGCCGGGGCGGCCTCCTCCGGCTCCGACGCCTTCGGGTCGTCGCCCTTCATGGCCTTCATCTCGCCGCGGAAGATGCGGGTGGACTGGCCGATGCTCCGCGCCAGCGCGGGGAGGCGGGCGGCGCCGAACAGGAGCAGGATGACCGCGAGGATGATGAGCAGGTGCGGCCACCCGAATGTGTTGCCAAAGATGCCCATGTACGCTCCCTCCGAGCGATCGTCAGCCCAGTCTAACCCGCGACACGCCGGGCGTCCCGGATTGAGCGGGCGCTGCGCCGCCGATCAGACGCCGTACTGCTCGAGCCCCGCGAGGGCCCATCGCCGCGCCGCCGCGCGGGCGCCCGCCGGCTCCAGGATCTCCACCGCTCCCCCGTGCCTCGCCGCGAGACGGCGGAGGCTGTGCTCGTCGGCCACGCGCATCGTGGCCGTCGCGATGCCAGCCTCGACCGAGACCTCGGCGCGGTCGAGGTAGTCGCCGAGGAGCATCGCGATCGACGCGGGGAAGCGGATGCGCGCCACGAGGTCCTCCGCGCCGGGCTCGAACAGCGCCGGGACGGGCTCCTCGCCGTGCTCGATCGGCAGCTCCGTCAGCGAGAGCTCCGAGACGCGATCCAGGTGGAAGGTGCGCATCGCCTGCCGCAGATGGCACCAGCCCTGCAGGTACCACTGCCCGTTCGCGAGGTGCACCTTGACGGGATCCACCGTGCGCGTCGTCGCCGCGGCATCCGGCGCCTTGTACGTGAACGACACCGCGACCCGCTCGCGCAGGGCGCGGTCCACCGTCTCGCGCACGGAGTCGACGGGCGCCGGCGCCACGATGACGTCGGGCGGGGTGGCGGACGCCCCGCGGGCGAGCTTCGCGAGGAGACCGCGGACGAGATCGCTGTCGCCGACGCCCGGCAGCGCGGTCGCGACGCGCAGCCCCGCGAGGAGGGCGGACGCCTCGCCCGCCGTGAGCCGCGGCGTCCGCTCCAGGCCGACCGAGTTCGTGATCGCGATGAGGTCGCGCTCCTCCAGCAGGTCCCAGTCGATGTCGAAGAGGTCGTTCGGCAGCTGCCAGAACCCGCCGTCGCCGGGCAGGCCGATCACCGTCAGCCGGCGCACGAGCTCGCGCATCCGCTGCGGCGACACGTCGAAGTCGGCCGCCGCCTCGACCACAGGGACCTCGCCCTTGCCGATGAGGTACGGCACGAGCTGCATCATGAGCGCGGCGCGATCCGCCGCCGGCACGGACGTGCGCGGCTCAGGCATCCGGCCCCCCGTTCCGCTGCGCCGCGGCCCGCAGCCGCCCGACGACCTCGTCCCGCAGCGCGGCGGGGGCCACGACGCGCACCTCGGGACCGTACGACGCGAGCTCGTCCGCGAGGATGTGCGCGTCGACGTACGGGACGTGCAGGCGCTGGCCGTCGCGCGTGCCGCGGCGCGAGAGCCGCAGCTCGGCCTCCGTGCCCGGCCGCACCTGGAGCTCGGCGGACTGGCGCGCCGCCACGGCGCGGAGCCCGGCGAGCGCGCGCTCCCCCGCCCCCTCGCGCCGCGCCTCGGGGAACCGCGCGCGCGTCAGCTCGACCTCGCCCGCGATCCGCGAGAGGAGGAAGGTGCGCTCGGCGCCGGCGTCGAGGTCGTCGCCGAGGACGTGCCACCGGGCCTCGTACTCCACGAGCGCGAGCGGCTGCACGTGCCGGCGCCGGGGCGCGGGGTCTCCGGGCTTGAGGTATCCGAACCGCACGACCCGGCACTGCTCGATCGCCGTCTGCAGCGGGCGGAACGCGGGCTCGCGGAGGCTCACGCGCGGCGAGTACCCGATGATGGGCGCGTCGACCGCGATGCCCAGAGCGCGGATCTTCCGCAGGCCGCTGCGCGCGTCCGCCGACATCGAGCTCTGGCTCCACACCCCGCCCGCGAGGTTCAGGAGCGCGACCTCGGCGGGCGAGAACGCGATGTCGTCGGGGAGGGCGTACTCCGCCGTCGGCACGCGGTACCGCGCCTCGCGCAGGTCGTCCGGATCGGCGTAGTCGCCGATCGTCTCGATCGGGATGCCGAGGCCGCGCAGGCTCTCCTTGTCGCGCTCGAACATCTTCTCGAGCGCGTCCTTCGAGGCGCCCGCCTCGCGCTGCTCCCGGTAGCCGGCGACGTTGCCGAGGATCGTCTCCTTCGTGAGCCCCTGCTCCGTCGCCATCAGCGCGACGACGAGGTTGACGAGGCGCTCCTCCGGCGCCGACCGCACCCCGTCCCTGCTCGCCACGACCCCATCCTAGGCGGCGGGGCCGCGGCGGCCGGGGTCAGGGCAGGACGCCGTCGATGCCGAGGATGTCGAAGACGTACGCTGTCGCCGAGCCGCTCCGGTCGCCGCTCGCCGGCATGACGAGGAGGATCTGCGATCCGACGGTCTGGCCGACGAGCGCCTGCGCGAACCCGTCCGGCGCCGACGACATGTCGAGGGCCTCCGGCTCGCCGTCCCACGTGGTGGTCGTGACGGAGCGGTCGGCCCAGTCGACGCCCGTCGCCTGCACGTGGATCGAGTCGTCGGCCCCGACGACGGCGCCGTTCCCCCTCTTGATGACCTGCACGACCGGCTCGGTCGGGGCGTCGGCGTCCGGGATGATGATGCCGGGGCGGCCGTCGGGCGCCCGCACGACCGTGGGCAGGCCGTGCGCGTCGTTGAACTGGTCGGCGCCGTCGGCCTCGGGCAGGTAGACCTTGCGGATGTCGGCCACCACGACGGCGGAGTCGCCCTCCTGGAGGCCGATGTTGCCCGCCGCCGACAGGTCGATCCCGTCCGGCGGGAGCGTCACGACGACGCGCGAGCCCTCCGCCGCGCAGTGCAGCGCGTCGCCGAGGCCGGGGAAGATGCCCGTCCACTGCGACAGCGGGAAGACGCGCGAGAGGTCGCCGTCGTACGCCGTGGAGACGGTGCGCATGCCGGACGCGCCGCTGTAGACCGTCACGTCGAGGACGACGAGCTGGTTCGGCGCCGTGATCGTCGTGCCGTCGCCCGTGACGACGTCCTGCCACTCCGTCTGATCGGTGTGGAGCGGCGCCTGCACCTGCACGTCCGCGAAGTCGGCGGGGTCGCCCGACACGTGGACGAGGTCGATCGCCGCCAGCGACGACGGCGTCGGACGGGGGCACCCCGCCGGGGTCGAGACGGATGCGGAGCAACCGACGAGGGCGACGGCGGTCAGACCGAGCGCCGCCAGGACAGCGGGGATTCTGCGCACCCGATCAGTCTAGGCGGAAGGATCCTGCTCTCCCCGCGCGCCCTGGGCGCCCTCCGCCGCGCGCTGCGCCTCGCGGACGCGCTTGCGGAGGTTCCTGTCCGTGATCTCCCGGTCGCCCACCGCCCCCGGCGTCCACAGCTCGACGTCCTCGTCGCCGTAGCCCGTCTTCGAGGCACGGCGCCTGCGCTCCGGGGCGACGGCGCCCGGGGCGAGCCGGCGCGCGGAGAGGAGGAACCCGGTGTGCGCCACCATGCGGTGGTCGGGACGCACCGCGAGGCCCTCGACGTGCCAGCCGCGCACCATCGTCTCGTTCGCCTCGGGCTCCGTGAACAGCCCCGTGGCGCGGATGAGCTCCGCGACGCGGCTGAGCTGGGTCGCGGTCGCGACGTAGCAGACGACGACACCGCCGGGTGTGAGCGCGTCGGCGACGGCGGGGATGCACTCCCACGGGGCGAGCATGTCGAGCACGACACGGTCGGCCGTGCCGTCGGGGACGGCCGACGGCAGCGCCTCGACGAGGTCGCCGACGACGACGTCCCAGTTCTCCGGCGACTCGCCGAGGAACGTCGCGACGTTCGCCCGCGCGACCTCCGCGAACTCGGGACGGCGCTCGAACGAGACGAGACGGCCCTCGGCGCCCACGGCGCGGAGGAGCCAGAGGGCGAGCGCGCCCGATCCGACCCCCGCCTCGACGACCGTCGCGCCGGGGAAGACGTCGGCCTGCGCGAGGATCTGCGCCGCGTCCTTCGGGTAGACGATCGCGGCGCCGCGCGGCATCGACATGACGAAGTCGCGCAGCAGCGGGCGGAGGGCGAGGTACTCGTGACCGCCGCTGTTGGTCGCGACCGAGCCGTCGGGCAGCCCCACGAGGTCGGCGTGCCGGAGCACCCCGTGGTGCGTGTGCAGCTCGCCGCCCTCGCGGAGCGTGATCGTGTGCAGGCGTCCCTTCGGGCCCGTCAGCTGCACGCGGTCGCCGTACCGGAACGGTCCGCTCGGACGGGGCGAGGCGCTCATCGGACCGCCGCCGTCGGGCGGACGGCGCGATGCGCGCCGTCGACGATCCCCGCGTTCACGCGCCCGCCGCCGTCCGGGCGACGTGCGCCGCGTGGAACGCCGTGACGTCGTCCGCCGTGCGCCCGTCGAGCGTCGGCCACAGCGCGTGGGCGCCCGCGCCCTCCAGCGACACCATGAGCGGCACGCCGATGACGGCGGCGCCCGCCGCGACCGCCGAGCGCAGGCCGTTGGGCGAGTCCTCGATCGCGACGCAGTCGGCGGGCGAGACGCCCAGCGCCTCGCAGGCCTGGAGGTACGGGTCGGGGTAGGGCTTGGGGCGCGTCGCGTCGTCCCCCGCGACGATGACGTCGAACGCCGCGAAGTCGATCAGGTCGACGACGGTCGTCGCCATCCGTCGCAACGACATCGTCACGAGTCCCGTGGGGATGCCGGCGTCCCGGAGGCTGCGCAGCAGCTCGCGCGCGCCGGGGCGGAACGGGTTGCCGAGCTGCGTGAGCTGCTGCATGACCTCGCCCGTGAGGTGGTCGACGATCTCGTGCTCCGGCATCCGGACGCCGGCCGCCTGCAGGATGCGGGCGGAGTCGTCCAGGCCGAGGCCCACGAGGCCGAGCGCCTGCTCGTGCGTCCACGTGCCGCCGAACCGCTCGACGAGCGGCGTCTCCGCCGCCATCCAGTACGGCTCCGTGTCGACGAGGGTCCCGTCCATGTCCCAGAGAACGGCGGCAGGCGGTCGCGACGTCATCGTTCCATCGTATCGGCGGCCTCGCGCCGGGCCGCGCGGCGGCCCCCGCCCAGCCCGTCTGCGCCTATCCTGGAGGGAACTCTTCCCAGGGCAGAGGAGGTCCCGTGGACGGACTCGGTCGCCGCGTGCTCGTCGCAGCGTTCGACGGTTGGAACGACGCGGGCGAGGCCGCATCGGCGGCGCTGTCGCTGCTGCGCGAGAACGGCGACTACGAGCCCGTCTTCTCGGTCGACCCCGAGCTGTACTTC
>Ga0182735_1000789_pt1 | contig 23085 bp, 26 predicted proteins | sample eDN5th30CKraftMG_FD_128524 | JGI IMG/M metagenome (GOLD analysis project Ga0182735, IMG submission 128524) | Enriched Miracle-Growth compost microbial communities from Emeryville, California, USA - eDNA 5th pass 30_C Kraft MG (version 2) (version 2) ...
CCCGGCAGCGGCGTATTTCTGCGACAACTCGGGGTCCTTGTAGTTCGTCACCGCTTGGTTTTTGAAACTCTCAGCCCCGGCAACGCCTTGCTCGACAACGTATGACTTAAGGGAATTGCTCTTGTGGATGAGGCCCGATCGCTGAGCATCGATCACCAGCGGCTCAACCGTCTTTTCAAATATCCGTTGCTGGGCCGGTGTCAGGTCGGCCGTGTGATCCCGGCGCAGCTTGTCGAGGTCGCGAGTATACTTGTCATATCCACCGATCGCGTCTTTGCCGCTGGATTTCAGATAGCCGCCATCGTCGTCATATTGCAGCTTGTCTTTCGCGCTGAGGAATTCGCTTCGCTTCTGGCGAACGATGGTTTCATCTTCAAGATGCTGGACGGCTGCAAGACTGTGTTCGAGGTTCATCCCGCCCTTGGCGAGACTTTCCATGCCTGCGCCGATATCGGACCCAAACGCTTGCGGTGACGCCTGCACTTCAATACCCTGCCGGAACTCCGGTCGGAGCGATACGTTCGGCTCGTACTCTGGAACCTTGACCATTTACTTCGCTCCCATCACGAGCCGGTATCCACGGCGATAACCGACATTCTCAATCGTGATGCCGGATGATTCTCTGATGACCTTCTCAGGCTCGTTCGGATCGCGACCGTTCAAACGAACGCGCAGATGACAGAGCGCAACCTTGAATGCCGTGTACATTCGGGTTGGTGATGGACCGCCATCAGGATCATCCGCATACATCGCGTCGAAGATACGTTCGGCTTGGACCGGGAGCCCCTTTCCGCGCCAGATAGCGGTAAGGATTCGTGCCTCCATTCGCGGTACCCGGTAATGGTCGATGATGATCTCAAGCGATGGGACATCGACCAATCGCTTGCAGCATGGGCAGGAAATCGGGGCGATCTCCAATGAGTGGCGGGCCGCAATGACTTCGCTACTCATCGGCATCCTCATCGGGATCAACAAGCAGATAACCCCAAGCTGTTCTCGCGATCTCGGAAACAGGCCGACTCTTCTTGTACTGATCGAGGCCTTTTACGAACATCGTGACGTCATCGATCGCGTAGACTTCAAGGCCGCTCCGGCCAATGATATGCCTCTCGGGTGGTGCACCAGCCTCACGAAGCTCAGACCAAATTTCTCGTTCTAGAATTCTTATGTTCTTGATCCGAGATTTCAGGTCGCCAACAAGTCCATCTACGATGTCGGCCAAAGCAACCAGCGCTGCTGCTCGCTCCTTTGCCGTCTGGAAATGGCGAGCGCGATAGTCCTGAAGCTTCTCGCGATCGGCCAGCGCATCGTTGCGTTGCGCGACACGGCGCGCGTTCTCCAAAAGAGAAATGTCAGCTTCGATCCGCGTGATTGTCGAGCGAATTTCCGCAATGCGCGCAATCGACTTCTTATCGCCCGACACCGCATCAAGCGCGAGGTCTTGTCCCTCATCTTCCAGTTCCGCAATCTCGCTGCGGGCGTGGATGATCTTGTCCGCGATCTGCCCGGTGCTGAGAGTGGTAGTTTTGGATTCGTTGGTGTCCGCAATCTGATCGGTCATGTCAGGACACTCCCGTCCAAGCGTCGGATGCCATGCTTGCGACCGACTGGCGGCCAGTGATGGACGGCTCGACCATCAGCGCATGCGCGTAATATGCGAGACGAATCCGACCGGCGCGCGCATCATGCCCACCTCCGGGTTGCGCTTGGCGAATCTCACTCTCCGCCACATCAATGATCGCCTTCGCCGCACGGAATTGAGCAACGAGCGTATCGAGGACGGCCGCTTGTGTGACGATGGTGGAAATATTTTGTGTAACTGTCGCCATTAGAGAGCCTTTCGTTCTCAGGTCGGGTCGTAGTCGGTTGCAGCGAATGAAGTTGATTGCGGCCAAGGCGCGGGCTCAGGTTCCGGCAGGATCGGGCGGTACGGGCTCGGCCGCTGAGGCGGTGATGGTGCAGGTGGTGGAGGCGGCACGGGCTTGGGTGCCTCTGCCGGTGACGGCGCGGGCCGGGGTTGCGCGCGCGGCGCGATGGTGGTTTCAGTCGCTCTCTTGGCAGCGCGGTCCAGCCGTTCCGCGAGACCGTCCAGGCCCTTGTGCTGCACGACTTCCTGGAAGGCGTTGACGCGCACATGCTTGCCGATCAGTTCGAGGCGGCGAACGCGATCGGAGAGCTTGAGCTTCTTCACTTCCCCGATCTGAATCCGATTCTCGCCATACCCGGCGAACAGCGCCTCGATCTCAACACCGGCAACGAGGCCCTGCCGCCAGATTTCAGGCCAGTTCTCAATCTGTTTCAGATTGTTGTTCTGGTCATAGAGATCGGCGAGATCGGCCTCAGCTTCGGCAACGAGGCGCTGCAACATCCATTCGGCATCGACTTCCAATTTTTCGGAGCGCTTAATCTTGGCGGCGTCGATCGCGGCCATGATGGCGGGATGTTCGAGCAGGCGTGGGCCTTGCTGATTTGCTGTCCGTTCAGAAAAGCCCGCACGAATGGCGGCTTGGGTCGCGTTCATGTCGAGGAGATATTCCTCGACGAAGCGTCGTTGCTTTGGCGTCAGAGACGGGGTGTTGGTATCGGAGTTGACCATATCCGACGCATACGCTCGGAATGGTTATCGGCACCACCGGACCAACTTTTACCAACGAGGATCGATGTCAAACTTTCGGAGAGATGATGGAAGGCGCGGATTCGCTATCCGACGATGTGGCACACATTGCACACTGGTGTAGCACCTGAAATCGAGTTTCCGATCTGCTATCAAATGCTTATCAGAAAGTGGCGCACATACCGCCAAAAGCTCCCTAACGCGCGAGGGGTATGGTCGCTTATATAACTGGGTATCTCTAACCTATATAGAGATTTGCCCCGTGAGTGCGTCACTTGCTGAGAAGTTGATGACTTTCAGGCGCTTTAGACAAATGGTGTGCTACACTGATGCGCCATCTATGTGCAATAAAGTCGCGGGGCACGTCGAACATCGAATAGATTGAAAGCCGGGGGCACGGACTGATGAGGGGCGTTAATCAAATTCCTTGGTGGGTTTGGGTAATTCCGGCCGCGCTCTTGATAGTAGCAACCTCGCGTCTGCCCTACGGCTATTACACTTTCTTGCGAATCGCGGTTTTCGGTTTTTCGGCGCTGGTCGCGTTCCTTAGCTGGGAGAACGACACATTTGCTCGCATTTGGTCAGTGGCCTTTATAGGACTCGCGATCCTGTTCAATCCGTTATTGCCGGTCTACTTGAACCGCGGCACATGGTTTTATTTGGATATCGGTGCGGCAATCATAATCGTCGCGCACCTATTGGCCGTTCGGGGATTTTCGAAACAAAACTGATAGAGAAGGGGAGGGATAACATTGGAAACGATTAAAGGGTTTTTGAGCGGGCTGTTTGGATCAGCGGTTGGCATCGGCTTTTTCTTATGCGGTACGCTCGGCTGGGCCTATTGGATGTGGATGGCCATTAAGCTTGGCAGCTTCATGATGTTCTTCTTTGGGATTTTGGGGCCGTTTGCTGCTGTCGCGGGCTTTATGGGGTTATGGTCATTTATCTTTGGTGCACCGCTTTGGTTGCTTCACATGGTACAATAAGCGAATTGAAGAACCGCGTGAGGAAGCGCACAATGCGGACGGTCGTACTCGCCTTTTTTTTCGGAGTGGCGGGGGTAACCCATGCGATTGCCGACGGCACCGCTGCACAGATGACGTTGGAGGCGTTCTACGGCACCTGTCTAGCGAACGGACCAAGTTTTGAGCGGACAAAGGCGGCCGCCACTCTCTTTAAATGGAAGCCGTTGTCTCCTGAGGCGCTTACGATGCTAGCTCCTCAACAAACCCCGGATCGATTCGAAGGATGGCTGGTAACGTCTGACGGTTATCCCGAGAAAACCATCGTTGGGGTAACTCAGGGCCGCTTAGATGGAAAGCCTGTCCTGACATGTACCATGGCTGTCGTTGGCGTTAATGGGAAGGATGTGGAAGCCATCTTTCTTAAACGCTTAACTCCGCGCAAAGTCGGGGAATTAAACGACGGCATGCAAGAAAATCGCATGTATAAACTCACGACAGGTTTGCAGGACGCCGAGCAAACTGTGAGCGTATTGTTGGCGTCTCCAGCAAATGCTGAGCCGATAGTTGTACTGTCATCTATGATCGCTGACGTGAAACGGTAGCGCGATCGGTAGAGCCGAAAGTCACCAACTGGCTGTTCCCTTCAATTTTATTCCAGCCGCGACCGATCCGCGCGAAAGCCGCTTGATCTGCACACCCGGAAAAGCCTTGAGCCTCTGGGAGAATGTGTTGACTGGGGGGAGAAAGCGCTCGTGGTGTCCTTGCTCAATCGCCCATTTTTTGAAATCGGCGTAAAGACTGCCGGTCGATGGCCAGCCGCCGTAGGGCTCGTCTTTGGTGACGCCAATCTGGAGGTCAAACCATTCATGAACCGGATCAAGCATCAGCCAGCTGTGTAGCGCCTCTTTCGATGATGAGGGAATTGTGTACGCCCGGTTGCGAATAAGGCGCTGTGCTCCACCGACAGCAAACCCTAGCAGCAATTCCATTTCATCGCGCTGAATGCGGTGTGCGATGTCGGGAATTATCTCGTTTTCCGATATCTGTCGATTGAATCGTAAAACCACCAATCGACGTTGCAAGCCCCGATCGATGCCGCCGTTGAACCGGGGGAGGGTGTTAGTTGTGAAGCAGTGCAGTGCTCTTGGTGCGAAGGTAACCGCTGATCTGTAAAGGTCGCGGCCTTCGATAGGGTCGCCTGTTACCGCTGCTTTGAAGGATTCGCCAGCGATCGCAGCGGCAGAAAGTTCATCGGCGACGTTGGCGGCCTTACCAGCAAGATTCACGATCCGACGTTCATCACCAAATGCGCTTGGAGGAATGGACGATACAGCGCCGACCGGCAGGAGGCATGACAGCAGGCTTGCGATTGTTGATTTGCCGTTCGAGGCGGTCTCGCCGAGGAACACAAACGCCTTCGGATGGGGTAGCCGTGTTGCCAATCCGAATGCCGCTGCGCCGAGTATCTCTCCAATCAGATTGACCTTAGCATCTGCATCGGGATCACCGCTAAACGCGCCAATGACTAGTTTGTGCAGCATGGAGCCATCAGGCGGCGACATTTCGGTGTGAAGATGGAAGCCTGCACCGATCGTAAAGCGAAAGCGATCGTCCGCGTTATGCGGGCGAACATTGATTTGGCCTTCATCATCGATAGTGATGACGCCGTTTTCCGCGTTGACGCCGACCGTAGGGCTATCAAAAAAGCCGGGCGCTGCGAGAATTACCCCGGTTTCATTCAGAACGCCGTCGATCATGCGCCGACCGACCTTAAGCATTTGCTTTCCGACCGTTGCTCCGTCAAACCCGTGAACAGCCAGACGCAATTTCTGATCTGGAATTTCTCTCCACGCGGTCGGACCGAATGCCCAAAACTTCCCTTCGGCCTTCACCACTTCGCCGCCACAGTGTTTGGAGAGCAGGGCCGTTATGATTTTGGCGAGTTCGACCTCGCTGCCATGAATGACGTCGAAGATGCGCGGGATTAGGTCAACGCCGTCAATGCCCGCAGGGCGTGGTCTGAGTGGCTGAAGCGTTGGAGCAGTGGTTGTCTGTTGCTGAATTGGTTTATGAGATGTGGCATGATCGTTATTGTTGCGATTAAACGTCTCCGTTTGAACGGGCTTCTCCGGCTCACATTTCGGCGGCGACCACGGCTTGACGGTCGCGCGCATGAATGCGTCTAAATTGCTCTTGTCCCAGCCATCGCGGATAGCATCGGCTGCGTCCCATCCTTTGGGCGGCTTCTGTCCTGATTGCCAATCCGAGAACGAATAGGGGTACACTTCGAGGAGAGCACTCGACATTTTTAGTGCACCTCAAATATCGTCATTTTCGATCAATCGAGGCTGATCGATTTTTTGCCCATTTCCCGTTGAAGTCGGAAAACGCGGGAATGGAATGATGTTTGGCGGCAGATCGCTTTGAATGGGTTTTCCTGTTTCAGCGCAAAACACGATCTGATCGTGAGTGCTGAGATTATGTCGGACGGTTCGATGTGCCGGACGTTTCATTTTCTAGCCTCCATTAACTTGCCCTGGCGAAAGTTTGATACGACAGATCAACTGGCTAGTTTCGGCTTGAGGGCTGGTAAGGCGTCGATAAATGAGCGTAAATCATCGGATCGGATGTAAGTCCGTCGGCCAACTTTCACCGCCCTCAGGCGACCATCTCGAATTTGATTGTAGATGTAAGTTCGGCAGATGCCGGTCTCGACGACAACTTCATCAATCGAGAAAGTCAGTTTCTGTTTCAAGGGAATGCTCCTGGCTGCGTTACTGTGCAAACAGGATACGGGCAGATGGTTGAGTTCTTGTATAGCCACGGTCCGAATATGTGCGAACTAGGTTGGCTACGTATGCTGAGACATCTCTATCGGTTTCCACTCGCTAACTTCACAACGTTGTCCGTATTCGGTTCCGGCACCAAGGGAACGACAGCTTGCGCCGCGAGATCGTCTAGTCCGTCAACGATCCACTTTCCATAGTGGCGCTCGATCATTTGGACGGACGTGTCATGCAGCGCCGCAACTAGCCGGATGGGAAGATTAGCTCTTATCCCCCGCACGATACTGGAGTGACGCAACGCGTAGGGAATGAGTTCCGGCATGTTGACGCGCTGTCGAATCGCACTCCATGAGCGAACGATCTCGCTCGCGGTTCGCCATGCACCGCGCCCGTCTCGATGCCACTCGATCGAACCTGGTCGCTGCTTGTGTCGCCATCGCTCGAACAGAAGTGCGGTATTCTTCCGTCCGGTCATAGCCGGTAGCAGGACATCGAGGACGTCCTTACCGACGGGAACAGGAATCGCACCGCTCTTGCCACCCTTACCCTTCCGGCTGACAGGCACCATAAGTCTACTTTGCGCGCGCTGAACGTCGCCTACGCGCATCCGGATTACCTGGCTGAATCTCGCTCCGGTTGCCGCGAGTACCACGACGAGGCGAAACAGATCGCCTTCCCATTTCTCCTCGGTGTCGATCTCGTGCGCGACACGAAGTATCTGGCCGACTTGTGCATCGGTCAGAATTTGGCTTTCGCGGGCGACCGGAACACCATCGTCGCCGTCTACATAGGAGGCTTTCAGTCCGTACTTCACCACAGTGGCAAACGTCGGATCGAGGCGTTTTCGGTTAGCCGCATGCGCGGCATTGAGGGCAGCTCGGAGATCATTGATGAGCCTTTGCTTCGTCGTTTCCTTTAATTCGGCAGGAAGATCGATGCGCCACGTTAAAAGATCGCTTTCCTTCAACGTATGCAGCGGAATGCCAGCAAGCGGTGCAGCTGGAATTGCTTCTTGCTTGCCTCGGGCTTGCTGCCCGATGACGTAGCGCGCTAGTCGATGGCTTGCATCGGATCGCACGTTTCTTCCGGCGCGCTTGCTATGACGAGTATTGCGGAGGGTGATGTATGATTCGATCGCTGATCGAACCGTGAGAACCGGACCATCTGCCCGCGCTCTTGCTTCGGCGCGGACTGTTTCTACCTTCGCCCGGGCGACCCTAACGGCGGCATTGTAATCCAAGGTTCCGGCCGTGATCGAATCATCCGCCGTTCCAATCGGCGCTTGCCGGTAGCCCGTACCATTCCGCCAACGAACCAGCCAAATCCCACCGTGCTTGCCCTTGCGGTAGCCAAGATGCGTTTCCGGGTCGATGCCCCGCCAGTGCAAACCGAGCGGGAGGCGAGCCCTCGCATTGCGCGTGGTGATGGGCACTTCCTTCAAGGTTTTCGACACAGAGATTCCGTCCGTCAAATAACCGTAAAATAAACATCGATGCACACAGTGATACATCGGTGGACGAAAAGCACTTAAAATATTGATGTTATTGTACGTCGTCGGTCCGAGTATGTTCGCAAGTTGAATTATTTTTGCCCTCTCAAGGCTGAAACAGGGGTTCGATTCCCCTAGGGAGCGCCATTCCCGATTTTGACTGCTGATTTTGCGGTGTTTTTTCCGCTGAGTGTCCAACTGCGATGTCGAGTGGGACACTGGATGTTCATCGTTTGAGCTTGTTCATTGCAGAGTCTGCAAGCTGCGACATTTCGGCGGCGCGGGTGTATCTCTCCACCTCTTCCAACGATTGATGTCCGGTGACCGCCATGATTTCATGCGCGGTAGCTCCTCGCTCGGCGAGGCGTGTTGCCAGCGCTTTGCGAAGGCCGTGGGCTGAACAGTGAGGCAAGTTGGCCTGCCGACACCAGTCCTTAAAGGCGTTGCCAAATCCGTTGGGAGAGTATGGTTTACCGTATTCGGTGACCAAGAACGTTAAGTGCTGCGATGGCGAAGCTGCGATAGCCTCTGCCAAATCATCATGCAGCGGGATGTTCATGTCGATCGGGTTGCGATGCTCATTCTTGGCTTGGCGGTAATGGATTCGGCCATTCTGAACGTGCTGCGGTCCAAGTCTAACTGCATCTTCACGCCGCCAAGACGTGTAAAGCAGTATTGCCATTGCAAGACGAGGCTTCGTCCCTAGCGGGTGCCTGCGCTCATAGGCTTCAACTTCATCTAGCGTCCACGAATGATGCCCCTTTGAGACATAGGGGATAACCTTGACGCCGAGAGTGGGATCGTGAGGTGCCTCATCTGCCTCGACGGCCCAGCTGAAAAGTGCCCGCAGCGCCTTGAGTCTATTTCGAGCTGCTCCTGGGAGGTCTGCTTTTTCATCTCGTAAGGCCCGGACATGCTTTGCTTTCATCAAGGCAATAGGCTTATGGCCATGTGCTTTGTTGACCTCATCCAATGCCCTTCTACGCCACGATTGAGTGCTTTTATCGAGTGCCTTAAAGGTTGTGCTGGCATAGTAGCGTTGGCACAGGTAGCCAAAGGAACCCTTGGTACTTTGCTGGTAGCCCTTTTGCTCGTTGACCACCCCAGCGAGGGCGGCGCTGTAGGCGTTCATGAATTCGTCAGAGCCGGGTAAGCCACGTAGCCGAATTTTCGGCTGCCCTTTCCGCCGGAAATACAGCCTTACATTCCCGTAACGGTCCACGTCCTCGACGACATATCGGAACCTGACTTTAACCATAGCGCATCCACTGCTCATGGTTCGTCCCACGGGTTGCTGTCTGCCTCGTGGTCGCAAGGAAGGTTATCGAAGGCTTCATCGAGTTGACGAATGTCCCAAATGACCCGCCCATCAATTCGCTTGGGCGGACACATACGGCCGTCTCTCACCAGCTCATCGAACTTCGACGGAGAGACGCCAATATAGAGTGATGCCTCGGTTCGATTTAGCCCACGACGAGGCGTTGCCCGCTGCGTAGGGGCAGGAGGCGATTTGGCCGTAGGAGAGAAACCGGAAGAGGGGTCTTGAATAGCGTTTCGTTGAGCATTCATGCACGGGTAAACGGCCCGCTGCTGCTGTCAAATAGTTCTCATCATGAAATGCAGTCAGATAGGGATGTGTCCTTTGTTGTTTTGGTTGGAGCCAGAATAACTCAGATGCCGCGCAGTTCAACAAAACCGAGCCGGCTTCTTTTTTGAGGGGGCATTGCCCTTGGTCGGTGCGGCTGCCTGGAGGGAGCGCGGCAGATTCTCGCGCGAAACGGTTGAAGTTCGAGCGTCTTCTGGCACAATGCATCCTACGCTGACGTTGTTCGCAGCTTTCATCATGGTCAATCGTGGAGCCGGTCATTTATCGGCACGATTGAGTGACGATTCAACAACTTAACCAGTATGACCGCCGCTGTATTTCGCGGCGGGAGAATTGTTGTGCCCAAATCACATTCAGGAAGCCGAAGGAGTCTATTTGAACAAGTACTTTCAAGGCCAGCCAAGACCGGAATCCATTTCTACCCACCTTCGTACTCGCTTTGCAGAATCGCCAAGTGAGCCATGGTCGGACAAGCTTCTCGAAGAGCATCTGTATTTCCTCACTACCCGTTTTGGAGAGGGTAGCTACTATCGATCGGTAACGATGCAGCTTTCTGAGTTTGGAAAGCTCTATTACCATTTACAGAAGCCGCTTTTCGGGAATCATCTCAACCGTAAACGACGACAGCAAGCCTTGTGCTATGCCTTTACCGACGCAGATGGTTCGCGATCAGGTAGTTCGGACGTATTTAGGTGCGAGATACCCCATGTCCATGCGTTATTTTTAGCGCCGCCTAAATTTCGAGATGAGTTCAAGTCAGCCCTGTTAGATCCTTGTCTTGGTGGTGCTCTTTTTCCGCTACAGAAAATATCGGTTGAACCATTCTCGTTGAAACGAGGTTCGGTCGAGAAACTGATTTCCTACTGTATGAAAGGATATCTTCAGGCGCGTCCTTCGCATTTTCAACGAGAAGACCTCTGGGCCATTTTTCCAAGGTAGGAGTTGCGCAGCTAAAGCAGCCATCTTTCAAAAACAAAACATTTAAAGGAATAAATTATTTCATGCCAAAGAAGCATCAAGAACAAGATTGGTATCAACTCATTTTACAAGAGAACAAGAAAAAATTGCGTAGTCCATTACTCTCGTTGCCAAGAGAACTTCGTGGATTTTCAAATAACCGATATGGAGGACATCAAAGCCAGCACATGAGAGCTTTCAGAGGTACCAAGTTTGGTCCAGCGAGTGTCGGTAGATCGCTTAATGCCGAAGAGAAAGCTATGGTCATTGCCAAGATGAAGGAGGAAGGCTCGATATGATCAGATTCTTTTTAGCGCGCCAGTCGAAATCGGACTTACTGAAGCGACAAGGCTATAGGGCTATTTGACCGTAAATTTGTGAGGTCAACGATCGCAGCATGGGGCGCTGACGAAGAATTTCAAACCGTCTGCGCTTTCAGCCTTACTGTTTGAGAGGCTTATTTAGTGTGTTGGAGATTTTTGATTCTCGGTCTAGCTCAACAGTCGTTTCGGGATTGTTTTGTGAAGACTTGTTTTCCTTCTGATATGTTCTTCGACAGAATTCTTTGAAGCTTTCCAAGGGGATTTCCTTATTTTGTTGTGTTTGCCGATGTATTTATAAAAGGGTGTCGTTGGTGAGGTATGCCCAAAACTAAGAGGGTCCCGAGACCGTATGTCTTGGAGCCCCTATGTGGCATCGACCTATATTTTAAACGGTCCCTCGTTTTCGACTTGGGCGCCTAAGAAACTCCACAGGGTCCACATCAAGTACATCAGCCAGTTTGCCGATGATTTTTAGACTGACGTGGAATTTGCCCTTCTCGATTTGGCTCAGATAGCTGCGACTAATCTCGGTTTCGTAAGCAAGTTCATCCTGCGATAGCCCCTTTTCGTGTCGAATCCTACGCAGGTTTGTGGCGAACGTGTCTCGTAAATCCATACAGACACGGAACTTACTTGCTCAGTATTTTGCACCTCGATATACTTAACATTCAGCATTCGGCTGAGTTGAAGGGGCAAAATCAAATGCGAAACATTCTTTTGTTTATTACGTCAATCTCGATCCTCGCTGGGCATCTCCTGTCTCGGAACGCAACCGGGCACGATGCTAGCCTTTTTGTCGGGTTTACAATTCTTTCGTGGGTTTGCGCTGCAGCATTCCTTATTCCGACATTGGTTGCTTACCACCGGAGCCATCCGAGCAGGCTTGCAATAGCTTTGGTCAATATCCTTTTGGGTTGGTCAATTGTCGGGTGGATCGTGGCTCTAATCTGGGCTGCAACAGGTATTGCTGGGCCTCAGCCGATAGTGATCAACAATCACTATGCGCCACCGCAAGCTCCATCACAGCAGCCGTCGGACGGCTCTAAAATTTGAGCGAGGCCCGACTGATCTTGAGCGGAGTGGGGAGAAGCAACTAGAATGAGAACATCGTGCTTTAGATTGTAGACTGAAAATAGATGATATCGCTTTACCGCCGCATTCTATCGGGGCCGTTTCTTGATCGACGCTTCATTGGAGAATTGCAATGTTTCGCTGGATTTTTATCGCTTCTATATTTTTGATCACTCCAGCCAGCTCGTCAGAAATACTCGGAAAGTTTGTGGATAGGGAAGGAGCAGTCCCAGAGATAATGAAAGTCTGCGATGAAGACTTAGACGACAGGCTTGTTACGATCACTCGAAAATCCATCGATTATGTTGAAAACAGATGCAAGATATTGAAGACGAAGCAATGGAGCGGACAAGCCATTTGGGATTACAAAGTGAAATGCTCTGGCAGCGGTGTAGAGAATTTGATTATATCTGATGAAGGACAGGACATACGGATTCAACATAGAGAAGGTCCCCTTTCTAAAACGACTGGAAGCGTCTATCGAAAATGTCCTTCCGCCAAAGACACAGGTCCCTCTCATGTTGGATCGGCATCAAATGTTGAGCCACCCGACGGCTTTCCAAGTGGGCGATATTATTTCAAAACAGATGGTAACCAAAACTCCAGCCCTCAAAGCTTATGCAAGAATAACGTAAATGAGACCGACGGACGAATAGATTTCGGCCGCCGTCAGGTTGATTTTCGGGATGGCAACTGCCGCATCGAAGAAATCGCGCGCATCCCCGGGAAGGCAAAAAGCTTCGAGTTCAATGCATTTTGCACCAGCAAGCACAATAAATCCATCACGCCTCGCCGTTTCCAATTCCGCGTTTCCGAAAGACAGGTTGAATCGATAGACCTGACGGATACGAACAGTTTCCGTGTAGCCTATTACTATAAATGCCATTGAGAATACCGCCTCGGGAGAGGCGCATTGCCAATCCCATGAGAGGTAGTCAAAGATTGATGGACGTTGATCCTGAGGGACGAATGACAAACGTAGTCGTTAGTGACTACTCAAATTACTATTCGTTCTATCTCTCTTATTGTCACTGCATCGCTTGTTCGATCGTAGATTTTTGTAGTCTGAGGGCTCTTGTGTCCGGCCATTGCTTGAGCTTTTTCAAGTGTCCCGCCGTTATTCAAGTAAATCGTTATTCCTGATGCTCGAAAGCTGTGACAGCAGATGTCTGACGATATTCCTGCGTTTTCTGCACGGCGCTTCACCATCCGATAGGCACTTATTCGGTCCATCGGTTTGGGTAAAAGCTCGTCAGACGCATTAGCCGCTTTAAATACATATTCATTGTCGAGCCTGACTTGATTGCGGTGATCTAAAAATAAATCCATATATTCTTCAAGTGTACGATGGACAGGCATTTCGTGGACAGTGCCTCCCTTTTCTTGCAAGCCGATCCATCTGCGGTTTTCCGTAAGGAAGTAGTCTTTCATGCGCATGCCGAGTGCAGCACTGACCCGTGCAAAGCTGAATACCATGAGGGAAATTAAGGCACGATCTCGCAAGCCGATGATCGTCGATGTATCGATGGAATAGAGGAGTTGTCTTATTTCCGCGGGAGACAATGTGGGGGTAGTACCGCGCCGAGTGTAATGTTTGGGGCCGCGAACAGAAATCGCGGGATTTCCAGCGAGTACTTGTCCAACTGTTAGCCAATCAAGGAGCATTCTAATGGCCGCAAGATGCTGCTTGACCGTCGGCCGTGAGAAAGTGCGTCCGAGATATTCTATATACACCGCGACATGGAGCGGTTCGATAGAAGAAATGTCGGTAAGTTTGATGTCGGCACACCACTCTAGGAAGCGGCGGCAGGCGCGATAATAAGCCTCTCTCGTGTTGTTGTTTCTAATCGTAACAGCAAAGAACTCGGTAAATCGTTTTGCGGCTTTGTTCCCGGAGCGGGTTACGAGTGGGGGGATAAACTGATCAATGCCATGGACGGCACTAAGGTTGCCATTGTTTCGGCCTGATGAGAGGTCGGGAATAGTTTTCTGTGCGTAATTCATGGAATCGCGCGTAACATAAAGGCGGTTATGTGCAAGTCACCCTTGGCGAGAAACCAGCATAAGATGTTAAGTGGCCAGCCTGTAAAATGTTATTCTCTCGGGATATCTTGTAAAAATTTAAAATCGCCTGTCCCTAATCTAATCGCATAGATCAAGGATTTGAACGAGTGCTCGCTCATGTCTGTAACAAGAACGTTTCTTACTTTTGCAGTGTTGATAATTTCAACGGCTGCTCAAGCGCAAAGCTTTCCGTGTTCTCTGGCAAGAAAACCAGATGAGATTGCGATTTGCCGCAGCCGAGAGCTGTCAGCATTAGATTTTAAGGCTGCCACATGGTTTGCGGCTAGAAAACTGTATGTAACTGACGAGTATAAGGCACGCTTCATTGCAGAACAAAGAGCCTGGTTGCAGACGCGGGGTTTGTGTGGCGGAAGTTATGACTGTATCAAAAATCTTTACAAAGACCGCTTGAGCTATTTTACAAATCAGAACTTCCCTAGGAGATCAGATGCTGAACTCGAAGCCGCTTTGCCGCATGGAATTGGCCAGTGTGTGGAAACTACCATTGCTGTGATCTCCGACCGCGCAGGCCACGATATCCGCATTCCATTAAAAGATAGAATGGGGACCGAAGTTTATTACTCTAATGGCGGTGCACAATTCTCTTATGTGGAAGAGGCTCCTGTCGACCGATCCAGAGTTGGGGATAGGGTTAGAATGTGCCTTGTGTCCGTACCAAAAAATTGTCCGCAAGGAGATAATCGGGGGAAGGTTTACAAAACTTGGAATCTGAGGACTGGAGAAGTCTGGTCCCTTTCAGATGCACTGCACATGTGTGGCGGTGCCTGAGGAATACGTTATCTTTGGCTCGTTCTTTCCGAGTCTGAATGAGCTCACTCGGGTGAATAAAGGCTCTTAAGAAAGCCTTTCCGAATAAGCCTGCTTTCATTGTTGAGTGCTGCCTGGGTTGGTGATCTTTCCTCTTGGACGCCTATGTCGTCTTTGGTGCGATTGATCGGATAGTCTGGTCTGTTCGGATAGACGTTAACCGCAAGTCATTTCAAAAATCTCCTTCTTGCCAATATCAAGGTGGCCATGCTTGGTTGCGTTTAGCGATAGGCAAATAACTAGAGTTAGGTGAGGCTAGAATGCCAGATGAAGACGAACTTTTGGCGGAATTGGACGAATCGGACGAAAACGAAGCGTCGTCGCCGGTGGAAGAGGGGTCTGACGCCGCGATAGAGCAGCAATTCGCAAAGCAGCCTTTTCGAATTGTCTATCAGACAAACAATTTTTTGCTGCCGCAGATAAAGGATCTAATTGCACAAGGAGATGACGTAAATCTGCGTCCTGAATATCAGCGTCGGTTGCGATGGTCTAATACTCAAAAGTCGCGATTGATTGAATCGCTGTTACTTAATGTTCCTGTGCCACCTGTGTTCTTTTATGAGAATGACCTCGCGCGATATGAGGTCATGGATGGTCAGCAACGACTTAACGCGATCAAGGAATTTCTAAGTAACGAGTTCTCTCTTGTTGGGCTCCAAATACTATCCAGCTTGAATGGTCGCAGATACTCGAAACTTCCTCCGAGAGTAAAACGAGGGCTGGATCGCGCTTCAATATCGGCGATTGTTTTGCTTCAGGAGTCTCAAGTAAAACTGAAGAAGGCTGACTCTGAAAGATATTATGAAGTGAGGCGATTTGTTTTCGAGCGATTAAACACAGGTGGTCGCCGCTTAACCGCTCAAGAAGTTCGTAATGCTATTTACGGTGGTGCGTTCAACGATCTAATCGTAACGCTATCGCGCAATGCTGTTTTCACCAGAATTTGGGGGATTCCTCCCTACCAGAACGCTGACCCAAATGAATACTATGAGGAGCCGGCCCGACAAAGGAATGCACTCTATCGTTCTATGGGGGACTGTCAGCTCGTTTTGCGGTTTTTTGCTCTAGATAGGGACGAACATATACAAGGTTCAATGAAAGCGATGTTGGATCGCTGCATGGAGCGAAATATTGATTGCACGCCCGATCAGGCGGCATCCTTAGGTGAGCGCTATAGAGATAGGCTGACTTTTGCAGACCAGCTCTTTGATGGTCATCCATTCAGTTTGGGGTCGTCACCTTCAAGTCATCGTCCTGTCGCGGGTATCTATGATGGCGTAATGCTTGCCATTGATAAATTATGGGACAGTCGCGAAAAGCTTCTCACAAACAAAGAACCTTTTCGGGCTGCTTATCAAGAGTTGGTATCTTCCTCGAGACCAAGAGGGCAGCTTACAGGCGCTGCGAATACCGCAAATGACATCAAGGAAAGAATTGCTATATTCCGCGCTCTTTTTCAGCGGTTTGTATAGATATGCCTGCGCCCGATCTCCAAGGCCCATTGGACGATTTTTACAAGCGTACAGGTGAGGTGAAGAAGATTATTGTAGCCATCGAAGCCACTATAAGAAATCCAGGAGTCCTTGCGACCAGTCGTACAAATGCTGCGCTTGCAAGTATTGATGCGGTGACGGGTAATACAGCCAATGCAATGTCGATGGTGTTGCTCGCTTCAAGTTTTGAGGAGTTCGTTCGAGAAGAAATAGGCCAGTGTGCGGACTATCTTGCGGGAAAATATGTTGGCTTTCAAGATAACGTAAAGCATTCGATCAGGGCAGCGTATTGGAAAGGTTGTCTTGAATCTTTGCGCTTCACAGGGTCCATTCTTACGACAAGCGAGCCGAGAACTCCGAATCCAGTATCAATAGGTAAAATAAGGAATTTATTAGATTCGGCGCGAGGATTTGTTGTCGATGATGATGCGCTACAATTTAACCGTGCTGTATTTTATCGTCATTCAAATAATTTTCGTCCGCATGTTGTAGATGAAGTAGGCGCAAGGCTTGGAATAAAAAATATTATCAAGAATGCAGCTGATAGTAGCCGTATAAAAAATTATTTTGGCGTATCAAGGAAAAATGAATCGTACGATAAATTGAAGGCCAAGCTCGAAGAATTTTATGAGCGACGAAATGAAATTGTTCACTCGTTGAGTGGTGTGACAGGTTATGCAGTAGACGTTGTTCTCGATTATATCGTGGTATTCGAGATGACAGCAGAATCCATCAAAGTCGTTTTAACTAAAGAAATCGCCGGTTGGTGATTGCCGTGTAGACGACGCTGCTCATGCTGTTGAGCATTTGCTACTTGCTCAACGCCTCGTCGAATGCGGCTTTGACTACATCGGCGAGGCGGTTAAGCGGAACTGTAACCAGAGACAGTATCTTTTCCTGTTCAGCGAACTTGGATGCGTTGAACGCTCTGTTTCGAACAATCTCGTGACGCCAGCCTCCGTTGTTATGGAGCGGGTCGGGCCATGCGACCAGAAGTGCCTTATCGTCTTTCCATCGGTGGATCATATGTGACAGTTGGGAAGCTTGGACTGCTGGCATTCCGCGCGAATAAAGTGCGTCAAAAACTAGGAGTGCGCGCGCATCTTTTGCAGTCCATTCACGAGCTTTCCCGGGCGTAGTCTTATTTTGCGGTTCGAAAAGACCGCGCGCTACCCACTGCTCGACCCGCAGGGGCTGAAGACCTAACGCCCGACACAAGGGATTAAACCGAACCGCTATAAAAGATTCCGACATATGTCAGAGCTTAATGGCGTAAACTTCCGACGAATGTCAATAGTCTAGTAGCTCGACAGACTTGCTGGAGCAGGGGAGTCTCGCCTTGCAGGAATGAAGGCGATTAAGTCATATCAATTTGAGATTTTGCGCGATCAGGTGGCTCACCTGTCGACAGGTGCGACGGCGTACTTTCGGTCTCTCTCACATCAGGGATGGCGGGAGTTCGGGGCGTTGGGAGTTCCGTTGAACTATAGCGCCTCACCCACGTTTTGTTCACTTGACGACGTAACCGCAGTGGTTACGGTCCCAGATAAGGAAAATGTCTGCACGAATCAGATGCAGCCTGGGAGGAAAACGCAGAGCGGTAACCTTTAGTGGTTATAGCCGTTACCAATGAGGCTCTGGCAGAGCTTCGATTAAGCCATTGAATTATGGGTTTTAGGAAGTCGCGCGCATCGTGCGTGATTCAATAGGTTCCGGCCTAGCCGGAAGGGTGAAGGGCCGCCCTTGGGCGACCCTCCAGATTGTAGACTAAAGCCGGACCGCTGTAGCTAGCGGTTCGGCAGTCCCCGACAGTGAGAGCAGACTGACTCCCACCGCCCGAAACGGAACCGCACATAGGCGATCACCCGCACGGGCATATACAGTGGACACGAGAGCGGCATTGCCGATCTCCTTTCGTGTGAAGACGGACCAGGCCGTCGCCCCATGGGGGTCTGAACCGACGCCCAAACTTGTCAGAAGGGGCGAGGTGCCGATTCGTACGAATCCACTAAGATCAATATAGCGGAGAATCGAAGGTGCGCTGAAGCGCAAAGTGACCTCGGTCAACTCCTTTGCACACTTACAGAAAATCGCTTGTGGATGGGGTTGCCACCTTTGTGCCGACATAGGCGTATGGTAGCCCAAGCTGGATGCATTCGCTGGCCGCAAATGTTGCCGCTTCTCCATAGGAGCGAAACGATCCTATCCGATCGTGGCCGACGTCGTGTACGATGATCGCGTAATGCTGAGTTCTTGTGCTCAAGAGTGTGATGCCGAGTACCATGTGAACTTCCGTGTTGAACGGAGCCACTGTGACGGCAGATGGTTGCTAATTAGACTGGGTTAAGCTTCATATCCACTAACCGTCGCTCAGAGCTAGCACGAACAATTTGTGGGTCTGAGCCATTGGCTTCCCAAGCCTATAATAAGCATTCAAGAGGCGCATTCTTTGGTGCCCCTCGATGAGGAGGTGCTTAGCGTCTGGGAATCTTCCGCCCCAATTTGAGAAGCCGGCTGGGGTTGCTAATATCACGATCGGATAGTCCCATGTGCCGCAAAGGATGAACGGTCTGCCCGTATTCGTGTCCTGGCCGGTAAATGTTTCAAAATCAAAGCTGGAGTCAAACTCCAGATTGGAGGCGACATCGTCAAGAATGCGGCAAGTAGGCCATGACGTTTCCTCCCACGTCAATTTATGCAGAGGGATGCATCGGTACGGTGTGTACTCCCAATGTCGATAAACCCATTGCTCAGCAACCTGAGGGTGTAAGTTTTTGAGTAAGGGTTCATTGCGGTGCCACCATTCAGCAAACGGCTCTCTTTCCCAGCTCTCGTCGCCAAGAGGTTTGGTCTCAGGTGGCCAGTTTTCGTCTCCAGTATCGAGGTTCAGCATTAGTCAATCCTGACCGGTAGCAGCTGATATTGAAGAGTGCTCAAGTTCAGGCCGCCGGCGTATTTATTAATGTGCGGCCGGACTATCCATTCCTAGAGTCTCGCCCTAGTAGATAAAATAGGGCTTCCGAATCCGGGTGGGACACTCTGCCGGAAAGCATCGTGAATGCGTGGAATGAAGGAGTGTCCAACTTTCTGGTAAGTGACTGATTTTACGTGATTAAGGCGGCCCCCTAGGGAGCGCCAATAAAATCAATCGCTTAGCGAAGTCACCCGTAGCAAAAACAGTGAATCCTGTTGGCGCCTCTCCCAACTTTCGCCGGTCGCTTCGGATCATACCCTCAGTAGCGTCTTGATCGCGCGGCGCTCATCCATCGCGCGGTAGCCTTCGCCGACGTCCTTCAGCGGTACCAACGGATGCCGCGGCTGTGGCGGCCGGTATGCTGCTGAAGAGAGGCTATGCCTCTTGGCCGCGCACCATCCCCGTGACTCTGGCGCTGGCTTTAAGCGTTCGTTCCGGCTTCCACAGGCAGGCCGCTCTCCATTCCGGAAACCCGCTCGGGACATGACGATTACGCCCACATTGATGAGATCAAGTGAAGACCGGGGATATCCGAAGACCGCTTCTGATTATTTAGAGGGCATCGAATTAAAAATCGGCCTAGTAGTCGAATCCCGGCAATGAAAATATTTCAATCATGTAAGAGTTCGCAGTTTTATCTGATGGGCCGTTTCGATTTTATCATCTCGCTCGACAAGCATACGACTATCGCACTTTCCCTGTGCGATTGTACCCTGGACCTCGTTCGCGTGAGCGAGCGGCCGATCGATCGGCGGCAATCATCCCTACGTGCGATCTTCCGAAGAAGACTGGCGGCTTAAGCGACTTCCGGGAGTGTAGCTCCAAGACATCATTTCGGATGCGATTGCGCGGATTGTCCGTTGATGCAGATCAAGCCGCTCGCGCCGCCCTGTCATAGGTTTTCGCTTTCGACGCGCCGGATTTCACGATGACGGACAATTTCGGGCAATACGCTGATGCGGTCCAGGGAGCCGCGATGACGTTCCTGAAGTCCGGATGCTCAAGCCACCCTTGGGACATCCGGCAGCGTCGCGTTGGTGGCACGGTATTGCAGTTCGGCATGGATGGCGGCGCAGCGGTAAGTCACGGAGTGACCGATGCGGCTTCCACCAGCCTGCTCATGCAAGTCACCGGCTATGACGATCGCGTCTCGCTCGACGGTATGCTCTGCCCAAGTTGCGTCCTGTTCGTTCTTCCGCCCGCGTGCCATTTCACCGTGACCAGGAGCGGTCCGTTGAGATGGTTCTCTTGGTCCATCCCCAAGGGCGAGAACATCGCGCTTAGAATTGTCCCGCCCGAGACCGCACAAAACCTGCTCAGGACGGAAAAGGCTTTGGTGGCGCTGCAAGAGGAGGATGCGTCAAGGCTCAGATATGCGACCCACAAGGCCATTTGCGATCCCGCGTCCGATTCGACAGAGCAGTCTCTGTTCGATGAATTGGAACGTGTCTGGCAAAGACGGGTAGGCGCCACCAGTCTACCGAACGAGACCACCCGCTCAGCCGAGCAGATTGTCTTTCGCGCATTGCAGTTCGTTCAGTCGAGACCTGATGAAAGCATAGGAATCCAAGCTCTCGCGGAGGCCGGAGGTGTCGGCTATCGAACCTTGCTACGAGCGTTCGAGAGATATCTCAAGCTTGCCCCAAAGCACTATTTGAAGCTTCGTCAGATCAACAACGTATATCACGCAATCCGCAGGTGCGATGGAGCGCAGATGCTGACCGACATCTTGTATGCGCATGGCGTCACCGAATTCGGACGGTTTGCCGGTGAATACAACTCCATCTTTGGCGAATGGCCTTCGACGACGCTTCAGCGATACCGTCGTACAATGATCGATCGCGGGCCGCGCGACGATGGGCAGCCCGATGGTGATGCCCTTCGGGCGAATGCCCTTGCAAGATTCCTATGACGTGCGTGGGGCCGACCGACCGCGGGCGCTTGGAATAGACGACTTGCGGTCGATAGGCCACGTTCGTCCTCGGTGGCGGCCTCTCCATCGCGAAGAGTATTGTCGCTTCGATGAGGATTCGCCGCCACAGTCCAGGAAACTTGGCCGAGATGGCAGTTTTCGCATAACGCCTCGGCGAGCACCGGTGCCACAAGGACGATCACACGATCTGAATTGGCGAGAGGACCGAGGCGATGAAAAAATCCGGCTTGATGATCGCCGTTGGGGCGGTGTCAATTTTGTCCTGCAGCATGGCAATCGCCGCCGATCTGGCGACCGCCCCCGTCAAAGCCCCCGTTGCTGCGGCGATCTACAACTGGACGGGCGTCTATGTCGGCGTCAACGGCGGCTACGGATGGGGTAACCAGGACCCGCTCGTCCTCTTCAGCAACAGATTCGACCGCTCCTCGATGACCATGAGCGGCGGCATGGTCGGCGCGACGGCCGGTGCGCAGATCCAGCAGGGCCATGTCGTGCTCGGCCTCGAGGGCGACCTCGACTGGGCCAACATCACGGGCGACTCCGTGGTGACCCCCGCGATTCTGGGCGCTGGCCAGGGAATTACACTGAACATAGCTTCCAAGATCAGTGCCGTCGGCTCGGCGCGGGCACGCGTCGGCGTCGCCATGAACAATGTCCTGCTCTATGTCACCGGCGGCGCGGCATTCGTGAGGTCGAGCGCGAGCGGCACCTCGATCGCGGGCGTGGCGTGCGGCACGCTCGGTGTGTTTCCGAACTGCGCGGCTTCTGCCTGGCGTCCGGGAGTCGTCGCCGGCCTCGGCATGGAATACGGCTTCACCCAGAACTGGTCCGTGAAAGGCGAGTATCTCTACACCCAGGTAATCGGCACAGGCTTGAGCACCGACAAGCTCAACACGGTGCGCGGCGGTATCAACTACCGGTTCTGACAGGGCGCCGCCATGAGGCACAGGACGTTGGCTGCCACCGCAGCGTTGATCGCAACGACAGCCCCGGCTGCGGGCGGGAAATCGGCGGGCACTTCAACGGTCATCGTCAATGAGAGAACAGAAACGGGGGATCAAGATGCGGTACAGCCTTGTCCTCGCCGCTGCTGCGGCCATCATCGCCGGCTCCGGCGCCTACGCTCAAACACCGCTGTCGGCTCATGTCGACGCCAACGGTTTCATCGACGTGCAAAAGCTGACCTGCGCTCAGCTTGCGGGCACCTACCAGGAGGACGCCGACGCGCTCACGGCCTGATACAGCGGCTGGTACAACGGTTTGGCCAAGAGGCACTTCCTGGATCTCCGCAGGGGCGAAGACGCCCCCGAAGGCGCAAGTTGGCGGTATGCCGGCTGACAAGTACTTCGCCCTATGCGGCCGAGCTGCTCAAGATCAACTCGCCGCATCTCCCCGATCAACCGATGATCGCGCCGCTCAAGAAGATGGACATCGAGCCTGGCAAGAGCTTCGACCTGAAGAAGGCTGATCCTGTTATGCGTAAGGTCCTGTCGGCTGCGCCGGAAGCTGGACGGCAATTGTTCGTGAGAAGTGTTGATGTGCGGCAACGCCACCGGCGACCGTTGGGTAGTCGCTGACATTTGTTGGGAGGCATTACAATGAACACGGCTCGATCTTTCATCGCCACCTGCGTGCTATTCTTGGCAGCTTCCTCGAACTCGTTTGCCCAGCAGGCGGCGCCATCGGCAGGTTCGCCCGGCGCTACCAGAGTAATCGACGGCAAGCAGCTTCCCCCGCCCGACCTGAAGTTCGGCGGCGTGATCAAGGATAATGCCTTGCAGTCGAAGCCCTGGTGGGCGCCGCGCGTCGTTCCGCCAAAGGGCGCACCAAACGTCCTGTTGATCATCACGGACGATTCCGGCTTCGGCGTACCGAGCACCTTCGGCGGCGTCATTCCGACACCGAGCATGGATCGGATCGCCAATGAGGGCCTCCGTTACAATCGGATATTTTCCACCGCACTCTGCTCGCCGACGCGCGCC